>Ga0326727_10011850_pt1 | contig 20090 bp, 12 predicted proteins | sample MB2enrmetagenome_FD_207643 | JGI IMG/M metagenome (GOLD analysis project Ga0326727, IMG submission 207643) | Lab enriched peat soil microbial communities from McLean, Ithaca, NY, United States - MB29MY | ecosystem: Environmental > Terrestrial > Soil > Wetlands > Peat | place: USA: New York...
TGCGATGACATCCATCACTTCGCGACTGGCTGCGAACGCGGCCAGCGGCAGGCCGCCGCCGATCGACTTACCCAGACAAAGAATGTCGGGTTTCAAATTGAAGTACTCGCAGGCGCCGCCGTAAGCCAGCTTCCCACCGGTCTTGACTTCATCGAGGATGAAGAGAGCGCCATGCTTTCTGGCGATGTCGTGAAGTGCTTGCAGATAGCCGGCATCCGGCATGCAGAATGCGATGTTCATCATGATCGGTTCGACAATCACTCCCGCAATTTCGCCTGGATGCTCTTCAAAAAGGCGCTCCACCGCCGGCAGATTATTGAATGGGGCCACTAACGTCGCGTCGCTGGTGCCTCGCAGCACACCCGCGCTGGATACAACAGGAGTTGGTTTCTCGGGATCGCCGAACTGGCTGGCTTTCGGCTTCACGCTGACGGAGACGGCGTCGTGCCCGCCATGATAGCCGCCCTCCATCTTGATGATCTTGGAACGGCCGGTGACGGACCGCGCCAGCCGCAGCGAGTGCATGGTTACTTCGGATCCACTGTTCCCGAACCGAACCATCTCCACCGGAAAGCGCTGGCAGATGATCTCTGCCAATTCAAGTTCCATGCCATGCGGCATGCCGAACAACGTGCCGATTTTCAGGCGGGCTTCCACCGCTTTCATCACGGCGGGATGACAGTGGCCTGCGAACAAAGCGCCGTAGCAGAGGTTATGGTCGACGTATTCATTGCCATCCACATCGTGGATGCGGCTGCCCTTGCCATCCTTTACAAAAAGCGGGTAGGGAGGATAGAAGCGGTAATTGCTGCCGACCCCGATGGGGACGCGCACGCTTGCTTTGCCGTGGGCGTCGCCCGACTTGGGAGTCCGTTTCTGGTAGGTGTCTAGTTCTTTCTGGAGTGCTGCGTACATCTGTTCTGTTTCCTTTGAGGAATCGTCAAGTTTGAACTGCGTGCCGGTGAATTCTCAAGAGTATACGGCATTCGAGGCATAGGTTTCAGCTGGATGATATTTCAAATAAATTTGCGTTGCAGGAATTTGTTCGCGTATACTTTCTTCTAACCTTTCAGATTACAGGAAGGCCGTGGGTTCTCTCTCGCGCTTGCAACTCTGCATGTAGCCCCCCGTCGCCGCCGAGTTGCAGTGTCAGGCCGCTGAATGAGGCTACTGATCTTGCAAGCATGAATCGCGCAAATAAAGGAGGCATCTTGGGTGCACCTCAGCTAGGCCGCTCTTTTGTTCCGTTTTTTGTTTTTTGCCTGATTGCGCCGCTGTTGCCAGGGCAGACGACGGGCGATATTCGAGGAATTGTCAAAGATCCATCCGGAGCCGTGGTTCCGCATGCGCGCGTGACTGCTTCGCTATCCGCCTCGGGCATTGAACGCAAAGTGACTAGTGGAGAGGGCGGCGAGTTCACCATTCCCACTCTTCCTGTGGGAACCTACACGGTTCGAATTGAGGCGCCCGGATTCAAGGTCTTCGAGCAGGATCAAGTGGTGATCGACATCGGGCACGTCGCGCAAATATCGGCTACTCTGGCGATTGGCGAATCCTCGCAGGTAATTACCGCGGAAGCGTCAGCGCCGTTGGTGGAAACCACCAGCACGCAACTGGGCGCAGTCATGAACTCCACCGCCGTGGCCAACCTGCCGCTTTCGACACGCGACACCTACCAGCTTCTGCAATTACAACCGGGCGTTCAGTCACAGCAGGGATACGATCTGTTTGCGGGCAGCGAAGAGGCCGGGGCCGTTTCCGTGAACGGCGGACGCGGCCGCGCAAATAACTACAACGTCAACGGTGGTGATGCGAACGATCAATTCTTGAACGGACCCGCTATTCAACCAGTGCCCGACGCGATTGAAGAATTCCGCGTGCTGACCAACACCTTTGATGCCGAATATGGGCGTAACTCGGGTTCGGTGGTCAATGTTGTCACTAAGGGCGGCACCAATCAGTTTCACGGGGATGTGTATGAATTCTTCCGCAACACGGACTTGGATGCGCGCGGATTCTTCGACACAACCAGGCCGCAGTTCAACCAGAATCAATACGGCGGGACGCTCGGTGGCCCTATCAAGAAGGACCGGACTTTCTTTTTCGTAACTGCGGAAGGAAGAAACGTGCGGCAGGGCATTCCTTCGCCCGTGGTTACCGTTCCGACGCTGCAGGAACGCAACGGCGACTTCTCCGGACAGTCGCAATTCGCGGGCACTTTGAATGACCAGACAACGGCCAATGTGTTGCAATCCAGACCAGGTTGCGCGAGCGCCGTTACGGCCCTGGGTGGCGTTATCGCGCCAGGGCCATGGTCAAACGTCTTTCCGACCAACACGATTCCGACCGCGTGTTTCGATCCCACCGCCGAGGCGCTACTGAATAAGTACGTCCCGCTTCCCAACCTGCCGGGCGGGCTGTTGCAGACCGTACCCGTTCAGGGCGATTACTCCGAACAATGGACCGTTCGGGTTGACCATCGATTCAACGACAATCACCAGTTGAACGCGTACGTGTACTACGATGATGACGCGTTGGCCCAGCCTTTTGCGCGGTTTCAGGCGGCAGGCGCCAACGTGCCGGGCTTCGGTTCCAACTATTTCACAAGGGATACCCAATATAACTTGACTGAGACCTGGACTATTAGCCCGAGCACTATCAATGTGGCCCACTTTACCTACTTCCGGGAAGGTCAGTTAGCTTATAACAGTCCGCAATTGACTAACTCCGTGCAGGCGTCCTGCGTTACGGTCTCTTCCGCCACGTGCTTTACCGACCCGAATAACCCAGACTTGGGGATTCATCCCGGACTCGGATCGAAGTTCGAGGGAGTCCCTTTCATCAATATCTCGGGTGGATTCTCCATCGGCAACGATTCGGAAGGACAGTTACCTCAAATTGGAAATAGCTTTAGCTGGACGGATAATCTGAGCAAGGTGGTTGGCAACCACAGCTTGAAATTCGGCGCTGACATCCGCCGGATGCGCTTCGATCAGACGCTTTACTACAACGTGAATGGGTCTTACAGCTTCAACGCGGGCGGCACGAACGACGTAGGTGCGCAAGACTTATATCCGGACTACCTGCTCGGATTGCCGAATACCTACTCCCAAGGTTCCGCCCAGGCCGAACATGTGAGAAGTTCAGCGTTCTATTTCTTCGCGCAGGATAGTTGGAAGCTACGTCCCAACCTTACCCTCAACTATGGCCTTCGCTGGGAGTTGAATACACCGCTCGCCGATATCAGCAAGCATGTACAGACGTTCCGTCCTGGTCAGGAGACAACCATCTACCCGTGTCAACTGAACCCAACTGACCCTTTGGTCCAAGTGTTTGGAACCACCGATTGCAGCGTGGGCAGCGCGGGCGAGTCCGTTAACCCGCTGGGCTTGGTGTTTCCTGGCGATCAAGGTGTTCCTGAATCGCTGACGCAGACCTACTATAAGGCCTTCGCGCCCCGAATCGGGCTGGCATATAGTCCGTCGGGTGACTCCGGCTGGAAGCATTTTCTCTTCGGCGCACCCGGCGCATCCAGTGTCCGCATGGGTTATGGAATTTTCTACAACCCCGTGGAGCAGCTTGTGCTGGAACAGTTCAGTGCCGAGCCGCCTTTCGGAGGCAGTATCAGCCTCGCGAACACCATGTTTAATACCCCGTTTGAAGGTCAGGACGGGACAGTGAACCCCAATCCATTCAATGGAATCTTGAACCCCAAGCCGGGTCAGTCGATTGATTGGGCCAGTTTCCGGCCGCTGCTCTTGTACGGGCAATTTCAACCCAAACTGCGAACGCAGTATGCGGAGCAATATAACTTCACCCTGCAGCGCCAGATTCCCGGAGATGTTCTCATGCAGGTGGCGTATGTCGGGTCGCAAGGGCACCGGTTGCTGGCGTCGCACGACCTCAACTATGGCAACGCGCAGACTTGTCTCGACTTACAATCCATTTCGGTTTCCTCCGGCGATTCGGCTCTGCAATGCGGCCCCTTCCAGGCGGATAGTTCCTTTACGATTCCCGCCGGCGCGATTCCGCCCGGGTTCACCTTTCACCTGCCGTATGGCCCGCAGGCCACGGTTACCGGGCCTAATCCAAATCCGATCACGCTGGTGGGGTTAAGGAGATACTCGTCTCCATTGTGCAATCCTCTGACGGGCACTGGCTGTCCGCCGGACGGAGTGCCCGATTTTTCGAGCATTTTTGCCGAGGATACAGTGGCCAACTCGAATTACAACTCATTGCAAATCAGCGCCGAGAAACGGCTTTCTCGCGGACTGCAGTTCCAGGCGGCATACACCTGGAGTAAGTCAATCGATAACGCGTCCAGCTTTGAGAACGAGTTAAACCCTCTCAACTATGCACTGAGCCGTTCCCTTTCTTACTTTGATGCGCCGCAACGGCTTGTCGTCAGTTTCTATTACGAGTTCCCCAAGACCTCCATGCATGGTGTAGGGGGGGCCCTGCTGAACGGTTGGAATATGTCGGGTATTCTCACTTTTCAAACTGGATTTCCCGTGCCGATCACTTCCTCGGATGACTACGAACTCGAATACAGCTCGTTTTTCCAGTATCCCGGCGAGCCCAACATCCTGATGCCATTGCAGCGCTTGAATCCGCGGGGTCCTGGCAACTATGCGTTCAACCCGGCGGGGTTCCAGCAGCCTACGGATTCCAACGGCAACCCGATTTACGGCGTGTTTGGAGACTCGTCAAGGACGGTCTGCTGTGGACCTGGCATTAACAATCTGGATATCAGCTTCCTGAAGGATGCGAAAATCGGCGAGAAGTCCACCGTCGAATTCCGCTCGGAGTTTTTCAACATCGCGAATCATGCACAGTTCAGCCAGGTGGACGGGAACATCTCCGATGGCGCCACTTTCGGCAAGGCGCTGAGCGCCAGAGATCCGCGGCTGATCCAGTTTGCGCTGAAGTTCTTGTTCTAATATGATTTCTTGTACGCCGCTCGCTTCCTTCTAGTCTCGGTCGTTTGTTTCAGCTTTGCTCTTTCTGCCAAGGCTGCGCCGCCATTCCTCGTTTTTGAGCCGCATGATCATGCGAATGGAAAAAACATCGTCTTGATCAGCGGCGATGAAGAGTATCGGTCCGAAGAGTCGCTCCCGCAACTGGCAAAGATCCTCGCCGCCTACCATGGCTTCCGCTGCACGGTGTTGTTCGCGATTGATCCCCAGGACGGCACGATAAACCCTGAGCGCCTCGATAACATTCCCGGACTCGAAGCGCTGGATTCAGCGGACCTGATGGTGATCCTCACGCGTTTTCGTGACTTACCCGACAGCCAGATGAAGCATATCGTCGATTACGTCGAGTCCGGGAGGCCGATCGTAGGAATCCGCACCGCCACGCACGCATTCGCACTGAAGACGAGCCTTACCTATGCCAGGTACAACTGGAACGAGCCGAGTGGAGGATTCGGTCGACTCGTGCTGGGCGAGACTTGGGTCAAGCACCACGGGGAGCACGGTAAGCAAAGCACGCGCGGTGTCCTCAACGCGTCAGAAGCGATGCATCCTATTCTGACTGGAATTCATGACGGCGATCTGTGGAGTACAACCGACGTCTATGAGACCCGCTTACCGCTACCTGGAGATAGCAAGACGCTCGTTTATGGTCAGGTACTTTCCGGCATGCATCCGGAAGACGCGCCCGTTTCCGGAGCTGTCAACAATCCGATGATGCCGATCGCCTGGGTGAGGAGTCACATCGGGGCCGGCGGGAAGGCGGCCCGCGTGTTTACGACGACCCTTGGCACGTCGGCGGATCTGTTGGTGGAGGGCGACCGGCGGCTATTAGTGAACGCTTGTTACTGGGCGCTGGGGCTGGAGCGCCAAATTCGGCCGGACTTGAATGTCGGTCTGGTGGGCGACTATCATCCGCGGCCGTTCGGATTCGGAGGATTTACGAAAGGTCTCGCGCCTTCAGACCTTCTGACGAATTCCCCGTCCGGTCAGCAGCTATTCAACAAGAACTGTGCGTCTTGCCACGGCGCCGATGCGCGGGGCACAGCGAAAGGGCCGGGTCTCGCGATGAATCCCCGGGTCGCGGGACAAACCACGGAGCAACTGCGCGCTTTCCTGGGGCGCGGCAATCCTGCCGCGGGAATGCCGGCGTTCTCCGACCTGCCTGACAGCAACCTGATCGCGCTCGCGAAATATCTGCGCCGGATCAATGTCGAAACCATTACGGCGCCTGCAAGCACCACGGACTCCCCTCGCAAAATGACCTGGGGTCCGCCGCGGCCCGGTGATTGGCTCACTTACAACGGAAACGACTCGGGCAATCGATATAGTCCGCTGAAACAGATCGACACCTCTAACGTAAGTCAACTGAAGTTAAAGTGGTTCTTCCCCATTTCCTACTTCGGACTGGAAGTAACTCCGCTTGCTGCTGGCGGCGTACTCTATGTTACCGGCCCGAATCAGGTAATCGCGCTAGATGCACTCACCGGCGCCGCTATCTGGCGCTATTCGCGGCCGGCCAGTAGCGGTATGTCCGGCGACGCAAGACTGGGCACAAATCGCGGCGTTGCCATCTTGGATGACAAGGTTTTCTTCGTGACCGACAACGCCCACTTGCTCGCGCTTGAACGGGCCAGCGGTAGACTGCTTTGGGAAACGTCCATGGCGACGGGCGAAGGCCAACACTACGGCGGAACGCTGGCGCCGCTCATCGTTGACAATATGGTGATCGCAGGCGTCTCGGGTGCGGATGAAGGCATTCGAGGTTTTGTAGCCGCGTTCCACCCGGATACGGGCGCTCTCCTCTGGCGCCATTGGACGGTTCCCGAAACACCCGCAACGGTCGGCGGCTCTACCTGGCTGACCGGCTCTTACGATGCGTCATCCCACACGCTGTATTGGCCTACCGGTAATCCATGGCCCGATGACGAAGATCAAAATCGGCCCGGCGACAACCTCTACACTAACTGCGTTTTGGCGCTCGATCCCAAAACGGGAGATCTGAAATGGCACTACCAGTTCACACCGCATGATCTCAGAGATCGCGATGCCACCGAGCCCAATGTTCTCGTCGATGTTGTTTATCAAGGCAAGCCATCCAAGCTTCTGCTGCACGCCGACCGCAATGGCTTCTTCTACGTTCTCGACCGGATCAACGGCAAACTTCTCCTTGCCAAGCCCTTCCTGCATCGGATCGATTGGGCTTCGGGCATCGGCCCGGACGGACGGCCCGTCGTAAAAGATCCGCGCGGGTGCCCCGACGATGCCGCCAATTGGGATTCCACCGCATTCTCCCCGCTAACGCGTCTTTACTATTTCATGGCACTGGAAGAATGCGTCGGCGATTCGCCGGGAGGATATCCGGAGCAGAGCGGCCAGCGTTTCCTGCGGGCGATCAACATCGACACGGGCAATACGGAATGGGAGATTCCGCAACCTGGACCTGCACATGCCAAGACCTGGAGCGGCGTTTTGGCTACGGCGGGAAGTCTCATCTTCTATGGCCAGCCCAACGGCGGTTTCGCGGCGGTGGACCAGCGGAACGGGAAAACGCTATGGCAGTTCCCCACCAACGTCCGGATGAAAGCGTCACCCATGACCTTCACCGCCGGCGGCCATCAGTACGTCGCCGTAGCTGCCGGACCGAACATCCTCTGCTTCGGGCTGTGAGCGATGTTACTATCCGGTTGTGATTGCGCCCGATCCATTACGCGCACTGCCGTCTGTCCAGGAGCTGCTGTTACGCGCGGAAGCTACCCTGCCGCACTTCCCGCATGCCCTCATCGTGCGTGAGATTCGCGCCGTGATTGAGGACGCGCGGCGCTCGATCATTGCCGGAAAATCCGCGCCTGGCGCCGATGCACTCGCGCACCTCGCTATCGGTCGGCTGCGTCATTTCGAAACGCCGTCCCTGCGCCACGTGGTCAATGCAACAGGAGTCGTGATCCACACCAACCTGGGCCGCGCGCCCCTTGGTCCGTGGCAGCCGATAACAGGTTACTCAAACCTGGAATATGATCTCGAAACGGGCCAGCGCGGCAAACGCGATACGCACATCCAGACCCTTCTCGACGCGCTTCTCGATCGCCCCGCAATTGCTGTAAATAATGGTGCGGCCGCCACCTTCCTCGCTCTGCACGAGTTGGCCGCCGGCCATGAGGTGATCGTGTCGCGCGGGGAACTGATTGAAATCGGCGATGGGTTCCGCATTCCCGATATCCTTTCGCGCTCCGGCGCCATCCTCCACGAAGTCGGAACCACCAATCGCACTCGCCTGGAGGATTACCGCGAGGCGATGAATGAACGTACGCGTCTGATTCTGCGTGTACATCCCAGCAACTTTCATATCGCCGGCTTTACGGCCAAACCCGCGCTGAGCGAACTGGCGGCGCTGGCACGTGAGCTGGGAATTCCCCTGTATGAAGATTTGGGCAGCGGGAACGTAGTTGACCTATCAAGTTTTGGAATTCATGAGCCGTTGGTTTCCGATAGCTTGAAAGCGGGCGTAAACCTGGTCTCGTTCAGCGGCGATAAACTGCTGGGCGGTCCACAGTCAGGCATCCTTGCGGGCGACCCGGCCTTGATCCAGCGCCTGCGCCGCAACCCATTATTTCGCGCGCTGCGGCTCGACAAATTGATCTACCAAAGCCTCGAAAACACGGTGCGGAATGTGCTGCTGGAGCGCTGGGATCAAATTCCTACACTCAGCATGATCCGCCAGACGGCGGCCGAAATCGGCGAGCGCGCCCGTCGCCTATTTCCCAACCACAAATTGATTGCCGGCGAATCTGTCATTGGCGGCGGCTCCACTCCGGATCAAAGCATTCCGACTACTTTGATCGTGGCCGCAAACCGCAATCTGAATCAAGCGGAACGCAAACTCAGGCAAGCGCCCGCACCGGTGATCGCACGCATCGCCGATGATCAGCTGCTGCTGGATTTACGAACCGTTTTCCCCGAAGAAGAGCCAGCCTTGGTTGAAGCGTTAGAGCGGCTTGCCTAAGCGCGTTCCTGATAAGTGCCTTCGGCGGTATTTACGCGGATCTTCTCACCTTCGCAAATGAATGGCGGAACCAGCACCACAAGCCCGGTTTCCATTTTGGCGGGCTTCGTCACGTTGGATACGGTCGCGCCTTTTAGCCCTGGCTCTGTTTCCACCACGGTGAGATCCACGGTAGCTGGAAGTTCCACCGAAATGGCTTTTCCTTCGTAGAATTCCACGGCCACCTTCAGTTGGGGAATCAGATAGTTGACAGCATCTCCCAGAATCTCTTTGGTCAGATAGGTCTGCTCATAATTCTCAGTATTCATAAAGTAGAAGGACTCTCCATCGTCATAGAGATACTCCATATCCACTTCATCCAGAATGGCGCGTTCGACCTTATCTTCGGATGAGAAACGGTGCTCAATCATAGAGCCGCTCTTGAGGTTGCGCATCTTGGCCTGCACGAAGCCACGCAGGTTGCCGGGTGTGCGGTGGGCCACGCTAAAGATCGAAAACAGATCTTTATTGAACTTCACCACCATCCCCGGGCGCAGTTTAGTTGACGGAATCATAAACCCCCAGTATAGCGATGCGCCTGTAAAGCGTTAGAAAGGCAGGATCTCTTCACGCACCACGTCGAAGTCCAACCGGCGCTTCTGCAAATAAGAAATGTTGCCCAAGTGTGAGGCCTGCGCGGAGCGATGCCCGATCAACACATCGCCATTCGGCAACTTCCGGCTCTCCACGCATTCCAGGAAATTGTTCACGTGATCCGTCGTGATCTCATGCGCCGCCTTCACCACCACCGGCGGCGTGCCTCTATCCCGCGAAGTGAATTCGAAATGACCGCGGTCGATGTACAGGCGGCCTTCCGTCCCGCACATCTCGATGGCCGCCCCGGTCACGCCCGGCGCCAGCGTCGCTTCGAACGTTGCCGTAAACTGTGCCGGGTACTCCAGCAGTACGTTGATGGTGTCCGGAGCCGTGCGCCCGTCCTTGTAGTTATAGATTCCGCCCGCTGCCTGCGCTGAACTGGGCGTGTCCTGATTCATGAACATGTGCACCACGTCGATCCAATGCGTGAACAGGTCGGTCACTTGACCGCCGCCGTAGTCCAGATACGCGCGCCAGTTGTAGTACTGCTGCGGATCGTAATCGCGCCACTTCAGAGGACCCACAAAATGCGCCCAGTCCAGGTTGGAAGGCTGCACGCGCAGAGATTCCGGCGCCTTGCGCAGATGGTAGCCGTTGCCGTGCCACCACGTGCGCGCCAGGGTGATTTTTCCGAGCTTGCCCGTGTCGAAATACTCATGCTTGGCCTGCAGATAGTGAATCCCGGAACGCTGCTGCATCCCCACCTGGCAGATACGGTTATTCACGCGCGCGGCCTTCACAATGGGTGGGCCTTCCTCCGGCTTCAAAGTCAGCGGTTTTTCGACGTAAACGTCGCGTCCCGAGTTCAGCGCGTCGATGGCGCAAGTGGCGTGCCAGTGATCCGGCGTGGCGATCAGAATGACATCCAGGCCTTTTTGCTCCAGAAGCGCGCGATGGTCTTTAAACCCTTTCGCCGCGGGCGCGTCCGCCCGTGCCTTCGCGATCGCCTGCTGGGTCTTGTCAATCGATTCGCCGTAAATATCGCAGAGAGCCGCCACGTCGACACGGCCATTCATCAGGAACTGGCCCATGTCGTAGCGGCCGCGCTCCCCGCATCCGATCACGCCCATATTGATTCGATCGTTCGCGCCCTTGACGCGTGAGTAAGAAGCTGCGGTCAGCGCGATGGCCGTGCCGCGGAGTAGGTCACGTCGAGTTTGTTCCATAAACACGGATAGTCTATCGCGACTGCCCAGTCAGTGGAGCGTTAAGATCTAACAGTGATAAGTCTTTGGCCGGAACTCAACTGGGCGGATTGGAGCCAGACGGCGGAAACTCTGCACATGTGGACCCAAATTGTGGGCAAGACCCGCCTCGCGCTGAGTCCGCTGCAGGCCCATTGGTGGAACGTTCCGCTTTATGTGAGCGCGCGGGGCCTCAGCACCGCGGCCATGCCCTACGGTGCAGAAATGCTGGAGATCGAGTTTGACTTCGTCAGTCATGACCTTCGCTTCCGCTTGAGCGACGGCGCCATCCTCTCGACGCCCCTCAAATCCCAGACTGTCGCGGAGTTCTACAGCGATTACCAGCGAAGTCTCGCCGCCCTCGGCGTCTCGGTGAATATTCATCCCGTCCCCGTTGAACTGAAAGACCCCATTCCCTTTGCGGACGACACCGTACACGCTTCGTATGCCCCGGATGCGGCGCACCGCTTTTGGCGTGTTCTCGTCCGGTGCGATCAGATCTTTCAGCAGTTTTCGACGCGCTTTACCGGCAAGCTCAGTCCGGTTCACTTCTTCTGGGGTAGTTTCGATCTTGCCGTAACGCGATTCTCCGGACGCCGTGCGCCCCCGCGCGAGGGCGCGGACGCAATCACGCGGGAAGCCTACTCGCATGAAGTCATCAGCGCCGGGTTTTGGCCTGGCAATGGAGGCTTCGGCGACGCGGCGTTCTATTGCTATGCCGCGCCTGCTCCGGCCGGCCTGGAAAATGCCGCCATCCAGCCGTCCCCTGCCGGCTATAACGCCGCGCTGGGCGAATTCATCCTGAAATACGACGACCTGCGCGCCCAGCCAGCCCCGGATCAGGCCCTGCTCCAATTCCTGCAGAGTTCGTACGAGGCCGCGGCGAATCTGGCACACTGGGATCGAAAGCTGCTGGAGCGCGATTTTAAGTCCTGAGAGTTTCCCGCCCGGAACCCCACTTCGGGTTCATGGAAATGGAAAGAGACTCCGGCGCGTGAAGTCATTCCCGCTGGGATTTTTGGTGCTTGCTGGCATCGTCCCCAGTCTGTGCGCCCAAGACCCCACCCCCACCCCAATCGATCTCGGGCAGGCGAGCCTGGAAGACCTGATGAATATCCAGGTTACCTCCGTCTCCAAGCGGGAAGAGAAACTCTCGCGTGCGGCGGCTGCCGTTTTTGTGATCAGTTCCGAAGACATCCGAAGGTCCGGCGCCACCAATATTCCTGACCTCCTCCGCATGGTTCCAGGCGTGGATGTCGAACAGATCAGCGCCAACGCCTGGGCAATCAGCATTCGCGGTTTCAACTCGCGCTACTCCAATAAAGTTCTCGTGCTGATTGACGGGCGCACGGTCTATGACCCGTTCTTCTCGGGAACATTTTGGGATCAGCTGGAAATGCCCCTTGAAAACATCGACCGCATCGAAGTGATCAAGGGGCCGGGCGCCACAGTCTGGGGCGCGAACGCGGTCAACGGTGTCATCAGTATCATGACCAAATCCTCAAAGGACACCAAGGGCGGATTGGTGACGGCGGGCGCCGGATCGCAGACCAGGGCGGTCGGTGAACTGCAATACGGCGGCAACGCCGGGCCCGACGGAACCTACCGGGTGTTCGGGAGTTACTTCGGGATCGGGAACTCAGCCTCCCAGACCGGAGGCGCGGCCAGCGACAATTGGCAACGCTCGCATGCCGGGTTCCGGTCAGATTGGGAATTCGGCGCCAACGATTCGTTAATGGTGCAGGGAGATCTGTTCGCCAATCAGGAACATGAGACCATCGGCAGCCTGGTCGCGAACCCTTACGACCACAACTTTAACCAGAGTCTCGACGCGGCCGGAGGTGACGCTTTAGCGCTGTGGAACCATACGTTTACAGCATCCTCCCAAACGTCTCTTCAGTTTTATTACGACACCTACCGCCGCACGGACTTCGCATCGCCATCGAAGGTGACTACGTTCGATCTCGACTTTCATCACCACCTTTCCGTGGGAGATCGCAACAATATCGTGTGGGGATTCGGATACAGATCGGATTCCATGGGGATACCGCCAGGGTATGCCGTTGCCTTCACGTCGCCGTGGGAAACCAAGGGTTTATTCAACGTCTTCATTCAGGACGAAATCCGAATCTCGGATTCCGTCTGGTTCACAATCGGCGGCAAGCTTGAGCACAACGGATTCACCGGGTTTGAAACAGAACCCAGCATGCGTATCGTTTGGGCCCCTCCCGGGGGGCGTCAGTCCGTTTGGGCCGCCGCATCGAAGGCCATCCGCCAGCCCTCCCCGTCGGATAGTTCCATCGACGTGACCTTGGAATCCATCCCGCTGAGTGCTTACTCGGTCGAACAGGTGCAACTGATCGGAAACCCCCTTGTCAGGGCAGAGCGGCTCCACGACTACGAACTTGGCTACCGCTCTGAGTTGGCCAAGACTCTGTCTTTGGATATCTCCACCTTCCTGAGCTTCTATCGAGACCTGGAGTCGTATAGTCCCCTCTCGCCCGTCATCATCCCCGGTTCACCAGTGATTGTAGAGATTCCATCGGTGTACGGGAACGCGGGCCACGCCACGGACTACGGCGGAGAGGTCTATTTGACCTGGAAAGCGTCTTCCCGCTGGCGCATCAGCCCGGGTTACTCCTACCTCCATTCGACGCTGTGGCTCGGTCAGTCCACTGAAGGGACCGTGGCCTCGTCCTCGTTGGCGACGGAGTTTCCGCAAAACACGTTTCAAGTGCGGTCGTTCTATAATCTTTCTCGAAAAACTGAGTTCGATCAGTCCCTCTATTACACTGCCCGCCTGCCCGGTGGCACAATACCGGGCCACGCTCGATTGGATCTCAGGCTGGGACGCAAGCTGGGAGAATCCACCGAAATCAGCCTCGTGGGCCAGAACCTTCTAAGGCCGCGAACTCTTGAGTATGGCGATTCTTATGGAATAATCGGGACCGAATTCGTACGGAGCGTTTACGGCAAAATCTCATGGCGATTCTGATTCTCAATGGGGATGCGTCATGGTCTTCCGGCTAGGCTTGTTCCTCTTTCTGGCCGCCCAGTTTGCAGCCGGTCAGCCGCAGCTTATGGAGGAATACCATGTAAAGGCCGCATTCCTCTACAACTTCGCCAAGTTTGTCGATTGGCCTCCCGAAGCGTTTCAAGGCCCCGCCGGCGCCTTCACAATCTGTGTTTTGGGGCCCTACCCCTTCGACCGGACTCTCGACGATTTGGTCGCGGGTAAGGCGATCTCCGGGCGGCCGCTTTCGGTTCGCCGTATTTCCGATGCCCCGCAGGCCGCCGGATGCCAGATCCTCTTTGTGACATCCTCAGCCCAGAAACACGTCTTCCCAGCTATTGCCGCCCAGAAGCAGGTAGGAGTTCTGACGGTCGGCGAGGCGCCCGGCGCCAACGCCGACGACATGGTAATTACGCTTGGCCTCGAAGGCGACAAAGTCCGCTTTGAAATCAACATGCGCAAGGCGAACGAGGAGAAACTGCACGTTAGCCCCAGGCTCCTCAGCCTCGCCACCGTCGTCAGGAAGTGAGCGTCACCTCCGCTCACCCTAATGGTTCTCGTTAGCGAGGCCGATAGGTGAACTAAGGGTTTCCCCCGCGCGATGAAATTGCCTCTTGGAATTCGGAACAGCTCGATCCGCGTCAGGCTCTCGGCTCTGATCATCGTCAACAGCAGCTTAGCGCTTCTCTTGGCGGGCATCGCCTTGTTCGGCTACGAGACGTACCAGCAACGCCAGGCGGCCACGCGCGAACTATCCGCCAATGCCGGTATTCTCGCCGAGACCGTTACCGCCGCGCTCAGCTTTAACGATTCCGCCGCAGCCACCCAAATCCTGTCCGCCCTGCGCGGTGATCCAAATGTCTTGGAAGCCGTCGTTTATGACCGATACGGCATCGCCTTTGCGCGGTATCAGCGGCGTGGCGAGCCACTTGCATCACCTCCGCCCCTAAGACCCATTGGCGGCTACTTTGAAAACGGAGCCTTATCGGAATATCAACCCATCAGCATGGGCGCGGAAAAGCTCGGAACGATCCTCCTGCGATCCACGAATGACGTGTATGTCCGCCTGCGGCGCTTTTCGGTTATCGTTTTTGTCGTAATGCTGCTTTCTTTAGGCCTGTCGCTGCTCCTTGGCTCCGGTGCCCAAAGGACCATCGCCGACCCGATTACAACGCTGTCGGCATTAGCCCGGCGCGTCTCCGTGGCCAAGGATTACTCCATCCGGGCCAGCCGGACTACGGGCGGCGAAATCGGCAGCTTAATCGATTCGTTCAATCACATGTTGAGTCAGATCGAGGCGCGCGAAACCGCGCGTAAGGCGGCCGAGGAATCCCTTCGCGAGAGCGAGGAGCGCTACGCCCTTGCCGCCCGGGGCTCAAACGACGGTTTGTGGGATTGGACCCTTGCAAGCAACAAGATGTACTTCTCGCCCCGCTGGAGCCAGATGCTTGGGTATCCAGACGCCGATCTGTGGTCTACTCCTGAGGAGTGGTTCAGTCGCATTCATCCTGGGGACCGCGAACGAGTCATGGCGGAGTCTTGCGAAGCCTGGGATGGCCGCCGATCCTTATGGACCAGTGAGTACCGCATCCGCCACCACGATGGGAGATTTATTTGGGTCCTCACGAGAGGCCTTGCCGTGCGCGATGAAAAAGGAGCCCCCACGCGCATGGCCGGCTCTCAAACCGATATTACGGAAGGCAAGGTCGCCGACCCACTCACCGCCCTTCCCAATCGCCTCTATTTCATCGACAGGCTGGAGAGCGCCATCCACGCCGCCCGCCACGCGGGGACCGTCTTAGCGGTGCTGTTTCTTGATTTGGATAAGTTTAAGGTGGTCAACGACAGCCTCGGGCACGCGGCGGGCGATGAGTTGTTAATGGGAGTCGCGTTGAGGCTCCGCCTCAGCGCATTTGCTTCGGTTCCGGAAGGCAAATCCAAAGCCCCGGTTATCGCCCGTCTGGGCGGCGACGAATTCGCAATTCTGCTCTATGACGTTCCGAACGAAGCGGACGCAACCGATATGGCGCAACGAATTCTTGAAAAACTGCAGGCTCCATTTATTATCGAAGGCCGTCAAATGTTCGCTTCCGCGAGCATCGGAATTGCCTTCAGTTCGTCGGGCGAAACCCCGGAAGACCTGATGCGCAACTCCGACATTGCCATGTATCAGGCTAAGGCCAAAGGCAAATGTCGATTTGAAGTGTTCTATGAAAAAATGCGCGCAGGGGCCATCGCCCGCCTCGAAGTCGAAACGGACCTGCGCCGAGCCATCGATCAGCACGAATTAGTGGTCTATTACCAGCCGGAAGTCTCCTTACGAGGTCTCCGGATCGTTGGCTATGAGGCCCTGGTGCGTTGGAACCATCCCGAGCGCGGCACTCTTGGACCAGACGAGTTCATTCCCGTCGCCGAGGAAAGTGATTCAATTATTCACCTGGGCCGTTGGGTGCTTCGAGAGGCCTGCCGTCAGATGGCCGATTGGCAGGTCCGCTTCCCGTCGGATCAGCCGCTCGACATCAGCGTGAATGTCTCCCCCAGGCAGTTGGCCGACCCCCGCTTCGTCCACGACGTCGAAGCCATCCTCGCAGAAACCGGGCTGAATCCCCGTTGCTTGAATTTGGAGATGACCGAGAGTTCCATCATGGGGAATCCGGATGGTGCGCTCAGCACCCTGCGTCAGCTAAAACTCCTGCAAGTCGGCCTTGAAATCGATGATTTCGGTACCGGCTATTCGTCACTTAGCTGCTTGCATCTTCTCCCCTTCGACACTCTGAAGATCGATCGGTCGTTCATTAAGGAGCTGGGCGCCCGCTTTGAAGGAGCGGAGATCGTCCGCACCATCCTGGCGCTAGCCCGCTCCCTGGAGATGTTCGTCGTAGCCGAAGGAGTAGAAACCGAAGAGCAGTTGCAGACTTTAACTGATCTAGGTTGCGACTACGCTCAAGGCTATTACTTCTCAAAACCCAAGAACGCGCAGATGACCGAAGAGCTAATGGCGGAACGGTCTAAACTCCAGGAAGCGTTTGGCACGCTTCAGGGCTCCCCCACCGACCTGAGGCATCCGCGCAAAATCGAACTGGTCGCGAGCTGATCGAAGCGCAACGCCTTCTAATTGGAAGGCTTGGTTGCGGGAGTTGCCGGCGCCGCGGCAGGCGTACGAGTCGCTTTGAACGTTCCGTTGTATTCCGTGAATTCCCAGTTGCCCGTGATGGCGTCCCCGTCCACCGTGCCCGCCAGCTTCAACGTCCCTGTGCCGGCTTCCTCCGTCTCAATGGTGAAGGCGAGATCCATCTTCCCGTCCTTGAAAGTCCCGGCTACGTCCGCCTTGCCATACTTCCCCGTCACTTTGTCGCCATCGACTTGGAAATCGGCGTCGGATTCCCGATCACCGCCTGGTGTATCGAGCACAAAATGCCATTTCCCCGTTACATCCGGCGCCGCCGCCGAAGCGGGTGCCGCACTCATGAAAATTGCGCAAATCGAAAGCGCCAAAACAGCGATCCATTTCATTACTCTTAGGTCTCCTTCTCACTACAGATTCCGATTCTACAGGCATGGCTAATGTTTCAATGTACTAAAACGCACAAGCCCTACTGCAATCATTGGATGAAGCGTCGCGAATTTCTACGCAGCCGCGCCTGCCGGGGTTCCCGATATTATCTTTCCCATCTGGTTTGATGCAGACCTTACGTCTGCCCCAACGGGGGCGCAGCCGCTCTGCTACCCTTTGACTTGTGTTTTCCCGCGTTACCTGGATTGTTCTCGACAGCGTCGGCATCGGCTCCATGCCCGATTACGCGGCCTACGGCGACCAGCCTAGCGATACCCTGGGCAACCTCGTCAGGCAGCGCGGTTTACATGTTCCCAATCTGTGCTCCATGGGCCTCGGCAACCTGAAGCCCATGAGTGGGCTTCCGCCCGCGGGACACCCCTCCGCCGCTTTCGGCCGGTGCGCCCTTGCTTCTCCGGGTAAGGACACCACCACGGGGCATTGGGAGATGGTCGGTATCCATCTCGAAAAGCCTTTCCCGCTGTTTCCCAACGGCTTTCCCCGTGAAATTCTCGATCCCTTCGAATCGCGCATCGGCCGCTCGACCATCGGTAACAAAGCTGCTTCCGGAACCGAGATCATCAAGGAACTCGGTGAACAGCACGTCCGCAGCGGCTCGCCCATCGTTTACACTTCCGCCGACAGCGTGTTTCAGGTGGCGGCCCACGAGGAAGTCGTCCCCTTGTGGGAGCTCTACAAAATCTGCGAAACCGCGCGTGAAATTCTCCGCGGACCTTTTGAAGTCGGTCGCGTCATCGCGCGCCCCTTCACCGGTGAACCGGGCGCATTCAAACGCACCGAAAATCGCAAGGACTTCGCTGTGCCGCCGCCCAAAGGCATGCTCCTCGACAAGCTCGATCAAGCCGGCGTCTTCGTCTATAGCGTAGGCAAAATCTTCGACGTTTTTCTGGGTCGGGGCATTCGCGATCACGTCAAATCGAAAAATAACGCCGACGGCATGACCAAAACCAATGCTGCGCTCGACGAGGTTCCACAGGGCCTCATCTTCACCAATCTCGTCGATTTTGATCAGAACTTCGGTCACCGCAACGACGTGGAAGGCTACGCCAACGCCCTTGAAGAATTCGACAAGTGGCTCCCGGACTTCACCCGGCGCCTCACTCCGGACGACCTCCTGATCCTCACCGCCGACCACGGATGCGACCCCACCACCGCTTCCACCGACCATAGCCGCGAATACGTCCCGCTCCTCGCCTTCAGCCCTTCAAGGCAAGGGGGCGTGAACCTGGGCACGCGCGCTACGCTCTCCGACATCGGCCAAACAGTGGCCGTGAATTTCAGTACTGCAATCTCGAAAGGAACCAGTTTCTTAAACCAGATCGTATGAGAACACCTGTAATGGCGGGCAATTGGAAGATGTACAAAACCGCTAAAGATACCCGCGCTTACTTCGAAAAGTTTCTGCCGCTTGTAAAGGCATGTGTCGGCCGTGAAATTGTCATTTGTCCGCCATATCCCAACCTGGAGGCGGCCGTGGCGGAAACCGCCGGTACGGGCGTAAGCATCGGCGCGCAAAATCTCTACTGGGGAAAAGAAGGCGCGGTCACCGGCGAGGTCTCCGGTCACATGATTCAGTGCATCGGCTGCACCCACGTCATCGTCGCCCACAGCGAGCGCCGCGAGTACTTTAACGAGTCGGAACAGGACGTAACCCGCAAAACCAGGGCCGCGCTGGAAGCTGGTCTCACACCCATCGTCTGCGTCGGTGAGCGCCTCGCGGAGCGGGAATCCGGTCAGACCTCCCGCGTTCTCCATGAACAGTTTCAGGATGGAATCGGTCCCCTCGCGCCCGAAGAATTTTCGAAAATCGTCATCGCTTATGAGCCCGTTTGGGCCATCGGCACAGGCAAAACCGCCACCCCGCAGATTGCCGAAGAAGCGCACCAATCCATCCGCGCGGAAGCTCGCGATCGTTTTGGCGAGCAACTCGCGTCCGCCGTGCGCATCCTTTATGGTGGGAGCGTCAAACCGGACAACGTGAAGTCGCTGATGGCCATCGAGGAGATCGACGGTGTTCTGGTTGGCGGCGCAAGTCTCGACCCGGTGTCTTTCGCCGCCATTGTCAATTACTGATGACAAAAAATCCGCTTCTGCCCATCTTCCTCATTGTTTTCGTCGATATCCTTGGCCTGACAATGATCATTCCCCTCCTGCCGTTTTATGCGCAGTCCATGGGTGCTTCGGATTTCGTCGTCGGCTTGCTCTTCTCCAGCTACGCGCTCTGCCAGCTCGTCGCGGGCCCTATCCTCGGGAAACTCTCGGATCGGTATGGCCGCAAGCCGCTCCTCATCTTCAGTCAGATCGGCACGCTAATTGGGTTCATTGTCCTCGCGCTTTCGCACCAGCTCTGGCTGGTATTTGTGTCGCGCATCATTGACGGCGCGACGGCCGGAAATCTCTCGCTCGCGCAAGCTTATATCTCCGATGTCACCACTCCCGAGAAACGCGCGCAATCGTTCGGGGTCATTGGCATCGCCTTCGGAATCGGGTTCACCATTGGCCCCGGCATTTCCGGACTGCTCGCGCGGTGGGGATACGTCTATCCCATTTTGGCCGCCTGCGCGCTTTCCTTCACCAGCATCATGTGCACCACTTTTCTGCTTCCCCGTAAAGCCGAAACTGCTTCACCCGCGCCCGCGCCCCTACCCACTGAACGCGTCAGCATTTTCCATCCCGGCCAGTATGTCGCGTATTTCCGCCGCCCTGG
>Ga0326727_10011852_pt1 | contig 20090 bp, 17 predicted proteins | sample MB2enrmetagenome_FD_207643 | JGI IMG/M metagenome (GOLD analysis project Ga0326727, IMG submission 207643) | Lab enriched peat soil microbial communities from McLean, Ithaca, NY, United States - MB29MY | ecosystem: Environmental > Terrestrial > Soil > Wetlands > Peat | place: USA: New York...
CGCCTGCCTGGCTCCGGCCGGGGAGACTTGGGAGGTGCTGCTGCGGCAGGAGATGGCGCTCGACCGCTCGATTGACCGCAAGGTCAGAATCCTCCTGACCATGCGCAAAGAACATGCTCGAATGCTCAAAGAGGCAGCCAGCCCTCCCGGCGATGAGCCGGGCGACCGCGAAGGTAGGGCCGAACGGCGTTCGGCCCCTGAGAGTAAGCTCGTGGGGCTCGACGGTGCCGAAGTAGCGCCGAACTTCAGTTCGGCAGATGCTGGCCTGAAGGCCAGCGCTACTCAGACAGAAAGTCCGGCAGAAGAGAACGCCGCCGAAACACCAAAATCGCCGGAACAAAGCGAGAATGTTATAGAAAACAAAGGACCGGCGTGCGGAGAGGTCAGCGAATGGGGGGCAGCGTGAATCCTGAAAGGAGCTGCCAACGGCAAGGATTCAGGATTCAGGAGAAGAACCAGTGCCACAACGGCTGTTAACTGCTCGACTGCTCGACTCCTTGACTTCCCGACTTTCCGAAGGAACAAACCGGGAATGTCTAAGAAAAAAAAGGGAAATGCTCCAGAGGCAGGGAGCGACAAAATGTACCAGGTGGCAGGGAATAGGGAACAGGGGATAGGAAACGGGGAATAGGTAGTAGCCAGTAGACAGGGAGCAGTAGGCGGGGTGGCGCGGACCGCCGCGGTTTGGGATCTGCGACTTCCCGAAGGGACAGGATTTCATAATTCCCTGTTCCCTCTGTTCCCTGTTCTCTGTTCCCTCTTCCCTGTTCCCTCCTCCCGGTCCCTTCGGGAGATCACATCCCAAACAGCGGGCGTATGCGCCAACCCGCCTTCTGCCCACTGCCTAGTGTCCACTGCGGACCACCTACTGGCCTGTTACTTCCTCCACACTGCATAACGCCGCCCCTTGATCACGCGAAGTCACAGGTTATTCAATCCGGCCCCCGCCGGTGGCCCTGCTGCCTACTGCCTTCTGCTTTTTGCTCACTGCCTACTGTTTTCGCCCCGCGCCTAGTACAATATGTTCTGGACTCGTCACTCGTCACTGTTCTTAAAGCCTATGCCCGCGAATCTCACCCCCGAATACCTCGAAGCCGAGAGACGGTTCAAGGCCGCCACGACCACGGAAGAAAAGCTGGCTGCGCTGGAAGAAATGATGGCCACCATCCCCCGCCACAAGGGGACGGAAAAGATGCAGGCCGAGCTGAAGCGACGCATCTCGAAGTTGCGCACAGAACAGTCCCGGAAGCCAGTCAGCCGCGCCGGAATTATGCACCGCATCGAGAGGGAAGGGGCGGGCCAAGTGGCGCTGGTTGGCCCGCCCAACGGCGGCAAGTCGATGCTGGTCCGGCAACTCACCCATGCCATGCCGGAAGTGGCCGACTACCCTTTCACCACCCGAGTACCCTTGCCGGGCATGATGAGATTTGAGGACATTCAAATCCAGCTTGTGGACCTGCCGCCCGTCCATCCTGACTTCCCGGAGTCATGGCTTTATCAGATCATTCGCAACGCGGATGCGGTGATGCTGGTGGTGGACCTGGGCGATCCGGATCTCCTCGAAGATCTCGAGACCACTTTCTCTCAGCTCGCCCAAGCCAAGGTGCATCTGGGCGTCGGCGAGCTTCCGAGCGTCACCGGGTGGCTCGCCAAACGCAGCCTGCTGGTGGCCAATAAGCTCGATGCCGGCGGCGCTCTCGAGAGCCTCGAGGTCCTGAAAGACCTCTACGGCGCCCGCCTCGAGATTCTTCCAGTCTCCGCCCAAACCGGCCAGGGACTCGACGAACTGCGTCGCCGGGCTTTTGACTTGCTCCAGGTAGTACGAGTCTACACAAAGGCCCCAGGAAAGAAGCTCGAGCTGACCGCGCCTTACATCCTCAAGCAAGGCTCCCGCCTGCTCGACTTGGCCGCCCATGTCCACCACGATTTTCTCTCCCAACTCAAGTATGCGCGCGTCTGGGGACACGGCAGATTCGAGGGCCAGATGGTCAACCGGGATTATCTCCTGGCCGATAAAGATGTGGTCGAATTACACCGGTGAAGGGCAGGTGTCAGGTGCCGGGTGTCAGGGGCTAGGGACTGGGGGCTGGGGGCTGGGGAAGAACAACAGGTTTCAGGTGTCGGGTGTCAGGTGTCAGTTGATCATTACCTGCATCGTCGGCTGCATACGGGGGTAGAAGTCGGAATCACTGCCCTCTCCTTGGGCAGAGGGTGGACCGCGATGGCGCTTTCACTAGCCGTCGCGGGCCGGGTGAGGGGTTACTTCCATCGCCAATGTTGTTGTGCGCGCCTGAGCCTTCGCGGGACTCTAGAGTCTTACGGCGCTCCCCGTGTTGCCGCGCAACCACAACGAAGCTCTGGCACCCGTCACCTGAAACCCGGTTTTCGGCTCGTCACTCGTCCCGCCTCGGCGGGTCGCTCGTCACTGCCCTCTCCAGTCGCCGAAGGAAGCTAGACTTCGCAGAGTGAAGCGCGCGCAGTTGCTCGAGGGTCGAGTTGAATTCTACTTCCCGCCCGCCTCGCACAGCCAACTCGCGCAAGTCGACCAGGAGATTCACCGCCTGGTCGTAGTTCTTTGGCTGTTTGGTCTGGATGAACCCGCCTATTTGCTCCCAGATCTCCTTCTCCCGGCCGGCCAGCGTTTCGAGGTACTTAGCCCGGACGGCGGCCTCTTCCCGCTCACGCTTGGCCTTGGCCGCGGCCTTCCGTTCAGCCTCGCGCCGCTTCCGTTCATCGGCATGGGATTTCGCCGCACTGAGAAGTTCCGAGACCGTTCGGCGCCGAGGCGCAGGTTGCTCTGAGGTCCCTGCGGACGGCGGTTGGTCTTGTTTGAAGGAGCGCAGCAGCTCAGCTCGAAAATGAGGGTTCTCTCGCGTTGCCGCTTCCAGAAGCAGAGCGTCCTTCTTCGCTCGCGGCATGGCCGCGATCCAGGCTGCAAGTTCTTCTTGGGAAGGCCCGCGGCTTCCAAAGCAAGACTGGCCTCGGCAGCGACTTCGTTCAGATCCTCATCAATTCTCAGGTGTTCAGCAAACTCGCGGAGCGGCTCCGAGAGCTTCGCAAGCCCAGGCGGAACCGGAGGCTCCATGTCGTCTTCATCCAATTCCTCGCACTGCGCGCAAAGCAGCCAGCCTAAATAGAGACAACGCAAATCGCCGTTCATCAGTTCGGCGCGCAGCGGGATAAGGAAGGCCATGTACCCTTCCCCTTCCTCCCAGTCGCCCTCCTCGTCCTCAGAACGAAAATCGAAAGTAACGAAATCGCTGGTCTCTCGTGCCGAGGCACTGTCGCCAGCGCAGTAGGCTGATAGCTCCGTGTCTTTGAGTGCCCAACGTGGGACGCGCAACATGAATTGGTGTGTCCCCCAGTTCGCCACATAAACAAACGCATCAAAGTACTTTTTCATCAGCGCATCGGGATTGCCTTTGAAGTCGCCCCAGTTGTAGGTGTTCACGAAGCTCGTCGGAGTGATCTCCGCGCGTGAGGATTCTGCGCGCAACGCTCCCATCTCTTGCTTGCTCAGCGGACGATCCACAGCTCGGAACTCATAATACTGGTATTCGCTCATTGGAAACCCCTTCGCCAATATTTATAGGCCGCAATCCACTCGGCCCCCTCCGGCGGCGGCCAGGGCAATGGAAGATCGAGAATCGAGACCCTCTGGCGCTTGCTGCCTCTCTTGCAAATCGCAACAATAGCGTCGTCCTCCGTCATGTCGACTCGCTCCATCGTCACCTTGAATCCAAACAGCTCGGTTTCAAACGGCAGCCGGAGATTGTCCTCCAACATGGTGAAGAACCCAGCGGCTTGCTCGGCTTCGTTGTAGGCGTCAATGGTCGCTTCATCGACTAGCACCTCCAGTTGCAATTTGCTCAATCGGGTGGTCCGCCGGTTGCACGCCCTACCGCTTTTGGTTCTGCCCATTCAGAAGTCCGCCTTTCCCCTTTCGCCCAGATCCCTAAACTTTCGTGAGCAGGTGATTCTACTCCGGAAGAACTCCCTCGGCAAAAGCAAGGGCAATGGGGACTGGTGTCATTTGACAGAGGCGAACCTTGCAAGCCGCGGTCATTGCCGCGAAAGCGGGCCCTCAGGTACGGACGGCCCCATTTTTCCCTTTTCGTAACTTGTTATTCGCGCATTGCTCAGCTGAGTCGCAACGGATGTTGCTCAGCTGGATTGCAATTGTCGGAGGGTTATGGCAACCTGATAAACTGGCGCGGTGCGACCAGCATTTAGAAACGAGGTCAACTAAGGGCCAGCAGGAGGCGCAGAGTCTCAAACGTAAAGACTCTGCGCCTCCTGTTGGTGGCTTTCATTCAACCGAACAGATTGCTCAAGCAGGGTCTGGCCGGGACACGGGTCGCGACCAAGCCTTCTTTGAGTTGGGCGACGCGACGTTCGACACGTCCCGGCCCGCGAATCGGGCTCCGTCGCCGAGTCTGACTTAGAACGGGGGAATACTCGCGATGTTAATCGTGTTATTGCTGCTGCGCCATGCGACGTACAGGGCCCCGTTGAAAGAGGTTATGGTCGGTGCGGAATTGCTGGTGTCTGAGCAAACCTTGGTACCGGTCGAGCTGCTCCATAAATTGATGTTGCCGCTGCCACCCCTCCACGCGAGGTATTGATTGGCGCCTACACAGGCACCCGTGATCCCGTAGCCGCTGTAAGTGGACGATGATGTCCCGACTTGGAAGATCGACCCGTCTGCGATTTGTGCATAGATTGGTTGGTTTACTCCCATGGCGATGGCACGCACTACGCTATCGATCGACACGGCAGGGGAACCGCTTGAGGTCGTTGTGCAAACATTCGGAAACGGGCACCCACTTATTTCGTCGAAGAAATTGTAGGTGGACTGGACGTAAGCCAGGCTGCAGCCTGTGGCCATTTTGGCGATTAGATTTGTGGACTTTATTCGGTAGGCGATATCGCCGAGATATGCATCTATGGCCGGTGTGGATGAGATGACATCCTGAAGGCTGACGGGGCCGGACCAGTGATAGCTGTCGGCGGAGTCCGCCGCATATAATACGTTATTGCTCCTGTTCGGCCAGGCCATGATTAGGTAGGCGCAGCCGCCGACGAAATTCGCTCCGCCTAGCGCGACGCCGTAGCTGCTCTGCCACCCCTTCAGTGGGGTTTGGCTGCCCCAACTCGTCCCGTTCGTGAATGTCATGACATTCAGGGTTCGATTACTGTCCGTTCCCACGTATGCGAGGACGATTTTGTTGGTCCCGCTGACGGTATAGGCCGCCAGTCCGGGCTGATCGCTAGTTGTTTGCGTAAGGACGACCTTCGTGCTCCAGCTACACTGCCCGAATGCGGTTCCGGTTCCAAGGAACAGAAGAGTCGCCACGCATAAAGCCGAAGCTTTTGTTCGAAGCATATTCGTTCACCTCGGTCGATGGATTTTGCGGAGGATGGAGGTGATCCAGTCCAACCAGATCGTCTCGGTCCGCTCGGGAAAGCATAGCGGTCGCGTCGGTCGAAAGGAACTACCCGCGTGGTCTTAATATTCCTGCCAACTCCAGGGCGGAACGGGGCCACCCGTTGGGCGGGGGCACCCACCTGACCGGGCAGGCGTACCGCGAGCAGAGTCCAATCCGAGACGTATAGAGGCGGAGTGAGAACTGGACACCCCACTGGAGGACGCTATGAGAAGCCGCCAGTTGCAAGTCCTCTGTGTCGTCCCTCATCCACTTGCGAGGCTGGCCGTAGAGCGGGCGCTCAAGAACGCCAGGGGTATCAGGCCGCTTCGAGGGGCGGAACCGGGCGCGTTGCCAAGGCTCAGGCGGCAACCCCGCATAATCATCTTGGACGCCGCAACCGGGGAGGCCGTGGGCCGCGTGGTGCGCCAGTTCAGGGCGAGTTTCCCGCAGAGCAGGTTCCTGCTGATCGGGGCTGCCGCTTCGGACGAGGAACTCGTCCGGACCCTCTTCATCGGCATTCAGGGGTACCTGGAATACGGGCACGATCCAACCAGGCTTGTGAGCACGCTACAATCAATGGCACGCGGTCATGTTTGGGTTTCCGAACGCGCTTTGCAGCAGTACGTGGAACTCTCGTCGCGCGCGATAGCGTCGCAGCCCGACTCCCAAGAGGGTCTGACCGACCGCCAGCGCGCGGTCGTGGATTTGGTGATGAGGGACCTGTCCAATAAGGAGGTCGCGGCCGCGCTGCATATCTCCGCCAACACAGTAAAGTTCCACCTGTCCGGCATCTTCCACAAGCTGGGCGTTGGCGACCGTCGCACGCTGCGGGAGGTGGTCAATCGGAAGGAGGATGCGCGCGCCTCGCGTCTTTGGCTTGGGCTGGCGGAGTCGCGGTGCCTGGCAGGCACGGTTGACCGCAACGCTGGGCTGCGCAAGGGGGCGGCGGGACTGGAGGGGGCTCGCCGAGATGGCGACATGTTATGAACAGCATGACCGAGGAAGCTCCGTTCGTACATCAGGTTCCGGCCGAGGTCGTGCACATCGCGAGGGCCGTTTGTCCCCGGAATCCCGTGATCTGCGAAATTGGGAGCCGCGATGCCCTAGACGGGATCTATCTCTCGAAAGCTCTCGATGCCGCGGAGTGCCACGTCTTCGAGCCTAACCCCGCCTCGATCCAAACCTGCCTAGCCAACCTCGCGAGCTACGGCCGCGGGTGCAACGTTTACTTCAATCCCCTGGCACTGTCCGATGCTGCGGGGTCCGTGGAATTCTTTCCCGTCAACCCTGAGAAATCCGTGAACAAGGACCTGGGTTTTTCGTCCATGTTTCGAGTCAACCCGGCCTACGCGTCCGAACGGCGAGGCAGGATCATCCAGGATCGGATCACAGTTGGTGCGACGACCCTCGACTCCTACTTTCAGGGCAGGCAGAGAGGGCCGGACCTGCTCTGGATTGACGCGGAAGGCGCGGAGAAGCTCGTTCTGGCCGGCGGGAAAAGCGTGCTCAAGAGTGTCACGCTGATCCACATTGAGGTGTCTTTCCGCCCCATGCAGGTCGGCAAGCCGCTCTGGTGGGAAATTGACGGGTTCCTCAGGGATCGCGGATTTCGGCTGCTCAGGTTTGTGGGAGTTTCCCGCTTGAAGGCGTTCATGGTTGTTCACAAGCTGTTGCCAAACCTGCCGTGGCGGTGGAACGCCGTTTACCTTCGCGGGGATAGGCTCTCAGAACTACGGGAGTGAAATGGACTGCCCAAGCGATCCTTATACCGCTCCCATCGCGAAGCGCGGACCACCGCTTTTGTGGTCCGCGGCTTTCCGTCTCTTTGAGCGCACAATGAAAGCTACCCTGCCCCGCTCACCGAACCGCTTCCCGTTTGACGAGGAGGCGGCGGATTTCCTTGATATCCGACATTAATCCTTCGATGAGGTTCTTCCAATCGGCCTTGTCCGCTGGACTGAACTCCCTTCCGTAGCCCTTCATTCTTTCGGGTCGCGCGTTCTCGAGCACGACCCACAGTCTGGAAAGCTCCGCCGCGAGTACTTGCCTGTGCCCAGGCTTCCGAAGCTGGACAGAAAACCGTCTCAGCGACTCCGACAGCCGATTTCGAACTGCTTGCATCTTTTCCCGCGCCTGGCGAATCTGCTCGTCGCGAGGGGGAAGGGGCTCGTCGCTCGCGGACTCGAGCGATTCGAGCACGAGTTCCATTCGGTCCAACGCGCTTTCGAATACGCTTGCAACGGTGGCCAGGCGACGAGCGTGCAGTTCATCCAGAGCCATATCATTCTTCCCCTGTCCCTGTCATTCCGAGCGAAGCGAGGAATCTCGTTCTGGTTCGGCTTGGATTGACGAAGAGAAGACCAGAGCGAGATTCCTCGCTTCGCTCGGAATGACAGGACATCTTCACGGCAGCGAAACATCTCGGCAGTTGTGCAACCTACAACTCTCGTGTTTCGCGTTCAAGGCGCTCCAGCCGCGCGCGTGATGCTTGGACCGCTGGGGCTCCCTCGGCTTGCGCCGCGCGGGCGTGCGTCAGCGCCTGGTCGGCGATGCGTCTGATCTCGTGCAGGAGCTTGCGGATTTCCACCTCCAAGCGACTGCGGCTCTCCTGAACTCGGTTGAGGATGTCGCTTTGCACCCGAGTGCAGTTGGTTCCCAGCAGGTGCGTAAGAAACCGCCGCGCGTCGTTTTCAATCCCCCCATGAGCCCCAACCAGGCCAAGGACCAAATCGGCCACCCACCGCAAAGGCGATGCGGGTTGCGCGATCTCGACGAGGTCGTGGAATGTGAACCGCGAGCGGATCCGAAATCCTGCTTCCGGATCGAGAGCGTGCGGCATACGTGCGATTTCCCGGATGCCTGCATCAGCGAGTTTCCTCAGAAAATTATTGCCCATCTCCACGAATCGGCCGGCAACCTCCCGGTACTGCTTCTCCGCTTCCACTTGCTCGGCCTGCAGCCACGGCAAGACGTGCCGTCGCGCGACCTCCTGAGCCTGGCGCATCGCTCGGCGGCGGTAGGCAGGCCCCATCCCGCGCGGAATCCGCTGAATCGCTTGCTCGAACTCACGGCTCGCCTGCGGCGAGATCGAGGCGAGAAAGGCTTGATGCCGCTGGGCGAGCGTATCAGACAGGTGGTGCTGCTCAGCCATAAACAGATAACCCAACTCGCGCATCGAGCGTTCCGCCTCTGTAAGGCTTTCCTTCATGGCCGCGATTCGCCGCTCGGACTCCTCAATGGGCCGCTCGAGCGCTTCGCGCTCTTCGCTGATGATGGCCAGCAATTGCTCGCCCAGCCGCTCGATGCCCCGCTCGCAAGCCACCCCCATTATTTGCCGGCCGGAGTCTTCCACCAGCCGGCCAAGCGCTTCCACCAGTTTTCCCCAGTCCCGCTCCGGCCCTCGGTTCTGCAACCGTTTTGCGGCGCTCACTTCGAAGACGGGTCCGGCGGGCCGTTGCAACCGCTTTTCCAGCAACTTTCGCGTGAACCCCACAGCCGCCGCTCGTTCTTCGTCCGTGGTCCGGTCCGCCTTATTGATGACCAGGATCAAATTATGAACTTGCCGTCCCACCGCCTCAACCAGGGCCAGTTCCTCGCCCGCCAGCGGCGGGTCCGCGCCCACCACCACCAGCGCTGCATCGATGTGGGGTATGAAAGCTTCAGTGGTAGCCGTATTTCCCGCGAACACCGATCCCAGCCCGGGGGTGTCCACCAGGCACATGCCCGAGGCAAGCAGTGCGCTGGGCACAAACACTTCCACGCCCACGATTCCCTTCGAGTTCTCCGGGTTGTGCTCTTCGGACACGTACTCGCCCAAGTCCGCGATGCCGATTTCCTGCCACGAGCCATCGCGGGCGCGCACGCGCGCTTTCTGCCGCTGTCCGAACCGTATGACAGTGGGCACAGCGGTGACCGGGACAAAGCCCACAGGGAGAACCGGCGCGCCGATCAGCGCATTGATCAGGGTTGACTTGCCCCGCTTGAACTGGCCGATGCACGCCACATAGAAGCGGCCTTCTGAAATGCGGGCGGCCAACTCGCGGGCCTCTTCCGCCGCCTGATTGGCGCCCAGCTCTTCCCCCAGAGCTGCCAGGCGCAAGAGTCTCGCCGCGCCATCGACGTCGCTCGTCTCCGTGAGTCCACCAGCAACGGCGTCTGCTCGCGCCGTGTTTTCAGTTCCGGTCATAGGCAATACCTAACAGTGTTACTCACAGAGCCTCGTTCGTGCCCTCCGCCCGCTTGCGTTCTGTTTTCGCGTCTCGAAGCGCTTCATGCAGATGAGTCAGGAGCGACAGCATTCCATCCATGCGCGGGTCCAGGTAACTCTTCAAGTCCTCTGGGACCACTCCATATCCGCGCAAGCCACGGGACTTGCTTTCGTGCAAGGTGACCCAAATGCGTGAAAGGCGCGATTCGATCAGCTTATCCAATTCAACCACCTGCTTCGGAAGTCCCAGTTCCTGCCTGATTGACGTGACCTTCTCCAGGATCTCGGCCAGGATCGCCCGCATCCGCTGTTTCGTGGCTTCAGGAATTTCCCCAGCGTATTCGTAAAGAATCCCGCGGAACCCATCCAGGTTGCGCTCGATTTCCCGGCAGTCTTCTTCGAGTATCATCATGCGCGCCGCGAGGGCGCCCGCATGGGCAGGTGAAATGGGGCCTAGTGTCTCCAAATCCATTTTGGCGTCCTTCGCCATGAGCCCTCCGGTTCGCCAGGGCCAAAACAAAAACCCCTACCATGACCCGAAGTCATGATAGGGGTTATCAGTCCCAAAACTGTGAGACGGTTCGGCGGGCGAACCCCATCGCCTTTAACCTGCTATTATACAACAAGGAGGTTCGAAAAGGTATGAGAGGCGAGTCCCGGCCATCGCGGCTGGTGGTGCTTTCGGTGGATGGGATGCGGCCGGACTTTTACCGCCGGCCGAAGGAGTTCGGGCTGAACATTCCCAATCTCCGGCAACTTGTCGAGGAGGGGGCCAGCGCGGACCTCGTCGAGAGCGTCTACCCGAGCACGACCTACCCTGCCCATGCAACACTGGTGACGGGCGTGCCTCCAAGCGCGCACGGAATCTCTAGCCACCTGGCATCGCTCGACCCGACCGAAAAGGCGCGGCCATGGTGCTGGTTTGCTGGCACGCTACGTGTCCCCGCTTTATGGGACGTGGCGCGAGCCACGGGGCGGAAGACCGCGGCGGTCAGTTGGCCGGTAAGCGCCGGGGCGGGAATTGATTACAACATCCCGGAGATTTGGGATCCGAAGTTGGCCGATCCGCACCGTGACTTCGCGACACCCGCCCGCCATTCCACTCCGGGGTTGTTCCAGGAAGTCATGAAAGTTCTCGAACCTGTTATCGGCAGCGCCACACCTGACCGCCTGCGCTCCGAGGCCGCGCTTTACCTCTGGAACCGCTATCGGCCGGACCTTCTCCTCGTCCACTTTGTTCACTACGATCAGTTGGCCCACAAGTTCGGGCCCACCTCGCCGCAGGCGCTGGCCGCAATCGAACAGGCGGACGAAGAGATTGGACGCTTTCTCGAGAACTCCGTCGAGGCTGATGCGCCTACCATTGTCGTTCTTTCGGACCACGGCTTCGTTCCGGTCGAGAAGGAAGCTGCCCCCCTTGCGGTTCTGGCGGAGGAAGGCCTGTTCACTCTCGAGACGGACGGCACACCCAAACTTGGCAAGCTGGGAGCCGTTCATGCCGGAGGCTCTTTCACCGTTTACTGGCTCGAGGAGCCCTCGGCCTCGGAGCGGGCCTCTTTGCGGCGGGCGGTGAAGCGAATGGTGGAACTGGGGAGCGTCCAGGAAGTTGTGGATCGCGCCCGGCTCAAATCCCTCGCCGCCGACCCGGATGCAGAATTGAGCCTCGACGCGGCGCCGGGCATTTATTTTTCGGATCGCTTCGAGGGGCCGCCGGTGCGTGACACCGTCAAAGACCGGGGCACGCACGGACAATTGCCCACCCGCCCGGGCCTCGAGGCGTCATTCATCGCGGCCGGCCCGGACATCACCCCCGGCCGGAATTTGGGCTGCATTGCCTTGACGCAGGTGGCGCCAACCCTGGCGAGTTGGCTGGGGCTCCCGAGCGATATCCTGGCTTCCAACGCCAAACCGATCCTGGAATTGACGATTGACGACTGACGATTCTCTTACACCTGATGCCCTCGAGACCTACCTCCATTCCCGCCCGCGTTGGATTCGCTGGCGTGAGTGGTTAGCAGGCCGACGCTATGCACTGGCCGCTTTTGCCGATCGACCGAAGCCGCTGGTGGTGGTGGCGCATTCGCGCCGAGATTCGGTGAAGGCCCTCGAGATGGTGCGCGCGGTCGAGCGCGACTGGGCCGAAGCTCCCCCGGAATGCCGCGAGGCCTATGAAGAAATCCTCCGCAATTCTCCCAAGCTGGTGATTGTCCAATTCCGCCGCACCAACATCTGCGGTTGCCTCGGGCACCGGCATGTGATCGTGAAAGAGCAGCCCTTTGCCGAACCTCATGACGCCTTAGGTGGCGATCCGGCAGGAGAGTTGGATATCGCTTATCAGCGTGTGGAGAGCTGGGTGGCGCTGCCTTTGTCGGATATCGCGCACGATACCCAATTCGTCGCCGGCAGCCGCCTGCGGGAGTTCCAGGCCGAGCGCCTCCGCCTGCAACTCCTCAGCATCCTCTTACACGAGATCAACCATATGGTTCGTTCCCAGGAGCCGGAGACTTCCATCCGTGAACGGAGCTTAGCCTTCTACCGCGACGCCCTGGCCCGCTACGTCGAAAATGCCAAGGCTACTCTTTCTTTGACCATCGACCGCTCGTTCTCCCGCTTCGAAGAGGATTTGTAGCCACTGACTACCGAGCCGCCTCCGCTTCTTCGCCGGCAGGGAGAAAGACGCTGGCGGCCCCGTAAATGCCAACATTCTTTTGCAGCTTGGCCGGCAGAATTGGGAGCTTTTCGACGAAGCGACGGTTAATCGTGTAATCAGGCATCGTTTGCCGGATCCTCTCGAATAGGGGCTTGCCGATCTGCGCCACTCCTCCCCCTATGATGATCGCTTCCGGATCGAATAATGACATCATGCCTCCCAGCCACGCGCCTAGAAGAAATCCCGTTTCGTCGATGATGGACCTAGCCACCTCGTCTCCCTTGCGCGCCGCTTCCTGAATCATCACGGGCGTGATGTTTCCCAGGTTCCCACCCGAGAGTACGCGCAGCAGGCTTGGCCGGCTATGCTCCTGCTCGAGGAAAACGCGCGCGCGGCGGGCCATGGCAGGTCCGGCCGCCAACGCTTCGATGCAGCCCAGCGTCCCGCAACCGCAGCGATAGGGACTGCGGTAGTCGATGGAAACGTGTCCGCCTTCTCCCCCCACTCCATTCTTGCCATGATAGATCTTCTTGTTAATGATGACCCCGGTTCCAACCCCCGTGCTGACGGTCACGTAGAAGACGTCCCGATATCCCGCCGCCGCTCCGAAAAGGACTTCTGCAAGTCCTGCGGCATTGGCGTCGTTTTCCACTTTGGCAGGGAGGCGGAAATGTTTCTCGAGCATATCCGCCAGCCTGATATTGCGCCAGCCCGGGAGGTTCGGAGGGTTGATAATGATGCCCTGCTTCGGATTGAGAGGACCGGGGGCGCACACACCCACGCCACCAATATTGTGGCTGCCACCAGCCAAGTTGATCAGCCGGTCGATCAAATGTACGATCTGGCCGTAGCTGGTCTTGAACCCCTTCTCCGCGCGGGTTGGCACAACCAGGGCTTTCATCAGCTTACCCTTTAAGGACACCAGCCCTCCTGCTACCTTAGTTCCCCCGACGTCGATGCCTACAATCAATTTCGCCATAACAGACCGTCTCCATTTCAGAATACGCAGCCACTCCCCCCGAATCAATTCCGGAGGCGCGCTTGGGAAAAGACGCCAGTATACCCCATCGCACCGTCTTTGCAGCGGAATAGTGAATTATTAACAGTGAACTATAAATGAGGTAAGCAACAAACTATGACCACGGCCTCGCAAGCCGCGCCACGCGGCGGCGCGAATCAACCGCCCTTCCCAATTCACCACTTACAACTTACTATTCCCTGTTCCCTGCACTTCTTGACGCTTTCGCCGCACTTCTCTAAGATGGCTTAGAGTTGAACTTCAACCAGTACTTGAGGGTAGGAATGCCTCGAACCCGTTCACCGCGCGTCCGCCGCTCCGCCGACGCCTCGCTTCCCGAGGTCTTCATCCCGGACAAGCTCTATTTCCGAATCGGCGAAGTGAGCAAGCTTACGCGTGTCAAGGCCTATGTCCTGAGGTTCTGGGAAACCGAGTTCCCGACTCTCAAACCCACGAAGAGCAAGTCCGGGCACCGGCTCTACCGCCGCCAGGACGTCGAACTCCTGCTCGAGATCAAGCGCTTGCTTTACCTCAAGGGCTTCACAATCTCCGGGGCGCGAAAATTTCTGGCCATCGACTCCAAAGCCCACACCGAGCAACAACGTCCTCTCTTCCAGTCGGCTCCTGATCCGTCACACCTCCGTGCCATTCGCCACGAACTCCAGTCCATCTTGACAATGCTTTCGCGCAAGTGATAGCGTCATGGAGGGAACATCGAGCAGATGCAAGGCTACAGATTCCCGCTGTCACCTGTCGGCTCTTCCCTCTACCCTGTTGTTTCCGGGACGTAGCGCAGCCTGGTAGCGCACTTGCTTGGGGTGCAAGGGGTCGCCAGTTCAAATCTGGCCGTCCCGACCAATTTAGGGAACAGGTTACAGGTGACAGGGAACAGTTGGTGCCTTTTTTCATCACTGTAACCTGTCACCGGTTCCCTGTAACCTGATTTTTCCGGGGCGTAGCGTAGCCTGGTAGCGCGCTTGGTTCGGGACCAAGAGGTCCCCAGTTCAAATCTGGGCGCCCCGACTTAACTGCTTTCTTTGCCGTCTGTTACAATCCGATCGATTGTCAAGCGACCTCTTGGCGCGCGACCAAGCGACCCCTAGCCGAATTCGGCGATAACACCAAACCCTCTGCACCGACATTTGACTTGGTCATTGCAGCACGCTGCACGCGGCCGGTTAGTCACGATACTTCGCAGACACAAATCAGCTATGATCGCGTCCGAAGTCCCCTTCCGGAGAGTCAACCTCCTGTCTTGGGAAATTGAGGAGAAGTCGCCACTGACTTCCCGGATAAGTAGCACCCTTTCAAAACCCGCATAAATGCCGAACCTGGACCGCGCCTGTGTGCCAATTGCACGCGGCCTTAGACGCCAAGGGCCGATGGGATTAAAGAGAAGACGCGCACGGTTTCCGGAAGAGACCATGCAGTAGGATTTCGACACCCGAGTCTGGAGCCACAGCTCCGGCTAAATCTACAGCAGTAGACCTACAGGCGTTTTGCGCGTGCCACGTCATTATCAAATCCAAACGGGACGCGTGTGGCTTCGTTGCAGAACTCGAACATCGTGTACGAGCACAGAATCACACGCACATGTTGTTTGAGCAACAAACCTGTTAGCAAGGTATTTGACACTTCTTGCTACCTGTTGATATCCGAATACGTCGTTTGGGTGATGGTCCGCTGCAGGGCCAGGAAGTTCTCCATGGGCGTGTCGAGTTGAACGTGATGAGTGGGGGCCAGAATCAGCCCGCCCTTCTTGCCAATCGTTTTGAGTCGCTCCTTTACTTCCCGCCGTACCCCGTCCGGACTTCCGAACGGAAGGGTGCATTGCTCGTCGATGGATCCCCAAAAACACAGCTTGTCTCCGAATTCGCGTTTGATCTCCGCCGGATCCATCGAGGCAGGTTGAATCGGATTCAGGACGTCGACTCCGATCTCGATCAGTTCGGGAATTATGGGAGCAATCATCCCGTCGGAGTGGTAAGCAACTTTCACCTGCGGGTTGATGGCCTTGAGTTCGGCGATGAAATTCGCCATGCGGGGTTTAAGGAATCGGCGCCAGCAGGCAGGGGAAATGATCATGGCCTTTTGCCCGCCCACATCGTCGCCGGTCCAGATCATGTCCGCGCCCATTTGTACCAGTCGCTTGGCGGCGGTCAGGTGGTACTGATAGGGAATCTCGAGAATCCTCTCCGCGAGTTCGGGATTAAGCGCGAAGTCCATCAGCATTTGTTCCAGCCCGCGTAAGGCCCAGGCGGTTTCGAAGATCGTGGTCACTGTCACTCCCACGATCCAGTATTCATCTTTGAAGTTGCGGATCGTTCGGGCGGCGTCCTCATAAAGTTCTGCGCGGTTAGGATCCGGGGGGCGATACGTCCCAAGCGCCTTCTCATCGGCGAGGGGATGGTGGCACATCTCCGTGTAGCTGCCCTTGCCGTAGCGAGTGGCGTACCCGCACTGCTTCCACCCCACCCCCCATTCGTCAACATAATCGCCCGGCTGCTGGTAATAGCAATTAGCCCAGCCCACGGAGGTCAGTAGTATATCTTCTCCGAGCCAGCGCTCGAGCGCGTAAGTATTGCCTCCGCCATGCGGGTTGTGTACCGAGGAGTCCTGGAAATGCAATTCCGCTCGCAGCCGGCTTGCAAACTCCGGGGTAAAACTGATCTGCATCGGACACCTGTCCGCTTCCTCGTGATTGAGGGCCATGAATACCCTATCGCGGTGTTTCATTGGCCTCCCTTCCCACCCTTGGCGCCAATTGCCAGTTATGTGGGATCCGCCGATCGGCACCAGGAGAACTTGCCAGGGGCATGGCAACGAGATGTGATTGCAGTCTGGCCGCTCCGTCTCGTTGCACGCAACCCATCGTCTTTGTTAACGGTTCCGGAATTGGACCGCAGATTAGCGGAGGGGCCATGGCCGGTTACTCCTCATCTGAACCCTTTGTTGCCCATCAGTCATGTTGCGTCTCCAGTCATTCGTTGCAACGTCGCCGGCTCCGTCGCTTTGGAACCAGCGGTGCTGGCTTCAGACGACGAGGGCATCGCAAGAAGCCAGCCGGCGTCGCTGAAATCTAGCGTGTGGAGGAAGTGCTTCAGGTTGCTCCTCAGCACGATGTGGGGGGTCAATTCGACCCGGGGCCGGGGGCATCTGCCTTCCACGAGGAAACGGAACAGCGCCTCGACTGCCATGCGTCCCTGGCTCCTCGGACGCTGCCAAATAGTAGCGGCGACGGCGCCCGACAGGATGTGCTTTGCGAGCAGCGGGAATAGGTCGGTCGTCACTACAACGGTGGAGCCGAACCGTCCCAAGGCGTGAAGAGCGCGCAGGACTCCCAGCGAGTTGGCCGTGCTAACGTAGACCGCCGAAATCATACGATCCGAAGAGGTCAAATTAACCATCTTCTCGTAAGCTTCCTCCTCGTTGTCGTGAGCTTCAACAACGCCGGCGATCCGCATGGCGGGGTACATGCTGGCAAGTGTGTGCTGGAAGGCTTCGACCTGGCGGTGATGCACGGTGGTTTCTAGCGAACCGGTCACAAGCGCCACGTTGCCTTTCCCCTGAGTGAAGCGTCCGATCAACTCCGCCGATGTCGCCCCACTGAAAACCGGGTCCATAGTAATCGAGGTCAGCCTCCCGCTGCCAGGCGCATCCGTGTTGACACACACCACGGGGATCTTGGAGCGAGACGCCTTGCGGATGAGGGGATTCAATGCTCCAGGCGCACCCGGCACGACGATTAGCCCACGAGGATTCGTGGGGAGCGCGCGCTCAACTGCGTCGACCTCCCCCTCGCCCAAGCGAGGGTAGTCATAATAATCGACCTGCAGGCCGGTTGCAGCGAACTGGCCTACAGCAGCGTCAATACCGCGGCGTAGCTCGTCGAAGAACCAAGCGATCTCCAAAGGCACAACGGCGGCGATGCGCAGCGGGACGTGGCTGGCAAGAAATCGCGCCGCAAGGTTGGGACGATAGCCGATCTCTTGCGCAACTTTGAGGACGCGAGCTTTGGTCAGGGGGTTTACGTCGGGCCGGTCGTGGAGGGCGCGATCGACCGTGGCGATGGAGACGCCCAGGGTGTGAGCGATAAGACGTACGCCCGTGCGGCGACCGAAAGGTCTGTCGGCAAGCGCGGGTTGTCCGGTACGGTACACGGCATAAAAGTACCCAGACAACCCTTTCGGTGTCAAGAGAATATTACACGAGTATCGGCATAAGTCGACTTTGATTAATGTTTTCAGCATCTTAGCGCAGCCAAAAAACGCTTGACAATTCATTCCCTATTGTGATTCAATGTGCCGGGTTCCGGGTAGATAACCGGAACCCCAGTTTAGTACCCCACGGTTAATAAATGGAGGACCTTTGTATGAAGACGAGCCTAGGGCCACGCCGGCCCATAAAACTGCTCTTGCTCTTGGCATTTCTTACGATTCCATGTTGTCCAGTGCTTTATGGTCAACTCGAAAACGGAGCCATTTTGGGCACCGTAACAGATCAATCGGGGGCCGTGATTCCAAATGTGAAAATCACCTTGACGAATGAAGGTACTGCTCTCACGCTGGCCACTTTGACCGGGACCGGTGGGGCGTACGTGTTCACCCCCATCAAGATTGGGACTTACACTGTGGCAGCGGAGTTCCAAGGCTTTGAGAGAGAGATTCGGCCTCACATCACGGTTAACGTTCAGCAGCAGGTTGTCGTCGACTTTACGCTTCGGCCTGGTTCCCTGACCGAGAGTGTCGAAGTCACTGCCGCACCACCTCTGCTACAAACTCAGAATCCTTCGGTCGGACAGGTCATCGGCGGCCGAGACGTCAACGATTTACCTCTGAACGGGCGCAATTACACTTTCCTGGCCCAGCTTTCGGCCGGTGTTACGGTGATGCAACAGGATTCCCGGGGTTTTGGAGCCAGCGGCGGGTTCTCGGCCAACGGCGTCAGGTCGGAGTCCAATAATTACCTCCTGGACGGAATTGATAATAACAATGATTCCCAGGATTACTTGAACGGCACCTACTACGTCGCCTTGCCACCGGTCGACGCCATCGCAGAGTTTACGGTGGAAACCGCCAACTACAACGCGGAATTTGGACGCGCGGGCGGGGCAGCGCTGAATGCCACCTTGAAAAGTGGAACGAACCAGTTCCACGGCGACGTGTGGGAGTTCCTTCGCAACGACAAACTCGACGCGGCGGACTTCTTTACCAATGTCGCCGGTCTTCAGAACGGGGAGTTTCGCCAGAACCAGTTCGGCTTCACAGCAGGGGGACCGATCAAGAAGAACAAAACTTTCGTATTTGGAGACTACCAAGGCACGCGAGTTCGTCAGGCTCTCATCTATGAATCTACTGTACCTACCTCTCTCATGCGCAACTCGGGTTTTACGAACTTCTCCGACCTGTTTGGTGAGTCGACAGGCACCGTGACCGATGATTTGGGCCGCTCCTTCCCTTGGGGGACCATTTTTGATCCCGCCACAACCCGGCCCGTAACGGCAGGTCAGCCGGACCCAGTTACAGGTCTTACGGCGGCCAGTTCGGGCTACGTGCGCGAGGCATTCCAAGGGAATATCATCCCCTCTAATCGCACCGATCAGAACGCTGTGAACCTGCTCAATCTGTTTCCGTCGCCCAACTTGCCGGGCCTCTACAACAACTACGCGCGTCTCCCAATCCAAAGCTTGACCACAGATAGTTTCGACGTGCGCGTTGACCAGAACTTCAGCGATCATGATCAGATGTTCGTCCGAATGAGCTATACGCGCAATCCACGTTTCGTCCCCGGTCCCTTGCCCGGACTTGCTGATGGGGGAAGCTTCAACATGGGGGATCAAACTGTGGGTACCCGCAACGCCGCCCTGAGCGAGACGCACTCTTTCACTCCGACTACGATTAACTCTTTCCGGTACAGTTTCGCCAGGGTGCACACACTGTATGCTCCGGTCCAAGAAAACCAGATGGGCATTCCCGAGCAATACGGCATTGAAGGCATTCAGCAAGCTCAACGAAACGGTGGCCTCCCACAATTCTCATTAGCTGGGCTCACGCCGTTTGGGCAGAGCACGTACACCCCAATTGAGGAGTGGGATGACACATCGGAGGTGGCTGACAGCCTGACCAAAGTCTACCAGTCACACACCATCAAGGCGGGGTTTGAGGGCCTCTTCCTGCGCTTCGCCACGTACCAGCCTGGTACTCCGCGCGGATATGACAGCTTCGCCGGTATTTTTACCTCCATTCCCGGGCAGAATGTGAATAACAGCGGAGCCGTTCAGTTCGTCCTCACACCCACCACCGCCACGGTTCCCGGTGGAATAAACTATAACGGGGGACCGGATTACATTTCGATTTCGGCTCTCAATGAAACGGACGCATTACGCAAAAACCTGGCTGGCTATGCTCAAGACGATTGGAAGGTGACTCGCAAGCTGACAGTGAACTACGGCGTCCGTTATGAATACTTCCCGGCAATCTACGAAAAGTATGATGCCCAATCCAATTTCGTTCCCGGAACGCCATTCACAAATGCCGCGTACCTAATCCCGAAGTCCAGAGAAGATCAGAGTAACCCTAACAACACGCTTTCTTCCTCCTTCACTTCGCTCCTTCAACAAGATGGAGTCAATCTGAGGTATGTGTCGAACCGAGGGTTGCTGAACGTGCAAAAAGCTAACTTCGCGCCGCGGATCGGCTTCGCCTACCACGCCACAAACAACCTTGTCGTTCGCGCGGGTTATGCCATTTCTTATAACGGCTTGGAGGGGATGGGTTACTGCTGTGC
>Ga0326727_10011853_pt1 | contig 20090 bp, 4 predicted proteins | sample MB2enrmetagenome_FD_207643 | JGI IMG/M metagenome (GOLD analysis project Ga0326727, IMG submission 207643) | Lab enriched peat soil microbial communities from McLean, Ithaca, NY, United States - MB29MY | ecosystem: Environmental > Terrestrial > Soil > Wetlands > Peat | place: USA: New York...
TCCATCGTGGAATCGCCAGTTGGCCAGTGTACTTCCAATCCGTCCAGATTCAGGCGAAGCGCGGCAAACCAGCCACGGAAACCTCATCTAACTCTTTGATATCACGCGCATTACGGCATCTGCATTTAGGTTCCTTAGGAAGCTCGCCGGGCATTTCACCAATCCGGTTGGATCTGCGCACTACCTTCAGTGCGAGCGCGGCATATAATTCGCCCGTCTCGCCAGGCGGTCTTGCAGTGGAAGTCCACAAGCATACAGGAGCGTTACCTATGATTCAGCGATGCAAACAACTGCGAGTGGTCATTGTCGTCTTCGCGGTCCTCGCAGTGGGCGTCGCTCTGGCGACCCACTTCAGCATTCTCGACAGTGTTCGAGCTGCCGATGCGACCGCCGCAACCCCGTCCGCAAGTCCGAAACCGGCAAACGAGGCCGACGAAAAGGCGATCCGCGCGACGGCCGAGAGTTTTCTGACGGCATTCAATGCGGGCGATGCCAAGGCGGTCGGCGTTCTCTGGGCAGCGGATGCCGAGTACACGGACGAGTCGGGGAAATCGTACGAGGGTCGCGCGGCGATCGAAAAGGAATACGCCGACTTCTTCAAGGAACATCCCGGCGCGACGATGACCGTGACGATCGAGTCGGTTCGCTTCCTCGGACCCGACATCGCCGTTGAAAAGGGCATTGCCAAGGTCAAGCTGCCCTCAACGGATGCTCGCCTTGGATCGCGCTACACCGTCGTCCACGCGCGACGCGACGGGAAGTGGATCATGGTCGTCGGCCGCGACGCTCCCTACGTGCCCGGGTCGAACGAGGATTATCTGAAAGATCTGGAGTGGGTGATCGGCGACTGGGCCATCGACGCCAAAGACCGGCCGCTGCGGCTCCATTTCGAGTGGATGGCGCAGAGGAACTTCATCAAGAACACATACCTCCTCACGAAGGACGGCAAAGAGACGCTGACCGGCGGCCAAATCATCGGCTGGAATCCCAAACTGGGGCGCATCGTGTCGTGGCATTTCGATGCCCAGGGCGGCTTCGGCGACGACGTGTGGACCAAGGACGGCTCGAAATGGGTTATCGAGGCGACGGGCGTGTTTCGCAATGGCAGCGAAAGCGCAGCGGTGAATATCGTGACGCCGATCGACGCCAACAGCTTCACCTGGCAGTCGGTGAAGCGCACCTTGGACGGGGTAAGCCTGCCGGATGTCAAGCCCGTCAAGATCGTGAGGGTGCATCCCGCGAAGTGACGTTGTCTCCACAAACCCGGTCGAAAAAGCCCGATAATCTCCTGAAAGGTGTCTCAGATGAACAGAATGATAATCAGTTTGGCAATTGGAGTATCCGTGACGCTGCTTGCAGCGCAAGTCGTTCACGCGCGTGGTTTCGGCGGCGCCCATTGCGGCGGTGGGTATTCGGGTGGCGGATATCATAGCGGCGGCTATCACGGCGGCAGCTATTCCGGCGGCGAATCGCGCGGCGGCTACTCTCGCGACGAATCCCGCGGTGGCTACCCCGGCGGCGAATCGCGTGGCGGTTACTCCGGCGGCGGTCAGCCTGGGAATGAGCACTCCGGCGCCGAGGGTGCAGCGGCTGGACATGCTGCGACCGAGAGGAACGAGCCAAAGTATTCCGGCGCTGAGGGCGCAGCGGCCGGACATGCCGCGACCGAGAGGAACGAGCCAAACTACTCCGGCGCACAGGGGGCAGCCGCGGGATATGCCGCGGGCAATCGCAATTCCTCGATGGTCGCCGCAGGGCACGTGGCGTTGCCAACCGACGCCGGCTATGGAATGACGGCAGCCGTGGCGGGCTCGGCTGCACACGTCGGATACCATCAAACCGCGCCGGTCAGCGGCAGCGTCTACGCCGCCCGTGGAGCCGCCGTCCGCAATTCTTACAACGGTGCCGGCATGTATGGTCAAGGCTGGTACGGCGCCCATCCCGGCGCCTGGAATCCGAGTGGCTGGACGGCGGGACGGGTGTGGGGCGCAGCCACGTGGCCTTCTGTCGGCGCATGGTACGGCTTTGGCAGCGCGCAGCCGGTCTATTACGACTACGGCAACAACATCAGCTACCAGGGCGACCAGGTCTGCTACGGCGACCAACCCGTTGCCACGGCCGACCAATACTATCAGCAGGCTTCCAGTTTGGCCGCCGCCGCTCCTTCGCCCGATCCCGACTCCGGCGAGTGGATGCCCCTCGGTGTTTTCGCCCTGGTCCAGAACGATCAGTCCGACCCACACTACATTGTGCAGTTGGCCGTCAACAAGTCGGGCGCTTTGAGAGGGAACTACTCGGACCTGATAAGTGGAACCAACGTCTTGATCCAGGGCTCTGTGGACAAAAAGTCGCAACGGGTCGCCTGGACGGTGGGAGATAACAAACGCACCGTGGGCGAAACGGGCCTCTTCAACCTGACCAAGGACGAGGCGCCCGTGCTGATCCACCTCGGCAAGGACAAGACGCAACAGTGGACGCTGGTCCGGCTAAAGCAGCCCGAACAGGCCGGCGGCGAGAATTGAGTGTGACCAACACGCCTGCCCATATCCGTTGGTAGTGCTGTCCCGCCCTGTTGATCCGGCTCCCGTTACGCGAAACCCTTGCACGGTTAGGACGATGAACCGTTTGCTCGCGCTCACCGTCATCATCGAATCGACCGTGGGACTGGCGTTGATGGCCGTGCCCACCGTCGTTGTCCGTCTGCTGCTCGGTGGAGAAATTTCTGGTGCCAGCATCCCGCTCGGCCGCGTGGCCGGCTTCGGCTTGCTCTCGTTGGCCATAGCGTGTTGGCCGGGCCGCGGTCCCGCCGGCAATACGACTCCTGCCCTCCGGGCAATGCTGACTTACAATTCGCTGGCAACCTTGTATCTCCTTTCCCTCGGCATCGGCAGTGAATGGGTCGGGCCGCTCTTGTGGCCGGCAGTGGCATTGCACGGCATCCTGTCGCTCCTGCTCACGCGCCAATGGAGAGCAGGAGGCAAGGGACAATAGGAGATTGCCGCGCGAGCGTTCTTCGGCGTGAAGTGCTGAGATGGCAAATCGGCCTCTTAGCTGCTGTCCGAGAATAACTTGTGGTGCAGGCGTCTCGCCTGCCTTGGCAGCCGGGACGGCTGCACCACAAAACTCCGAAGTTATTCTTGGACAGTTGCTTGGCGGGGGGCGGGGGGTTGCCTTTTTCGCAGGGGCGATCTAGGCTTACGTTCGTGCCCTTTGATTTCTTCTCCGCTGCGTATTGGGGATTGCACGGCTGTACGCGCTTCAACCCGGTTAGAGCCCCTGATGCCGTCGAATACGCTGATGCGAGTCGCATTGACGGGCGTAACAGCGCTGGTGACGTTTTGTTGCGTCGCCGCGATTGTGCTCCTTTGTTACGCCCTCGCCCCGCGCAAAAAAACGGCCGACGGCTAATCGGCGACATCCGAAGCGGTTCCAGAGCCCTATCGCCGGCGGCAACGAACACCGGCATTAGCGTCACTTGCCGATTTTGTTGTGGAGAGAGCGCATGCGGGTCGCGCAAGCTGTTAGCTTGGCAACCGACAAGGAGGATAAGGGAAACTGAGAGAGATAATGACGGTCGAGCACGGGAACACGACATCACCCCTCGAACAGAGATACTCGCCCGGCCACATCCATGCCCTAGCGGCATCGGCATATTTCCTTAGCATACTACCGTAGCAAGTATATCATGGTATTCGGCTCGCCTCCTGCAATTGGGTTCTTGGTCAACTGATTGTGTTATCGCACCTCGCCCAAGAGCGACTGGAGGTTTTCAGCGTTCGCAAGTCCCGGATCGTCGTCCAGTAGTGGGATCGTCGCCTTGGAAGCTCGGTCGGAGAAATCGAGCACCGCGAGCGGATCGAACGGCATCCACATTGGGGTCGCCGAGAGGGCCCCCGCCAGGAGCGAACCGCCGTTGAACGCCCAGGCCAGATAACCGGCGGAGACGACGCCCAGCCCGACCAGAATGCTCTCGTCGCGGCGCAGGGCCGATCCCTCCTGGACGGGTTCGTTCGCGTTCTGGACGTCCGCTGAGAACTGAACCTCCTTCACCGACTTGGCGTCTTTGACGTCGGCCATGTCGGTCGTCTGTCGAGTGTCGCCGTGACGCACGAGGTGTTGAGAGCCGCGCTCGCCAGCGCCCGCGTCGGAGCGCTGCAGCATCATGTTCTGCACCGCGTTCGTTCCGAGCAACGCGTTGACCTGAGCGCGGTCGATCTGCTGCGTCTTGACGTTTCCCAGAGAGTCGCGGAGCAGACTGGTTGCCGCCAGCATCGAGACCGGCTGATTCATCACGCCCATGTGACCTTGGAAGAGTACACTGCTGTTTCCCGGTTGGAAGTTCGGATCGATCATCCCGCGAACATACAGTGTCGCCGTGGTTTCCTGCGGGCCTCCGATACCGCTGGCGTTGCCCAAGTCGTTGACCGTAAGTTGCATCGCGCCAGACGACGAAGACGATTTCAATAGCAGCCCGTCGAGGGCATGATTGATGCTGTCCAGCGTGCCGAACACCTCGATGAACGTGCTTTGGATCGGACTTCCACCGAGGATTCTCAGTCCGTCCGTCGTGGCCAACGTGAAGGTGGCGTCCTGCGTCATGATCGTCAGCAATCCGGGGTTGTCGCCGAGGTCCAGGTCGGTAATGCGGATCGGATTGCCGTTTGCGGTGGAGAAGGTGATCTGCATCGGGTCGTTTCCGGTCATATGCGGCAGCGTTATTACCGGCGGGTCGTCCACGGCGGTCACGCCGATCGATACGGTTGTCGTCGTGGTTTGCGCACCGCCGACGGAGCCTGCGTTGCCAAGATCATTGACGCTGATTCGTAGAGTCGCCGTTGTGTTGTCAACCGTGCTGGCCGAGACGAAGCTCATGCCGTTGAGGGCTCGGTTGACGTCGGCGATCGCGCCGGTGAATGTGATCGAGACGCCGCTGGGACCGCTGCCGACTGCGAAGGTCAAGCCTTGCGTGCCGCTGAGCGAGATCATGCCGCCGTCGACCGTCAGCGTGACTTGGACGGGATTGTCGGAGGCATTCGGCTTGCCGACGGCGATCGCGTTGCCGTTGGCCTGCGAGAACACCAACGCTTGATGTTCCAGGACGCCTTGCGCGCCGGGCACGCCGATCGTCGGGGGAGCGTTGACCCTGATCGCTAGCGTGCTGGTCGTGGTTTTCGGTCCGCCTATGCCAATGCTTCCCAGGTCGTTCGTGGTGATCTGAAGATCGGCCAGGCCGCTATAGTCCTGGCTCGGCGTGAATTGCAGGCGGTCGAGCGCGGCGTTGATGCTGTCCAGCGTGCCGGTGAACGTCATCGTCGTGTCGTTGGCGCCGCTGCCAGCCTGGAACGTCAGTCCGGTCGTGTCGCCAAGTCCGAGCGTGCCGTGATTGACCGAGAGCGTGACCTGCATGTTGTCGTTTTCCGCCCCGAAGTCGCTGATTTGCAGCGCGTTGGCACCAGAAAGCACCAGCGGGGTATTCTCGTTGACGCTTTGCGCAGCGGGCAGGACGTTCACGGGAGGCTGATTTTCGTAAGTGAACTGCGTGGACGGAATAACCTCCTTGGTGATGCTGTCGCTTGACCATTCCAGCGTGGCGTCTTTCCAGCCGGTGGGCTGATAGTAGTCCATGCGGATGGAATACCACTGACCGGCCACGAGGCTGATCGAGCCGGAATTCTCCGTGGGGCCGATTACCTGCACGCCGTTGATCCATACGGTGGCGCTGCCGGGCTGGCCGATGTAGAAGGTGTAGGTTTCCGTGGTGTCGGCGCGGATGAATCCTTCCCAACGCACGGACCAATTGTCCAGGTTGAAGCCTTGGATCGGCGTGCCTTTGTAGCCGTAATCGAAATCGATCGACGAGTCGATCCTCTGGATCGGAGCGCCGCTGAAGTCCGCGCTGTTGAAGTAGCTGGCCAGCAGGCCCGGGGGACACTGTTCTGCCTGGAAGACGCCCGCGTCGTCGCCTGGAGCATCGCCGCTCCAGACAACGATGTAGTTTTCGGGCGAGAGGCAAGTTATCGAGGAATAGGCTTGCGAACCGTCGGTGGTGGGATTGATTCGCACCTCGCCACCCTCGGCGGTTCCGTCGGCACTGTATCGCTGCCCACGGACGCCCCATGCGCCGGCCGTATCCTGGCCGTAGCTCGACCATGTAATAAAGAAGTCCCCTCTGTCATCCATGGCCACGGAAGAGTAGTCCTCGTCGCCTGCAGTGGTCGTGTTCACTTGGAACTCATTTCCCACGGCAGCGCCGGTTGCATCGAATCGTTGGGCGAAGATTCCCTGGCCGCTGCTAGTCCAACTTACCACGAAGTCGCCGGAATCATTCATGCCGATGTTGGCGTTCTGTTGGTCGCCGACGGCAGTGGTGTTGACACGGAATTCGTTTCCAAGGGCTTGTGCGTTGGCGTCGTAGCATCGGGCATAGACGTCCCAATCGCCGTTGGAAGTCTGGCCCTGCCAGACGATCGTGAAAGCCCCGCTTGAATCCATGGCGACGCGGGAGTACATCTGGTCGCCGTCGGATTGGGCGTTGACTTGAAATTCGTTGCCCTCGGCGCCGTTTGCATAGAACATCCGCGCAAACACGCCCCACTGGCCGGTGGTTTCGTCTTTGCTCGACCACGTGACGACGAAGTCGCCGTTGGCGTCGATCGCCACGGATGAGTACATCTGATCGGAAGCGGTGGTCACATTGACCTGGAACTCGGAACCTACGGCGATGCCCGAGGAGTTATAGCGTTGTCCGTAAACGCCCCAGCCGCTGCCGTCCTGGTTCTTGCTCGACCAGGTGACGACAAAGCTGCCGTTGGCGTTCATGGCGACCGTGGCGTACATTTGGTCGCTGGCCGTGCATGAATTGACTAGGAAGTCGTTGCCCTGGGCGACGCCGGCCGCGTTGAACCGCCGCGCATAGACGCCCCAGCCGTTGCCGTCCTGGCTCTCGCTCGACCAGACGACCACGTAGTTGCCGTCGGCGTCCGCCGCGACGGCTTGCGGGCTTTGCGGGAAGGTCTGTTGCGTTCCGTCGGTGGTGGAATTGACCACCGGCCCGGCGGCGACGTTGATGGCCACGGTGCTTGTGGTCGTTTGCGGTGCTAACTGGCCGCCGTCGCCTAGGTCGTTGGTCGTGATCTGCAAACTGTCCGAGCCGGAGAAGCCTTCGCTGGGCGTGTATTGCAGGCCGTTCAAGGCCGCGTTGACGTCGGCCAACGTGCCTTGGAAGGTCATATTGGTGTCGTTCGATCCAGCCGAGAAGGTCAACCCTTGGGTATTGCTGAGAGTCAGCGTGCCATTCTGCACGGCGAGATTCACTTGCACTTGGCTGGGAGCGCCGGGGACCAAGCCAATCGAGACATTATCGATGTAAGCGGTATGGTCTCCCGTAACAGCGATCCCCTGAAAAGTCACTTGGTGGATTCCGGCGGTAAGGGCGATTGGATCGGTCTCGTAACTTTGGAAGTTTGTGGAGTCGGGATTGAAAGTGCCGACAACGACGCCGTCGACCGCAACCGTAAAGGCATGTTGGCCGCCGTAATTGCGGTAAGCGGCCTCGAAATTGATAATATATTCGCCCGTCTTGTCGAAAATGACGTTCTGGGAGATCGAGCCGGTGCCTTGGACAAATGCCACTTGTCCGCCGTCCGGGGCGCTGGGAAATTGATAAGCGCTGCCACTGCCGGCGACGCCGCTGCAATTGGGTGTGCTGTTGTCCGACCAATACAACGGGGTGAAGGTCCACGGCGAACCGGCGACGCCGCTCTGATTGAAAGCCCAATACCCCGTGCCCACGTTGACCGATTCGAAGCTGCCGTCGGAGAAGACGGCGGTCGGAGTGTTTGGATCGTCGTCGGGATCTGATATGCTGATGGCGTTGTTGTTGGAGTCGGAGAATACGACGGAGTTGCCGACGTAGGTTCCCTGGGAGCCCGGTACGGTGTTGACGGGGGGATTGTTGACGGGAACTGCGTTGAGCGTCACGGTGCTGGTGACGCTCTTCGGGCCTCCCACGCCGATGTTCCCCAAGTCGTTGGTGGTGATCGTCAAGGTCGCCGCTCCCTCATAGCCCTGCAGCGGCACGTAACTCATGCCTTCGAGGGCCGCATTCACGTCAGCCAGCGTGCCGATAAAGGTCATCGAGTTGCTGTTGGTTCCGCTGCCGGAGGAGAACACCAGGCCGCTTGTGCTGCTCAAGTTCAATTGGCCGATGTCCACGCCGAGCGAAACCTGCACGAGCGACGAGGAGCTGTCGATCGTCACGCGATCGAGGAAGGTAGTCCGGTTGCCGCCGGGGTTCAGGCCGAGGAACGTCACGACGTGTTCTCCGGCGGTAATGGGGAATGCCGTGGTGCGATAGCACTGGAAAGACGTGGAATTGGGGCAGATGCAGCCGTAAACCGTGCCGTCGATCTCGACCTCTATCGGGTTGACTCCCGCGCCGGACGAGCCGGCGGCGGCTTCGCAACTGATGGTGTACATGCCGGTTTCGGCGACATTGATGGTCTGCGATATCGAACCGCCGTTCTGGATGAAGGCGACTTGCGTGCCCGTGGGAGCGTTGGGGTTGCCGAGCGCGCTGCCGTTGGCGGCGATGCCGCTGGTGCCGGTGAAAGTCCACGCCGAGCCGTAGACCGAGTATTGATACGCGGACGTTCCCGTGCCGACGTTGACCGCGTCGAAGTTAGCGTCGCCGATAGGCAGCGACACGGCGTTCGCGTCGATATCTGGATCGTCGACGGAGATGGCGTTGCCGTTGGCCGCGGAGAAAGTCAGCGATTGCTGCCCATAGACGTTCTGTGCGCCCGGCACGGTGTTGACGGGCGGGTTGTTGACCGCGAGCACGGTGAGCGACACGGCGTTGTCCGCGGACAGCCCTGTGGCGAGATCGGTCGTCTCGATCTGCAAGGCAGCGTTGCCGTGGAAGCCGGCGTCGGGTGTGAAAGTCAAGCCGTCGAGTGCCGCGTTAATGTCGGCGAGGCTTCCGCTGAAGGTTACGCTCTGATCATTCTGGCCGGTGCCCGACGAGATGGTCAGTCCGCTATCGCTGCCTAGGGTCAGGGTGCCATGGTCAGCGGTGAGCGTCATTTCCAATAGGTTTGATTGCCCATCGATGTCGACGATGTTCAAGGCGTTGTCGTTGGCGGCCGAGAAGGTAAGCGATGAATCTTCATCGACGCTCTGCGCCGCAGGCAAGTAGTTAATCGGGGCCTGAACAGCATGGGTGAATTGGGCGGCGGGAATGATTTCACGGGCAAGATCGGGGCTCGACCATTCGAGCGTGGCCATGTCGCCGCCGCCGTATTGGTTGTACTCCATGCAGAACGAATACTGCTGGCCGGCCTGTAGGTAGATCGAACCGGTATGTTCCGTCGGGGGCTGGGGGTAGAAGTCGTCGATTATCACCTGATTGTTGATTCTCAGGCGGACGCCGTCGTCGGTCGTGCTGTAGAACGTGTAATAGCCGCTTTCGGGCACCTGGATAAACCCCGTCCAAGTGGCGGACCAATAGGTTGCGGGAACCCCGGGGGCAGGCGAGTCTCCTCCGTTGCTCCAGTTGTCGTTCTCGATCCCGCCGAAGTCGATCGTCGAGTCCACTCCAGAAGCGATTGGAGTACACAAGTTGACATCGGAATAGTAGGTCGCCACGAGTCCCGCGCTCTGCGATTGGACCGCTCCGATTTGGACGGTGCCGGTGGAAGTTCGTTGGCCGGCCGCCGTCGCCGGGTCGGTCACGGTGAGTTGCAGGTTGGCGGCTCCCGCATCGCCGACGGCCCGCGTATAGCACGAGCCATTCAAAGCGGCGTTGATGTCGGCGATGCTTCCTGAAAAAGTCATCGTCGCGTCGTCGGCGCCAGTGCCGTCCGTGAACGTCAATCCACTTACTCCGCTTAAACTGAACGTCCCCTGAGAGGCCGCGATGGTTACCGTCAGAGGATCGTTGTTGTCGAGTTCGCTCACCGCGATCACGTTGCCGACACTTTCGGAGAAGACGATGGGTTGATCGGCGATGCCGTCTTGCTGGTCAGGCGTGACGATGACCGGGGTTTGGTCGGCGCAGTGGAAGTTGTCGGCGGGGATCACTTCGAGGGCTTGGCTGGCGCTCGACCATTCCAGCTTCATGCTGGCCTCCCAGTTCACTTGGTAATAGTCGACGCGGAACGAATACGATTGTCCGGCGACGAGATTGATCTGGCCGGTAAAGGTGTAGGTGTTGTCATGGTTATCCATCGCATCGATGAGGAGTTGGTTATTCACGTAGACCCTAAAACCGTCGTCGCCGCTGGCGTAGAAGGTATACGTTTCGCTGTAATCGGCCGTAATGGTCCCGGTCCAGCGCGCGGACCAATTGGTATCGGGAATCCCGGGAGCGGGCGAGTTGTTGCTGCCCCAGTCGAAGTCGATGTTTGGGTCGACGGTTTGGTAGGTCGTTCCGGTGAAGTCCTGGTTGCTGTAGTAGGTGGCCAAGAGTCCGTTGTACTGGCCCGGAACGGTAACGGTGATGCCAACCGTGGAGGTGCTTGTTTTCGTGCCGCCGGTCAACGCCGGAGCGATGCCGCTGGCGGTGATTTGCAGCGTCGCCGAAGAGGCGCTTCCGCCGAGGACCGGTTGATAGCTCATGCCCTCCAGGGCCTGATTGATGTCAGCCAACAGCCCGGTGAATGTCATCGTGGAATCGCCGACGCCATCCCCGTTTGAAAAAACCAGGTTATTCGTGCCACTGAGGGTCAGCGTGCCCGAATCGACAGCGAGTGTCACTTGCAGCGGGCCGTACATCGCATCAGGATCCGTCACCTGGATCGCGTTGTCATTGTCCGTCGAGAACACTATCGGCGTGTTCTGGTCGGTCGTCAATTCGCCGGGAGCCTGAATCACCGGCGCCGTATTCATATGGCTGACCTGGCTGCCCGCAATGACCTCTTGGGGCTGGCTGGCGCTGGACCATGCGAGTTGAATTCCCGGGTTCCCTGAGATCTGATAATAGTCGACACGGATCGAGTACCACTGCCCGGCTTGCAGGGTCATTGTGGCCGTATGGGCGGTCGTGTCCTGGGCATACCAGGAATCGATCAGCAGTTGATTATTGACCCACAGACGGACGCCGTCGTCGGCCGTAAGATTGAAAGTGTAAGTTTCGCTGTAATCGGCGCGGAGTTCTCCGCACCAACTGGCCGACCACTCGCTGCTGTCGATGCCGGGAGCCGGTTCGCCTTGATTGCCCCAGTTGAAGTCGATTGAGGAATCGACTCGCTGGATGCTCGGCCCGGTCAGGTTGGCGCCGTTGTAATAGGTGGCCAGGAATCCAGAATCCGACGGGCTCGCCACCGAAATTGGGATGAGATCGGCATCGGCCTTCGTGCCGCCCGTAAAGACCGTGCCTTGATGGCTTGCAGCTACCTGCACGTCGGCTGATCCCGTGTAACCGGCGGTCGGCATGTATTGCAGGCCGTCCAGGGCCGCGTTGACGTCGGCCAGGGTTCCCGAGAAGGTCATCGAGGCATTGTCGTCGCCGCTGCCGTTCAGGAACGTCAGTCCATCGGTGTGAGACAGGCTGAGCGTGCCCGCGGCTGGGTCCACGGCGAGAGTCACTTGGACGAGAGACTCGCTCTGGGCGATCGACACCTCGTCAATGAACGACGTCGAATCTCCGCTGGAATTCAAACCGATGAAACTAATTCGGTGCGTGCCGGCGGCCACCGTGAAGGAATTCGTGCAATATCCCTCGTAGGTCGTGGAAGTGGGCGTAATCTCGGCGACGGTGACGCCGTCGACCTGAACGAGGAAGGGATTCACGCCGCCGTAACTTCTGTTGGCGGCCTGGAAGCTGATGGTATAGTCTCCCCCCTGGGCGAAAGTAACGTCTTGGTACATGCTCCCGGTATTCTGCAGGAAGGCCACCTGCGTGCCGTTCGGAGCATTCAGGTCTGGTGATCCCGTCTGGTAGAGATCGAGCATGCCGCTGCCGTCTGCCGCGATTCCACTCGTTCCGTCGAAAGTCCAAGCAGAGCCCGTCGGGTTGTATTGATTGGAATACCAGCCCGTGCCGATATTGACCATTTCAAAACTGCTGTCGCCGACAGTCACCGTCGCCGTCTGTTCGTCGATGTCCGGATCATTGATGGTGATCGCATTGCTGTTGGCGGCCGAGAAGATGATCGGCACGTTTAGGCTGTCGTCCTGTTGGCCGGGCACGTTCGTTTCCGGGGCGGTATTCTCTTGCGAAATCAAGTCGGCGCAACTGAGATGGCTGGTGGGAATCACTCCCGCCTGACCCTGGGAGGCGAGCGTGGGGCTGGACCATTCGAGTTGCGCCGTGCCGCCCGCGCTTTGCTGGTAATACTCCATGCGGATCGAATACCATTGGCCGGCCTGCAAGGAGATCGTGCCCGAGTCCTGCCCCGGGTTGTTCAAAGTGTCAACCAACAAAACGCCGTTGACCCACAATCGCGCGCTGCCATCGGTGGCGACGGTGAAGGTGTAGGTTTCGCTGTAGTCGGCCAGCACTTTGCCTTGCCAAGAGACGTTCCAATTGTTCCCGACGATTCCAGGGGCGGGCGAACCAATTGGGTTCCAGTTGACGTCAACCGTGGGGTCGATGCAGTAAACGGGGCTTCCGCTGGAATCCCAGTTGTAGTAGGCGGCGAGCAACCCGGAACCGTCCGAGACATTCGACACGTTTATGGCAATCGAGTTCGTAACCGACTTCGGACCGCCGGCCAACGGCGACATGAAGTCGCTGGTGGTCACGGACAATTCGGCCGTTCCGGTGGCGTTGGCGGCGGGCAAGTATTGCAGTCCGTTGAGCGCCACGTTGACGTCCGTCAACGACCCCGAGAAGGTCATGGTTTCGTCATTGGCGCCGTCGCCGGCGGTGAAGACCAAACCGTTGAGATTCCCGAGAGAAAGCGTGCCCGCACCTTGGCCGGTCGATAGAGTGACCTGGACGAGCGATTGGGACTCGACGATCGACACCCCGTCGATAAACGACGTGGCATCCACGGCTCCGTTGGTCATTCCGCAGAGAGTGACACGGTGTTCTCCGGCGGTGACAAAGAAGGGATCGGTGCGATAGCCCTGATAACTGGTGGAGTTTGGCGTGATGACGCCGACCTCCACGCCGTCGATCAGCACTTCGATCGGATTGGCCCCGGCGCCATAGTTGCGGGCCGCAGCCATGATCGTCAGGCTGTAGTCGCCGGACTCGGCGAAGGTCACGTTCTGCCAGATCGATCCCGTGCCCTGCACGAAGGCGGCCTGGGAGCCGTCGATGGCATCGGGATTTCCGTAGGCGCTTCCATTGCCCACAATGCCGCTGGCGCACGGGGTCCCATTGTCGGACGTATAGGAAGCAGTGAAGTTCCAGCCGCCGCTGCTGCCGCCGGACTGGTAGTTTCCGGAGCTGACGTCAGCCGACTCAAAGCTGCCGTCGGTGATCGGCACGGTGGACGTATCCGCGTCGACATTGGGGTTGCTCACCGTGATCGCGTTGCCGTCGGCTGTGGAGAACGTCAAGGGGGTGTTGATTTGCACGGACTGGTCGCCGGGAAGGTTGTTGACCGGGCCTTGATCGTCGTGGCTGACCTCGTCCGGACCAATCACTTGCCGAGACATACTGTCGCTGGACCATTCCAACAGTGCCTGTCCACCTGAACCGCTTTGCCGGTACTCCATGCGGATCGAGTAGGATTGCCCGGCCGCCAGAGTGATCGGCGCCGAGTCGAACTCGCCGCCGGTCAATTGATCGATTACCAGCACATTATTGATCCACAACTGGCAGCCGCTGTCGGTTGTGGTGTAGAAGGTATAGTCTCCCGTCGGGGAGGGAGTGATCCGTCCCGTCCATTGCACGGACCAACCGGAGGCGTCTATTCCCGCCGCCGGCGAAGCGCCGTTCCAGTTGAAGTCGATGGTCGGATCGACGGTTTGCACGGCCGTTCCGCTGAAGTCCGGGTTGCTATAATACGTCGCCAGGAATCCGCTGGCATTGGCCACCGTGATGGCCACCGTGCTGCTATCGCTCTTCGGCCCACCGGTGAATGCGGGCGCCATGTCGTTGGTGGTGATTTGCAGATTGGCCTGACCGGCGTAGCCGTTTCCGGGCGTGTACTGCAGGCCGTTCAAGGCCGCGTTGATATTGTCGAGCGTGCCAATGAAGGTCATCGTCTCGTCGTTGGCACCGTCGCCAGTGACGAATTGCAGCCCCGTGGTCTGCGCCAGCGTGAGCACACCGGTTCCCGGCGTCAAGCTGAGCGTAACCTCCTCGGGGCCGTAGCAGGCGTCCGGATCGCTCACCTGAATGGCGTTGCCCAAGGCCGTGGAGAAGGTCAGCGGCGTATCGGTAAGGGCGACCTGTGCGCCGGGCGTCTGGTTGACCGGCGGAGCGTCGTCGTAGCTGAGCGAACTGGCGGGGATTATTTCCCAGCCTTGGCCTGGGGGCGCCCACTGAAGTTGGACGGCTTCTCCGCCTCCTCTCTGGTAATAATCCACCTGAATCGAATACCACTGGCCGGCAGTCAGGTTGACGGAGCAGTAATGGTTGGGATCGTCGTAGTTGAATCCTTCGTCATACCAGCTATTCGATACGAGTTGGCCGTCGATCCACAGCCGCACGCCGTCGTCCCCTCCGAGGAAGAACCAATAAGTGCCGGTGTAATCCGCGAGGATTTTTCCTTGCCAAGTAGCGGACCAATCGGTCCCGCCGATTCCCGTGCCGGGCGAACCTTCATCGCCCCAGTCGAAATCGACCTGCGAGACGGCCTGTTGGAAGGCGGCGTCGCTAAGGCCCGTGTCGCCCGCGTTGCGAGTTTCGGCAAGGGATACGTTGGTGAATGTCGCCGTGTCCAGAGCGTTCGTATTGTGGGAAGTGACAGCCAAGCCTGCGAGAAACGTCTCTTTCATGGAAATCGTTGTCGAGCCGGCCTCAATCCAATTGACGGCGTCCGTGCTGTAGTAGCCGGTAAAAACGTTGCCGCAGCGGACCAACTTAAGCCATATCGGGGCCTGGAGATTATCATCCAAGAATCCCGAGTCGCCGGCCGCGCCGCCCGTCCCGTCGCGATATTGGAACAGCACGCCGTTTTCGGGGGTGACGACAATGGTGGCATACGTCGAGTCCGCGTCCGTGCTCTCGCGGAACATCAGCCCATTCTTGGCGTATCCATCGGTGTCGGTTATTGAATCGACCTCGGCGATCATCGTCAAGTCGCCGGAGACCTCCTGCGAGTCGAACTGGAATTGATCGGAATAACCCCAGATGTCTCCGCCGCCGCCGGCGACGACGTAACAGGCGTCGGGATAGGCAGTCGAGCCGGGTCCGGCGGCAGTTGCGCCGCCGACATCGGCGTCGTTCCAGGTGAAGTCCGAGGCCTGGCTGATGGAGACGTGGCTGAATTGGGCCGAACTCAGACAAGGGTTGTTGGCATCGGGGTACCAGGAGCAAACGTACAGGCCGGCCTGGGTCGTCTCGCTGATGCCCAGCGACACGGTAGAGCCGATTTGTATCCAGTTAACTCCGTCGGTGCTGTAGTACCCGCTGAAATCGTTGCCGACGCGGCTCAATTTGACCCAGATGGGAATATCGGTCACTCCCGTGCCAAGATCACACGTCCGATAGCAGGAGGGATTGCCGCCGTCGGCGCTGCTCCATTGGAAGACGACGCCGCCATTCGGGTTGGCAAAAACCATCGCGAACGGGGCCTGCCCATTCGCGACATCGTCGTCGCGGAACATGACGCCGCCCATCACCCAGTAGCCGGTGTTGGTAAGCGAATCGACCTCGGCGATGATGTCGCCGTCGCCGGTGTGGCTTTCGGAGGTGAAATGCGACTGTTCGGTGCTCCCCCACATATCCCAGCCACAGCCGGTGAGCACTTGTCCTTCCTCGGGAGTCGTGGTGTCGCCGGCCACAATCGGCGTGCCGACGTCGGAGTTCGACCACCCGATATTCGAATTATGCGTAATGGAGACGTTGCTGAAGGTCGTCGTGTCGAGGGCGTTGTTGTTGCCGGCGGCGACGGCCAACCCCGCTTGAACCGTGCCGCTCATGGCGATCACCACGGTTCCGCCGATTTGCGTCCAAGTGCTTCCGTCGTCGCTATAGAAGGCGGTGAACTCGTTGTTATGCCGGACCAGCTTGACCCACACCGGACCGGAAAAATCGGGGCCGCTAAAGGTGTAATCGTGGAAATCATAGCCGACGCCGCCGTCGGCCTGGGTGCGCCACTGGAATTGGATGTTCGTTCTGGGCGAGCAGGCGACGATGGCGTACACCGAGCCCGGAGAGTCGTCTTGGCGGAACATCACGCCGGACAACGCCCAATCGCAGGTGTCCATCGACATCGAATCGACTCGGGCGACGATCTCGCCGTCGCCGGAGAAGTTCTCCGAAGCAAACTGGAACTGGTCGTAGTTCTCGGAGATGTCGTTTCCACTGCCCACGACGGTGTAGACCCCATCGTTGTAAGTAGTGGATCCCGCCAGCCCCGGGCCGCCAATGTCCTCGCTGGTCAAGGCGACTCCCGCAGCTTCGGTAAACGACACGTTCGTGAAGGTCGCGGTGCAAGGGGTCGCGTCGGTGTGCGCGCTCACGGCCAGCCCCGCCTGGACAGTCGTGTTCAGGTCGAGCGATTGGGTGCTGCCGATTTGAATCCAGTTGGCGCCGTCGAGACTGTAATAGCCGCTGAACTGGTTGCCGGCGCGGTCGACCCTGACCCACACCGGATTGCCGGAATCGAGGCCGTCGATCTGGACGCTGGTCGAGCCGCTCCCCGAGCCGTCCCGCCATTGGAAATCCACGACGTTTCCCGTTGTCACCAAGACGCCGGCGTATGCGGAATCCACCGTGGTGTCGCTGCGCATCATCACGCCAGCTTGGTCGCCGTCAGTTGCGTTGCTCCAGGTGGAGATTTCAGCACTGATCGTCCCGTCGCCGCCAAGACTCGCGGATGAGAAGTGGAACTGGTCGGATTGGCCGTCTTGATCGGTGATTCCTCCGGTGAGTACATAGGTGCCGCCATCGGTGTAGTAATCGGAGCCCGACAGACCCGGCGAACCGATGTCGGCCCCGCTCCAGTTGAAATCCGACGTCTGCGACGCCGTCACGTTCGTAAAACTGGCGCTCAGCAGGGTCGTCTCATCGCCAGAGCATACCGCCAAACCGGCTTGCACCGTCGTGTTCATCGCGATCGTCACGCTTGTGCCGATCTGTGTCCGCGTAACACCGTCCGTGGAATAATAGCCGGTGAAGGAGTTGTTCGTCCGGGTGAGCATGACCCACAACGGGTCACCGACTTGGTAGCCGTCGACTTGCACCGAGGCGGAACCGGCGCCGGCGTCGTTCCGCCAGGCGAATTTCACCATGTTGTCGGAAGTGAGAACGACATCGGCGAACAGCGAGCTCGCGTCGGAGCCGTCGTTGCGGAACATCACGCCGCACTCGGCCCCGCTGCCCGCGTTGGAGGGCAATGTTGCTTCAGCGACGATCGTCCCATCGCCGGTGAAGTCGTTCGAGGAGAAGTGGAACTGGTCAGCGTCGCCGCCAATGCCCGTCCCGCTGCCCGAGACGACATAAACATCGCCGTTGTCGAAATAGCTGGTGCCGCTTTGCGCGGGCGAGCCGACGTCGCTGCCGGTCCCGCTGAAAGCGATCGACTGGGAAACGGCCACATTGGCAAAGGTCGCGGAGCGTGCGGCGCCGTCGGCGTTGGACGCAACGGCCACACCTGCCAGCACGGTCTGGTTCATGGCGATCGTCTGCGGCGAGCCGATCTGAATCCAATCTGTCCCGTCGGTGCTGTACCAAGCGGTGAAACTGTCGCCGGCGCGTGTCAGCTTGACCCAAACGGGGCCGGATACCGTGGGACCGGCAAACGATTCCGAAGCGTCGCCGGCGCTGTCCCGCCACTGGAAGTTCAGGGTGTTGTCCGCTCCGACGGTGACCGCGGCAAAGGCCGACCCCGCGGACTCGTCGTTCCGCATCATCACGCCAGCCGTCACGCCAGAGTCGCCGCCGAGGACTTGTGCGCTGAGATCCCAATCGCCGACCAGGCCGTTGGCGCCGAACTGGAAGTTATCGGCCGTGCCGCCGATGCCCGCTCCGCTGCTGGAAACGGTATACACGCCGTCGGAGAGCGACGTGGAGCCGGCCTGCGCGGACGTGCCGATGTCGATGCCGGCGAGCACGAAATTCTGTGGATCCGATACGGTGACGTTTTGGAAAGTCGCCGTACACGTTGCCGTATTATCGCCGGCCGCGGCCACCAACCCGGCCTGGATTATGGAATCCATCGCCACATTTTCGGCGCCACCGATCTGATTCCAAGTGACGTTATCGTAGCTGTAATAGGCGGTGAACATGTTGCCGGCACGGTTGATATGGACCCAAACCGGGCCGTCGATGCCGGTCACCGATACGTCGGCGCACGGCGCCCCGGCGGCGTCGCGCCATTGGAAGCTGAGCGTATTTCCTTGCAGGAAGACTCCCGCAAAAGCCGCGTCGTCGCTAAGGTCGTTGCGGAACATCACGCCGGCCTGGCCGTCTGAACTGGAGACAGAGGTGATCTTTGCGAAGACGTCGCCGTTATCGGCGAAATCCTGGCTGGCGAAGCTGAGCTGGTCGGAAGTGCCGCTGATGCCAGCGCCGCCGCCGTTGACGGTCCAGGTCCTGCCATCAAAAGACGAAGAGCCGGCCTGCCCGGGAGCACCGATATCGTTGCTCGTCAAGTTGGGATTTCCCAGGTTCAGATCGTTGGCGTAGGTGCCCCACAGCCCGGTGTCACACACTTCGGAGAAAATGCCCGAGCCATCCCCCGTCCCTTCGCCGCTCCAAACCACCACGTAGCTGTTGGAATCGAGAAATGCGACCGACGAGTAGTTCTGCGATCCGGCGGTCGTGTTATTGACTTGAATCTCGTCGGTGGCGGGGGTCCCGTCGGCATTGTAAGCGCGGCTGTAGATGCCCCAGGCGCCCATCGCATCCTGATTGTAACTCGACCAGGTGATGATGAAATTGCCGGTGTCGTCGTCCACGGCGACTGACGAATAGTCGTGGCTGATGCCGGTAGTCGTATTCACCATGAAGGCGGAATTGATCGCGTTGCCCCAGTAGTCGTACTGCCGCGCGTAGATGTCGCTGGTGCCGTCGCCGTTGTCGCTCGTCCACGTCACAATGTAACTGCCGTCGGAGTCGAACCCGATGTTCGGGTTTTGCAGGCCGCCGTTGGTCGCCGTGGCAACGACGGATTCGCCGGTGCAAACCGAGTTGTCGGGATTGAGATAGATTGTGCGGATATCTTGGCTGCCGTCGCTGTTGACGGTCTGCCAGCAAATCCCGACGTATCCCGCCAATCGATTTTCGCATCCACCGTCGTCCATCCCAACTTGGGAAGCTATGGGATCCTGGCTAGACGTCGAATTGATCTTGAACTCGCCGCCGATCGCATTGCCTGCGGCGTCGTAGCGCTGCCCGTACAAATCCCAGGCGCCGTCCTGGTTCTGGCTCGTCCAAGTAATGAAGGTGAAATTACTGTCCATCGCCACGGACGAGAGTTTCTGGTCGCCGTCAGCAGTGCTGTTGACGAGGAACTGTTGGTTCTCCAAGGGGTTGCCGTTGGCGTCGTAGCGGCGGGCATAAACGTCGGCCGAACCGGGCGCGTTGCTGTTGCTGTCGGTCCACGTAATCACGAACGTGCCGTCGTCGCTCATCGCGACCTTGGCATTCGCCTGATCGAGGTCCGGCATCGTATTGACCTGAAACTCGTTTCCTTGGGCTTGGCCCGCCGAGTTGAACCGCTGGGCATTCACGCTCCAGCTCCCGTCCGCGTTCTGGCTCGACCAGACGACGACGTGGTTGCCATGGGCGTCGGCGGCGACCGAGTGCGGGCTTTGCGACGCCATTTGCTGGACACCGGTCGCGTTCTTGTTGATCAGCGTTTGTGCTGCGAGGGGAGACGCGCTTAGCAGAATGCGATCTTCCAATTCCATGCAATCGATGGCTCGTCCCCTGCTGGCCGCGGCCTGCTTTTTCTGACGATTGTGTTTTAGCCCCGTAATGAACTGGCGCATGTGTTCGTTCAGTTGCTCAGCGAACATGGCAA
>Ga0326727_10011854_pt1 | contig 20085 bp, 20 predicted proteins | sample MB2enrmetagenome_FD_207643 | JGI IMG/M metagenome (GOLD analysis project Ga0326727, IMG submission 207643) | Lab enriched peat soil microbial communities from McLean, Ithaca, NY, United States - MB29MY | ecosystem: Environmental > Terrestrial > Soil > Wetlands > Peat | place: USA: New York...
CTTTCCCTGCCCCACCCGCGTATCCACCAGCCGGCACGGAGAGATCGGGAAGAATGCAAGACCCGGGCCGGAGCCAGCCAGCGTCAGCTTGGTCACGAAGGCGTCGCCACCTCCCTGCATTGTCGATTGATACGCTGACTGGGTGGGGAAGTCCGTCGAACCGGCGAACCCCGTGACGTAGGCTGATCCCGCTCCGTCCACCGCGATCCCGTAGCCTTCGTCCAAGCCGCTTCCACCCAGGTAGGTGGAGTAGATCAGTGCGTTGCCCGCCGGCGTCAGTTTCGTCACGAAGGCGTCCCCATTTCCCTGATTAATCGCCTGGTACTGCAATTCGCCGGGGAAGTTCGTCGAAGTGGTGTACCCCGCGACGTATGCCGAGCCTGCCCCGTCCACCGCGATCCCGTAGCCCTGATCATCGCCCCCTCCACCCAGGTAGGTGGAGTAGACCAGTGCGTTACCCGCCGGAGTCAGTTTTGTCACGAAAGCGTCCCAACCGCCCTCGAATGTCGCCTGGTAGGGCGACTGGGTGGGGAAGTTGGTCGAATTGGTCCACCCCGTGACGTAGGCCGAGCCCGCCCCGTCCACCGCGATCCCCGAGCCCTGATCATTGCCGCCTCCACCCAGGTAGGTGGAGTAGGCCAGCGCGTTGCCCGCCGGCGTCAGCTTCGTCACGAAAGCGTCCGAACCCCCTCCCTGGAGTGTCACCTGGTACGCCGACTGGACGGGGAAGTTCGACGAACTGGTCCACCCTGTGACGTAGGCCGAACCTGCCGCGTCCACCCCGATCCCATTCGCCTCAGTCCCGTTGCCCGCCCCGATGTTGCTTCCGCCCAGATAGGTGGAGTAGACGAGCGCGTCGCCCGCCGGTGACAGTTTCGTCACGAAGGCGTCGAAAATTACTCCCTGGAGGATCGCCTGGTACGCTGAGTGGATGGGGAAGTTGGTCGAACCGGTGTACCCCGTGACATAGGCCGAGCCCACATGGTCCACCGCGATCCCGTTGCCCCAATCCTCGCCGCTGCCACCCAGGTACGTCGAGTAGACCAGCGCGTCCCCCGCTGGCGATAGTTTCGTCACAAAAGCGTCGTAAGTTCCTCCCTGGTATGTCCCCTGGTACGCCGACTGAGTGGGGAAGCTCGTCGTCGAAGAGGTGGACCCCGTGACGTAGGCCGAGCCTGCGGCGTCCACCGCGATCCCTCGGCCCGCGACCCAACCGCCTCCGCCCAGGAAAGTAGAGTAGACCAGCGTCTCACCCGCTGGCGATAGTTTCGTCACAAAAGCGTCGTAAGTTCCTCCCTGGTATGTCCCCTGGTACGCCGACTGGGTGGGGAAGTTCGTCGAAGATGTGCTCCCCGTGATATAGGCCGAGCCTGCCGCGTCCACCGCGATCCCGTACCCCTGATCAACGCCGCCTCCACCCAGGTAAGTCGAGTAGACCAGCACCACCGGATCGATGCGCAACTCGCGCTTGCGGTCGTACTTCGCCAGTTGGAAGCTCACCCGGTCGCGCGCCACCAGCGCGTAGCGCGCTCCCACCTCCACCCGCTTGCCGCCGATCTCCTGATACACTCGCGGCTGTTGCTGCCGCACCTCGCCCAGAGCCGTCCGCAGCACGAGATCCCCGCCCGCCGCCACCTCCACCGACTCCACTCCCTCGTAGGCCACCTGGATCTGCTTCGGGTCCGCTCCCGGCGCCACTACGAAGTCATATTCCAACTGGCGCTGGTTGCCGTACCACACCAGGTCGATCCCCGGGTACACGCCTTCGTACTGGATGCGCGCGTAGTGCGGCATGTCCGTGCGCCACTTCTTCGGATCGTTGCCGATGAAGTAATTGCTCACGCCGGGCAGCTTATCGAGCCCACGCACCTGGCCGGTGGCGCGCCCGCGCACCAGTTTCATCCGCACCACCGCCTGCTCGACCTTGGCCGGCTCCCGCCGCTCCCGCGGCATCGCCTTGGGATCGCGCCGCTCGCCCCGGCTGAGCAGCATGACCGTCCCGGAATCCGTGAAGAAGGCCGTCATGCCGCCGCCCCGCGCCAGAAAAAGCGCCCGCGCATCCGTTTGCCCCTGGTTGGGTTCGAACGCCAACGGCAGCTTCCCGTAGCCTGAATTCAGATGGGCGCGAGCCGTTTGGCTCAGCCGACTCTCCGCCGGGCGCGGCGTCTGCCGGGTACCCGTCCCAGCAGAGGACTGAACCGCCAGAATCACCAACCCGGCCGCGGCCAGATATCGATTACAAGTTCGTGCTGCGTTCATGTGCAAATCTCCTCCCACGACAAAGCCAGAATCGCTTGACGCGGGTACAAACACCACAGGGCGCTCCCCGCAAGCGGCCCAAATCAAGATTTAGGGAGCAAAATACCCCACGGCATCGATGATCAGGTCGGTCGGGTTCGCGGCGAGCACGGTGATCGCCCCCTCCCCTCCGGCGGGCACGATCGCCGCGTTCGCGACCACGCCGCCGTTGGGCGAGTTCAACGTCGATACCCCCGGGTAAGACTGTCCCGCCGGCCAGGTCGACAGATAGCTGAGCGGCCCTTGCGGCACCACCGTCAGGTTCAAGGCGTACGCTTGCGCGGTCGACGGAATGCCGCAGGGACTCAATGCAATCGGAAAATCGCGTTTCGAGTACGCCGCCAGGCTCGGCGGTCCGAACGCGTCCGTGAAGGGCTGGCTGCTGCGCGTATCGGCCACGCGGCACGGCCTCACGGCATAAAATTGCAGCCCTCCGGTCCCCGGCGCCGCGAACATCCCGTTGAGGTCGATAATCAGGTCCGTATTGTTGCTCGCCAGCACGTCGATGCCGCCATTGCTTCCGGCCGGAACAAGCGCCGCATTCGCCAGCGCGATGCCGTCGGGCGAGTTCAACGTGGAGACCCCCGGATAAGACAGCCCCACCGGCCACGTCGACAGGAAGCCCAGCGGTCCTTGCGGCACCACCGTCATGTTTAACGAGTAAGCCTGCCCGGAAGCAGACAGGCACGGACTCGCCGCCAGGGGGAAGTCCCGCGTGACCCAGGCGCTCAGACTGGGCGGCCCGAACGCGCCCGCGAAGGGTTGGCTGGTTCGCGTATCCGCCATGCGGCAGGGCCGGAGCGGGAAAAAGTCCAGTCCCGAAGCGTCCGCCGGAGCGAAATATCCGTTGATGTCGATCACCAGATCGGTCGGATTCGCGGCCATTACGGTGATGCTGCCGCTCGACCCGGCAGGGACGATGGCCGCATTGGCGATCACGCTGCCGTCGCTGGAGTTCAGGGTCGAGACGCCGGGGTATGGGTCTCCGGTTGGCCAGGCCGAAAGGAAACCCAGCGGCCCGGAGGGAACCACGGTGAAGTTCAACGAGTAGGCCTGGGCGGTGGAGGGGATGGAGCAGCCCGCGGAAAGAAGCGGAAAATCGCGGCTCGAAAAGGCGGTCAGCTCCGGCGGCCCGAACGCGCCGGCCTTGCCCTGTCCCACCCGGGTATCCACCAGCCGGCACGGAGAGATCGGGAAGAATGCAAGACCCGGACCGGACTGGATCGGGAAGTCCACTCCACCCGAGGTGTCGTCTCCCGGGTTCACCACCGTGACAGTGGCCGTACCCGCCGCGGAGATCAGATCTGCCGGAACCAAAGCCACCAGTTGCGTCGCGCTAACAAAACTCGTTGACAGCGCTGTGCCGTTCCACGTCACCTGGGCGCCGGAGAGGAAGCCTGTGCCCTTCACTGTGAGCGTGAACGCGGCCGCGCCTGGAGCCACCGACGCCGGCCTGAGGCCGGAGATAGCCACCGCGTCTGCTGTAATCGTGGTCGGATCGCTGCAAGCGGACATTGGCGAGCCGCCTCCGGTTACGGTCGCAGCGTTGATGACTTGGGAAGGCGCACTGGAGGAGACGTTTGCTGTTACGGTGATGGCGGGGTAGCTTGCTCCAGGACTCAGCGAGTCGCTACGCGTGCAGCTCAGGCCCGAAAGGCTGCACGCCCAACCTGTGCCGGCGATCGCGGTCGCGGTGAGCGGGGCAGGAAGACTAGAGGGAAGACTATCGGTTACCGTCACGGTCCCGGCCGTAGGTCCTACGCCGGCCTGATTGGACACCGCTAGGGTGTACTGCGCTCCGATCTGCCCCTGCGCGAAGGTGCCGGGATGGGACACCGAAATCGTCAAACTCGGAGCACAAGCCGCGATCAGGAAGGCATCGTAGAGGGTATTGGAGGCAGAGAATCGCGGAATCGGATCCGTCGCTGTGGAAACGCTTACCGTGCTGACGGGGCCGAATCCGGCACTGAACTGCGCAGGGCCGAGTACGGATACGACGCTGTCAGACGGCGCGTATGCCACGTAAATCGGGATGTCAGCCGTGTCGATCAGAGCGTCAGCGCTGCTGAGCACCTCGTAAACTACCGTGGCGGCGCCGCCGGATGGAGAGGTGAACTCCGCCAGCCCGTTCGAAGCGCCCGTGACTGGCTGAAAGGCTCCGCCGTTGAGCAGGCTGGGAGCTACCATCCTGATGACACCCGAGGGACCGTACTCCTGAGGCAGCGGCACGACCACCGGAGCGAACAGGTGAACTCCTGCAGGAACGCCGGAGAACGTTGCGTACAGGCGCGTACCGCTATCCGCTAAGCCCGCTTGGGAGAGATCTCCCTGCCCGGTAATGACCGGAAGGCTGAGGTTCACCGTCCCGGATTCTTCGCCCCCGGTGGTGGGAGCGGGAGACGTATTATCGTCTACAAACGGCGTCCCGGTTCGCGGCCGGAACGCGTCGGTTACAGTCTGCTCCCGCAACTCGATCGTCAGTTGGGAGGTTCCCAACGCCGCCGGGTTGGCCACCAGTGCCGGGTTCTGTCCAACACAGCTTTGGAAAACGACTGGCAGGGAGTTCTGAGGCAGAGGTATAACAAGCAGCGCGTTGTACACCATACCCACCGTCAGCGCGCCCGTGCCACTCGCCAGGATATTGGTGGGCGCAGTAGAAACAGTCGCGTCAACGGAAACCGGCGTCGTGATCGACACTTGCGGCACCGCCACGCGGACATTCGTCAGCCGAATGGTGTGCGAGCCGCCATCGATCGGCACGCCATACCAGACGATGACACTGGGATCGATCTGAAGGTGAGCTTGGAAAACGTTCGGATGGCCGGCCGACCCGTCGTACACTTGTCCGTCGCCGGTCCCGAGAACCGGACACGGCTCGACGCAAACCAGTTGCGCGTTGTCGGCCGGCGAATCGATGATGGCCAAGGCGTCGGTAAAGTCCCCGTTGGTAGGGTCCGTGGCGAACACGCGATTGGTCACTCCCATCGCGCCCTGGATTTGCAGGGTGATGCTCGTGGTTGGCACCGGGCTGCCTTCCGCCGTGGGCGTCCCTCCCGAGCACGTCAGCAGGATATCTCCAACCATTTCCGTGAGGCCGCCTCCGCGAAGCGTCTGCGTGATACTAGTCACGGTGCAAGTAGTCTGGGCGCTCGCCGTGGCGGCGCCGATCGTCAGAAGGAGCACCAGTATGGGCAGAGAGTTCTTGTGGGTCATGTGCGTGTCTTCGCGGTGTAAGGGTTTTGAAACAAAAAGGTCCTGAACGATCAAAAAGTATTGTACCGGAGCGCCGAAGGGAACGCGGAGAATTTGAGTACTGGTACCACGGATATCCTCAGACCAAGCCAAGAGGCGGCTATATTGGTTAAGCGAGTGTGATCGCACAATTCCGCCAGTTCTTGAAACCCGCGTTCGTCCGCTTCCTCGGTAAAGATTCCGGGGCCGTCCTGGTTGACCGGATTTTCCCGCGCTCGCGCTGGCTGGCGCCCTGGAGGCGCAAGCGCGCGGAGCTCGGTTCCCTCCAGCGGGAGGTCCTCCGCGAAGTCATCGAACCACCGCTGGTGATCCGCCAGGCCCGCGAAAAAGACGTCCCGGCCCTGGATCGCATCCAGCTTGCCGCGCCGGAAGCGGTTCTTTGGGAGCCTCGCAGCTACCTGGCCTACGATTGCCGTGTCGCCGAACTGGGGGGCCGCGTCGTTGGGTTCGTCGTTTGCCGCGCGCTCTCGGCCGATGAGTCCGAGGTGCTCAGCCTGGTGGTCGATCCCGAACTCCGCCGCCGAGGGATTGGCCTGGGACTGATGCGCGAGGTTCTCGACCACCGGCCAGGCACGTGGTACCTGGAGGTTCGCGAGTCGAATGGGGCTGCCCGCAAGCTTTACGGCAGGCTCGGATTTGAGGACATCTCCCTAAGGCCGCGCTACTACCGGGACACAGGCGAAAGCGCAGTTGTAATGCGTTTGAAACCGTGGTAAGGTCGCAAGTGATGGCTGGGCTAGTAGGTTCCCGGCCTGAAGTTCGGCTCATGAAATTTGCGGAATCCACCCTTCGAGCCTACGAATCCAAATACACAATCGGCTTGGCATTGTTCACGCTAGGAGTACACACGCCTATGCAATTACACCCGGAAGAGCTGAAGACGCACCTGTTGGAAACCGATGAAGAGTTCCGGCGTCTGGCGACTCAGCATTGCGAGTACAAAAAGCGGCTTGAGGCTCTGGCCTCCCGACCGTACCTGACTCCGGAGGAGCAGGTCGAGGAGACCCGGATCAAGAAGTTGAAGCTGAAACTGAAAGACCAAATGCAGGAAATGATCGATCGCTACCGCCACGAACACGTGGCGTAGCGGTCATTCAGTGTGCGAATCCGGCCGGCCGCCATGGCCCATATGACGGTCGCGCCGGACGCTGGCGTGTTCTTTCCCCCGTCACCTCGTGTGCAGCGCCTCGTCAACGACGGCGCACTGGCGGCCCGCGAAGTCCCCGATCCGGCGGACCGCCTCCATCAACTGTTCCAGGGATGCCGCGTAGCTGAAGCGGATATAACCATCGCCGTACTCGCCGAAAGCGGTTCCGCTCAGGCACGCCACCCCGGCTTCCTCGAGCAGTCGCGTGGCGAACTCCTTCGAGCTCATCCCCGTGCCGCGCACATTCGCGAATGCGTAGAACGCGCCGCCCGGCAGCGCGCAGCGGATCCCCGGCACCTGGTTCAGCCCCGCGCAGAAAGCATCGCGCCGCCGGCGGAACTCCGCCACCATCCGTTCCACGTCCTCCTGCGGCCCTTCGAGTGCGGCGATGCCCGCCCGCTGCGTGAAACTCGCCGTGCAAGAGTTCGAGTTCACCATCAGCTTGTTCACCGCCTCGGCGAGCCACACCGGCATCACGCCATAGCCCATGCGCCAGCCCGTCATGGCGTAGGTCTTCGAAAAGCCGTCCAGGATGATCGTGCTTTCTAACATTTCGGGAAAAGCGGCGATCGACACCGGCTGCTCGCCGTAGTAGATCCGCGAATAGATCTCATCCGAGAGGATCATCATGTCGCGGCCGCGGACCAGCTCGGCGATCGCCTGCATGTCCTCGCGTGGAATTACGCCGCCCGTCGGGTTTTGCGGAGAATTGAGAATCAGCAGCTTCGTGCGGTCCGTAATCTTCCGGCGGAGCAAATCGAGATCGAAGGAAAACCCGCGCTCCTCGACCAGCGGCATCGCGACCGGCACGCCGCCCGCGAACCGGATCATCGATTCGTAAATCGGAAAGCCCGGGTTCGGGTAGATGACCTCATCCCCGTTCTCGATCAAAGCGAGGATCGAAAAGAAGATGATCGGCTTCGCACCCGGCGTCACGCACACGTGCTCGCAACCGGCGTTGATCCCGCGGGTTCGCGAAACGTGCCTGGCAATTGCCTCGCGCAGATCCGGGTAGCCCTGGGTCGGCCCGTAGTGGGTCCAGCCCTCGTCGAGCGCTTGCCCGGCGGCTCGAATGATGTGCCGGGGCGTCCGGAAATCGGGCTCGCCGATCTCCAGGTGGACGATGCTCCGCCCCTGCGCCTCCAGCTTCCGGGCCTGGAGCAACACGTCGAATGCTGTCTCGACACCGATCCGGCTCATTCGCCGCGCGAGCTTCATTGGCCTGCCTTCCTGAAATAGGACACCCCATCCCTGGTCTCGGCCAGTTCCACCTCATCGCCGATCGAGACGCGCCCGCCCAGAACACGTCCGGTCACTCGCGATCCGTCGTCGCGGATCACAATCGCGATCTGGTAGGGCGCCTCGTGTACGTAAGCCTCGGGCGCCGAGTGGACCACCGTCTCCGTGTAGACCTTCAAGAACAGCTCCTATTCCGGGCCCATCAAGATCGTCACCACCGCCGTCGCTCCCGATCCGCCCAGGTTCTGCGCCAACCCGATCTCGTGCCGCGGAAGTTCGATCGCGCCGGCCTCGCCGCGGATCTGCAACGCCACGTCCAAAATCTGCGCCACACCGGTTGCGCCCACCGGATGCCCTTTCGCCTTCAGGCCGCCGCTTGCGTTAACGGGCCGCGCTCCCGTGGGCAGCGTGCAGCCCGCCGAAGTATACCGCCCGCCCTCTCCGCGCTCGGTGAAGCCGAGGTCTTCGAGCGCGATGATCTCTGCGATCGTGAAGCAGTCGTGCAGTTCGGCGAACTGTATCTCCCGTGGCCCGAGGCCGGCCATTCTGTACGCCTTTTCGCCCGCTCGCTTCACTGCCGGAAAGGTAGTGATGTCTTCCTTGCCATCCAGTGCGACCCGGTCCGAGGTCTGCGCGATACCCGCTATTCGCACGGGTTTGTCCGTAAACTCCGAAGCGCGTTCGAGCGGGGCGAGCAGCACCGCGGCCGCGCCGTCGCTGACGAGAGAGCAATCGTAGAGCGTCAACGGCTCGGCGACCGACTTTCCCGCGAGCGCCTGTTCGAGCGTGATTACCTTGCGCATGTGCGCATACGGATTCTTCGCCCCGTTGGCATGGTTCTTCACGGCCACCGCGGCCAGATCCTCGCGCCGGGTTCCGAAGTCGTGCATGTGCCTGCGCGCGATCATCGCAAACAGGGCGGGAAACGTCGCGCCGGCCTTCATCTCGCCTGAGACTTCGCCCGCGGAGGCCAGGATCTCAGCCACGCGCGGCGTCGGCTGGGAGGTCATTTTCTCCACTCCGGCCACCAGCACGAGGTCGTAAACACCCGCCGCCACGGCCGACCAGGCATGGAAGAAAGCGGAACCGCTCGACGCGCACGCCGCCTCGAACCGCGTACACGGCACCCCCTCCAGACCGAGAGCCTCGCCTACATAAGGCGCCAGATGATTTTGCCCGGTAAACGAGGGTCCCGCGAAGTTGCCCAGGTAGAAGGCTTCCACTGCCGATGGCGGAACATGTCCATTTTCCAGGCACTTACGGCCCGCCTCCGCCGCCAGGGAACGAAGATCCCTATCGGGGAAAACGCCAAAAGGGGTTTTACCGAGACCGGTGATGGCTACTGGTCTCATATACTATGAGAATAGCGCCAAAGATGCCATTACAGGTCGCTAAACATCCAGGGCACGCGGCTTCCGAGCGGACGGCCGTGTTCCGGACTCCACACTCCGGCGGCTTCCTGCGTCATTTGTCTATAGGCGCATGTCTACTCTGGTTTTGCCAGCCATGAACGAAGCCGTCGAGCCGGTCCTCGAAGAGTCACTGGAGCGCCAGAACCAGTTCATTGCCGGGAACCTCCGCCGGATTTTCCTGTTGATCTACCGCATGGTGGGCAACGTAGCCGATGCGCAGGATCTGACGCAGGAAGTCTTCATCAAGGCCCTGCAGCGGCGCGACCAGCTCAAAGACGCTACGAAGGCCACGCACTGGCTCTCCCGCATCGCCACCAACACGGCCATCGACTTTCTCAGGCGCCATGGCCGTGTGTCGTTCTGTGAGATCGATGACATCGTCGAGCCGATCCGCACCGCACCCGCGGACAGCCCCGAGCAGATCGTGCTGCGGGCCGAACGCGAGTCTATCCTCCAGGACGGCTTGCAGGTGCTTACTCCGCGAGAACGCGCGGCTCTGCTGCTGCGCGATGTAGAAGATCTTCCGGCCGAAGAAGTGGCGCGCCATTTGGCCTGCTCGAAGGCCACCGTGCGGTCGCACATCGCCAACGCCAGGGTGAAGGTGCGCCGGTATCTGAGCAGGAGGAAATCGTGATGCTGCATCCCGCCTACGAGACGCTCGCCCTCTATGCCGGCAAGGACCTCGGTTTCTGGATGCGGATTCGCATCGGCGGCCATGTCCGCCGTTGCAAGCGGTGCGGCCGGCAGGTCGAAGAGTTTTGCGGCCTGCGGGAATTCCTGGGCGCCGGGCCGGACGAAGTGCCGCCCTATCTCGACTGGAACGAATTGGCCGCCGAAATGAAGGCGAATATCCGGCTCGGCGTCGCGGCGGGCCAATGTGTTTCGCAACGCGATCGTGAACACGTTCACGTGCCGTGGCGCACTCCGGCGGTGGCGCTCCCGTTGCTCCTCATGGTTCTGGTGGCATGGCTGCTTCAGACCGTTCCGCCGCCCCTCAAGCTGGTTTCGGCTCCGGCGAGCGCGATGGACGCGCGGGGGATTGTGCTCGAAAGCGGCTCCTCCGGGATCGGAGTCGAGCAGGATGGCCGCGGTTTCCGCCTTTTGGAGCCACGGGCCGCCGAGAACGTAATGTACTCGGTCGGCGGCGATTCGGTCCGCTCGCGCTATGTGGATAGCGACACAGGCCAGGTGACCATCAGCGATGTCTACTACGCGCAATAGTTCGGTTTTGCTGCTTTTCGCGGCGCTCACCGGCTGGGCGCAAGCGCCCCGGCCCGCCAGTTCCGCGAAGATCAACTTCCCCGACGATTCGCCGGTCGCGCTCGTTTCGGCGGATTGGGGCGAATCCCGCACCGAAGCCCGCGGCGGCGCACTGGTGCTCGACCTGCACACCTCGCTCTCGCTTCGCAACACCACTCAGCAGCGCATTCGTGGGATCACGCTACTGGTCGAGGCACAGGAAGTTACCCCCGGCGGTAAAGGCTCCGTCACCGTGCCGAGCCTGGATGTTCACCCGGGCGAGACATTTCCGATTCGGATCGATCTGCGCCTGCTGCGCCCGATGCTGGCCGGCAACGGCCCGCTCGCGGAGATCGGCCTGGACGGCGTGCTCTTCGAGGATCTTTCGTTTTACGGCCCGAACCGTTTGAACTCCCGCCGCGCGATGACGGCCTGGGAGCTGGAGGCGCGCCGCGATCGCAGATACTTCAAGTCGATCCTCGAGGCACGCGGGCCGGATGGCCTCCGGCAGGAGATGGTGGACACGCTGGCCCGGCTGGCGGACCATCCACAACTCGATGTGCAGGTGATCCGGCGCGGCCGTGCAACCGCCGTGGCCGCTCGGGAGCGCTCACTGGATTTCGCGTTCCTGCACCTGCCCGGCGCGCCGCTCGAACCGGTCGGCGGCATCGCACGCGTGGCCGGCGGTGAGGCGCGCTCGCCTCGAATCCAGGTGGTGAACCGCTCGGAGCGCGCGATCCGCTACTTCGAAATCGGCTGGATTATCAAGGATCGCGAGGGCCGCGAGTTTCTGGCCGGCTCGGTGCCCGCCTCCGAAGCCGGACTGAAGCTCGCGCCGGGCGCGAAGAGCGAAGTTGCGGAGGAGGACGCCGCGCTGCGGTTCACGCGCGAGGCCGGCCAGCCGGTCTCGATCGAAAGCATGACCGGATTTGTCAGTCAGGTGGAATTCACCGACGGCGCGATCTGGATTCCGAGCCGCGCCTCGTTGCTCGACCCGCGCGTGCGCGGCGCTCTCGCGCCCTCGCCCGAAGAGCAGCGTCTCGCCGACCTCTACCGCAAAAAGGGACTCGCCGCTCTGGTCAACGAGCTGCGAAAGTTCTAGTGAGATCTAGTTCCGAGGGCCCGGGATTTCCGTGCGGCCCGCCAGGGGAGCGACCACGGGTCCGCCGCACACGCCGACACCGGTGTGCAGCAGCGCGTTCAGAAAGCTCAGGAATACGGCGTAGACGGTCTGCTCGGTAACCGGGCTTTTCCCGGGCAGGCGGAAGCTGGCTGGGAGTTCCTTGGAGAACTGGACGCGAATGGCGTCCGGCACCGCGCGGCCGGAACGGTCTTTGCGGTTGGCCACGGTGAGGGGCGTTTGCAGCACGTGGCCGGTCTGGCCATCCACGTAGAACTGGCAGCGGGAGAACCAGCCCAGGTTCCCGGGGTCGGCCGCATCGAACAGCAGCAAGGGCGACTGGCGCCCGGCGGCGGTCAGGTCGAGCCACACGGTGCGCTTTCCGTCCTCGAGCGTCGATTCGAAGCCCGCCTGCTTGGCGATGCCGACGAGCACCTCGGGTTCGAGTTCGAGCACGATGAACTTGTGCTGGCCGGACTGTGTCAACTGCATGTTCTCTCAGTGTAGCGGGTTCGGGCAGTTCTCACGGTTCCATCCAATTTTCGAGAATCAGTGGGGCTTCGATGCATTGGTAGTGCCGCGAGTTGTTGGTTACGAGCACCGCCCCCACGGACAGCGAGTGCGCGGCAATCATCATGTCCAACTCTCCCACCGGCTGGCCACTGGTCTTCAGTTGATGCCGTATGTCGGCATACAAGTCGGCCGCTTCGGAGTCCCACGGCAGCGTTCGCACGATCCCGAGGAATTGACGGACCGCCGCATGCAGACGGTGCTCCCTCGGCAGGCGCTTCAAACCGTACCTCAACTCCGCACGCGTCATCACCGAGATGCACAGATCCGACGGCAGGATCGTCACAAGCTTCGCCTCCAGCGCAGGCGGCGGACCTTTGATGATGTAGCTCGCCGTGTCCGTGTCGAGCATGTACACCATCTCTCAGCGTTCCTCCCCGAACACGTCGCGGTCTTCCGGCGGAACGTTCAGGGGCCGATCCTCCATAAACCCGGCCGTGTCGACGGAGTGCACCAGGTCGAAGAAATCCCGCCATGCTCTGGCGCCGGGCCAGCTCGACAGAATCACGTCGCCGGTCTTCTCGTCCCGCGTGACGAACACCTCGTGCCCTTCAAACCGGAATTCCGCCGGCAGCCGCACGGCTTGGCTGGAGCCGTTCTTGAAGAGCTTCGCAATTCGGGTAATTGGCATAGCCTATACACCAGTATATACGAGTTCGCGTGGCGGGATGTCCCCGGTGTCGCCGGGGCTCAGCTTTCCGGAAAGCCCACGTGAACGGAGCCGCTGGCGCGGCGGACGCTACGCGTAGGGTCTTAACCGGGTGTCATGCACGAGTGCCGGCATTGCCCAGAACGGTGGGTTGCGGTAGCATCGTGGCGATGGATGCCGTGCGCGAAACCCGGATCGCGCGATGTCACGCGCAGGCTTCCTTGGTACGAAAGTACCAAACTGGCATTCAAATTCCATAGCTGCCGCGTCCGCCGCAAACGCCAGCGGCTTCCTTCAAGTCTCCTTATCGAAAACGCCTCGGCACCGCCAGCACGCCTTCGCCCGATCTGCCGCCGCCGAGCCGTTTCCGATCAAGGCTAGCGACTTTCGCCCACTGCAGTGGTGGTATGCTTTTTCGTCATGGACCTGAGCGGCATTAATGATCTTTCGCTTTGGCGGCGGGCGTTGACGATACGGCTGTTCTTGTTTTCGGCTCTCACCGTGTTGCTGTCCGCCCAGCAGCCAGGTCGTGATCGACTTGTATTCAAGGGGTAAGAGGTTAGGGTGATCGCCCCTGGCACTACGCCCGATGGCATCGAGCCGTCAGGTCCCGCAAAACTGTGTCTCGTTCACTCGCCGAAGTGTTTTACGGCACCGAAGAATAATCCGCAGTTTGGATTCTCCCCAAAGGCAGAGATCGTTCGGCTCGGCCCCACGAAGCGAGCCATACTGTTCAGCGCCGTGGCTTCAGCAGGAGGGAGCGGAAGTCTCACAATGTTGGCTCTCCTGGATGTCAGGAATGGGGACTGGGCCGACCTCTTGCCGCGCGTAGCAATCTCGAACCAGGGAGAATTGGCGATATGGCGAGAGAGTAACGTGTCCAATGCGGCTCTCTTCGTGACCGCTGACGCCCTATGGGGTGAGGGCGAGACACATTTCTCCAAGCATCGCTTCGAAGTGAGCGCGTACGCCTTCGACTCCGAAACACAGGGCTACTACCTCCGAGATAGATACGTTACCAGGAAGAAGTATCCCAGCCTTGACGAGGTTGACAAAGTGGTTGTTCTGGAGTATGAGAAACCGGAAATCCTCCAACGCCTCCGGCAACAGCGGTGAGCAAAGTGCGATCGAGAGACTTGTTTCGCTGGCCCTCCTGGGAGGCGCTGCCTCGAATGGATCTCGCAAAACGGCGTTGCCGGAAAGCGGACACAGCGGTGAAATCCTGCATGGTCTCGGGCTGTTCTGCTCCGCTGTTTCCAATCCTTCGGCGAACCGGGGTGGAGGCGCACCGGGGGAGTTGATATACTTCAGCGAGGTGCCCGGTTATCCGCGCGTGAGCTGGCAAAACGGAAGCGCTTGGGAGGCCCCGTGTCGAATATGCGATTAGGCGATGTGGTTGATGATTTCTGCGTGAAGTGCCGGCGGCTAACCAATCACTCCATCGTGTCGCTGATGAATAGCGAGCCGGCGAAGATGCGCTGCCGGACCTGCTACCACGAGCACGATTTCCGGCACGGCGAACCACCGCCCAAGAAGGACTCCAAGAAGGAAGCGCTCTTCAAGGAAGTGCTCTCGTCGATCGATCCCGAAGCCGTCGCAAAGCCGGCGGAGGAGAAAAAGCCGAGGACGCGAAAGAAATCGGCTCCCGGAACCTAGGCCGGCCGTTCGGCCATCCGCAGGCCCGCGAACTGCCCGATCAGCCGGAATTCGGTCGCTACGCTGCGGATCGATTCCCCAATCTGCCGGACATTGGCTTCCGTGGTTTGGCCATTGTCCTCCGCCAGCCGGAGGTACTGGATCCTGGCGGGGTCGATGCGCATCACGCGGCAGCAGGTCGCATCGACAGCCATCGCGTCGGCGCCGCCGATGAGAACACCGGCCGGCTTAGGCGTCCCCTGAATCGGGCCGTTGCCCTCCATGCCCACGATTCCATCCACGATCGCGAACGTGCGCGGAAACAGGCCATGCAGGTCCGCGATGCACTCGTCGATACCCGCCCAGTGCAGCACGTTCTTAGGCCAGCCGTAAACGCCGCCGGGCACCAGCCCGAACAGGTTCTTCATACTGAGCGTGGCGCCCACCCAATGATGGCACTTCATCTTCGGCATGGAAACCAGCAGGTCGCAGCCGAGCGCCGTCGCCGGCAGGTAGAACGAATCGACCTTCGAACGCGGGCCGGAAACCGGAACGCGCTTCAGCTCATCGAGGTTCAGATCGGTGAACAGGTCCTCGAACTTCGGAACGATCTGGAAATACCCCGCCGCCTCGGCAAGTTCCAGAGTGTTCCGGCGATGTCCGGGGCCTTCGGCAATCCGGACTTCGGCCGCGCCCGCCGAGCGAAACGCCTCGATCGCCGCCTCGACCACCGCGGGGTGCGTGTTGATGGTGGTCCCCGGGTCGAACTCCACCAGGTTCGGTTTGAGGACGACCCGCTTTCCGCGCACGTCCAGCTTGTGTTCGGCGATCAGGCGGCGGACCTTGTCAAACAGGTCCCCCGAGTAGGAGCCCGCCCGGACGATCGAGACCAGCGGAGCCGGGCCGCGCCTTCTCCCGCACCCGGCCAGCACACCGGCGGCGCCGGCGATCACCTGCCGCCGGGTCAGCGCCCTCATCGGGTTTCCTCCAGGAATACGTTGCGCCCCGCCCTTGCGTGGTTCGCGATGACGCCCACCGCCGTATCCATCAGCGTGCGCGCCGGAGTGTCCGCGGGAACCGCGGGGACCGGCCTGCCCTGGGCCAGAAATCCGAGTTGCAACCAGCTCAGGCCCTCGACCGAGCGGCAGGCGCGGAAGTGCTCCTCGGCTTTCGCGATCGATTTGACGAGGCGCGAGCGATCCACGCCTCGCAACGCCAGCAGCGCCAGACCCGTCGTCTCGGGATACGAAACCGACTGAAACCCGAGCGCGCGCGTCGAGCCGTGGTTCCACCCGCCGTCCTCGCACATGCGGACGAGCAGAAACCGCCTGCCTTGATCAAGCCTCTCGCGAATACGCTTGCCGGGATACTTCCGCTCCAACTTGTTCAGCGCGAGGATCGTCAAAGAGGTCGGGACGACCCATCCCGCCGTTCCCGGATACCATGGCCAGCCGGGAGCGTCATGTTCCGAAAGCGATTGGTTCCCGAGCATCCACTGGCGCAGGCGGTACAGGAATGTCGAGTCCTGATTGACCTCCGAGAGCAGCCAATCGACCGCGCGCGCCTCGGCGTCCGGGCCGCAGCCGGCCAGCGTGGCGAGCGCCGTTACCCAGGTGCTCTCCTGAACCGAAGGTTTGGGCGCAAAGCCCCCGTTGGGCCGCTGATTGCCCAGCAGCCATTTCCTGGCGCGGCCGGTGGCCGGGCCGGCTTCCGGCTGGCCTCGTAGGGCAAGCAGCGCGTAAGCGGTCGGCTCGGTCCAGGAAGAGCCGCCGCGATATCCCCAGCCGCCATCCGCATTCTGAGCGGCGATTAACCGGCCGCAGTCCAGATTCGACGCTAATGGTTTTATGGCTTCCGTCAATCCATTCCACCGGGCGGCCTATGTTCCGCCCGCATCCGCTCCCTGACGGTTGCGGCTCTGTAAATGCTCGCAAACTCCCGGTCTTCCGGCTCTTTCAGCATGCTGCTAGAACGGTAGTATCTCTTCTCTTAGCGGATCGAAGTCAATGCGCCGCTTTTGTACGTAAGCGATATTTCCCAGGTGCGAGGCCTGGGCCGAGCGGTGGCCGATCAGCACGTCTCCGTTCGGCAGCTTGCGCGTGCGCACGCAATCGAGGAAATTCCTCACATGGTCGAGCGTGAAGTCGTACGGCTCGGGCGGCTCCGCTAGGACAATCGTAGGTTTGTCGCCGCCTACGGGATAGAACTCGAAGCGTTCACGACTGATCCACAGTCTGCCTTTCGTTCCGCAGAATTCGATCGCCGCACCGCGGATCCCCGGCACCAGCGTGGCCTCGAAGGTAGCCGTAAACTGCGCCGGATACTCCAGCAGCACATTGATCGTATCCGGCGCCGTGCGTCCGTCCTTGTAAGCGTAAACGCCGCCGCTGGCCACCGCCGAAGACGGGATCTCGCTGCCCAGAAACATGTGCACCACATCGATCCAGTGCGTAAACAGGTCCGTAACCTGGCCGCCGCCGAAATCGAGGTACGCGCGCCAGTTGAAATACTGCTGCGGATCGTAGTCGCGCCACTTGACCGGGCCCAGGAAGTGCGCCCAGTCCAGGTTTGCCGGTTTCTGCTGCAGGGACGCGGGAGCCCGCCGCAGGTGGTAGGCGTTACCGTGCCACCACGTGCGCACTAGCGTGATCTTGCCCAGCTTCCCCGTCTCGATGTATTCCCTCTTCGCCTGGAGATAGTGCCGGCCCGAGCGCTGCTGCATGCCCACCTGGCAGATGCGCTCGTTCACGCGCGCCGCCTTGACAATCGGAGGACCTTCCTCGATGGTCCGCGTGAGCGGCTTCTCGACATAGACATCCTTGCCGGCATTGAGCGAGTCGATCGCGCATTGGGCGTGCCAGTGGTCCGGCGTCGCGATCAGAACGGCGTCCAGCTTCTTCATTTCCAGGAGCCGGCGGTGGTCCGAGAACGCTTTCGCATCGGGCGCCTTCTGTTTCGCCTGGTCGATGTGGTCGCTGAAGATGTCGCAGAGCGCGGCCACCTCGACCGGGGCGGCCTTCTGGAACAGGGACATCACGTGCTGACCGCGTTCTCCTGGCCCGATCACTCCCAGCACCAGCTTGTCGTTCGCGCCGAGAACACGGGAGTAGGACGCTGCGGAGAGAACGGCTGCACCCGGCGCGGCACCGCGCAGAAAATCGCGCCGCGGAAGAAGACCAGACATAGTGCGAATTATACCGCCTTGCCGCACTATCTTTCTTTGGCCCGATCCTCGCACTCAGGAGCCTGACTATGCACAGCCTTCGTTTTCTCTTGCTGTTCTCGGTTGCCATGACCGGATCTGTTCAGGCCGCTCCGGTCGCTCCGCGCACGCCCGTCCGCACGCCGGGAAGAGCCGCCGCCCTAAGCAACCGGCTCAGTGACCGGGAAGTCGAAGCCGGCATCCGCGCCCGCTTCGCGCAGTCCAAGATCGCAGCCGACAAATTCCAGTTTCACGTGCAGGGCGGAGTCGCCACGCTCGAAGGGCACACGGACGTGATCCAGCGGAAGGGGACAGCCACCCGGCTGGCCAGACTCGCCGGCGCTCGCGAGGTGGTAAACAAGATCGCATTGAGCGATGCCGCCAGGCAAAGAGCCGCCGCCAACCTGGCCAAAGGCCGCCGGCGCGTCCAGGTGAAGCGCGGCGCACCCCGGTCGCAAGTCCGGAACCGGTGAGAGCGCCGCTTCCGGCCTTCCTTTTCTGTTTCTGGTACTTGCGTACCTCTTTCGCTTCGAGTAGAGTTGAACCATCGCAGGAGGACAGATGCCATTTTGCAAGAATTGTGGTTCTGCTGTAGAAGGTCAGTTCTGCTCGAAGTGCGGGACGGCGGTTGGGGCCCAGGACGCGCCGGCATACAATCCGCCCCCGCCGGCCCAACCCGAGTCGCAACCCTCGCAGGGCGCCGCGGCAACCCAGGCGCCCGCCGCCGCAGGTGGCCTGACCGACAACGTCGCCGGCCTGCTCTGCTACATCTTCTGGCTGATCTCGGGGATCGTGTTTCTGGTCATCGAACCCTACAACCGCAACAGGTTCGTCCGGTTCCATGCCTTCCAGTCCATCTTCTTCAGCATCGCCGTGATTGCGGCTTACATCGCGCTTGCCATCCTGGGCGGTGTGCTCCACATCATTCTGCCATGGGGCTTGGTGCTCGCGATCATGGGGCTGTTGCACCTGGCCGTGTGGCTGGGCAGCCTCGTGCTATGGGTTCTGCTGTTGGTCAAGGCTTACCAGGGACAACAGTGGAAGCTGCCGGTTATCGGCGATATGGCGGAGAAGCAAGCGCAGGCCTGAGCTGGTTCCTGGCATCGTGTATATTGCCGGTAGCCACGGCGGCCGGTGCGCGCGTCTACTTTACGTGCGCACTCTGTTCTGTCTGCTGATCGGAGCCGCCTCTCTTCCGGCTCAGGTACCGCGCGTCGGCATCCTCGATTTCTACGGCCTCCGAAAAGTAAAGGAGGAACGGATCCGGAAGACTGCCGGGGTCCAGGAGGGCGACCGGTTGCCGGGTTCCAAGGGAGATGTCGAAGACCGGATCGAGACGATCCCGGGGGTTGTAGCCGCGCGCGTCGAAGCCATCTGCTGTACCGGCGAAGAGGCTATTCTTTACATCGGCATCGAAGAGCGCGAGGCGCCGCATTTCGATTTTCACCTGCCGCCGAAGGGCGACGTAACGCTCCCGGCGGACATCGTCGAGGACTATCGCTCCTTCCTTCGAGCGTTCGCCGAGGCCGCCCGTGCGGGGCAGACGGGCGAAGACGTCTCCCGGGGCTACGCGCTCGCGGCGAACCCCACGGCCCGATCCTACCAGGAGAAGTTCGTGCCCCTGGCCAATGCGAATTACGGCAGCCTCCGTCAGACCCTGCGCGACTCGGGCGACCCGGAGCAACGCGCCATCGCCGCCTACGTCCTTGGATACGCCCGGCCGACCCCGCCCGTGGTGGATGACCTCCAGTACGCCATGCAGGATGTGGATGAGAGCGTGCGCGCCAATGCGACGCGGTCGCTGGCTTCGATTGCTACGTTCGCGCAGAAGAATCCCGGGTTGGAAATCCGTGTGCAGCCCACCTGGTTCATCGAAATGCTGAATTCGATCGTCTGGAGCGACCGGTACCATTCTGCCAGGGCACTGGTCGGCATTACCGAAAGCCGCGACGCCGGAACGCTGGACCGGTTGCGCGAGCGAGCCTTACCGGCCTTGCTCGAAATGGCACGTTGGAAAACGCTGGCGCACGCCCTGCCGGCCTTTATCCTCGTGGGAAGGATCGCGGGCTTACCGGAAGCTCAGATTGACGCTGCCTGGAGCCGCGGCGACCGCGAATCAGTTCTCGAGCGCGTGGTCACGCCGCGGAAACACTAGAAGCGGTCTCATAAATGCCTCAGCAGGATGATGATGCAGCCGAGGTGGACCATGCCGAGGAAGTTGTCATGGTGGAATTCGTAACGGACGACAAGCCGTCGGAAGTTCTGCAACCAGGCAAAGAGGCGTTCCACCCTCCAACGACGACGATAACGGCGCAAGGGGCG
>Ga0326727_10011855_pt1 | contig 20085 bp, 15 predicted proteins | sample MB2enrmetagenome_FD_207643 | JGI IMG/M metagenome (GOLD analysis project Ga0326727, IMG submission 207643) | Lab enriched peat soil microbial communities from McLean, Ithaca, NY, United States - MB29MY | ecosystem: Environmental > Terrestrial > Soil > Wetlands > Peat | place: USA: New York...
TACGGTCGAGGGTATTTACGTGGGGTCGATCGTCGAATCGGGCGAGATCATCGAGGAGTTGAGGGACCGCATCATCGGCCGCGTGTCGCTGGAGCGGATCAAGGACTACGACGGCAACATCGTGGTGGATGTGAACCAGGGCATCGACGAGGACATCGCCTCGGCGATTCAGGGCGCGGGCGTGGAGAAGGTGAAGATCCGCTCGGTGCTGACCTGCGAATCTCGTCGCGGAGTTTGCGCGCTATGCTACGGGCGCAACCTGGGCTCGGGGCGCATGGTGGAGCTGGGCGAAACCTGCGGGGTGATTGCGGCGCAGTCCATCGGCGAGCCGGGCACGCAGTTGACGATGCGCACCTTCCACGTGGGCGGCACGGCCAGCCGCGTGCAAGACAAGTCGCGCCTGGACGCCAAGAACAACGGCACGGTGCGCTTTATCAACCTGAACTATGTGGAAAGCAGGGACGGCACGCTGGTGGCCATGAACCGCAACGGCTCGATTGCCATTCAAGACGAGCGCGGCCGCGAAAAGGAGCGCTACCAGGTGGTCTACGGCGCGCGCCTCAAGGTGAAAGACGGCCAGCACGTGACGCTGGGCCAGTTGCTGGCCGAGTGGGACCCATACACCTACGCCATTCTGACCGAGATCGGCGGCGCGGTGCAATTCAAGGACTTGCAGGAAGGCATCACGCTGAACGAAGAGGTGGACGAAGTGACCGGCCTCTCGCGGTGGGTGGTGGCCGACTCTCCGGATGAGAAGCGGCAGCCGACCTTTGTGGTGAAGAACTCCAAAGGCCACAAGCGATATCTGTTGCCGAGGGGCGCTCACCTGATGGTGCAGGACGGCGAAGAGGTGGGACCGGGCGACGTGCTGGCCAAGATTCCCAAGGAGAGCACGCGCACCAAGGACATCACCGGCGGCCTGCCGCGTGTTGTCGAACTCTTTGAAGCGCGCAAGCCGCGCGAGACGGCCATCATCAGCGAGATCGACGGCGTGGTGCGCTTCGGCGAGGTTTCCAAGGGGCAGCGCAAGATCTACGTGACCGCGGACAACGGCGACGAGAAGGAGTACCTGGTGCCGCGCGGCATCCACGTGAACGTGCAGGAAGGCGAGCGCCTGGGGGCGGGCGATCCGCTGATGGACGGCCCGCTGAACCCGCACGACATTCTGGATGTGCTGGGCGAAAAGGCGCTGCAGGCTTACCTGGTAAACGAAATCCAGGAGGTCTACCGGCTGCAGGGCGTGGCCATCAGCGACAAGCACATTGAAGTGATTGTGCGGCAGATGCTGCGCTGGGTGCGGATCGACGACGTGGGCGACACCAATTTCTTGTTGGAGCAGCAGCTTGACCGCTTCCGCTTCCGCGAGGAGAACGAGCGGGTGCTGGCCAATGGAGGCCGTCCGGCGACCGGGCGACCGCTGCTGCTGGGCATCACCAAGGCGTCGCTGTCGACCGACAGTTGGGTTTCTGCGGCGAGCTTCCAGGAGACGACGCGGGTGCTCACCGAGGCCGGCATCAACGGGGCGGTGGACAACCTGCGCGGCCTGAAGGAGAACGTGATCGTCGGGCGGCTGATTCCCGCGGGCACGGGCCTGGAGTACTACCGCAACGTGCAGCTTTCGCCGGAGCTGGAGGAAGCGGCGGCCCGCGTGCAGCAGGAGGTTACGGCGGAGATTGAAGCTGCCGAGCGCGAGCTGGAGCTGATGCGCCAGGAGGGCGAAGCCGAGGAGATGGCTGCGGAATAACCACCTGCGGTGGAACCAGCTGTCTTCGGCAGGCTCAAAGCCGGCTGTCCAGGTAATCCTGCTTACTTCAACACAACAGGCCCGGCGCAAACCGGGCCTTTGTTATGCGCGGATCTCGTCAGTGATTTCGGAATGCAGGCTTTGAGACAGACTCTTTTCAATTTGGCGTTTGGCGTTTTTGGCAACATACATGGCGGCATCCGCGGCGTTGAGAAGGTCATCCCTCTTTGCGCCATTTTCGGGATAGAGGGCGATACCCACGCTTGCCGAACCTGTCAAGGCCAGCCCTTCCAAGTCAAACGGCTCGTCGAAGCAGCGCTCCAGGCGTTGAGCGATCTCCTCGACCTCGGAGCGGCTGCGCACCAGCGGGACCAGAGCGGCAAACTCGTCGCCGCCCAGACGGGCCAGCTTGTCATGAGGGCGAAGCTGCCGCTTCATGCGCAGCGTCACCTCCTGCAGGTACTGGTCGCCAACCTGATGCCCATAAGAGTCGTTCACCTGCTTGAAGTCGTCGAGGTCGATGTAGATCAATCCGAAGACGGTTGCCTTAAGCCGCGCCTCTTCGATCTGGGCATCCATCAGTTTTTCCAGAGAGAAGCGGTTGTGGATGTCGGTGAGCAGGTCGAACTCCGAGCGGTGCAGCAGGTCTGAGTACAGGCGGCGTGTTTCGATGGCCAGGGTGGCAAGGCGAACCGCCTTGGAGAGAGCTTCCGGTTCGGTGGCGGAGGGTTTGACGTGCGGGTCGAATGCGGCAGAGAGCTCGCCCAGGGGAGGGCCGCTGCGGGCAGAAATCGGCTCGCGGACGATGCGCAGAGACGCAAGCTGCGGCGGACAGTTTCCCAGCCGGGCGCCATCGGTGACCTCGCACCAGCAGGGCGCGCCCTTGAGCTGGAAGGAGACCAGTTCGGTAATCTCCTCGAGGATTTCGGCGAGCGGGCGGGCGCCGTTGATGTCTTCGAGTACGCGGCTGCGCTGCTGTTCGATCAGCGCCATCGCGGCGGTTTGCCGGCGCACCTTGTGCTCCAGGGCCCAGCCTCTGATGCCTACGATAATGATGGCCACAAGCAGCAATCCTGCGAGAATCATGAGGTTGCGGGTATTGACCAGGGGAGGACCGGCGACAACGGCGATGTCGTCGTAGGAGCGCATCAGGATATCGAAGGGCACCTGGCCGTGGAATGGATTGGAGTCTTCCGTGATGCAGATGCCGGTGACGCGGACGCGGGAGCCGACGGGAATCTGCTTCATCGGCGGAATCGGCGTATTTTCGTAGGGATGGCGGTATATAGCGGTGAAAAGCTGCCCATCGGCGGTCAGGTAATACTCGTCCTGCGCGCCCTCGCGGGCCTCTGTGACCACCTGGGCTTCCAGAGAGACCAGGTCGATGATGTGCTGGCTGCCGCTGAGTTCCTTTCTGGTTGTCGGCAGCGGTGTGACGGGCGCATGGACCTGGCTACCGAGGAACTCGCCGTGAGTCAGAGCCAAAAAGCCGTTGTGCGCCTCGGGGAAGCCGGTTGCATCGATTACATCGCCCACCCGCATGGGATCGACGGTCAGGGTTGAGATCCACAGGCTTCTCTTGCCGTTCTGCAAGACAACGGATGAGCCGGGCTGGTAGTAGGTGATGGTTCCATGCACACGGACTCTCTGGGTGCGATCGGTGACGTGATAGCGGCTGATCACCAGGTCCATGGGAGTGAGCGGCAGGGACCAGGGGGTGGCTCCGGCGCGATGGAGAATCTTCACGTTCTCGGGCAAGGCAACATTGAGCTGAACTCCATGCATTTGCATCTTGCCGTCGAATTGTCCACCGGCAACACCGGTGACTTCGACTTCGGCATCCAGCAGATCTTCCCGTTCCTGGGCCGTACTGACGTCCGACAATACTGACACATAACCGCCATCAGTGAGCATCTGTATGTAGGCAGCGTTAGTACTGTCAAATAAATTCGATTTGTCGGCGGAGCGCACAATGCCACGCATGGTGACCAGCAGGCAGTCATACTGGCCGCGGATCAACTGGTCGTAAGTGGCCGGTATGGGCTTGGGAAGGTCGCCATGGTGGAGCAGGGTGATGCTGTCAGCGACCACGATGGGGTGGAAGCTGCCATGGGTCTTGCCCTTAATCAGGACGCGATCGCCGGGAAGCAGCACTTTTTCGGTGTTGGGGGAGACGTAGATGGCATCGCCTCCGTCCTGCACAAAGAGAACGGATTGCACCTTGACGAAATAGGTCGCTGTGGCTTCAAAGGCGACAGGCAGGCCTTTGTTGGCCTCGGCGTTGGTGACGGAATGAATGGCGCGCAGAGAGGTCAGCGGGGCGGGCGGCGCTGCCCAGGCAATTGTTGCGCAGGCGAAGAGGATGGCGAATATGGGAAGCAGTCTCTTCATCGAATAAGTCTGGACACACAGTTGTTTTGATGCCTGGCCCCTGAGAATTCTTATCGGCAGCGCCCGCCAAACCAATCATTGCCGCCGGTAACATCCTGGATGCTGGGCGTGACCGAAGGCATGGATTATTAACGAGTTCCCATCTTACACCAAAAGAAATCTGGTTTAATGACCTTTTGAGGTTTACGCGGTGGCCATTGCCACGCCAGAATTGCCTGCTTTGAGGCCAATTCTACTTGATTTTCCGTTTGGTGTTCTTGGATGTATACATTGCCACGTCGGCGGCATTGAGGAGGCTATCCCTGGATGCGCCGTTCTCGGGGTAGAGGGCGAGGCCGACGCTGGTAGTACCGTGCAGTGAGAGTCTTTCAATGACAAAGGGCTCGTCGAAGCAGCGCTCCAGGCGTTGAGCAATCTCCTCGACCTCGGCGCGGTTGCGCACTACGGGGACCAGAGCGGCGAACTCGTCGCCACCCAGGCGTGCCAGCGTGTCGTGGGGTCGAAGCTGGCGCTTCATGCGCAGCGCCACTTCCTGCAGATAGAGGTCACCGATGTGGTGGCCATAGACATCGTTGACCTTCTTGAAGTCATCCAAGTCGATGTAGATCAGCCCGAAGATGGAAGCCCTGAAACGCGCCTCGTTAATCTGGGCGTCCAGATGCTGTTCCAGCGAGAATCGGTTGTGGATATCTGTCAACTGATCGAACTCCGAGCGATGCAGCAGATCGGAGTAGAGGCGGCGTGTTTCGATGGCCAGGGTTGCCAGGCGGGCGCCGACCAAGAGGGCTTCGGCTTCGTGGGCACCGGGGTTGGTGGCAGGATCGAACCCGGCAAAGATCACGCCCAGCGGCGGTCCAGAACGGGCAGGAATAATTTCCTGGCCGATGCGCAGGCGATCGGATTGTGGGGGACAGCTACCAAGTTTTGCTCCATCGGTTACTTCGCACCAGCAGGGCGCGCCCTTGAGCTGGAAAGATACCAGCTCAGTGATTCTTTCGAGAATCTCAGCCAGGGGACGGGAGCCGTTGATGTCTTCGAGGATGCGGCTGCGCTGCTGTTCGAGATTCACGGCGTGTTTTTCCAGCGCGGCCTCTGCCTCGATGCGAAGCGCGAGGTCTGTCGTTTTCTGGTGCAACACGCGCTCAATGTACCATCCCCGAATGCCCGCGACGACCAAGACCACGAGCAAAAGGCCGGTGAGGATAATGAGATTGCGAATGCTCAGCAAGGGAGGATTGGCAACGATCTTGATATCGTCGAAGGAACGCAAGAGGATATTGAACGGAGCCTCATCGTTGAATGGATTGGTATCCACTGCGATACAGATGCCTGTGACCCGTACTCTGGAGCCCAAGGGAAGTTGCAACATTGGCGGAATCGAGCTGGGCGGGAGCGGATGATGGTAAATCGCGGTAAACATCCGCCCATCGGAGTCCAGAACGTACTCATCCTGCGAGGCTTCACGGACCTCGGTCACAACACGCCCCTGGATGGAAACCAGATCGTCCTGGTGTCCGCCAAGTACGCTCCTGCCCCATAATGCGAGTTGGCGCCATGTGGACGGCTGCGGGATGATGGGCGCTTGCACGTGGCTATCCAGAATCTCTGCATGGGTCAAGGTCAGAAGGCCGTCGTGTGTTTCGGGAAAGCCGGTGGCGTCGGCCAAATCGCCAATCTGCAGTGGCTCGCTGGTCTGGGTATAAATCCACAGGCTTCTTGGTCCGCTTTGCAGCACAACGGCTGAGCCCGGCTGGTAATAAGTGATGGTTCCATGAACCCGGAGCCGGGCAGTGAGATCGCGCACATGAATGCCGGTGACAATCTCGCCCAGGGGCGTGACCGGCAATGACCATGGACTGACGCTGGCGCGCTTTATCACCTTGATGTCCGCGAGTTTAGAAACCTTTATTTTGGCTCCGATCTGTTGCATTTTTCCGTCGAATATTCTGCCCGAAGCGCCGGTGACCTCCACCTCCGCGTCGAGCAGATCTTTAAGAGCTCTTTCATCGTGGCTGTCCACTTCTATGTCGATGTAGCCGCCCTCCATGAGCAACACCAGGTGGCCTGAAAGCACCACCGCGCTTGAGACCAGATCGGCGGCACGAACCACTCCGCGGACGCGTATCAACCTGCAATTGATCTTGGTGCCAACCATGTCGTCGAAGCCGACCGGCAGAGGCTTGGGCAACGCACCGTGCCTAAGTACGGTGATGTTGCTGGCAAGCACGAAAGGAAGAAAACTCGGTTGTGTGGTTCCCTGCACCAATACGCGATCGCCGGGAGCCAGCACGGCATTTTTCGTCATCTTCACATAGATGCCTATGTCATCATCCTGCACATTGAGATTCTTGAGATTGCGGGCGTAGTAGGTAACTGTGGCTTCGAAGGCGACGGGAAACTGCTGGACCGCCTGGTCGTTGGTTAAAGCGACAATAGCGCGCAGAGAGGTCAGCGGGGCGGGCGGCGCTGCCCAGGCAATTGTTGCGCAGGCGAAGAGGATGGCGAAGGTGGAAAGCAGTCTCTTCATCGAAAAAAATCGGGATACACAGTTGTTGTGATGCCTGGCCCCTGAGAGTTCTTATCGGCAGCGCCCACCGGACCAATCATTGCCATCGGGAACAGACAGAAGCCTGGGCGTGACCGAAGGCATGAATTATTAACGAGTTCCCATCTTACACCAACTGAAATCTGGTTTAATGACCTTTTGGGAGATGTTTATATGTCAAATTCGGCTGAAATATCCAATTCCGCTTCGATCATTCCGCACTATGGCGCGCAGGCGCAGCCTCCCCGGCGTATCCGTGTGATCGGCGTTCCGCTGGACCTGGGCGCCAGCCGCCGCGGGGTGGACATGGGGCCCTCGGCGGTGCGCGTGGCCGGGCTGGAGGCGCGGCTGGAGGCGCTGGGCCACCAGGTGACCGACGGGGGTAACATTCGCGTGGAGATTGCCGAGACGCAGACCGCGGGCAAGGAAAACGCGCACTATTTGAAACAAATTGCCCAGACCTGCACGGGCACTGCCGAGGCCGTGCTAAAGACCCTGGAGGAGGGTATGACGCCGCTGGTGCTGGGCGGGGACCACTCGCTGGCAGCCGGGTCGGTTTCCGGCGTGGCGGAGTTCTATCGCCGCAAGAATGAGAAGATCGGGGTGGTGTGGATCGATGCCCACTCGGACATCAATACGCCGGAGAGCTCGCCTTCGGGCAACGTGCACGGGATGCCGCTGGCCGCGCTGCTGGGGATGGGGCCGGACTCGCTGACCAAGATCTTCGGCTACGCGCCCAAGATCTTAGCGGAAAACACGGCGCTGGTGGGGGTGCGGGAGATCGACGCCGCGGAGCGGGAGAACATTCGTCGCGCCGGGGTGGCCGTGTACACTATGCGCGACATCGACGAGCGGGGCATGAGAGCGGTGATGGAAGAAGCTCTGCGCGCCGCCGGAAACGGGACGGCTGGATTTCATGTCTCGATGGATATGGATTGGATCGACCCCGAGGACGCGCCGGGAGTGGGCACGCCGGTGCGCGGCGGAGCGACCTATCGCGAGGCGCACCTGGCTATGGAGATCATTGCCGACCACGGGCGGCTGCTGAGCTTTGAGATCGTCGAGGTCAACCCGGTCATCGACGAGCACAACCGCACGGCGGACCTGGCGGTGGAACTGGCCTGCTCGGCCTTTGGGAAGAAGATACTGTGAGCGGCAAATAGTCACGGAGCCTCGCCGTCCCTTCGCGCTAAAATTCACATATGCCTTCCGTCGCGCTTTCGCCCCAAGTTCTGGCCAAGTACGAGCCCGTCATCGGTCTCGAGGTCCACGTGCAACTGCTCACCCGCACCAAGGCCTTTTGCGGCTGCCAGAATCACTTCGGCTCGGAGCCCAACACCAACATCTGCCCGGTGTGCCTGGGGCTGCCGGGGTCTTTGCCGGTGCTCAACGCCCAAGCTGTGGCCTTCGCTACGCTGGCCTCCCTGGCCCTCAATTGCCAAGTAAGGGAGCGCTCCATCTTCGCGCGCAAGAACTACTTTTATCCTGATTTGCCCAAGGGCTATCAAATTTCTCAGTTCGATAAGCCCCTGGCCGAGCATGGTTGGATCGACGTACCGGCGGCCGATGGCGGCACAACCGGGGTCCCCAGCGACAGGTCTTCGTCGCTGGGGTGGAAACGCATCGGCATCACCCGGCTGCACATGGAAGAGGATGCGGGCAAGAGCCTGCACGACGGCTTTGCCGACTCCGCCACGCGGACTTATCTTGATTTGAACCGCTGCGGCACTCCGCTGGCGGAGATTGTCTCCGAACCCGACATCCGCACCCCGGACGAGGCTTTCGAGTATCTGACGCGGCTCAAAGAAATCCTGCTCTACTGCGGGGTCTCGGACTGCAATATGGAGGAGGGCTCGCTGCGCTGCGACGCCAACGTAAGCGTGCGTCCCAGGGGCCAGGAAAAATTCGGCGCCAAGGTCGAGGTCAAGAACGTCAATAGCTTTCGCTTTGTCCGCGCTGCGTTGGAGTACGAGATCGAGCGCCAGATCGAGGTGATCGAGTCCGGCGGGCAGATCTCTCAGGAGACCCGGCTGTGGAACGTGGCCGAGGGACGCACCTATTCGATGCGGTCAAAAGAGCAGGCCCACGATTATCGCTACTTTCCCGAGCCGGACCTGCCGCCGCTGATCGTTTCAGCCGAATTTCTGGCGGAGACCAAGAAAAAACTCCCCGAGCTGCCGGAAGCGCGCCGCGCCCGCATGATCGCCGAGTACGAACTGACACAGCAGGACGCCTTCACGCTGACCGCCGAGCGCGCCTTCGCCGACCGCTTTGAAGCCGCGGCCCGCACCGCGCGCAACCCGCGCCGCGTGGCCAATCTGCTGATCAGCGAGCTGGGCGGACGCCTGAAGGCTCTGGGACTGGAGCAGGAACAGTCGCCGGTTACCATGGCGGGCGTGGTCCAGGCCGCCGATCTGCTGGATGAGGGCAAGATCAGCTCCAAACAGCTCAAGCAACTCTTCGACATGTGCTTTGAAAAGGGCGAGGATTTTGCGACGGTTTATGAGCGCGAAAAGCCGCAGCAGATCACCGATATCGGGGCCATCGAAGCCCTGATCGCTGAGGTCATCGCCGCCAACCCCAAACAGGTGGAGCAGTATCGTGGCGGCAAGAAGACCCTGGCGGCGTTTTTTGTGGGACAGGTGATGAAGGCCACCAAGGGCCAGGCCAACCCGGCGCTGCTCAACGAGCTGGTGACGAAAAAGCTGGAGGGATAAAGCGCTAAGGCCGGAATGAGCCTCCGGCCTTAGGGAATCTCTCGTATCGATTTACTCATTACTCAGAAACGAATGACGGCTCCAGGCGTGTACCGGAATCCTCTCGCGCCATAGGTGCCGCAGGTTGAATCGGCGCCAGGACCTAAGCCCAGGCTCGCACACGTGATTTCCACACTCCAGTAATCAAACTGCACGGGACGAAGCGAAATGTGCTTATTCGCCTTTATATCAATGCCGCCGCCCGAGAGCATCTCAAATGGATTTACCGAACAGCTCACAGCTGTTCCATAGCAACTCGAATTAGTGGAGCTTGTGGAGCTGGTAGCAAAGGTCACATGAGAAACGCCAAACAGCTGATGGACAAAGAAGCTGATCCGTTGATTTCCTGCGCCCTTGAGTCCAAAGCGCAAGGTCGGACCAAAGAGATATTCCTGGGACTTGACCGTCCTGGCCACATTCACGCTGCCGATGAGCTGATTCTCAGTGCCGTTTGCAAAGGCGGAGTACTCGCCGCCGAAGCCCAGATGTCTGGTCGGAAAATACGTGACGGAAGCCTGGCCGCCGTTCATGCCGACAGGAGCCATGACCGCATAGTCATAGGCTTGGAAGAATGAGTAGCCGCCAAAGATATCCCACTTATTCGGAGCTTGAGTCTTAGGTTGTTGAGCCGGCAGGAGCGCCGTTCCGAGGAAACACACGCAGAAAAACGCCATACATTTTGTCATACAAATCTCCGTAGCTGCTTTCTAAAAGCATGCGTTAAATGGCCTGGAATTCAATGACTGCAGGGGGAGCAGCCGCGTCAGTGTTGTAAAAACTAGTGTTGTAAAAACTATAGAGTGCAAAGATAGATAAGTCAAGTGTTCTGAATCATGTAGGGCTAATTGTATCCACGGGAAGCAGGCTAAAAGCCAGGCATGCCAGACTATGGGCGTTCCCTGCTTCGCACACATATAATCCAGCGTACAAAGTGCGCGCGCCGGGGTGAAAAGATGCGAAGGGCGGGATGGCGATGATTGAGATAAACCAAACGACGGATCATTCAGAGTCCGGCTTCATCGTTCTGTTCTATCCATCGTGGTTGTTCTACTTCAGCTTCAGCTCGACCTCGAACTCTTTGCGCGCGTCCCAGGAGCTGATGGTCTTGACGGCGGTTTTCTTGCCGTTCATTTCCGCCCAGAGCTCATGTTCCTCGGCCATATGCACCCCGGTGAACCGGAACCGTCCCTTCTCGTCGGTTGAATAGCTGCGAATGGCTTTTGACTTGAGGTCCTTGAGAAAGACGGTGGCGCCAACCACCGGGGCGGAATTGACGTCCACCACGGCGCCGCTGACCACGCGCTGGCCCAGGTTCTGCGCCTCGGCCGCAACCGGCCCTATGAACCCGCCCCGTGACCCCAGGGGAAGCAAACCGGCCGCAAGAAGGGCAAATACTGCCCCGGCCGCCAAACTCATGCGATTCAACCTCACTCTTCCTCCTCTTCCTCTTCGAGCAAATCCACGGGGTCCTCGTCCAAGGTATCGCCCACCCGCGTCAATTGCAGCGGTTCAACGCCCACCACCTCATATTCGGTTCCACATTCATCGCAGGTAATCACATCGCCTTCTTCCACCTCGTCCAATTCAACGTCTAAATCATTCTCGCATTCAGGGCAGCTGGGCATGGCAGCCTCCTCTCCAAACGATATTTCATATTACAGAAAGACGGAATTTTGTAGTGTGCCTCCGTTTATTCTTTGAGAAAGACCGGCCTCCGGTCAAGAGGCCGAAGCCAAACCGCTGCCGTAGCTCCCCAGAGGAAGCATACGCTATGCAGCCTGCCGCTCGGAGACACGCAGCCCAGGGTGAGAATTCCGGACAGGCCCTAAGGCCGCATAGCCTTTTTCAGTACACTCGCCGGCTTCTGGGTTTACCCTTAGACTGACCATTATGCCCAGGCTTGGTTCCACCCCGTTTGCCTTTCCCGAATTCCGCGGCGCTACCCGCCGCCTGGTTCTCTGGAACCTGGGCGCCTACTTTGCATTGGTTCTGGCGGGATTGGCTGCCCATCATCCGGCAATACCCTTCCAAGACCGCTTCGGCTATGTTCCCAGCGCGTTCCTGCAAGGCTGGTTCTGGCAGCCATTCACCTACAGCCTCGTTCATCCCACGCTGCTGGGCACGCTCTTCGAGCTTTTGTCGCTGTGGTTTTTGGCCGGCTTTTTGGAGAGCTATCACCCGCCCGGTTGGGTCACCAGCCTCTACGCCGTATCCGTGTTGGGAACCGCCCTGGCCGCGACCGCAATCTATGCGTGCAGCCACGCGCTGGGCTTTTCGCTGGGCATGATACCGCTGTACGGCTGCTTTGGAGGCATCTTTGGCCTGTTGGCGGCCATCGGCGCGCTCTACGGCGAGATGCAGTTTATGCTTTTTCCCCTGCCCATCGGCATCAAGGCTCGTTACCTGGTGGCCATCTACGCACTGGTCGCCTTTGCCACGCTGCTTTTCGGCGAGCAGCGCATGTACGCCTTTGCCGAGTTGGGCGGCGCCCTGGCCGGACTCGTCTACATCCGCCTGGCTCCGCGCCGCGGCCTTTCGCTTGGTCTCAGCGAGAAGTTGTATGCCCTGCGCAACCGCTACTATCGCTGGAAGCGCCACCGCGCCGCCCGCAAGTTCGAGGTCTATATGCGCTCCCAGGGCCGCAGCATCCACGTCGACGGCTACGGCCGTCCCATCGACGACGACCCCGACGACAAAAAACGCTGGAACTGAAGCAGCGCACTCCCGCCAATTTCCGGTAAAATCATCTTTGCATGTCCATTAAAATTGCCTTTCTTTTTCCGGGGCAGGGTTCGCAGGCCGTTGGCATGGGCCGCGATTTTGCCGAGCGCTTTCCCGTTGCCCGCGATACCTTCGCCGAGGCCGACGAGGCGCTGGGCTTTCCCATCTCCAAGCTGATCTACGAGGGGCCGGCGGAAGATCTCAAGCTGACGGAAAACACCCAGCCCGCCATTCTTACGGTGAGCATTGCCACGCTGCGCGTGCTGGCCCTGCATGGGATTGAGCCGGCGCTGGCCGCCGGTCACTCGCTGGGCGAGTGGAGCGCCCACGTGGCCGCCGGGACCTACTCCTTTGCCGACGCAGTGCGCTTTGTCAGGGCGCGCGGACGGGCCATGCAACTGGCATTTCCGGTTGGACAGGGCGCCATGGCCGCCATTCTGGCTCTCAGTCCGGAACAGGTAACCGAGATCTGCGCTGAAATCGCCCGGGAGACCGGCCTGGTTGTCTCCGCCGCCAACTTCAACTCTCCCGGCCAGACGGTTATCTCCGGCGCGCTGGCGGCGGTGGAGAAGGCCTCCGAGATGGCCAAAGCCAGAGGCGCAAAGCGCGCCGTGATGCTGCCCGTCAGCGCGCCCTTTCACTGCGCCCTGATGCAGCCGGCGCAGGAAGAGGTGGCGCGGGTGCTGGGCTCCATGGAATTGGCCAATCCCCGCATCCCCGTGGCCGCCAACGTCACCGGCAACCTGGTCACAACCGCCGAAGAGGTTCGCGAGTGCCTCATCCGCCAGGTCACCGGCGCGGTGCGCTGGGTGGACTGCGTGAAGACCCTGATCGCGGCCGGAACGCAGGCCTACATCGAGCTCGCCCCCGGCAAAGTGCTCTGCGGCCTGCTCAAACAGATCGACCCGGAACAAAAGGCCCTGAATGTGGAAGATGCCGCCAGCCTGGAAAAGACGCTGACGGAGTTGACGGAATTGAAGGCCGCGGAATCCAACGCATAAAGCCGACAGGCTCCATCCTCATCGCTATGCGGAAGTGATGATGGAGCCTGCGCTTGTAAAACGTATATTTTTCACGCCTCCCGCATGAAAGCGAGGAGTCGTCCCTAAGAAATCCCCCCCGGCCCCTCTAAAAACTGAACGTCTTCCGGAGAAAAGGTCAAGGAGTGATCTTTCGGATCATAGTCCAGATTGATCGCCTTGCTCTTTCGCTCGTTGACAAAAGTCCCGGTTTGCAACACGTTGCCGATCATGCGCGCGGCGGCAATCCTGTGGCTGTGAATCTGGCCATAATCGTTATCCGGACTGGTCGCGCTCCAGTCCTTTTCGAAGCGATCGAATGTGTAGCCGGCGTGCTTATCCGGATGCTGCTGCCAGTTCTTGTCGTGAATCCAGACGCCATAAGCCGCGGGCAGATCGTTCTTTTCAAGATCCGTGAAAAACGCATTCACCGTCATTCTTCCCCACAGATGGTTGTTCCACTGCCAGGGCCAGTCCACGGGATGTCCGGCCGCCAGCCACCAACCCACAAACAGCACAAACAAAACTCCCGCCGCGCTGTACATCATCACAACCCGTCGGTGTTCACGGGCTTCGTCATACGGGGGAGCGTCGAGCAGGGTCATGGTGAGGGTTCCTTTCAGTGGTCAGTGAATAGTGGTCAATAACTAGTGTAGCCAAGACGATTATCGCTCCGCACTCTCTATTTAGACACCGGCAAGCGGCCTTCTGTTCCCTGCTTTACAATTTCACAGTTTCACTATTTAACTATTTCATTCACTATTTCACCATTTTATTTTTCAAAATCTTGCTGTTAATTATGTGGTAAACCCACGAATAAACTCAATAGAATGAATATGTTCCACGTGGAACATTTTGGGTGGCCTAACCCCTTATTTCTCTTCACTGCCGAAGTCCCCAACGAGCGATTTGTACTCGTTGGAGTCAAGGAAGCAATCTTTGCTCGCTAGCGTGTCAAGTCCCTTAGTCCCTAGTCCCTGCTGTAAATCGTCCGGTTCTTCTCCGCGTGGCGCTCCAGGGCCAGCTCAATCAGCCGGGTAATCAGTTCTGTGTAGCTGAGCCCCGTGGCCTCCCACAGCTTGGGGAACATGCTGATGCTGGTAAAACCGGGCATGGTGTTCACTTCGTTCAGATAGATGCGCCGCTTGCCCCCCGGCTCCATCAGGAAATCCACCCGCGCCAGGCCTGCCAGATCACAGGCGCGAAAGGCCGCGATGGCCATCTCCCGAATCCGCTTTGTTTCGGCCTTGTTGAGCCGCGCGGGAATGACCGCCGTTGAGCCTTCGGAGAGATATTTTGCCTCGTAGTCGTAAAACTCCTTGCAGGGGACGATCTCGCCGACTACGCTGGCCTGGGGGTTGTCGTTGCCCAGAACGGCGACCTCGAACTCCAGCGCCTTGGCTTTTTTGCCGCCCACGCCCTGCTCCACGATCAGCTTGCGGTCGTATTTTGCGGCCAATTCCAATGCCGGTCCCAACTCCTTGCGGTTGTGAGCCTTGGAGATGCCGACCGACGAGCCCAGATTCGCTGGCTTCACAAAGACCGGGTAGCGGAGCACCTCTTCGATCTGCGCGATGGCCTTGCGCGGCGCGCGTTCCCACTCCGCCCGGAGCAGGGTGACGTGCTTGACGATGGGCAGCCCGGCCTGGGCGAAGAGCCGCTTCATCACGTCCTTGTCCATGCCCGCCGCCGAGCCCAGCACGTCCGAGCCGACATAGGCGATTCCCGCCAGCTCGAAGAGTCCCTGAATTGTTCCATCCTCGCCAAAGGTTCCGTGCAGCACGGGAAAGACCACGTCCAAGCATTGGCCATCCAGGCAGGACTGGCCGCTTAGCGCCGCAGGTCTGTCCAAAGCAGCAGTTCCGCCCCGCGTCAGCGATGCCGCCGGTTCCGGCGCCATCAGCGTGGGCTGCCCCTCGGCCAGCACCCGCGCTCCCGGCGTAGCCGCCGGATCGCCCGCCCGCAGTTTCGTTGGTCCCGGTGCATCGGCCCCCTCCAGCAGCCCCTGCGCCGCCCCCGAGGTCAGCCAGTGCCCGGCCTTGTTGATGCCGATGGGCACTACGTCAAACTTATTGCGATCAATCGCTTGCAAAATAGAAGCCGCCGAGAGCAGAGAAACCTCGTGCTCCCCGCTCCGTCCGCCAAAGAGAATCCCAACGCGCAGTTTTTTTGTCATTACTACTCAATTGTAGATTGAAGAACCGAAGGGTCGCCAAAGCGAAGCCGGAGGAGCAGGTCTTCTCCATTACGAATCCCGCAGCGGACGGGTGCACCGAGGGGCTATACTCGAGTCCTGCACGTCTAATCAAGCAGAGGGAAGCCGTATTAGACTGTGGGCAGCGATTGTACCTCGAAGGAGGAATTCGCATGATGAACAGGAAAATGGCGATTTGCATGACCGCCGCAGCGCTGCTGCTGGCGGCGCAGGCGTTTTCGCAGGGGCGGGATAATACGGGTCAGGGACGTGCCGTTGTAACGGTTCTCGCCAAACAGCATGGAGAGCCGCCCGCAAGCGTCTCTCAGCAGGACGTAAGCATCAAGGTAAACGGGAAACCGTCCGTAGTCGCCAGTTGGGCGCCGCTGCGCGGGCCGGACGCCAGGCTGGAGCTGGTGATTCTGATCGACAGTTCGTCCCGCACAAGCCTGGGAAGCCAATACAGCGACATCGAGCATTTCGTCAACGGCCTGCCGCCGAATGCGAAGGTGGGTATCGCGTACATGCTGAACGGGAGTGCTGTTTTTGCCGGTCCGCTGTCGGCGGATCACGCCCAGGCGCTGCGCGCGCTTCATCTGCCCGGAGGCTCGCCCGGCTCGAGCGCCAGTCCCTACTTCTGCCTCTCCGAGCTTGCCAAGCACTGGCCTTCCGGGGATCGCGGGGCGCGGCGCGAGGTAGTGATGGTGACCGACGGCGTGGATAACTACGAGAGGCGATTCGATCCCGATGATCCTTATGTCGAGGCCGCAATCAAGGACTCAGTTCGCGCGGGCCTGGTCGTCTACTCCATCTACTGGCTCAATCAGAACCTCGCCGACAGCACCATGTACGCCAACAATACCGGCCAGAGCCTGTTAAGTGAATTGACCGAAGCGACGGGCGGCAAAAACTTCTGGGTGGGGATCGGCAACCCGGTTTCCCTACAGCCGTTTTTTGAGGAACTCGCCCGGCGCCTGGGAAATCAGTACGAGCTGGGCTTTACCACTCGCCTGGGCGGCAAGCCAGAGATCGAATCCCTGAAGCTGAAGGCCGGCGGGCCGGCGGTTGAAGTGTCGGCTCCGAAGCAGGTGTTTGTCGATCGGACGGGCGCGGCAGAGTAGGAACAGCGGGCAGCGATATTTTTGGAACGCAGCCTCACGACGGATTGCATCCTCCATCGGGAAGCATGCTTTTCTGCGGTTTAGAGCGCAATTTTCCTCGGACGGAGCGCGCGATGCGGCTTACGGCAAGGTGTGTTTGGCTCTGTGTGTTGGCGCTGACAGGGGTTGGCGCTTTTGCGGCGGGCGCGCAAACCAACGATCATCCACGGTTAATGGCGCAGGTGGCTTCCGGCCAGGTGATCGCCTGTGCCTGGTCTCCGGATGGCCGCTCGGTGATGACCGGCGGCAGGGAAGGCATGGCGCGCCTCTGGGATGCGGCGACCGGAGAGCAGCTTCAATCCTTCCGGGGAGAAGCGTGGATCAGGCATGTGGCTTTTTCCGCGGACCAGCGGAGAGTGCTCGCCTTCAGCAGCGTCGATAAAGTGACCGCTGTCCAGTTGTGGGATGTGGCCAGCGGCAAGGAACTGGGGCGGATTTCGCCGCCGGCAGGCAAGCTGATCTTCGGGCTGGCTTCTCCCGATGGCAGCACGGTGGCCACGGCGAGTCAGGTGGAAACCGGCGAGCAAGGGGAAAAGCTGCCGGCTCCGGGCGCAACCAGAATTCAATTTTGGAATCTGCTGACGGGCCAGGAACTCAAGCGCTTCCTGGCGCCCGGCGCGGCTGCTGCCGGGGTGCGTTCCGTCCTGTCTGCGGATGGCAGCAAGCTGTTCACGGGAGATTTCGACGGGCCCCGGCTGTGGGACGTGCAGACAGGAAAGTTGCTGCGGCAATTCGCTAACAACTCTGAAGTCGTGAGCGCCGCCGCGTTTTCCGCCGATGGGCGCAGAGTGGTCTGGGGCACGATTCAAGGCAACGTTTGGCTGTGGGACGTGGAAACGGGCAAGCAAATTCAACATTTTTCCGGGATTGGAATCAATAATTACATCGGGACGGTGCTGTCCGTAACCCTTTCTCCGGATGGGCGCAACGTGCTGACGGCGACCAATGACGATCAGGTCAGGGTTTGGGACGTGGAGACCGGTAAAGAGATAGAACGTATTACAGCTTCCGATGACCGCATTAACGAATCGGTAAACTGCGCGGACTATTCTCCGGACGGCCGCCAGGTTCTGACCGCGGCCGACGACCAGACAGCCCGGCTCTGGGATGTGGAATCAGGCAAGGAAGTCCGGCGCCTGACGGAGGTTTTCGCCGATGCGGTGGCCGGCCTGGCTTTTGTTGACGGCGGGCGCGGAATCGTGACGGTGAGCAGAACCGGAATGGCTTGGCGGTGGGATGCGGAGACCGGTCAAGCGCTCCCGCGGCCCTTGCGTTCTTCGAAGGGAGAAGTGTCGCCCGTGGCCGCTTCCCAGGACGGCCGCGCCTCTGACCGGAGTCCGGCAAAATGCTGCGATGGGAGATATGTATGGCCCGTGAATCTTTCTCCGGATGGGCGGCGGGTGTTGATGTCAGGCTTTCGCGGAGAGCAGGCGGTTTGGGATGTGGAGACAGGAAAGCAGATTCAGATTTTTCCGTGGCATGATGGCAAGGGATTCAATGTTGCGGATTTATCACCGGATGGGCGCCGCGTGCTGACCGACGGCAGCGGGTTATCGTTCTCGCTGTGGGATGTTCAGACAGGAAAGGAAGTTCAGCACTTCACGGTGAATCCGGGATGGCATCCGCGTTTTCTTTACCCCGAGGGGGATTACCGCGCCGCCGTGGAGAACTTGGCCCTGTCTCCCAATGGCCGCTGGGCGCTCACATCAGATTGGGAAGGATCGACCCGGCTGTGGAATGTGAAGACGGGAAGGCAACAGCGGGTTATCAAGGTACGCACTTTAAATCTACTGTCCATCGGCTTTTCTCCGGATGGGAGCAAGATGATCACGGAGAACGCGGACAAATCGGCCACGTTGCTGGATGTGAAGACGGGGGCGGAGCTTCAGCACTTTGGCAAGGCATCACGGCCATCGTTTTCCACGGATGGAAGCAGGGTGCTGATGGGCGGCTCGGTGTGGGATGTGAAGACCGGCAAGGAACTGCGGCATTTCACGACGCCCTTTGGCACGGAGTCGTTTGAGACGCTCTCCCCGGATGGGCGCAAGGTGTTGATAGGCAGCGGGGACGGCACGACGAAACTATGGGACGTGGAAACCGGCAAGGAACTCGCCAGCCTGTATGGTTTCCGGGACGGCAGTTGGGCGGTGGTCGATCCCGAGGGCCGCTTCGACACCGATAAGATCGAGGGCAACGCTGCGCTGCATTGGGTGATAGACGGCGATGCGATGCGGGTCTTGCCGCTGGCGGCCTTCAAGGACGGTTTTTATACGCCGGGCCTGCTCAAGCACATTCTTGGCGGCGAAAAGCTGCCGCCCATCCCGCGTCTTGACATTGTCAAGACAATCGATCATAATTAGTGTATCGACGGAGAACCTTATGGCCACTCAATCCATCCTGACGGAACGGCGCACGGAAAAGCTGGACGTGCGGGTATCTCCAGCGGCAAAGGCCAAGCTGCAGGCTGCCGCATCGGCAGTTCATCGCTCGATGAGCGATTTTGTGATGGAGAGCGCTCTCTCCCGCGCCGAGGAGACTCTGGCCGAGCGCCGGGTCTTCGGCCTGGATGCTGAGAAGTGGGCCGCGTTCCAGGCCGCCCTCGATGCGCCTGCCCGGCCCTTACCTAGATTGCAGGCGCTGCTCGATGAACCGGGATTCTTCGACTCCGACGCGGCAAAATGACCGCGACGCGCAGCATTGAGAAGCTCCGGCGCGACCATCCAATCGACGCATTCGACTGTGGACAAGAAGATTTGAATAGCTGGCTGCGCAAGCATGCGTTGCAGAATCAGGGCGCGGGCGCGGCGCAGACCTATGTTGGGTTGGCCGGCGATGTTGTCATCGGCTATTACAGCCTGGCCGTCGGGCAGATTGAGTATAACGATGCGCCGGAGAGACTGCGCAAAGGGCTCGCCCGGCATCCGGTGCCGATCATGCTGCTGGCTCGCCTGGCCGTCGATAAAAACTGGCAGAAGAAAGGCGTGGGACGCGCGCTGCTGCGGGATGCCGTGCTCCGAACCATGCAGGCCGCCGAGATCGCCGGAATTCGCGCGCTTGCCGTCCACGCAAAAGACGAGCAGGCGCGGCGCTATTATGAACAATTCGATTTTGCCGCATCGCCGGCCGACCCGTTGCATCTGCTGGTGCTGCTGAAGGATATTCGCCGGCGCGTCGGTGCTTGATACGGCTGAATAAGCAGTTCATAGCGCACATCCTGCGCCATGTGCGCGAAAGATTGGGCATCCGGCCCCATCTAAGTTAAGCGGCTGAACAGCAACATCCCTCCAAGACAAGATGTGTACACATAATCTACCTCAGCCCTTCCAAGTGCGAATGGCTCTGTCATTCCATGTCGAAAATGACTATTTGCCAATGTCCAGAACTGCTGTAATGTGTCGATAACTTGAGGAACGAAGAGCGTCTTCTGTCTGCACACGTCCAAGACGTTTCCAAAGGTTGCAGTAGGCATTTGCAGCCTTATTTTTGCTGCTGATTCCAGAGCATCAAAACTCTCTGAGCATACGATTAGATCATTACGTGGCCTTGCGTCATATG
>Ga0326727_10011857_pt1 | contig 20083 bp, 16 predicted proteins | sample MB2enrmetagenome_FD_207643 | JGI IMG/M metagenome (GOLD analysis project Ga0326727, IMG submission 207643) | Lab enriched peat soil microbial communities from McLean, Ithaca, NY, United States - MB29MY | ecosystem: Environmental > Terrestrial > Soil > Wetlands > Peat | place: USA: New York...
TCCATCGCCGACCACTTCAGTGTGCGTGCAAAAAATCGCTGATGATGCGACATAATGCTGGCCAGCAGGAAAGGTTGCGTCCGATCATATCGCTGGGCCAAAAGGGAAAGGATCTCGCGGTGTTTCCAATCCTCTTGAGCCGGGCGGTCGTATATCGCCATATTGATCAGAAGGAGGATGGGCGCTACGGCGGACATAGCCATCGGACCCCAGGAGCCGCCGGCAATGGACCCCCAGCCGTCGGTGGCCAGCATCGCCAGAGCGGGCAACAACGGCAATGTATGTCGAGGATCTTTGTTGACCAAAAGCGTCAGGATCAAATAACCCGACATAATCCACATCACGAGTAAACCGATTCCTTCCGTCCGGCGACGAACGAGGGCCAGAGCAATTCCAACGCCCGTGACGAGAAAGCTGATCGTTCCCATCTGAATGTGGAGTAATCGAACGTAGAAAAGCCATCCGGATAATGTGTGAGGATTTGTCCCTGATGCCGTCGGCTCCGCTGCAAGGCTCAGCCCTTTTTGCAGAAAATAGGCCCCTTGCCAGAAGTACCAAGGGACGCTGATCGCAAGGCATAGGCCGAAAGCCGCCAAAAAGTTCTTCGTTTTGGATGGATGATGGGTTGCGGCAAGGACCCACAGGACGGGACCGATAGAAAAAAACAGGAATGGGGCCTTGACGAGAAGACCTGTGCCGGCCACGACACCCCAGAGGAGACTGTCTCGCAAACTGGAAAAACCTTTCGTGCGCGACAGCATCGCCATCGAAAATGTCACCCAGGCCATGAGCGGAAAGTCGATCAGCGCACGGCGACTTGCCGAGAATACGGAATAGAACCCCAAACACAGGGCCGCGGCCATGATGCTTTCCCAATCCGGCCGCCGCCTGCTGCGGCCCAGAAGGCCACATCCGATGATAAAGACCGTCAAATACAAAATGTGGGTGAGGGTTGCTTTCGTCTCGGACGGAACGCCAAGGCTGAGGGCCGGAATAATCGAAAAGTGGTACAGAGGAGGATAGACATGAGACCATTCATCGGTCAGAGGAACCCCTTTCAGCAGCCACTCGCGATAATCCATGGCCAGCTTCATATGTCTTGTCTCATCCATCGAGGAAGGGCGCGTATCGGAGAGATGCCACCAAAGCATGGAGGCCGAGAAAATGATGAAGAGCGCCAGAGCGAAAAACCTGTCAGAGCGATTGGGCATACGAACGTTAAATGATATGGGTTGGGGGGCCCGAGGAATCTCTTTTTTGATGCTGAAGGATATTTTCGCGGAGTCTGAGAAGAATGGGTTTGATGGCCTGCAGGGCTTTATAGCGGTGGCTGAGGCTGTTTTTGAGGGTGGGGCCCAGCTCAGCCAGTGTTTTTCCCTTATCGGGAACCAGAAAAACGGGATCGTACCCGAAACCTTCTTCCCCGCGAGGGCGGTCCGTGATGTAGCCGGAGAGCGTTCCATCTACAGTTTGCGTGGCTCCTTTCGGAACCGCCAGGGCCATCACGCAGCGGAAGCGGGCCTTGCGGTGCTCGGTAGGGACGCCTTTCATCAGCACCAGCAATTTGCGGTTGTTGTCGGCGAAGCTGCAGGCCTTACCGGCGAAACGCGCGGAGAACACGCCGGGCATGCCGTCCAGAAAATCCACTTCCAACCCTGAGTCGTCCGCGAGCGCGATGTGCTTGGTGAACCGCGCGATTTCATAAGCCTTTTTCTGGGCATTCTCTTCCAGGGTCTTCCCATCCTCGACGACCACCGGGGCCTCGGGGTAATTATCCAGCGTTAAAAAAGTGATTGGCGTGTCGCTGAAAATCGCCATAATTTCCTTGATCTTATGCGGGTTGTGGGTCGCCAGCACAACCGTAAACGGCTCGTACGTCTGCGGGGACGTCATCACGAGAGGTCCCCAAGGATCTTCTTTTGCACCGCAAGGATCTTTCCGATCCCCTGCCGCGCGACGACGAGAAGCCGGTTCAGATCGTTCTGTGAGAAAGGCTTATGCTCGGCGTTGCCCTGAATTTCGACATACTGCCCGGAACTTGTCATCACAACATTTAAATCGACATCAGCCTGAATATCGTGCTCGTAGTCCAGGTCCAGGACGCACCGTCCCTTGAGGAGTCCGACGCTGACCGCTGCGACATAATCGCGCACGGGCCAGGACATCGCGCGATGGGCCTTGCGCCAACGGCGCAGGGCCTGGACCGTAGCAATGAGGCCGCCGTTGATGGAGGCCGTGCGCGTGCCGCCGTCTGCCTGGATCACGTCGCAATCAATCAGGAGTCCGATTTCCGGGATGGCGCTTAAATCCGTCACGGCGCGCAATGAGCGCCCGATGAGGCGGGAGATTTCCTTGGTGCGTCCTCCGGAGGCGATCCTCCCGCGCGCGGACCGAGTGTGGGTGGCCCGCGGGAGCATCGAATATTCGGCGGAAAGCCACCCCGTGCCTGCTTCCTTGGCATGGTCGGGGACGTCGGCGGAAATCGATGCCGTGCACACAACCTTGGTGCTGCCCATTTGAAACAGGCAGGATCCTTCGGGGTATTTCAGATAGTTCGGGGAAACGCGGATCGGTCGAAGTCCGGACATTAAGAGAGTCCCTCCAGGTTGCGCTCAAGCCATTCAAGCTTTTTTTGCGTCTGCAGCAAAGTCTGCCGCCGGCTTTCCACTTCCTCTTTCGGCGCGCGTTGAATGAAATCTTGATTGTCCAGGGCTGCTTTCCCGCGCGCAAACATCTGCTGCAGCTGGCCCTTATTCTTTAAAAGGCGGGCTTTTTCCTTTTCCTTATCGATAAGCCCGTGGGCCGCGATGAATACCTCTCCGCCGCCAAAGACGGTGAAAAGGTATTCCGCTGGCTTCTTGCCCGCCGAGGTATCAAGAAGGTTGAGCCTTGCCAGAGAGATGATAAAAGCCTGGACATCCGGGTCACCGAGGATTTCCCGCGCTTTTGGGTCTAGGTTCCGTAAACAACAGTCAATTTTTGCCCCTGGCGGTATGACGGATTCGCTGCGGAGCGTGCGGATTGCCGTCACCACGTCCTGAACGAGGTGCATTTTGTCCCTTGCGGCTCTGTCTTGAAGTCTCTTCTCGGTCTTGGGCCAGGCGTGAATCATGATGCTCTCTGGCGGCTTACTGAGAAAGGGCTTGAAGGCCTGGTACAAAGCTTCAGTTTCATACGGCATGACGGGGTGCAGAAGAGCCAATGATTGGTCGATCAGGTGCACCAAGAGCGCTTGCTTGGTGGCACGGGCTTTGCGGTCTTGGCCGGAGAGCGCGACCTTGGATATCTCCAGATACCAATCGCAGAGAGAACCCCAGATGAATTCGTAGAGCGCGCGCGAGGCTTCCGCAGGATTATAGGCGCCAAGAGATTGGGATACCTGGTCGATAGTTTCCTGCAATTCATGGAGGATCCAATGATCAGCAAGACCCAACTCCGCATGAGGCGGAAGAGGTCGCGGGGAAAACCCTTCCAGATTCATCAGGATAAAGCGGCTCGCGTTCCATAGCTTGTTCGCGAAATTGCGGGCTTTCAGAAAGGAGTCGTTTGAGAGATGCAAGTCGCGTCCCGGGATACTGGATTCCGCCATCGAAAAACGCAGCGCATCGGTTCCGTACTGCTTCATGATCTCGAGTGGATCGATCACATTGCCAAGCGATTTGGACATCTTCTTGCCCTGTTTGTCGCGAACGATACCGTGGATATAGACATGCCGGAACGGCACATCATTTTGAAACTCAAGCCCCATCATGACCATCCGCGCGACCCAGAGGTAAAGGATTTCATGCCCGGTTACCAGAACTTGGGTTGGATAGAACGTTTTGAGATCAACCGTCGCGTCTGGCCAACCAAACACGGACAGGGGCCATAGCGCTGAAGAGAACCAGGTGTCCAAAACATCTTCATCTTGTGTGCAGGTCGTGGAGTTGCAGCGGGGGCACTGGATGGGCGGTTCTGCAGCCGCGAAGGGTGGGCATTTCATTGAACAATAGTACACGGGGATGCGATGTCCCCACCAGATCTGCCGTGAAATGCACCAGTCGCGGATGTTATCCAGCCAGCTCACATAGGGTTTTTCCCAGGAGGAGGGGAAAATCTTCACGCGCCCCTCGCGGGTTGCCTCGGCCGCACGTGTAGCCAGATCCTTCATTTTCATGAACCACTGTTCCGACACCAGAGGTTCGATGATGGTCTGGCAGCGGTAGCAGACAACCACGGACAGCCGGTAATCCTCGGTCTTTTCCAGCAGGCCCTGAGCTTCAAGATCCGCTACAATTCGCTTTCGGGCTTCGAAGCGATCGATGCCCGTATAGGCGCCGGCTTCCCCCGTCATTTTTCCATCAAAGCCGATGACCACGACATGGGGAAGTTTGTGGCGTTCACCGATTTCAAAGTCCGTTGGATCATGCGCCGGCGTGACTTTCACGGCGCCGGTGCCGAAACCGGATTCGACGACGTCATCCGCGATGATCGGGATATCGCGGCCCATGAGCGGAAGTTTAAGCTTCTTCCCGATCAAGGATTTATAGCGGGCATCTTCGGGATTCACGGCGACGGCCGTGTCTCCGAGCATGGTTTCCGGACGCGTCGTTGCGACGACGATATGCCCTTTGCTAGATGCCAGTGGATACCGGATGTGCCAGAGTTTGCCGGCACGTTCTTCATGCTCGACCTCGATATCCGCAAGAGCTGTTGCATCGCGTGGGCACCAATTGACCATCCGGGGACCGCGGTAAATGAGCCCCTTTTTAAACAACGCAACAAAGGCGTGCCGGACGGCCCTGGAACATTGCTCATCCATCGTAAAGCGTGTCCGCGACCAATCACAGCTGGCGCCAAGCCGCCGAAGTTGCATGAGGATCGTGTCCCCGGCTTCCTTGCGCCATTGCCACATCCGCTCCAGAAATTTCTCCCGTCCAAGGTCATGTCGAGTCTTCTTCTCAGAACGGATCAATTTTTCAACGACATTTTGAGTAGCTATTCCTCCATGGTCGGTTCCCGGGACCCAGACGGTCTTATCGCCGAGCATGCGGTGCCAGCGGATCAGGATGTCCTGGAGCGTATTATTAAGCGCATGGCCCATATGGAGGCTTCCCGTGACATTAGGAGGAGGGATCACAATCGCATATGGGGCTTTGCCTTGAGGAGATGGCTTAAAATAGGCCTTTTGGTCCCAGAAGGCATACCAGGGCGCTTCGGCGGTCTCAGGGTTGTAGGTTTTCTCTAAATCCATGGATGTGCATTCAATCAAAATAGACCTTATTTATCAATTTTAACAGGACCGCTTTTTCCCTTGACACCCCACAAGGGCGTTGGTATATATGTAGCGAGTTTAGAAATAAATCGAATGACTCCATCAGAGAAATTAAAGAAGAACCTCAGCCGCCGACTGACGGTGATGCTCATTCCGCACAGTGAGTATCGCCCGATCCAGCTGAATTTTTCCGTCGCTTTTCTGGTCCTTCTCGTCATCGGCTGGACGGGCTTGACCGTCTGGTCGGGATTTATCGTGAGCCGGCATGTCGATTACTGGCGCGCGAAAACCAATGAGAGCGTACTCCGCGCGAAGATGTGGTATTTCACGCAGCAGATGCAGCAGTCTCGAGAATATCTGGATCGCGTGAAAGAAACTGAAATCGCCCTGCAGAACCTGCTGAATATGAAATCACGCAAGGCGATCGTCGAATCGGAAAAGGCCATGGGCGGTCCCACGCCGATGGATAACCGCGCGCTCCTGGGGATGCTCACGGGACACCGGCCGTCGTTGAGTGTCGAAGACATGCAGTCTCAACTATCCGATGTCGAGAAGTCCGGTTCCGCCGTTATGTCGAACTATGCGGAAATTTCCAACTACATCAAAGATCAGCGCGAACTGTTCCGCGCCACGCCTCGGGGCTGGCCCGTGAACGGCCGGATTACCTCCGGCTTTGGTCAACGGCGCGATCCCTTCGAACAAGCGGAAGGAGAGTTCCATCGCGGAGTGGACATCGCCAATGCGCTCGGCACCCCGATCAACGCGACGGCCGACGGTGTGGTGCGGGTCGCTTCCTGGCAGGGCGGCTATGGGCGGATGGTCATGATCGAGCATGGATGCGGTTTTCGAACCTACTACGGCCATACGTCCAAGCTCCTGGTCAAACCCGGCGATCGCGTGAAACGCGGCGATGTGATTGCGCTCATGGGGACCTCCGGTCACAGCACGGGGTATCACCTGCACTATGAGATTTGGCAGAACGGGCGGGTCGTCAACCCGGTACGATTTATGAAAGTTCAGGAGGACTAAAACGCATGTTTGGCCATAACCACGGCAGCGAAAAGGCAGAAGTCCATTTGGAGACCGTGATCGGGGCCGAGTCCTCCTTCCAGGGAACCCTGCACTCCAAGGGATCGGTCCGCATTGATGGAAAGATCGAGGGCGGCGTCTCCGCAGAAGGGGTTATTCTGGGAGAGCGCGGCGAAGTCCAGGGCGACATCTCAGCGCGGACCGTGGTAGTCGGCGGCAAAGTGACGGGCAATATTCACGCGACCGAATCGCTCGAGCTTTTGTCCAAGTCCCAGGTCTTTGGCGACCTCCACGCCCCTCAGCTTTTAATCGCCGAGGGCGCCATTTTTGAAGGCAGCTGCCTCATGGCGTCCGAAAAAGCGAAAGTCATCGAAGTCAACGTCAACGGCTAAGTCCTTCCTTTACTTACTCCAGCGCCTTTTCTAAAATACGTTCTGCGACCAGCTCTCTCGCGGGCTGGTTTTTGTGTGCCTGCCTACTGGCAGGAAGGCCTCCAAGCTTATGATGAATTTTCTTCGCAAGTATCAAATGCATGTTCTTGCCGGGCTGCTGGCGTTCTTCCTTATTTATATCGCTCTGGGCTTCGGGACCAGCTTCTTTGTCAAAGGCTCTCCCAATGATTCCATCGTCGATGTGGACGGGGAAAAGGTTCCGTTGCGCCTCTTCTGGAGCCAATACAACCGTGTCCTCGACCAGTCAAAACCGCTGGACAAGGCCGGGCGCGATCAGAAACGCGATGAGGCCATCCGGGACCTGGTGCAGTCCGTCGTGTTCAAGCGAGAGACGGCGCGCTACGGGATCAGTGTGCCGGACCAGCAGGTCGCGGTGAGCCTGACGCAGATCCCCGCTTTCCAAAGTCAGGGACGCTTCAGCCCCCAGCAGTACATGCAGGTACTTCAATCGCAGCTCAAGATGGACCCACAGGACTTCGAAGAGGAACAGCGCCTTTCGATCGGCTTTTTCAAGCTCCGTTGGCTCATCTCTTCGGCGATCAAAGTAACGGACAAGGAGATGGAGTTGAGCGGCCAGTATCCGGAGTTCGCGAAGCTCAACCGGATGGAAGAAACAGAGACACACGACGAGAAAACCGGCAAGGTCACCGGCCACAAGAAGCGCCAGCGGACCGAGGCTGAAATCCGCGAGCTTTTCCGCAAAAAGCTATTCGATGAAAAAACTCTGTTTTGCTTTAACCAGTGGTTAACACAGGTCGGCCAGAAGCTGCGCGTCAAGCCGCATCTGGACCTTCTGGAGGGGACGCAAAACTGATGTCAACACTTGTGGTGGTCGGGGTTCAATGGGGGGATGAGGGGAAGGGAAAAATCGTCCATCTCCTCGGTAAAAAAGCCGACATCGTTGTCCGCTATCAGGGCGGCAACAACGCTGGCCACACAGTCATTTTTGACGGCAAGCATTTTGTGTTGCACCTGGTCCCCTCAGGAATTCTTGAGCCCGGGAAGAAGTGCCTGATCGGGAATGGTGTGGTGGTGGATCCGGAGGCACTGGAAGAAGAAGTCCGGTTCTTAGAAAAGCGACGGATCCGCGTGCAAGGGAGGCTCTTCGTCTCGGATGCCGCGCACGTGATACTTTCGTATCACCGCTACCTAGACTGCCTTCACGAGGACCGGGCAGGCGTCGGAAAAATCGGGACCACGCGCCGCGGTATCGGGCCTGCTTATTCGGACAAGGTGGGACGCGTCGGGATCCGCGTGGCGGATTATCTGAATCCCGAAGTCTTCATGTCGCTAGTGGAAAGCAATTTGCGTGAAAAAGCTCCGCTCCTGCGCCGTTTCGGTTCCTTGAATCAGATCCGTCACAGTGTCCTGAAGCGGTATCGCGGGCTGCGGCGCTTTCTGGAACCGTATGTGGTCAATGGACCTCAGTTCATTTTTAAAGCGATCGAGGCGCGGGATAAAGTTCTCTTCGAAAGCGCCCAGGGGACCATGCTTGATGTGGATTTCGGCACTTATCCTTTTGTTACATCCTCCAATCCGGTGGCCGGCGGCGTCTGCATCGGTTCGGGCCTGGCGCCCACGCGCATTGACGATGTTCTCGGGGTGTTGAAGGCCTACACGACGCGTGTCGGCGAAGGTCCTTTTCCGACGGAACTGAAGGACGAGCTGGGGGAGACTCTTCGCCAGCGCGGCATGGAGTTCGGGGCGACCACCGGACGACCGCGCCGCTGCGGATGGTTCGATGCCGTCGCCGTGCGCCATGCAGTGCGCATCAACGGCTCCCGCTGGCTGGCCTTGACGAAGCTGGATGTGCTCGAAGGCGTCCATCCGCTGAAAATCGCCGTGGGCTACCGCGTGGGGAGGAAGATTCTCCGGGAGTTTCCGACCGACCGGCAATATCAGGCGGAAGCCCAGCCGATCTATGAGTCCTTGGCCGGGTTTGAGGGATCCATCCGTGGGATGACGCGCTACGCGCAGCTGCCCGCGAACGCCCGCCGTTACGTGAAGTGCCTGGAAGAGCTGGTGGGCGCCAAGATGGCGATGATCTCGCTCGGCCGCAGCCGCGAAGAGACCATTATTCTGGATTCAAAATTCCCATGGAAACCGTGAGAGGAGTCGGGGCGCACCGCAGTGCGCCCTGCCAATAAATGAAAGCATTATTAGCATTGGAATCCGGCCGCACCTTCACAGGGATCTCCTTCGGGGCCGAAGGGGAGACCACCGGGGAGGTCGTTTTCAATACCTCGATGGCCGGCTACCAGGAAATTCTAACGGACCCTTCCTACGAGGGGCAGATCATCACGATGACCTCGCCTCACATCGGCAATTACGGCGTGAACGAGGAAGATGCGGAAAGCCGCAAACCTTTTGGAGCGGGCTTTATCGTTCGGGAGATCAGCGGCCTCTATTCCAACTGGCGCGCCAAGGAAAGTCTTCAGGCGTACATGCAGCGTTATGGCCTGGTCGGGCTCACGGATGTCGATACGCGCGCGCTTACGAAGCACCTCCGCGAGACGGGGGTTCTCCGCGGTGTAATCTCCACCCGCGATCTCGATCCAAAAAACTTGATCGCCAAGGCGCAGGGCTGTCCCAGCATGACGGGCGCGGACCTCGCCCGCGTCGTGACCTGCGAAAAACCTTATCAATGGCTGCGGGAGGGTGGACGCTGGGTACGCAAGACAATCGAGAAAGCTCCGGAACTGGCCTCCAGCGAGCGCTACCGCGTTGTGGTCATGGATTTTGGCGTCAAGTTTAATACCCTGCGCAGTCTCGCCCAGCGCGGCTGCCAGGTGATTGTTGTCCCGGCCTCCAGCTCCGCCCGAGCGATCCAGGCGTTTAATCCCCACGGCATCCTGGTGTCCAACGGCCCCGGAGACCCGGCCGCCGTCACCTACGGGATCGAGTCGCTCCGCCAGCTTGTGAAGGAGCTCGAACAGCGCAAGGCGAATGAACGCTTTGCCATCATGGGCATCTGCCTCGGACACCAACTCCTGGGGTTGGCGCTGGGCGGGAAAACGTTCAAGCTCAAATTCGGCCACCGCGGCGGCAACCATCCTGTGAAGGACTTGGTCACCGGGAAGATTGAGATCACCTCCCAGAACCACGGTTTCGCGGTGGACGCAGCGAGCCTCCCGGCCGGAGAGGTTGAAATGAGCCATGTGAATTTGAACGACAACACCTGCGAAGGGCTCCGGCACAGGAACCTTCCGATTTTTGCCGTCCAGTATCATCCGGAAGCGTCGCCGGGCCCGCATGACGCCAGCTACCTGTTTGATCGCTTCATCGAAACGATGAAAGAACATGCCCAAACGAACTGACATCCGCACGATCCTGATCATCGGGTCCGGCCCGATTGTGATCGGCCAGGCCTGCGAGTTCGATTACTCGGGCACCCAGGCCGTCAAAGCACTCCGGAAAGAAGGCTATCGCATCGTCCTGGTCAATTCCAACCCGGCGACGATCATGACCGATCCCGAGCTGGCGGATGCGACCTATGTCGAGCCGCTCACGCCGGAAATTCTGGAAGAGATCATCGCCAAGGAGCGGCCCGAGGCGCTCCTGCCCACCCTGGGCGGGCAGACCGCGCTGAACCTCGCAGTCGCCCTGGCCACGCGCGGCGTCCTCGACAAGTACAAGGTCGAACTGATCGGCGCCAAGCTCTATGCCATCAAACGAGCGGAGGACCGGCTTCTCTTTAAGAAAACCATGCAGGATGTCGGCCTCAAGGTCCCGAAGAGCGGCTACGCCCGCTCCATCGCCGAAGGGGAAGAAATTTCGCGCTCGATCGGGTTCCCGATCATTCTTCGGCCCTCCTTCACCCTGGGCGGGATCGGCTCGTCCATCGTCTACACCAAAGATGAGCTTCTGGAAGCTCTCCGCCGAGCTCTGGAAGCGAGCCCTGTCGGCGAGGTGCTCATGGAGCAATCGGTCCTCGGCTGGAAAGAGTTTGAGCTCGAGGTCATGCGCGACATGGCCGACAACTGCGTTGTTATCTGCTCCATCGAGAATTTTGACCCGATGGGCATCCACACGGGCGACTCCATCACTGTCGCGCCCATCCAGACCTTGACCGACCGGGAGTATCAGGCCATGCGGGACGAGGCCTTCACCTGCATCCGCGCGATCGGCGTCGACACGGGGGGGTCCAATATCCAGTTTGCCGTTCATCCGTCCACAGGCGAGCGGGTGATCATTGAAATGAACCCGCGCGTGTCGCGCTCCTCGGCCCTGGCGTCCAAGGCCACCGGGTTCCCGATCGCCAAGATCGCAGCGCTCCTCGCCGTGGGGTTCCGGCTGGACGAACTCCCGAACGACATCACGAAGAAGACGCCGGCGTCTTTCGAACCCTCGATCGATTACACCGTGGTCAAGGTCCCGCGTTTCGCGTTTGAAAAATTCACGGCGGCCGACCAGACATTGAACACCGCCATGAAGTCCGTCGGCGAGGTAATGGCGCTCGGACGCACGTTCAAGGAAGCGCTGCAGAAAGCGCTCCGGGGCCTCGAAATCGGTTCCATGGGTTTGGGGGCGGACGGGAAGAGCCCCGGCGAGGGCCTGGTCGCCATCCAGGACACGCCCGCGGCGGAAAAAGACCGGTTGATGGACCTTCTCCGGGACCGGATCCGCGTGCCCAACTGCGACCGGGTTTTTTACATCCGCGCGGCGCTCAAAGCCGGCGTCCCGGCGGCGGACATTGTCGAATGGTCCAAAATCGATTCCTGGTTCATCCATCAGATTGAAGAAATCCTGGACTGCGAGAAGATGATCCTCTCGGCCGCGGCCAATCCCCTGCCGCACGACCTCTTGCTGGAGGCCAAACGGCATGGATTTTCGGATTTCCAAATCGCCTCCCTCCGCAAGGTCACCGAGCGCGAGGTCCGTCAGTGGCGCATGAAGGAGAAGGTTATCCCGACCTACAAATCCGTCGACACCTGCGCGGCGGAATTCCAGGCGTACACACCGTACTTTTACTCGACCTACGAGGAAGAAGACGAAGTGGTCCCCAGCGATCGAAAGAAAGTCATGATTTTAGGCGGCGGGCCCAACCGCATCGGCCAGGGCATCGAGTTTGATTATTGCTGTGTGCACGCCGTTATGGCCTTGAAGGAAGACGGTTTTGAGACGATCATGGTCAACTGTAATCCCGAAACCGTGTCCACCGATTACGACACCTCGGACAAACTGTATTTTGAGCCCCTCACCTTGGAAGATGTGCTCAACATCGTGCAGAAGGAAAAGCCCGAGGGCGTCATTGTCCAGTTCGGCGGGCAGACGCCGTTAAACCTCGCGATCCCGCTGGAAAAGGCGGGAGTCAAAATCCTGGGCACCTCTCCGGATTCAATCGATCTGGCGGAAGACCGCAAGCGCTTCGGTGTCATTCTGACCAAGCTCGGGATCCCGCAGGCCCCCAACGGTACCGCCCGCTCCTTTGAGGAAGCCCGGGCCGCGGCCGAGCGCATCACCTATCCCGTCATGGTGCGGCCCAGCTACGTTCTGGGCGGGCGCGCGATGGAAATCGTTTACGATGAGGCGATGCTGGCGGACTATATCGCCCGGGCGACCAAGGTTTCCCCGGAGCACCCGATCCTGATCGACAAGTTCCTCGACAACGCCATCGAGCTGGATGTGGACGCCCTCTGCGACGGGAAGGACAGCTACATCGGCGGCATCATGGAGCACATCGAGGAAGCCGGCATCCATTCCGGGGATTCCGCCTGCGTTCTTCCTTCGCGCACGCTTTCCCCCAAGGACCTGGTCACCTTGAAGCAGTACACGGAGGAGCTGGCCAAAGGGCTGAAAGTCCGGGGCCTCATCAACATCCAGTTTGCGATCCGGCAAGGCATCATCTACATCTTGGAAGCCAACCCGCGCGCCAGCCGCACGGTCCCCTTTGTCTCCAAAGCGACCGGGGTGCCTCTGGCCAAGATCGCCGCGAAGCTCATGGTGGGCCGCAAGCTCAAGGATCTCTTGCCGGCAACGCTTTTGAAGGAAGGGCCGAAAATGCCCTGGGTGGCGGTCAAGGAAGCGGTTCTCCCGTGGTCGCGCTTCCCGGGAGTGGATGCGATCCTCGGTCCCGAGATGCGCTCCACCGGCGAAGTGATGGGGATCGACCAGGATTTTGCCCGGGCCTTTGCGAAATCCCAATCCGCGGCGGGGAGTCAGTTGCCCAAGGCGGGGGGAGTTCTTTTAAGCTTGACGGACCAGGACAAACAGCCCGGGGCGCAAATCGCCAAGGAGCTTTCGAAGCTCGGATTCGAACTTTTCGCGACGGAATCGACCGCGGCCTACCTGCGCCAGCAGGCCCTGGAAGTGCGCACGGTTTTGAAGCTCACGGAAGGGCGTCCCAACGTCGCGGATGTGATCAAGAACCGCGAGGTGGTCCTGGTGATCAACACTCCGTCCGGGCGGCGCTCCCACTCGGAAGGATTTACGATCCGTCAGGCCGCCCTGCAGTACAATGTCCCCATTGTGACGACCTTGGCCGCCGCGCGCGCCGCCCTGGCTGGCATCAAAGGCGTCAAGGAAGGACATGTGACGGTAGCGTCTCTCCAGGATTATTATGCGAGAAGCGAAATAGCCGTAAAACTTCATGGCTAACGTCGTCCTGCGCAGCGTCACCAAAAAAATCAACGATCACCTTATCGTCAGCAATATCAACCTCGAAATCCCGGACCGGGAATTCTGCGTCCTGGTGGGGCCCTCGGGCTGCGGGAAGAGCACGACCTTGCGCATGATCGCGGGCCTGGAAGAAGTGACCTCCGGGGAGATCTGGATCGGCAACAGGCTCGTCAACGGCGTCCCGCCCAAGGACCGCGACATCGCGATGGTATTCCAGAACTACGCGCTTTACCCGCACATGACGGCCTATGAGAATATGGCCTTTGGCCTCAAACTCCGCGGCTACAAGAAAAAGGAAATCGACATCCGGGTCCGGGAGTCCGCGGAAATCTTGAACCTCACCCATCTGCTCGAGAGGAAGCCCAAGGAGCTTTCGGGCGGCCAGAGGCAGCGCGTGGCGGTCGGCCGGGCGATCGTGCGCAAGCCCAAAGCATTTCTGTTTGACGAACCCCTGTCCAATCTGGATGCGAAGCTTCGCGTGCAGATGCGCACCGAGCTCTCCAAGCTCCATGACCGCCTGCAGACGACCATGATCTATGTGACGCACGACCAGGTGGAAGCGATGACCATGGGCGACCGCATCTGCGTGATGAAGGACGGCATGATGGTCCAGGTCGACAGGCCGCTGGAGATTTACAACAAGCCCGCGACGAAGTTTGTCGCCGGCTTCATCGGCAGCCCTCCCATGAATTTCATGGATGTCCAGGTGACGCGGAAGGCCGGCCATGTGCGCCTCGATGAGGGGAAATTTGTGCTAGACCTCCTGCCTTCCATGGGGGAGGCGATGGTTCCCTACATCGGGAAAACGGTGACCCTGGGCATCCGGCCGGAAGACATTTACGACAAAGTATTTGCCGGCAACATCGCCACCGCGGGCCGGAGCGCGCTCGCCACCGTCGAGGTGGTCGAACCCATGGGGAGCGAGGTGCTCGTCTATCTCAACACCGGCAAAAACACGCTCGTCGCCCGCGTCGAACCCCAGTCCGAAGCCAAAGTCAATCAGGAAATCGAAATTCTCTTCAACCTCGAAAAGATACGGCTCTTCGACAAAGATACTCAAGAGCGCATCCTTTAGCTGAGTTTCGCTTGACCCCCACAACCGCTTGTTGTTATAGTTAGAGTGTTCCTACAGGTAGTATCCTCTAAACAAGCGATTCGTTGGGAGGCCGTCCTTCGTGAAGTGCCCGTATTGTGGACATCAGGAAGATCGAGTTTTAGATTCCCGTCCGCTGGAAGCGGCCAGCATCATTCGCCGCCGCCGCGAGTGTCAGTCCTGTCATAAACGCTTTACCACCTACGAACGCCTCGAAGAAGTGCCGCTCATGGTCATTAAATCCGACGAACGCCGCGAGGCTTTTAACCGCGAGAAACTGCGTGAAGGAATCCTGCGCGCCTGCGAGAAGCGGCCGATTGGGCCGGACGTGATCGAGCGCGTTCTGGCCGAGATCGAGTACGAGCTGCAGGATTACGTCATGCAGGTCCCCTCGCGCGTGATCGGCGAAAAGGCGCTGAAAAAGCTCAAGGAACTCGACCCCGTCGCCTACATCCGTTTTGCGTCGGTCTACCGGCAGTTCCCCGACATCAATGCTTTCCTCGATGAACTGGAAAAGTTCCGCAAGCAGGACGTGAAGGTGGTCCCCGATTTTCATCCCGGCCGCGGCCGCAAGAGCCAGAAGCTGGGGAAAAAGAAATCCTCCAAGGAGCCGGTCGTTTCATGATCAAGTCGGACCGCTGGATTATCCGCATGAGCCAGGAGCAGCGGATGATCGAGCCTTTTGAAGCCAGACAGGTCAAGAGCGTCGATGGAAAATCAGTTATCTCGTATGGCGTTTCCTCTTATGGGTACGACATCCGTGTGGGACGACATTTTAAGGTCCTAAAAATGTCGTCATCCCCGGCGGTTGTGAGCCGGGGATCCATCGATCCCAAAAAATTCGATACCTTTGCTTTTGAGGATTTTGAGGGCGATGTGTGCGTCCTTCCGCCGCATGGGATGGTCATCGCCCAGTCCTATGAATATTTCCGCATCCCCCGGGAAGTCCTCGCGGTCTGCCACGGCAAGTCCACCTATGCCCGCTGTGGCATTCAAGTGTCGATAGTGCCGCTCGAACCCGAATGGGAAGGGCGCTTGACGTTTTCCATTACCAATACCACCGCTCTTCCGGCCAGGGTGTACGCCGAAGAGGGCATCGCGCAGATTTTGTTTTTGGAATCGGACGAGGTCTGCCAGACCTCTTACGCGGATAAACAGGGGAAGTATCAGCGTCAGACCGCTTTCACCCCACCGAAAGTCTAGGGAGGAAATCATATGGCATTTTTTGTAGGACGAGATCGAGAAGCTCGTCGGGCCTACGGCTTCGACGAAATTGCACTGGTGCCCGGAGCTCTGACGGTCAATCCCGAAGAGGTCGATATTACGACCCAGATCGGGCCGCTCAAACTGGAAATTCCTTTCCTGGCCAGCGCCATGGACGGCGTCGTGGACAGCAAATTTGCCATCGCGATGGGAAAGCTGGGGGGCTTGGCGGTCCTCAATCTCGACGGCATCCACTCGCGCTACGAGAATGTGGATGAAGTCTATGAGGAGATCGCCGCGGCACCGCCTGAAACGGCGACCGAACTCGTCCAGAAACTCTACAAGGAACCGGTCAAGGAAAAGCTGATCGCCCAGCGCGTGAAGGAAATCAAAGCCGGCAAAGTCAAAGCGGCGGTTTCCTGCATCCCGCAGAACGCCGAGAAGTTCTGCAAGATCGCCGAGGAAGCGGGCGCCGACCTCTTCATCGTCCAGTCGACCGTGACGAGCGTCCGGCACATCGCGACCAAATATAAAGTCGTGGATCTTAAAAAGCTTGTGAAAAGTGTTGGCATTCCGATCGTGGCCGGAAATACGGTCAGCTTTGACGCCTGTCTCGAACTTTTTGAGACGGGCGTTTCAGGGCTTCTCATCGGTGTCGGGCCCGGCGCGGCCTGCACCTCACGCGGCGTCCTTGGGATCGGCGTCCCTCAGGTGACGGCCACGGTTGACTGCGCGGCCGCTCGCGACTTTTTCTACAAGCGCACGGGCAAGTACGTCTCGATCATCACGGATGGCGGCATGAACCTGGGCGGCGAGATCTGCAAAGCGTTCGCGTCCGGGGCCGACGCCGTCATGGTCGGCTCGGCTTTCGCCCGTGCGAAGGAAGCGCCGGGCCGCGGCTATCACTGGGGGATGGCGACGCCGCATCATAACCTGCCGCGCGGGACCCGCATCCATGTAGGGACGACCGGCAGCCTGGAAGAAATTCTCTACGGGCCGGCGCGGACGGACGACGGCACGCAGAATCTGGTGGGAGCGATCCGCACCTGCATGGGGACCGTCGGCGCAATGAATATCAAGGAATTGCAGCAGACGGAGATCGTGATCGCCCCGGCGATTCAGCATGAGGGGAAAATCTTCCAGAAAGCGCAAAGAGTAGGGATGGGAAAATAGCAAACAGCCGTCATCCCCCGCGGGTTCTGGCGGGGGATCCATGGATCCCCGACAGTGGCACTCGGGGATGACGACAAGAGGCAAAGCGCATGATTGTCATTCTTGATTTTGGTTCTCAATACACCCAGCTGATCGCGCGGCGCGTGAGAGAAGCGAAGGTATATTGCGAAATCCTTCCGTTCCGGGCTTCGCTGGACGAAATCCGGAGCAAGAAAGCCACGGGCCTCATCCTGTCGGGCGGACCTTCCAGCGTGTACGCAGCCGACGCTCCACGGCCCGATCCCGGGATCTGGCAGTTGGGTCTTCCCGTCCTGGGGATCTGCTACGGGATGCAGCTCATGACGGAGCATTTCGGCGGCCGGGTGAAAAAAGCCGAACACCGGGAGTACGGCCACGCCGAGATCGAAATCGACCATTCGAATGGCCTTTTCCGGAACCTGGAGGCCAAGCTCCCTGTCTGGATGAGCCACGGGGATGCGGCGGAGGAGATGCCGACGGATTTCGTGCGTCTGGCCCATACGCGCAACGCACGATTCGCCGCCATCGCCAACCTGAACACGAAGTTTTACGGCGTCCAATTTCATCCGGAGGTCCACCACACGCCTTCCGGTTCCAAGATCCTAAAGAACTTCCTGATGAACGTCTGCAAGGAGAAACCCACCTGGACGATGGAATCCTTCGTCCAGACCCAGATCAACGCGATCCGGGAACAGGTCGGCCAGGGTCACGTCATCTGCGCGCTGTCGGGCGGCGTCGATTCCTCCGTCGCAGCCTCGCTCCTGGACAAGGCGATCGGTAAACAGCTCACCTGCATCTTTGTCGACAACGGTCTCTTGCGCAAAGGCGAGAGAGAACGCGTCGAGAAAAACTTCAAGGGCCGCTTTAAGGCGGAGGTCCGGATTGTCGACGCCAGCGCCCGCTTTCTGGCGAAGCTCTCCGGCGTCGCGGAGCCCGAGCGCAAACGCAAAATCATCGGCAACGAGTTTATTTCAGTTTTTGAGGAAGAAGCCAAAGCCATTGGGCCGGTGGACTACCTCGTGCAGGGGACCTTGTATCCGGACGTGATCGAAAGCGTTTCGGTTAAAGGGCCATCGGCCACGATCAAGACGCACCATAACGTGGGGGGACTCCCGGAGCGGATGAAACTCAAGCTCATCGAGCCGCTGCGCTTCCTTTTTAAGGATGAAGTAAGGGCTTTGGGCAAGGAACTGGACATTCCAGAGGAGATCCTCCAGCGGCATCCCTTCCCGGGTCCGGGGCTGGCGGTCCGGGTGTTGGGGCCAGTAGACGCCCAGCGGCTGGATCTGGTCCGGTGGGCCGACTACATTGTAGAAGAAGAGATCCGCACGGCCGGCCTTTATACGGAGATGTGGCAGGCCTTCGCCGTTCTTCTTCCCGTAAGCGCGGTGGGCGTCATGGGGGACGAGCGCACTTATGAGAACGTGGCCGCTATCCGCGCGGTGAACTCCACCGACGGTATGACCGCCGACTGGGTGAAGCTCCCCTACGCGGTGATGGCCAAGATTTCGAACAGAATTATCAATGAAGTTCGTGGCATCAATCGGGTGGTTTATGATATTTCCTCAAAACCCCCTGCCACTATCGAGTGGGAATAAGGAAGGAGACTCCTGTGGTATCCGGCACATTGACAATCTTGCCCCTGCCAGTGTTTATCCGCGGAAAAGTCCGGGATGTTTATGATCTGGGGGACCGCCTCCTCATGGTCGCCTCCGACCGGATTTCCGCCTTCGATTTTGTTCTCGGAACGCCGGTTCCCGATAAAGGAAAGATCCTGACCCAGATTTCGGCCTGGTGGTTCGGTCATCTGGCGGATATCGCTGACAACCATCTGATTTCCGCTGATGTGAGTCAGTTCCCGGCGGAGCTTCAGGGGTACCGCGATGCCCTGGAAGGAAGGACGATGCTGGTCAAAAAAACCGACAAGATCATGATCGAATGCGTTGTGCGCGGGTATCTGGCTGGCAGCGGCTGGAAGGAATACCAGAAAACGCAGAGCGTCTGCGGCGTCAAGCTCCCGGACGGCTTGAAGGAATCCGACCGCCTGCCCAAGCCGATCTTCACCCCCGCCACCAAGGAAGAAGGCGGCAAGCACGATGAAAATATTTCGTTCGAGCGGATGGTCCAGATCGTCGGCCTGCCGCTGGCGATGGAGCTTCGCGACAAGAGCCTGGCCATTTACAAAAAGGCGGCCAATATTGCGGAGGAGCGCGGGTTGATCCTCTGCGATACCAAGTTCGAGTTCGGCCGGCTGGAGGGGAAAGTGATTTTGATCGATGAGGTCCTGACGCCGGATTCTTCCCGCTTCTGGGAGAAGGCGCGCTATCAACCGGGCAAGTCCCAGGACAGCTTCGATAAGCAGTACGTCCGGGATTATCTCGAATCCATTCATTGGAACAAGCAGCCCCCTGTGCCGGAGCTCCCCGCGGATGTCGTGAAAAACACCCGCGCTAAATACGTAGAGGCTTTCGACCGCCTGACGGGCGTTCCTTTTGGCGGCTGATGGCCAGCGCAACCCTGATCGAAGTCATGCATAAGCCGGGAATCACCGACCCGGTGGGGAAAGGGCTCGCGCATGACATCACACAAATGGGCCTGGCGCGTCTGAAGAGCGTGGCGAGCGCCCAGCTCTACCAGATCCACGGGTCCCTCGCCACCAACGATAAAACAAGGATCGCACGCGACCTTCTGGCCGATCCTATCCTGCAGGATTATCGAATCGAAAACTACCCCTCTCCCCTTTCAAAGGGAAAAGGGACGTGCGGAGCACGGGCTGAGGGGTTGGTGATCGATGTGTGGTATAAGCCGGGAGTCACCGATGCGGTCGGCGAAAGCGTGATGAAGGGGATCCGCGACTTGAACATCCCCGGAGTCAAGGAAGTCCGCACCGGAATGCGCTATCACCTGAAAGGCGTCACGCGGCAGGAGATCGCCGAAAAAATTGCGCTCGCGCTCCTGGTCAATCCTCTCGTGAATGATTCGGTGGTCTCCGCCACTAAGACGTCGGCGGATCTGCCGAGGACGTAGTGGCGGACATGCTGATTAAAGACACGGACATCGTCAAGCAGATCCAGCTCCTGGATGTGGAGGACACCCAGCTCCTTGAGATCAGCCGGCTGGGGCTTTTGTCTCTCAACCTGCCAGAGATGAAGGCTGTCCAGGCCTATTTCCAACGCCTCGGCCGCAACCCGACAGATGTGGAACTTGAAACGATCGCCCAGACCTGGAGCGAACACTGCAAGC
>Ga0326727_10011858_pt1 | contig 20083 bp, 11 predicted proteins | sample MB2enrmetagenome_FD_207643 | JGI IMG/M metagenome (GOLD analysis project Ga0326727, IMG submission 207643) | Lab enriched peat soil microbial communities from McLean, Ithaca, NY, United States - MB29MY | ecosystem: Environmental > Terrestrial > Soil > Wetlands > Peat | place: USA: New York...
CGCACCGAACAGCGCGCGTGGCGAGGGCGCGGCGAAATACTCCCCGTAGATTTTCGCAAGCGCATCCGCCGACTTCGCGCCAAACTCCTCCGTCGCCCACTTGCGGTAATACGCGGCGTCCGGATAGCCTTCAGCACCTCCAGTGGTCGCGGGCAAACCTCCCCAGGCCATCTCCATCACCGCGCGCGCCGTCATCGCCACGGGCCGGATGTCGCTCGTGTTCACCAGAAAGTATGCGGTCGCTCCGGCGTTGATGTAGCGACTGATCTCCGACTGGATGATGTTGACCGAAACCATCTCCGAGAGCTGATTTGCCCTCCCGTTCAACATCGCTACATGAAAGTACATGCCCTGGCCGGCAGCCACTTTGCCGCCGTCCTGCATGTCGCCGTAGCCCGTGTCGGACCACACCAGCGACACCTCCGGAGGAATCTTCACGTAGCCCTCCTGCATCAGCCGGTCGCCTTCCATCCACAAGTTGGAGATGAACTGGGCATTCGGATACTTGGCGCACGATCTTCATCTGATCCGCAATAGCATCGCTGATCCTCTGGCCCAACAACTGGTCGTTGTCGCGCACACTCGGATCGAGCGAAGCGTAGCTCTGATCCGACAGTCCGCGCAGCCCCACCGTCCACAGAATCTCATCGCCGGGCTTGTACAAGTTCACCGCGTTGGTCCACGCGCGTTCCAGAATCTCCGGATGTGTCGAGTAGTTGTACGGCACGTCTTTCGGCCAGCGCGCCACATTCACGCCCAGCGGTGTGGCATGATGCTGGTTCACGATCAGCCCCCGCTCGGCAGCCGCTTCGACTTGCGCGTCGTCGGGAAAAATCCACGTTCCCGGCACCACCATGTTTCCTTTCAGACGCAGAATGGTCTCAAAGACCATATCCCACGTGGAGAGCGCGATCCCCGTTTGCTCACCCTTCTTCGGCGGAACCCATCCGGTCAGCAGGTCTTCGTCGTTGGTAAAGAACCCGCGGTATTTGAAAACGGGACTGGGATATGCGCGCGCAAAATCCGCGGGCAGCGCGATCGACGCGCGTCGGGCCGGTTGCTTGTCGGTCCACAAATACATCGGGTCCACACCCAGCACCTTTTGCGAAAACTCGTAGATCGCGTAGATGGTTCCGCGCATGTCCGCCCCGACCAGGCATATGAGATTCGGAGCCGCCGCCGAGTCTCCCATTTTGACGACAGAAAATGCGAAGGCCTCCGTGCCCGTCGTCTCGGTGCAGCCGGTGCGCGCGGGTACGTGATCGCTCTCCGCGATCAGAATGGCCGTCGGCCCCATATCTTCGAAACCGTCCACGATCTTGGGCGCGCGGCCAAATACCTTGGCCATGTCGCTCTCGAGGTCCTTGGCTGCCCGCTGCACCGGACCAGGTTCTTGTGCGCTCACGATAATCGTCGATGTTGAACCGCTGATGGTGATGCGCGGCGCTTGGGCGGGAGCGCCGCTCACAGCCATCGTGAAAACGCCAAGCGCGGCGAAAATCGCCAGGGCTGGGAACGGTCTTTGCGCAAATCGAGGCAGTGGCATGGAAAGTTTCCTCCCACAGGATTTGTAAAAACGACGGATTTCTTCGCGGACACAAATTATAAATACCTCGGCGCGCGATCGCCGCTTCAATCCGGGACTTTTGTTCCTATGGTACATTGGTCTGTCTTCCAGTCTCTTCGCTGAGGAATGCTCCTCTTGTCAGGTCGCCGCACGTTGTTTCTGCTGTTTTTCGCCGCTGTCTGGGCCGGCCGCGCTGCCGCGCAGATCGAGACCGCACCGGTCCCGTCCGAAATGCGCACCAGTTTCTTCGCGATCACGGTCGCAAATCAGCGCGTCGACGTCGCTCATGCCGCCTCCGACTACGAGTTCGTCAGCTTCGACCTGACCGGACCGGCCGAGATTTCGATCACTGCAGCAGACCCGCATTTTTGGGATGCAGGCGTCGATATCGAGCCTTGGCGGCTGGGCCTGCGCGCCACGCACCCTAGCGGAGAACCCCAGACCATCCGCTTTCGCCTGCCCGGTCCCGCCAAGCTTTCCATCTCGCGTCCCGGCGATTTTCTCAATCGCGCGCGCATGCTCTTCGTCTTTGCCGGCTCGCCGCCTCCGCCGCCGCCCACCGGGGCCAATGTCACGATGATTCCGCCAGGCCTCCATCGCGAGAGCCTCAATCCCAAAAGCGGCGACACCATCTATCTCGCGCCGGGCGCATTCGTCTTCGGCAGCTTGAATCTCTGGCAAGTGGAGAACGTCAAGGTGCTGGGCCGCGGAACCATCGTCTACGACGGCCCGCAAGATGCCAACACGGATCAAGGCTGGATGCAAAAGCCCGATTGGCATTGCATCGGCGCATATCAGGCCCACAATGTGGAGATCGACGGCCTCACCTGCATCGTCCGCTCGCGCACCTGGTCCATCCAGATGAAGGACTCCACCGGCTTTCGCTTCGACGATCTGCGCCTCATCGGCGGCAACCCGCTGAACGCGAATCAGGATGGCATGGACTGGCTGGGCGGCGGCGACACCGTCGTCAACCACGCCTTTCTGCGCGCCTCCGACGACGATCTGGCGATGGAGGGCAACTGGGATGGCTACAACGACGCCGACATGCTCCGCCCCGGCGCCGACGTGAATAACGTCCTGGTCGAAAACAGCGAGTTCTCCACCAGCATCTCCAACGTGGTGCGCATCGCGTGGCCGCAAAAAACCTTCAACTCGAGCAACTTCACCTTGCGCGACTCCGACATTCTCCACGCCGGCATCGGCGCATGCGGCCAGACCTTTGGCCTGCTTGGGCTTTGGGGCGCGAACGGCGCACAGGGCGACCACTCCTCTGTCACCTTCGAGAATCTCCTTCTCGACAACTGGTACTCGCTGGTGCAGATGGAGCAGGAGCAGCCCGCTGTGCACGGATTCACCTTCCGCAACATCTGGGCGCTCGATCAGCCGCCCCTCGCCGAGTCCACGATCGCCGGCAGCGTCGCGGACGTAACCTTCGACAACATCCGCTACGGCCAAGCGCGCGTCACGAGCGATGCGCAGATTCCCCTCGTGGTTTCCGCCGGCGCTGAGGAGCCGCACTTCGCGCCCGCGCCCGCGCTCACCGCGGAGTTTCGCGTCGATCCGCCGGTCTTTGCGCCGGGGCAGAAGGTCACGCTCACTGCAACCGCTCAACCCGGCGCGCAGTACACGTGGCTCTTCGGCGACGGGAGCACAGCTCGCGGCCGCATGGTTCACCACCGTTTTCCCGACGCCTTGGGAACCATGCTCGATGGCAAAAATGGCGCAGGCCGATTTCGCGTCCTGCTGCACGTCACCGACGGGGCCGGTCATCAGGATTGGGCCGCGCAGGGCCTGGTCGCCGTCGCGCAATGGCACGATGCATTGCCAGCACCGGCGACGACGACGCCGGGCCTCCAATGGAAGGTTTATTCAGGCGCCTCGATCTCCAGCACCTCCACAAGCTTGCCCGATCTCTCCGCAATCGAGCCCATGCTCACCGGCGAGTCGCCCAATCTCGCAGCCAACGCGCAAGGCAATCCGCAAGTGTTGACCAGCTACGCCACGGCCTGGGACGGATTCATTCAGATTCCCGCCGATGGCGGCTACACCTTTCATCTCATCGATCGCGACGGAGCGCGGCTCGTCATCGACGGCGTGGAAGTAGCAAAGACCGGGCCGCCGTTTGCGCAAGTCTGCGGTTCCCCCGGCAACGCCCTGCGCTACGATCGAGGCGCGATCGGCCTCCGCGCCGGCCTGCACACAATTCATGTCGAAGCGCTGAACACCATGAGCACAGGCGCGCCGCGCTTGCTGTGGGAGGGTCCGGGCGTGCCCCTCGCCGCTGTACCGCCGGCGGCCTATCGCCATTCGCGGTCGGATACGCTGCAAAAGGATTCTGAAAACAGTCAATAGGGAGCAAGCCTATGGATGAAGGAAGAAAAATGGTCAGGCATTTCCTGGCAGCTCTTGCCTACAGGACGCAGAAGGCTCTGCGCGATGCTCCGCCGGAGTTTGCCGAATTTCGTGCTGCGCCCAAGGTGCGCACGCCGCATGAACTGATCCGGCACATGGATGGCGTGCTGGGATATGCGCGGACATTTCTCATCGGGGGAAGCTACGAGGTGCCTTACTTTCCCGACTTCTCCGCGGCGGTGGCCCACTTTCATGAAACGCTGACGGATCTGGCGCGGCACCTTGAGGCGGGCAGGGAGCCGCGAGGCATCACCCTGGAAAGTCTGCTGCAGGGCCCATGTTCCGATGCGATGAGCCACGCCGGGCAGTTGGGTATGTTGCGGCGGCTGGCGGGCAGTCCGATTCCACCGGAGAACTTCATCTTTGCCGCCATCGATTCGTCCAACCTTGGCCCGGACCAGCCGCTTCCCGCTCTGCCTGATGAGGACTGGCCGGAGAAGCCGTGAAGACGAGGTTTATGCCGCCGAACCTGCTCCCTGCCTTCACGGCATCTGCGTTCGATCCCATCCGCCGCCCAAAGCGCGAACCAGGCTCACGCTGGCCGCGAACCGCCGGCTCTCTATATTGATGGCCGTCACCTGATTCTGCAGCAGAATCTGCTCGGCGGTCAGGACTTCGAGATAGCTTGTCACGCCGCCTTTGTAGCGCGCATTCGACAGCTCAAACGAATGCTGCGCGGAGTCCACCGCGCCCTGCTCCACCCGCGCCTCCTCTTCCAGAATGCGCAAGCTCGCGAGCTGGTCCTCCACATCTTCGAAAGCCTGAAAGACTGTGTTGCGATAGCCGTCCGCCTGCGCTTCGTAGTTGTGGCGCGCGGCGTCAGTCAGCGCGTGGCGCTCGCCTGCGTCGAAGAGCAGCTCCGCGGCCTGTGCGCCCAGCGTCCACATCGAGCTCGGCCCTTGAATCCAAGTGCCGGGGTTTGCACTTTGAAAACCGCCGGTCGCATTGAGCGTGATCGTCGGATAGAAAGCGCTCGTGGCGATCCCGATCTGCGCATTGGCCGCGGCGGCCAACCGCTCCTCAGCCGCGATGTCGGGCCGCCGCTCGAGCAATTGCGAGGGCACGCCCAGCGGAATCTTCGGCAGCTCCAAATCGAGCGGCGAAGGCGGAATGCTGAAACCCGAGAGATCGTAATTCGCAATGGTTCCGATGGCGTGTTCGAACTCGGCGCGCGCCACGCCGAGGTCCACAAGCTGCGCGCGCACGGTCTCAAGCTCTGTCCGCGCCTGCGCCACGTCAACTGCGGTGGCTACGCCGCCCGCAAATCGCCGCTGCGCCAGATCGAGCTGCCGTTCCAGGTCCGCGACCGTAGTTGTCAGTAACTTGATCTCGGAATCGATTCCGCGCAACGCGAAGTAGTCGGTGGCAAGCTCCGCGTGCAAGGTCAGCTCCACGCTCGCCGCCTCAGCCGCGCTGGCCTGCGCATTCGCGCGCGCCTGCTCCACCGTGCGCCGCACCCGGCCCCAGAAATCCGGCTCCCAACTGGCCTGGCCCGCGATTGTCAAGTCCGCGTAGGTGACGGTGCTGGATGGATTCCAATTCGGCGCCTTCCTCGAATTCTTCACGCCCTCCGGCGTCACGCCTGCCGAAACTGTGGGATAGAGATTGGCGCGCGCCGCCATCACCTGGTCCCGCGCAGCGAGATAGGTTTCGAGCGCCTGCTTCAACTGCACGTTGTCGGTCGCAATGCGCTCTTCGAACTTGTTGAGCTGCTCATCGTTGTAAATCTCCCACCACTTGCCCTTCAACATGCTGTCTGAAGGATTGGCCGGCTGCCATGCCCCGCCGCTTGGATTCGGCGGCGGCGTCACCGTCGATGCGCCTGTCTCCTTGTAAGCCGGGGGCGCACTGTAACCTGGGCGATTGTAGTTGGGACCAACCGGCTTGCAGCCCGTCAACAGCAGGGAGCAAGCGAGCAAGGGAGCGAGGCAGCGGGGCATTTTGCGCAACCAGGCGCTCCGTTGTACCGGCGATCGTGTGAGTCGACGCGCCATTCTTACAGGCCTCCCGCCGCTGCGGGCTTGCTGCCCGGTTTTACCACCGTCACTTTTTCGCCGTCGATCAGCGAGTCGGGTGGATCCTGAATAATCTGGTCGCCCTGATTCAATCCGCTGACGATCTGGACCGTTGCGCCGTCGTCTTCGCCAATCGTCACGCGCACCAGATGCGCGGTGTCGCCGTTCACTACCGTGGCCAGTTCCATACCGTCGCGGCGGAAGATCAGAGCTGCCGTGGGCACAATAAATGTGGGCGCACCGATGGGCGTCTTGAAGTGAACCTGAGCCAGTGCGCCGGGCATCAACTCGCCCGAGCGGTTATCCACGTCGACCTCGGCCAGCAAGGTGCGGCTTGCGGGATCGATAGCGTCGGCGGTGCGCACCAGCGTTCCCACGTAGGTCTTTCCGGGATGCTCGGGAAACGTAAGATCGATCTTCATGCCGCGACGCAAGGTCTGCGCATAAAGCTGCGGCACATCCGCATACACGCGCAGGGTCTCGATAGCCTGCATGTGAAACAGCTCCGCGCCCGAGCCCGCGTTGATCAACTGCCCCGTGTCGACCGTGCGCGCAGTCACCACACCGTTAAACGGCGCATAGACCTTTTCGAAGGACTGCAGTTCCTTCAGCCGTTGCACGTTGGCCTCGGCCGAGTGGACTGCCGCGGTGGTTGCCGCGGCCTGGCTCACAAAGTTGTCCGTATCCTGCTGCGATACCGCGTCGGATTTGACCAATCCCGTGTAGCGCTCGGCCTGGATGCGGGCGATGTTGGCGTTGGCTTCGGCGGTGGCCAAGTCGGCCTCGGCCTGTGTCACCTGCTTGTCGAGTTCGGGCGTGTCGATGGTGGCCAGCAGCGCGCCCTTCTTCACGCGCGCGCCGATGTCGTAGTACCAACGCACCAGATAGCCGTCGGTGCGCGCGTAGATGGGCGCGTCGGTCTGAGCCGTCACGTTGCCGGGAAGCACAAAGCTGTCAACGGGCGCGCCGGGCTGAGCCGCGGCCACGCTCACCGTCGGCGCGCCCAGTTCGTTCGTCCGCGCAGCCAGAACCGTGCGCGCGTGCATGCGCTTCAGAACTCCTGCGGCCGCCAGCACAACCAGGATCGTGAGCACCACGGCCGCGCCCGTGAGAACTCTGCGCGGTGAGACCGGCTTTTGTCCCGGCGCGGCCTCGTAGCCGGCGATTCCGTGCTGCGGTCCGTGCTGCGGGCCGTCATGAGCATTCGAATTGGATTGGTGTTTCATAGGCGACTACTCCGGAGTCTCGTCGAATTCATCGAAGTCCTGGCCGGCGGAAACGCCATGCGCCCTGCGCCTGCGTTCGATGCGGCCGTGAATAAAGGAGAAAAATGCCGGCACAAAAAAGAGCGTAGCCACCGTGGCCACCAGCAGCCCGCCAATCACCGCACGGCCCAACGGCGCATTCTGCTCGCCGCCGTCGCCCAGGCCCAGCGCCATCGGCACCATGCCGATGATCATGGCCAGTGCGGTCATCAGCACCGGGCGCAGCCGGACAAAGCCCGCGTTCAGCGCCGCCTGCCGCGCGTCGCCCACCAGCTCTTCCAGTTGCTCGCGCGCAAAACTCACCACCAGAATGGAGTTGGCCGTGGCCACGCCCATGCACATGATGGCGCCGGTCAGCGCCGGCACGCTCAGCCGCGTATTGGTCAGAAACAGAAACCACACGATCCCGGCCAGCGCCGCCGGCAGCGCGGAAATAATCAGAAACGGATCCAGCCACGATTGGAAGTTGACCACGATCAGCAGGTAGACCAGCACAATCGAGAAGGCCAGCCCGCTCAGCAGGCCGACGTAGGAGCGGTACATGGTCTCGCTCTGTCCGCGAAAGATGAAATGCGAGCCGCGCGGAAGGTCTTTTTCGTGACCGGCGACGATCTTCTCCATGGCGCGCGTTACGCTGCCCAGGTCGGTCCCTTCCACATTGGAATAAATGTCGATCACCGGCTGCGCGTCGTAGTGGCTGATGGTGCCCTGCTCGGCTCCCGGCACAACCGAAGCCAAATTTCCCAGCACCTGCTCGGGCGCGGGAGCGCCAGGCGCCGCCGTCGCAGCTGCTCCCGGCGCCGGCGAAGCGTTCGACCCAGGCGCCATGGTGGAAGGCGCAGCGCTCGTCATGCGCATGGCGCCGTTGCCGGTAATCGGCAGGCTTTCGAGCTGCGCCATCGTGTCCATGCGGTACTGCGGCGCCATAATCGCGATATTGTAGGAAACGCCGTTGCGCGGATCGAGATAGAAGTTGGGGCTGGTTTGAAAGCTGCCGCTCAAGGCCACCAGCAGGCTCTGGGTCACGTTCTGCTGCGTCAGTCCCGTCACAGCGGCGCGCGTGCGGTCCACTTCCACCGTCAGGTTGGGATTGTTGAAGGGCTGCTGGATGCGCGTGTCGGCCGCGCCGGGAACGTAGCGAACCTCGTCCAACATGCGCTCGGCGAGGGCGCGGTTCCCGTTGAGGTTCGGCCCCACGATCTGAATATCGATGGGCGCGGCCAGTCCGAAGTCGAGAATTTGCGTCACGATGTCGACCGGCACTTCGTAGAACGTCACGCCGGGATATTCGCGGGCCAGCACGCCGCGCAGCCGTTCCACATACTCCGCGGTGGGATGATGATCGGGCGTCAACTGCACCTGGATGTCCGCGTCGGCAGGCCCCACCGGCGCTGAAACCGAATAGGAAAGATTCAGCGAGGAGTAGGGTAGGCCGATGTTATCGAGAATTGTCACCACCTCGTTGGCCGGGATCTGCTCCCGAATGGTCTGCTCCACGTGATCGCACAGCGCGGCCGTCTCCTCGATGCGCGTGCCGGTATGCGCACGCAGGTGAATCTTGAATTGCCCCGAATCGACCGACGGGAAGAAGTCCTGCCCCAGCCATGGGGTGAGGGCCAGCGAGGCCAGGGCCAGGGTCAAAAACACGATCAGGAAGGCACCCGCGTGATCGACCGAGAAGGTCAGCATGCCGAGGTACGCGTGACGGAAGCGCTCGAAGCCGGCTTCAAATCCGGCCTGGAAGCGCGTGAATGGATTTCTGCTCGCGCGTTTTTTTCCCTCGCCCGCGTCGTCGTGCTCGCGCAACAGATACTTCGCCATCGTGGGCACCAGCGTACGCGAGAGAATGTAGCTGGCCAGCATGGCGAAAACCACCGCCTCGGCCATGGGCACAAACAGGTACCGCGCCACTCCGCTCAAAAAGAACATGGGCACGAAGACGATGCAGATGGCGAGTGTCGAAACCAGCGCCGGAGTGGCAATCTGCGCCGAGCCTTCCAGAATGGCCTGCTCCAGCTCGTGGCCCGTCTCGAGATAACGGTTGATATTCTCGATGGCCACCGTGGCGTCGTCCACCAGAATGCCCACCGCCAGCGCCATGCCGCCCAGGGTCATGATGTTGATGGTCTGGCCAAGCGCGTAAAGCACCATCAGCGAGCAGAGAATCGACAGCGGAATCGAAACCGCGATGATGATCGTGGAGCGCCAGCTTCCCAGGAAGACCAGAATCATGATCGCCGTCAGGCAGGCCGCGATGATGGCCTCGCGCACCACCCCGCTGATGGCGCTGCGCACAAAAATCGATTGATCGGAGAGAGCGGTGATCTTCAGTTGCGGAGGCACCTGGCCCTTGAGACTGGAGCTGCCCAGGATCTCGCGCACGTTCTTGATGATGTCCAGAGTCGAAGTCGACCCGGTCTTCATGATGTTCATCATGATCGCCCGGCGTCCATCCACGCGCACAATGTTGGTCTGCGGCGGATTGCCGTCGCGCACGTGCGCCACGTCGCGGATATACACGATCGCGCCGTTCACGGTCTTCACCGGCAAGCTGTTCAGCGCGTCCACCAGCGTGGGCGCCGAGTTCGTCTCCACCTGGTACTCAAAACGATCGAGCTTGATGGTCCCGGAAGGCGCAATCACGTTCTGGGCAGAGATCGCGCTCACCACGTCCGCCGGCGAAAGGCCCCGGGCCTCTAATGCGTTCAGATCGAGATCGACCTGAATCTGGCGCTGTTTGCCGCCGTAGGGAAACGGTATCTGCGCGCCCTCGACGGTCGCCAGTTGCAGACGGATGGTGTTGGTGGCGATGTCGTTCAGTTGCTGCTCGTTCAGTCCCGGCCCGGAGACCCCCAACTGCAGCACCGGCACGCTCGACGCGTTGTACTGAATGATGAAGGGCGGCGTGGTGCCGGGCGGCAGGGCGCGTAACTGCACCTGGCTGATGGCCGATATCTCCGCCACCGCCTGGCCAATATTCGCGTTGGGATGGAAGAACACCTTGATCAGCCCGACGCCCACCAACGATTGCGACTCGATGTGGTCGATGTCGTTGACCGTCGTGGTCATGCCCCGCTCGTCACTGGTCACGATGCGGTTGGCGATCTGGTCCGCCGACAGGCCGGCGTAGTTCCACACCACCGTCACCACCGGGATGTCGATGTTGGGAAAGATGTCCGTCGGCATCGACTCGATGCTCAAGACGCCAAGGATCAAAATCAGCAGCGCGAAGACGACAAAGGTATAAGGCCGCCTTAGCGCAAGCCGGACAATCCACATCATAGAGTTGGTATTCGCTCCTCGGCCGGCGTCCCGATGGTGTTAAACCCTGCGGCCGGACTGCACTGGACTCTGCTTCTTTGCCAGGTTAGATGCAGCTTTCCGCCGGTTCGCACCGGTTCCCCGCGCTTCCGAGCCGGATCGCGCTTGCGCCCGGTCCGGCCATGTCTCCGCTTGAATAGAATATGGTAGCTGAATTCAGAGGATAGCGTTTTAGAGGCCAATCCACCTTCCGCGTCTCTTTCCCCTGTTCAGATGGTCTGTCCCGCAAAAGGATTCGGCTTTCCCTGGGCGCAGGCGGTGCGTCTAAGAAGCAGCTTGCCGGGAGTGAGGGTCTGCCAACCGTGTGAACAGACCCTGCAGGACGCCGCCCCAACCCGCCTGAGTCCGGTAGACTGGGAGTTGGATTCCGTCAAGGGGTTCAGCCCTGTTTTTGGGCGCCTGGCGCGGCAGGGATTCTGCGGGAAGGAGAAGGTTCGAGCGCTGCAAGCCAAGCCGGCAAATCTTTGCCTCCGCGTCAAGGAACTTTCCCTGAGAACCCGGAGTTTGGGCGGGGTGGCCGCGGTCTTGTAGAATCAATCTTTCCTTCAGGTAGGACCAGATTTTTAGCAATGAGGGTGTGCATATTCTTCCTGTGAAGCAGAACGATTGTTCAAAAGAGTATTTGTGCTCGCCGCAGGGCTTAAACCCGGTGAAGATCAAGCACACTTCCAGCTCTGGCCTTGGCTCGTGGGCGCGGCGCTTTGGGCGCCTGGCTGCGATTCTGGCCCTCGTAACGGCCGCTTACGCGGCGCTGGCCCAGACACCGGCTCCGGCATCGGACACCATCGACCAGATCCGTGTCATCGGCAACCGCCGCATTCCCAAGGAAACCATCCTCGCCCGCATGTTCTCCCATCCCGGCGATGCCTACGATCCCATCTCCATCGAGCGCGACTTCCACTCGCTTTGGAACACGAGCTATTTCGAGGATCTGCGCATTGAGCGCGAGGATACCGAGAAGGGCGTCATTCTGAACGTCTTTGTCCGCGAGAAACCCTCCATCCGCGAGATCAACTACAAGGGCCTGAACAGCATCTCCGTCTCCGACGTGCTCGACCGCTTCAAAAAGGAGAAGGTCGGCCTCGCGGTGGAGAGCCAGTACGACCCCACCAAGATCAAGAAGGCCGAGAACGTCATCAAGCTGATGCTCGCCGAGCACGGCCATCAGTTCGCCACCGTCAAGACCGATATCAAGACCATTCCGCCGGCCTCCGTGCAGGTGAATTTCAACGTCAAAGAAGGTCCGGTGGTCAAGGTCGGCAAGATCGAGTTCGTAGGCAACCAGCACTTGAGCGGGATCTACCTGCGCCGGTCCATGAAGAACCTCAAGCCCATCGGCATCCCCTACTCCATCGTCTTCGAGGACCTCTTCGCGCAGACTTACGACTCCTCCAAGCTCGAGGAAGACACCGAGCGCGTCCGCCAGGCCTACCGCGACAAGGGCTACGCCAATGCCGCCGTCGAAGAACCGAAGACGCAGATCCGCGATGAGGGCGGGCTGAACTGGCTCACCTTCCGGCCCAGCAAGGGCAAGCGCATCGATATTCAGTTGACCATCGAGGAAGGCGGACGCTACCGCCTGGGCTCGATCACCTTCACCGGCAATAAGCAGTTCAACAACCTCAAGGCCATGCGCGCTCAGTTTCCCATCAAGGACGGCGACTGGTTTAGCGCCACCGAGATCGGCAAAGGCCTCGACAACCTCAAGAAGGCTTACGGCAGCCTGGGCTACATCAACTTCGGCGCCGTGCCCAAGCTGGAGACCGACGAGCAAAAGAAAACCGTATCCCTGAATATCGATATCGACGAGGGCAAGGAGTTCTTCGTCTCGCGCATCGAGTTCCAGGGCAACACCATCACCCGCGACAAGGTCATCCGCCGCGAGCTGATGCTCGACGAGGGTTCGGTCTACAACTCCCAGCTCTGGGAGTTCAGCTTGCTGCGCCTCAACCAGCTCGAATACTTCGAGCCCCTCAAGGTCGATCAGGATTCAGAGGCCCATCAGGATCCCGACAACGGCACCGTCGAGCTGCTTCTCAAGGTCAAGGAGAAGGGCAAGAACTCGATCGGCCTCAATGGCGGCGTCAGCGGCTACAACGGCGCTTTCCTCGGCCTCAACTACCAGACCAACAACTTCCTGGGATTGGGCGAAACTCTCAGCCTGCAGACCAACCTGGGCTCCATCAGCCGCACATTCCTCTTCGGCTTCACCCAGCCTTACCTGCGCAACCGCCCCATCAATATCGGCTTCCAGGTCTTCAACAACAAACAGGATTACAACGCCGCCAAGAACTACGTGACCACCTCCGGCGCGTCGCTCAACCTCTCCGATGCCCAGAAGTCGCTCACGCAGAACTACAACGTCGGGTCCGACGGCATCAACTTCTCCATCAGCTACCCCCTCAAGCGGCACGCCTTCCAGCGCGTGGGCATCACCTATTCGCTCACCAAGTCCACGATTTCAACCTTCAGCACGGCCTCGCAGACCTTCTTCCAGACCATCGCGTTCCGCTCCGGCATCCAGGGATCGAACCCGCTGGCCGGCATCCTCAACAGCTCTCTCGGCCTCAGCTACTCCTACAACACCGTGTCCAACCCCATCCGCCCGCACGACGGCAAGGAGTACACCGGATACCTGCAGTTGGCCGGCCTGTGGGGAGACGTGCGCTATATCAATGCGGCGGGCGCCTACAAGCGATTCATCCCCATGCACTACCTGGTCCCCACCAATGGGGGACGCAATGTGCTGGGCATTCGCGCCCAGTTGAGCTACATCCAGGGCTTCTCCGGCGCCGTGGCGCCGCCCAACAATCGCCTCTACTCCGGCGGCGAGATGGATATACGCGGCTTTGACACCCGCGCCGCCACGCCCTATGGCTACGTGCCCACGCGCGTCAACTTCCAGCTCACCAATCCTGACGGCAACTGCGTCCCGCGCGATCCCACCAACCCGCAGGACAACCAGTGCATCCAGATCCCGCTGCCCATCTACGGCGTCGCCTCCGTCGGCGGCGACACCAGCCTCACCACCAATGTCGAATATCGCATTCCCGTCGTCGGGCCCTTCACCTTCGCCTTCTTCGACGATTTCGGCATCGATGCCGCGCTCAACCACGGCCAGTTAAGGCAAAGCCCCGAAGGCTTTGCTGCGCTCACCGCGCCGCTCTATGGCTGCCCGGTCTTCAACAACGGCTCCTGCGAGGGCGGTATTCCCGGCTCCCAGGTCGGCTTCAGCCAGAATATCCATCCCGTACTCGGCACCAACTTCGTGCCCCGCATGTCCACGGGCGCAGAGCTCTCGGTAATGATGCCCATCATCAACGCGCCCTTCCGGCTCTTCTACGCCTATAACCCGCTGCGCCTCTACGAGCGCCCGTTCTGCCCCACCGTGCTCACCGGTGGCAAAACCGCCGAGTTGAGCTGCAACACCAACCTGATTACACAATCCCTGTTTCCCAACACCAACGCCGGCATCTACACCTACCAGGAGGCTATCCAGGCCTACGGAACGCAGCAGGTCTTCCGCGAACCGCGCAAGACCTTCCGCCTGACCGTCTCCACCACCTTCTAAGAGGCAGGGAACAAGGAAACCAAAAAGCCGAGGGCCAGGATGAATTTCCTGGCCCTCGGCTTTTGCTCCGCGCTCCATCCATCTTCAGCCGCGGGTCGCCGCACTCATTTCCGCGCCTCATGCGGAAGCTGCGGCAGACCACATTACCGGCGGATTTTTTTCTTTGTGAAAACTCCCGCAAACCGCTTGACTCCCCGAAGGCGCCGCGCCAAACTGCGATCATGCAGACCCTCGGACTTGCCGCCGAGAGCAAACGCTCCGATGGCCGCCTCAAGAGCATCTTCTGGCCCACGGTCGAGAACGCCTGGGACGTCAATTACCTCGGCCAGCAGGGATTTTGGATCTGTGTCGTTATCGGAGTTTTGCGCGCGCTGGTCGGCGTCTTCTCCGGGAGTCCTCTTTTCCTTGCCGTCTACCTAGCCATGGCGCTGGTTTTTCTCGTCGGCGCTATGGGCGTGCGCGAGGCAAGCTGGCTGGCCGCGGCCATGGTCTTCGCCATCTTCTCGAGCGACATCCTCTACACCCTGGCCGTGGGACGTCTTCCCGGAATCGTCTCCATCCTCTTCGCCGGCGTCCTGCTATCGAACCTTCGTGCCGCTTTCCTGGCCTCGCAGTGGAGGCCTGCCCGCGAAGACGAAGACAAGCCCACGCGCTTCAATGAGACCTTCTGGGACAAGCTCGTCGACCAGTGGCCGGCCAAAGCCTGGCCGGTTCTCGAAGTTCCCTTCTTCGCCGTTTCGGCGCTCTTGCTCCTGCTGAGTTTGGCAGCCGTAGGCACCGCAATCTGGCAGCGTCTCGGCGCGCTCCCCGGCCCTCTGCATCCATGAAGCCTCTCGGCTTCGAACGCCAGCGCTACAAACAACTGCGAATTCCGGCCGCGATTTTTGAGATCGCTTTACGAAAAAACGCGCATCGACTGCTGAAAACCCTCTCCGCCCTCACTGCGGCCCAGCACTTGCCTGCGATCCTGCCGGCTTCGCCGCCACCGCCACGGGAATCTCCAGCGATCCCGTCCTGGCGCTGGCCGTATCAAAAACGACAATGCGCAAGCCAATCGCGCCGCCGGGCAAATCCATGGCCAGCCGCACAGGAATCACCCCTCCCGCAGCCATCACTCTCTGGTATTGCTCGGGAGATAGCTTGAGACTGTAGCCGCGTCCGAGCGAATTCACCATTTGCCGCTTTTCGTCGTAGGCCACCAGCTCGCAATCCAATTCCGTGTGCTCCACGCCGTTGTCGCCTTTCACAAACGTCAGGCCGTCGGCCCGCACGCTCAGGTCCACAACGTAGCGGTGCGCCCCTCCGGGGAAACTCGCCGTCTTTTCGCCGGCCACTTTGTCCTCGAGCGCGGCGTCATGCAGCTCCGGCGCGCCTTCCGGCAGCACCCGCGCCTGAAACAGAATCTGCGTCGCGGGCGGCGCACCGGCCAGCGCCGCGGCCGACATCGGACTCGTCTCTTTCCCCGGCGCGTTCGCGGCCTTGTTCGCCTCCTGGGCGTAGTACCCGCGCCGGTAAGCAAGCTGATATTTGCCGCCGTCCACCTTCACCTCGATGCTGTGGAAGTCCGCGCCGTTCCTGCCCGTCTTCGCCTCTGGCGGAACGTAGCTCAGCGCATAGTAGTACGCATCGTTGGCCGTGATCTTTTGGATCGCCGCCCCCAGATCGTTGCCCGTCGAGAAAACATGTCCGCCCGTCTCTGTGGCAATCGTGTTCATCGACGCCTGCTCCAGCGAATTCTGCTCGGCAAAGCTCGTGTTGTCGTTTGCCACAGCTACGGATCGATTCTGGCGGCCTCCAATCGGCGGCGGAACGTAGGTCACATCCGCGGTTCGCTGAGTCAGCACTCCGCGCGCGTCCACGGGATACACAGACACGCGGGCCGCCGAGAGCAGATCGCTCGTCTTCCGCACTTGATCGGAGTAATCGCGCACATTCTTGAGTTCAGTGGACGCGAGCGCATCGGGAGCGAGGCCAATCGGAAACGATCCCGAGAACCAGATCACATTCTTGCGCCCCGGCACCGCCGCCAGGTAGCGCGCCAACTGGCTCATGCCGTCGAGCGTCATCAGCACCCGCTGGTCGTTCTCATAGGTCTTGGTGTCGGCCGCAAAGTCCATGATCGTGTTCACAAGCCACAGCGTCTCTGGATCGTTGTTATTGGCCATGGCGGACGCAGCCTGGGTCAGGTTCGAGGAGATGCCTTCGCTACTGTCCGCGCCCACTTCCCCATTCGAGCGCCCAATCGATTTGCGGTTATCCAGCGCCTGTCGCAGTTTCTCGATGTCCGTGGTGAACCCCGCTGCCATGCGCAATTGCGACGACAGCGTAAACACCGCCATCGCGGTTCCCGGCTTGATCGTGCTCAGGTACTGGATCATCTGCCGCCGTAACTGCGCCTGGTCGCTCATGGGCGTGTTCAGTGCATCCAGCAGCAACACATTCACCGCCCCCGTCTGGGGATACACGGGAAGGTTCGAGTAAGTATTCGCCGGCAGCGCGGGTGGCTCGGCAAGCTCCACGCTCGGCGGCGGCTGGTTCTCCTCAAACGACGCGATGGGCAGCTCGTGGCCGTCTTCAAAGACATGGAACCGGCTGCGATCCAACCCCTTCTCCGGCTTGTCGTGGTCCGTCACCACCACGTCCACCAGCACCAGCCTCGATTGCGCATGGAACATTGGGCCCGCGGCAGGCGTGTTGGCGGCCGTGCTCGCTTGCGGGGCCGGCGATGCAGTCGCGGCAGATTCCGTCTCCGGTTTTACCAGTGGATTCGAGGCCGGCGCAACCGCAGTCTCCGCAGCCGGCGCAGCCGAACCTAATGACGGCCCAGCCGCCCCAGTGGCCGTGGGCGCACCCGGTGCTGCGCCGTTGGCCATGGGAGCGGCCGGCGCGGGTGTGCTCGCTGCCTCTCCGGCCGCCGGTTGCGCCGAACCCGCGCTTGCGGTCGAACTCGGGCCCGGCGCGGCCCCGCCTGCAGAACTCTCCGGCGTCGCACTTCCATTCCCGCCTGCCGGATAATTGAGGCCGCCTTCGTCCGCACTGGCCACCAGCCGCGCCTCCGACCTAAATTCGTGGTATTGCAAAAATGCGACGTCGTTCAACTCCGACTGGATCGGCCAAGTGCTCGGATCCTTCGCACCCGGCGTCGGCACCGGAATCTTCGAGAACGCCACCGCGCTCGCCGGGCAAATGTAGCTCTGGCCTGCGATCTCGACCGGCGCGTATTCCACTGCGATCGCCGCGCGCATGGCCTGGTACGGCGGCATCATATCCGCCACTTCGGTAAAGCGAAGTATGGCGCCCGTTCCAGGATCGAGCGCGATCTCTCCGTGGTAGCCCGGATGCACGCTCTCCACCTGGCCCCCGCTGGTGATGGCCACACCGAAGTGCGACGCATCTGCCGTCACCGTGTAGTGAAAAACCGCCTCCGGTCCCTTCGCGCCCTGCTCCCAGCGCGCAAATCCAATCTGGCCTCGCAGCGCGTCCACCAGAATCTGCGCCAGGATCGGCCCAAACTCGCCGTGGCTCGTCAGTCCTAACGCCGGCTCACTCTCCGGCTTGCCCGCATCCTCACCTTGCACCTCATGGCCGCCGCGGTAGCTCACGCTCCGGCTGTATGCGCCAGTCGAATGCAGCGCGGTGAACACAGTCGAGGTCGCCACGCCGGCCGGAGCCAGGGAAAGCGCTCCCAGCGGTTCGCTCACACTAGTCTCGGACGGACCCGCAGCACCCCCTGACATCCCTCTCGGAGCCGTCCCGGTCGGCCCTCCTTCAACCGCGAAGCTCGCCTGCCGTGAAAGCGTGTCCTCAAAGTGCGTGGTCTCGCGTGTCGCAAAAAAGTCGGGCAGTCGCGAGATCGTGTTCTCCACGTACTGCACAGACATCCGCAGGATTTGCTTTTGGGTCTCGATCTCCGGCCGCGGGTTTTCGACCACGTCGGACGCCGGCGGATCGAGAAACGCCGACATATCGGCCAGCTGCGTCAGTGTCTCGCGCGTTTTGGGGCCGGGAAACTCCGCTTCCCAGCGCTTGAGCCGCGCCGGACTCACCCGCTCCGTCATCTGCACTTCGCCCAGCTCGCCGGCCGCCTTGCCATCCGGCTTGCCCTGGAGTGTGGCCAGTAACTGCTCCATTTGTTCGACCGACAACGTCTTCGCCGCATGGGCCGGCCACGCCGACCCCAAAAGCAGCAGCAGTACCATCCATCTCCACATCGCGATTTTGCCCCCTTTGCCGCCGCACAAGTATACCGGTTCGCCTTACCGGCCTGTCTCGCCTCCCGCCACGCTCCGCGCATCCGGGCGGAACACCTGGTACTGCCTAAACGCAACGTCGTTCAAATGGGTCTTGATGGGCCACTGACTCGGGTCCGGCGTCGCTTGAGTCCTGCTCGCCGCGCCGGCACTCGGCGTCGGAATCCGCGAAAATGCCACGCCCCTCACCGGGCACATGCAATTGCGATCTCCAATCGCGACGGGCGCGTACTCCACTGCGATTGCTGCGCGCAGGCCTTCCAGCGGCGGCGTCATCTCCGCAATCTCGCTCAGGCGCAGAATCGCGCCCGTCTCCGGATCGATCGCGATCTCGCCGTGGTAGGCCGGATGCATCGTCTGCACCCGGCCGTCGATCATGATACCGATCTCGAAGTGCGACGCATCTTCCGGCACCGCGTAATGAAAAACCGCCGCCGGCTCGCTAGGGCCCTGTTCCCAGCGCTCGAAGCCCACCTGGCCCTGAAAGCCCACCTGGCCTTCGCTCGCGTCGCTCAAAATCTGCGCCACGATCGGCCCGAACTCCCCGTTGGTAGTCACTCCCAGCTCCGGCTCCTGCTTGTCCGCACCCCCTGACGCAACCTCGCTGCCGTTGCGGTAGGTCACCGTCCGGCTGCTCACGCTGGTCCACTGCATCGGCGCGATGCCTCCGCCAACCGCATCGCCCGTTCGCGATGAGTTGGCCTCAAAGTGCGTCGTCTCGCGCGTTGCAATCAGGTCGGGCAAGCGCGACAGCGCCGCCCCGGCATACTGCTCGGCCATCCACAGCATGTGCCGCTGCGTGTTCTGGTCCGGCGGCGGATCGCGAAGTACATCGGCCGCGGGCGGATCCAGAAATGCCGACCGATCGGCCAGCTTGATCAGCTCCCGGCGCGCGCGGTCCCCCGGAAACTTCGCCTCCCAGCGCGTGAGCCGCGCCGCGCTCACCCGCTCCGTCAGTTGCAGCTCGCCGAGCTCTCCGGCCACCTTGCCATCCGCCTTGCCCTCGAGCTTCGCCAGCAAATCCTCCATCTGACCTATGGTCAATGACTTAACCGCCAAAGCCGGCCACGCGAAACCCAACAATAGCAGCAGTACCGCCCATCTCCGCATCGACATGTCGGCCCCCTGCCGCGGCATAAGTATAGAGGTTCCCCTTACCGGCCGGTCTGGCTATCCACCACGATCCGCGCCTCCGAGCGGAACACGTGGTAGTGCGTAAACGCGACATCGTTCAATTGCGTCAGCATGGGCCCCCAGCTCGGAGCCAACACACTAAAAGCCACGCCCTTCACCGGGCAGATGTAACTGCGTTCGCCGATCGTCACCGGCGCGTATTCCACTTCGATGGCCGAGCGCCGGGCCATGTGCGGCGGCGTCATATCCGCCACTTCGCTCAAGCGCAGAATCGCGCCCGTCTTGGGATCGATTTCGATCTCTCCGTGGTAGGCGGGATGAATGGTCCGCTCTTTGTTGTTGATCGTGATCTCGACCTGGAAGTGCGACGCATCTTCCGGCACCGCGTAATGAAAAACCGCCGCCGGCTGGTTTGGGCCCTGTTCCCAGCGCTCGAAGCCCACTTGGCCTTCGAGCGCGTCGCTCAAAATCTGCGCCAGAATCGGCCCGAACTCGCCGTGCGTGGTAAGTCCCAATGCCGGCTCCTCCTGCCGATTGCCCGCGCT
>Ga0326727_10011859_pt1 | contig 20082 bp, 16 predicted proteins | sample MB2enrmetagenome_FD_207643 | JGI IMG/M metagenome (GOLD analysis project Ga0326727, IMG submission 207643) | Lab enriched peat soil microbial communities from McLean, Ithaca, NY, United States - MB29MY | ecosystem: Environmental > Terrestrial > Soil > Wetlands > Peat | place: USA: New York...
CCTTACGACTGCCCTCGCATGGCTGGGGGCCAGGGTGGTTCGCTACACCTTCCCTGTACGACTCTTTCATTCGCTACTCCATGCCGGTTTTATCCCGGCGCTATCCAGATTGCCAATCTGCCCCACATCGCAAGGCTCAGAACTGCACTCTCTGCCACTCGGTGGTATCGCCGTGGGCTTTGTCGTCGATGCCGTATTTGGCCACGAAGGCGCGGACGGCGGCGCCCGGCGCGGTCAGCACCACGCGCTTGTCATCGGTGCGGTTGGGCAGGAGCTGCGAGGCCTGTTTCCGGAGCCATTCGGTGTCCAGATACGTCCAGCGCAGAGTGCCGCCTTCGGTCCAGATCCGGACCAGGGCATGGCCTGCGATCTGGAAGTCGTCGGAGCCATCCGGAGTAAGGTCCAGCATGGACGCGTCCCCTACGCGGAACAGGCGGGCGGTGAATTGCCGCGCGCTGCCGTCGCTCACATAGGTAATGGCGTAGCCGCTGTCGCCATTGCGGCGGAGGATACACAGGTCTTTCCCCTGGTCGGTCCCCCATGTTCCCAGCAGCGTCGGGTCGAAGACGGCCTCCTGGTCGGTTACGACCGGATCCAGCGATAACAAGGCGGGGGAATCGCAGCCGGCAAGAATCAGGGCGCCCGCGAGGGCCAGCAACATCGATGTCAGTTTCATGTTTCGCCTCCATGAAAGAACAACGATATTTGAAGGCGGGGATTGCACTAACGGCGGGATTTTTTCAGCACGCGCGCAACGGCCACTTTCAACGGGGCGTAGTGGGCGGCGGCCACCATCAGCGCAAGGCCGGTGGCCAGCAGGAAGACCGGCCAGCCGGCGTGGTTGGGGAACACGTCCTGTTGCAGACGATAGACTCCAATGGCGAGGAACAGCAGGCCCGAGGCGAAAAAGTTCTTCATCTGGCGCGGGATGCTGCCGAAGACGAAGACGCAGGCCACCGCCGGCAGGAGCCATTCCAGGATGCGCTCTTCAACGCGCGTATTGGCGTTTATGCCCAGCAGCCAGAGCGACGTCATGACGTGGCCGGGGATCACAAATCGAAACGCTTTTCCGACCGTGCGCACTTGCGGCGAATGCAAGCTCTCGCAAATGCGGTCGAGGATAAAGTAGATCGCGGCGTTGCCGATGAACAGGTACTCGACTTGCCCGCGCGTCCAGGGCGCCACGGACTGGAGCCAGTGGGCGTAGGGGTCGTAGTCGGCCGCCACCCCGCTGAGCGCCGCCCAGGTGAAGACGACGGCAAAGGGATAGAAGTAGCGGGAGTCGTCGGGCTTGCGCAGGCGCTCCAGGCCGAACCCGGCGGCCATGAAGAGGACGGCGCAAGGGATCAAGTGAAAATAGAAGCGGCCGTGGTCGTTGTCGAGCCAATCCAGCATGCCCATGCGGAGCAGTGTGGCCAGGCACCACAGTGCCGCGGTGGTGGCGAACATTAGCGAAAACACCGGCGCGCGCGTGAACCGGCGCAGCCACCAGCAGACCGGCAGCCCCGCCAGGAGCGACCACCACAACTGCGCGTTGGTGGCCTGCTTGGCGAATTGCAAGCGGTGGAACAGTTCCAGGCGCACCAGACCCAGCGTGATCCCAGTGAAGAAATGGGCCTCTTCGACCGTTACCAGCACGGCCACCGGCAGCACCAGGCACAGCGCTAGCAGGTGCGCGATGGCGACGCGATGGTGGCCGCGCTTCCACATGCGGATGCCGATCCACGCCATGGGAGCAGCCGCCGCCCATGCGGTTAGGACCGCCGGCGCTCCGGCCAAAGCGGTGTACCGGAAGAAGGTGAGCAGCGCCGCGCCCACGGCCAGAATCCACGCGCCCAAGTAGAGGGTCACTTGCGGCAAGGTGAGGCGGCGCGATTCCATGATCCACGCATCCTCGCGCTCCAGCAGGCGGTCATAGCGCTTGCGTATGGCGTCGTACTCGGCGTCGGAGACAATCTGGTCGCGGCGCCAGCTTTCCAGGTCCTGCAAGTGCTGCCCGACTTTGTCGCCGATCAATCGGGAATAGGCGGCCGGCGCGGCCAGTACGGCCTCGCTGGCCAGAAACCGCCGCAGGTCGTCGCCCATCTCACGGGCCGAGGCGTAGCGCTGCGCGGGGTCCTTTTCCAGGGCCTTGAGACAGATGTTCTGGAGGTCTCCGGGGATGGCGGTGTCGCGCCGCCTGGGGAGCACGGGGTCTTCCTCGCGGATGCGGCGCAGCAGGTCGGCAACGGTATCGCCGCGAAACGGCGGCGCGCCGGTCAGCAACTCGTACAGCACCGCGCCGAGGGAGAAGACATCGCTGCGCGCATCGAGCGCCTGGTCGCCACGCGCCTGTTCGGGCGAGAGGTACTCGGGAGTGCCGGCGACCTCGCCGATCTGCGAGAGCCGCTCGTGTCCGCCGAGATCGAGCGCCAGTCCGAAATCCAGCAGCTTGGGTTCCAGGTCCGGGCCAACCAGGATGTTGGCCGGCTTCAAATCGCGATGGATGATGCCCTGCTCGTGCAGGAACTCGACCGCCAGGACCACCCGCCGCATCAGATCGGCCTTTTGTTCGAAGGTGAGCCGGGATGCGGCCTTGGTGAGCGGCGCGCCCTCCAGGTGCTCCATGACGAAGTGCGCCGGTTCGTCGTGGGGACCGAGGCTGTAAATGCGGGCGATGTTGGGGTGGCTGAGGCGGGCCATGGCGCGCGCCTCGCCCATGAACCGGGCACGCAACCGGGGATCGTCGGCGTAGCGCGAGGCCAAGGTCTTGATGGCCACCTTGCGGCCGAGGGCCTCATCCATGGCGAGGAAGACGCGGCCCATGCCGCCGGAGCCGATCTCGGCCACGATCCTGTGCCCCGACAGGCGTTCCAGGAGAGCTGCGGCGGGGTTGATGGCGCCGTCGATCTCCGCCAGCGCGCCGAGTTCCCCGGCAAGCTCCGGGATGTCCGCGCCGGGCGTCCGGCCATCCAGGAAGTCCGCCAGGGATTCGGCAAGGCGCTGCTCGCGATCATCCTCCATCAGGCTTTCCCGGTCTCGCGCAGGGCGCGGAAACGCTTCACCGCCCGGTACACCAGCAGGGCCACGGCTTCGCGGGATTTGCCCAGGCGCTCGGCCATTTCGGCGGTAGTGAGACCCTCGATCTTGGCCATGAGGATGGCCTGCCGGTAGTCTTCGGGCAGCGCGGCCAGGCGGTCGAGCAGGCGTTCGACGGCCTCCTGCTGCGCGAAGAGGCGGCTGGGGGTTTTGGTGTCGGCCGGCTCGGGACCTTGCGGGTTGCTGAGCGAGCGGAAGGGAACTTCATCTCCGTCGCGGCGGGCGCGGCCGGCATAGCGAATGCGGTCGACGATGACGTGGTCGGCGATGGCGGAAAGCCAGCGCAGAAAGCTGCCCGGCGATTGGTAGGAGAAGCCGTCCAGATCGCGGAAGGCGCGCAGGCAGGTCTCCTGGACCACGTCTTCCACCTCGGAGAAGTCGCCGGAGCGCGGGCCCAGCTTGAAGTGAACCAGGACGGCGAGCCGGCGGCGTACCTTTTCGAAAGCTAGGGAGAGAGCCTCTTCGTCGCCGGCCTTGGCCTTCTCGAGCAGCGTGAACGTGGAGGTGGGAGATGCCATCGCGCCTCAGGTTCATGATACGGGAAATCGGGGGTGAAGAGCTTCTCCGCCCATCGAATGGGTGCTCCGTTTATAAGTATGCTATACTCACTCTGTGAGTAAGCGTCTTCAGGTGTTGCTTCCCGACCAAGAGATGTCGGACATCCAGCGTCTAGCCAAGCGTGAGCGTTTGACCGTGGGCGAGTGGGTCCGGCGAACGCTTCGGGACGCGCGCGCGAGCCGGCCGGCGATCGAACCCGAAACGAAATTGAAAGCGGTTCGGCAAGGCGCGAAGTACTCGTTCCCCACCGCCGACATCGAGCAGATGCTGAGCGAAATCGAGCAAGGTTACCAAGGGTGATCTTCGTCGATTCGAATATCCCCATGTACCTGGTCGGAGCCGCGCATCCCCACAAGGCAGAGGCACAAGTCATCCTGGAGCGCCTGATTGCAGCCGGGGAGCGTCTTGTCACTGACGCTGAAGTGCTGCAGGAGATTCTCCATCGGTATACGGCCATCGACAAGCGAGAGGCCATCGGGCCTGCGCTCCGAGTGACCTTGGATATCGTCGACGAAGTGATCCCCATCGGAAAAGCAGAGGTTTTGCGTGCCGGCGAGATCGTCCAGAGTCGTGTTTTGATGTCAGCCCGCGATGCCGTCCACATCGCAGTCATGGAGCGCCACGGTATCCGATCGATTCTCAGCTTCGACGGCGATTTCGATGGCTGGCCCGGCCTGCAAAGGATTCATCGGATTTGAGTTGAACCATCTCCGGGAATGTAATAAGCCAGCTTAAGCTGGCCGGTTGTGGAGGCGGCTTGTGGAAATCGGAGCCTTTGAAGCGAAAAACAAGCTCGGGATGCTCCTGGACCGGGTCGAATGCGGCGAGGAAATCACCATCACTCGTCACGGCAAGCCGATCGCCCGCCTGGTCCCCAACACCACCCGAATCGACACGCTACAAGCGCGCGCCGCGCTCGACCGTATTCGGGCGCGGGCCGCGAACCTGAAAGAGACATTCGACTGGGCGGCCGTAAAGGCGGATCGGGACGCCGGGCGGCCATGAGCATGGTTCTGGACAGTTCCGCCACCCTCGCGTGGGTATATAGCGACGAGATCACGGAACCGATTCGTCGCGTCTTCAACCTGGTCAGCGAGAACGGAGCCTGGGTGCCGGGGCTGTGGAAGCTCGAGGTTGCCAACATTCTGGAAATGGGCGCCAGGCGCGGCCGCCACGACGCCGTTTTTCGAGACTCGACACTGGCGGATCTGGCCCTCTTGCCGATCCGCGTCGATACCGAAACAGACCGGCAGGCGTGGGCAGCCACGTTCCAATTATCGGAGCGCCATGGCCTGACTTTGTACGATGCGGCGTACCTGGAACTGGCGCTGCGGCGCGGGCTGCCGCTGGCGTCTCTCAACGCCGAACTGCGCCGCGCCGCCCAAGCCGAAGGAGTCGCCGTCGTGGGGAGTTGATTGCCCAATGGCTCCCCGGCATGGATTCGAACCGTCTTACTCCGGCAGCGCGAAGCTGAACAGCACGTTGGCGGAGGAGATGGCCACGTACTGCTTGCCGTCCACGGCGTAACTCATGGGAGACGACGGGATCTCGTTGCCGGCCTGGAAATGCCACAGGGGTTTGCCGGTTCTCTCGTCGAGCGCGATGAAGTTGCCCTCGCGCGATGCCACGAAGAGCACGCCGCCGGCGGTCGCCAGGACGCCCGATGATAGCGAGTTCTGAGTGAGCCCATAGCGCCATTGGATCTGGCCGGTTTCGGGATCGAGGGCGGCCACTCCCTGGTTGTCCTGCGCGGTGGCGGCGGGCGGGCCGCCGCCGGTGCCACGGCCCCAGAACTGACGGCCGGGTTCGTAAGGGGCCGGCCCGGAGGCGTAGCGGCCTCCACCATCATGGTAGGCGACGTACATCCAGCCGGTTTGCGGGCTGTAGGACGGGGCCTGGAAGTTGGTCCCGCCGCCCAAGTCGGGGAACACGACGCTGCCTTCGGGGGTGGATTGCCAGCCGGGTTTGGTGACGGGACGGCCGTTCTCGTCCCAATGGTCCACCCAACTGGTGCGGACGAAGGGAGTGGCGGAGAGCAGCTTTCCGTCAGTGCGGTCGAGAACGTAGAAGACGCCGTTGCGGTCGGCGTGGAGCATGAGCTTGCGATTCTGGCCGTGGTACAGGCGGTCCACCAGGACCAGGTCTTCGGTGGAGTCCCAGTCGTGGGTGTCGTTGGGGGTGAACTGGTAATGCCACTTGCGGCGGCCGGTATCGGGATCGAGAGCCAGCACGGCGCAGGTGAACAGGTTGTCGCCTTGGCGGACGTCGCCATTGATGTCGGGGCCGGGATTGCCCACGGGCCAGAACAAAGTGTTCAACCCGGGATCGAAGGTGCCGGTGAGCCAGGTAGCGCCGCTTCCCTCTTTCCAACTATCGCCGCTCCACGTGTCGTGCCCGAATTCGCCGGGGCCGGGGATGGTGTAAAAGCGCCAGAGCCGCTTGCCGGAAGCCGGGTCGTAGGCGTCGACGAAGCCGCGGATTCCGTACTCGCCGCCGGACACTCCGGTCACGATCTTGTCCTTGACCGCGAGGGGGGCGGAGGTGATGCTGTAGCCCTGCATGGTATCGGCCACCTGGACTTCCCACAGGGGCGCGCCGGTGCGCAGGTCGAGCGCGACCAGGGCGGCGTCGAGGGTGCCGAAAAAGAGGCGGTTCCCGAGCACGGCCACGCCGCGGTTGACGCGATTGCTTTCGTAAGGGTTGACCACCTTCTGGGTGCGCTGGTAGCGCCAGATCTGGCGGCCGGTGCGGGCATCCAGGGCGAAGACCTGTCCCGGCGGGCCGGTGGTGTACATCACGCCGTCGACGACCAGGGGGACGGATTCGACGATACCGTTCCCGGGCATCGGCACCGCCCAGCGGGCCTGGAGCTGGCGCACGTTCCCGGTGTCGATCTGGCTGAGGGAAGAATAATGCCGGCCTTGGAGGTCGCCCCAGTAGGAGAGCCAGTTCTGCGGCTCGGCCGGAGCGTTGGCGATGCGTTCGGAGGTGAGCCCGCCGGGAATGGAGACTTCGAGCGGCTGGGAGAGGTCGCGGCCGGTGAGCGTCTTCAGATAAGCGACCAGGTTTTGGATCTCGGGCGCGGTGAGGCGGCGGGCGTAGTCGTCGGGCATGAGCGACTTGATTTCGACGCGCACTTCGGCCAGCTTGGCCTTGTCGATCAGGTGGAGCCGGCCGGCGGTATCGACCATCTGCAGGGAGAAGGCGTCCTCACCCTTGAGCACACCGCGGTACTCGTGGCCGTCGGCGGTTTTCACGGTCAAAGTGGTGGGCGGACCGCGGCGTGGGCCCCGCCCGCCGCCTGCCGCCGCGGGAGGCTGATTCGGGTTGAGGATGGCGGCTTCGAGAGCTTGGGCAGATCCATTCCCCGCCGCCGAGAGATCGGGCCCGACGGGCTGCCCCTGGCCATTGACCGAGTGGCAGGAGAGGCACTGTCCCCTGCCCTCGAAGACGGCTTTGCCGGCGGCCGGGTCGCCACCCACCCGCTCGCTTGCGACGGCGGTGCCGGCGAGACTGCGGATGTACGAAACCAGTTGCCATACCTGGTCGGAAGTGAACTGGGAGAAAGCGGGCATGGCCGTGCCGTCGATGCCGTTGCGGATGTTCAGGAAGATCTGACCATCTGCATTGCCGTGGCGGAAGACGCCGGTGGCCAGGGCGGGGCCGCGGTCGCCGCGCGCGCCGGCCCCGTGGCACGACTGGCAGGCGCTGTCGTAGGTGCGATTGCCGGCCGCGATGGCCGCCCGGTTTCCGGCCATGGGATTGGTTTCGCTTTCGAGCGTGTGCTGGGCGCGGAGCAGGCCGCTGAAACACAGCGGCGCAGCCATCGCGAACAGAAATCTAATGTCGGTTCTCATGACTGTGCAGTGCCGAGTGTGACGATTCTACAACGGACCAACCGGCATGTACCACTCCGATTGAGTGATGGGGGCAGCGATCTGCGGGCCATAAATTCTTTCTATCGGGCAGATTCATTCTTTCTTGTGGCCCCGCGCCGCGCCATCTCTTAACGTGAGATTTGCCCGCCTTGTGCGCGGGAGCTATCTCCACGTTGAGGAGACCAAGTTGTCGAATCGTGTATTTGCTGGACTACTGCTGTTCTCTTCCTCCGCCCTGGCGCAAGCGCCGCCAGTGGATCGTGCCGAACTGCGGGCCTTGCAGGCCGCGGTAGCCGCCTCCCAGTCGGCCGGCGATAACGCCTGGATGCTGGTCAGCGCCGCGCTGGTGCTCATGATGACGGGCCCCGGCCTGGCTCTGTTCTACTGCGGACTGGTGCGCCGGAAGAACGTGCTCGGCACCATGATGCAGAGCTTCGCCATGATGGCGGTGATCACCCTGCTGTGGGCGGTCTGCGGCTACAGCCTGGTGTTCGCCGGGGGCAACCCGTTCATCGGCGACCTGCGCTACCTGTTCCTGCGCGGCGTGGGCGCCGAACCGAACCCGCTCTACGCCCCCACCATTCCCCACCAGACGTTCATGATCTATCAGCTCATGTTCGCCATCATCACGCCGGCGCTGATTACCGGCGCGTTTGCCGAGCGCGTGCGCTTTCGCGCCATGGTGGTGTTCTCCACGCTGTGGGCCTTCTTCGTGTACTTCCCGGTGGCGCACATGGTGTGGGGCAACGGCGGCTTTCTCAACGCGTTCCAGGGCGGCAAGTACCCGGTGTTCGATTTTGCCGGCGGAACCGTGGTGCACATCACCTCCGGATTCTCCGCCCTGGTGACGGCGCTCTACATCGGCAAGCGCGTGGGCTATCCGCAGGAGAAGTTTGTGCCGCACAGCCTGACGCTCAGCTTCATCGGCGCGTGCCTGCTGTGGGTGGGCTGGTTCGGCTTCAACGCCGGCAGCGCGCTGGCGGCTTCCTCGCTGGCCACCAGCGCATTCGTGGCTACCCATTTTGCCGCCGCCGCCGGCGCCGTCTCGTGGATGGTGGCCGAACGGGTGCGCAACGGAAAAGCCAGCGCGCTGGGCGCCATTTCCGGCGCGGTCGCCGGACTCGCCACCGTCACCCAGGGCGCGGGCTTCGTGCAACCGTTCAGCGCCATACTCATCGGCCTGGTGGCCGGCGCGCTGTGCCACTTCATGGTAACCGTGGCCAAGGAAAAGTTCCGCTACGACGATTCGCTCGACGTCTTCGGCGTTCACGGCGCTGGCGGTTTCGCGGGCTGCCTGCTCACCGGTGTGTTCGCCACGCGCGTTGTGAACTCGGGTCTCAAGCTGGCCAACGGCCAGCCCGCCGCGCTCGGCTGGATCGACGGCAACCCCGCCCAGGTGTTGAATCAGCTCATCGGCGCCGGAATCGGCATTGGTCTAGCCGTGGTGGGCACGCTCGTGGCGCTTAAAATCACCGGGCTGGTGACGCCGCTGCGCATGAAGGAACGCGAGGAAGACACCGGCATGGACCTATCGCTGCACGGTGAAGAGGGGTACAATTTTGAGGCATAGGCCCATGATCAAAATTGAAACAGTCATCCAACCCTCCAAGCTGGAGAACGCCCGGGAGGCGCTCAGGAACATCGGCATCGACGGTCTCACGGTGAGCGAAGTGCGCGGCCACGGCCGCCAGAAAGGCCATAAGGAGGTCTACCGCGGCCGCGAGTACCAGGTGGATTTCCTCCACAAGCTCAAGCTCGAAATGGTGGTGCCTTCCGTCCGCAAAGACGAAGTGATTCGCGCGATCATCGAGGCCGTGCGCACCGGCGCCATCGGAGACGGCAAGATCTTCGTGTCCGAGGTGGAGGAAGCCATCCGCATCCGCGACGATACGCGCGGCGAAGCGGCCCTCTAGCGAGGCAGGCTCACGGCCCCACATGGAACCGTCCGAAGCGGTCTTCACCCGCCGAGCTCTCTTCCTGCTCATTGCGCTGCTGCTCGGCGAGACCACCATCAACTTCATCGATCGCCAGGTGCTCTCGGTTCTGGCTCCCACATTGCGCGGCGAATTCCACCTGAGCAATAGCCAGTACGCGGCCATCATCAACGCCTTCATGGCCACCTACGCCGTGGCCTACACCTTCGCCGGTTACGTCCTCGACCGCTTGGGCGTGGGCCGCGGACTCACCCTATCGGTGAGTTGGTGGTCCGCCGCCGGGATGCTCACCGCGCTCTCCCGCGGCCCGCTCAGTTTGGGTTTCTTCCGCGGCCTGTTGGCCGTCGGTGAAGCCGGAGCCTGGCCCGCCTTCGCCAAGGCGACCGCCGCATGGGTGCCCGCCGAGGCCCGCACCCTGGCCATCGGCGTCTGCAACAGCGGCTCCAGCCTCGGCGCCATGATCGCCCCTCCCCTGGTTGTGGGTGTCACGGCCATCGCCGGTTGGCGCGGCGCCTTCATCGCCACCGGCGCCATCGGCTTCCTATGGGTGCTGGCATTCCAACTCTTTCGCAGGACCCATCCCCAGATGGCCCGCGCCGAAAGCCAGGCCATCGCCGCCGCCGATCGTGTTCGCTGGGTTGAATTACTTCGCTACCGGCAGACCTGGGCGATCTTCTTCTGCCGCTTTTTCGCCGACCCCCTATGGTTCTTCTTTGTCTTCTGGATTCCCGAATTCCTCACCCGCGAGCGCGGCCTGAACCTGGCCGGCATCGCCGCCGTGGCGTGGATTCCCTTCCTCGTCGCCGACCTCTCCAACTTCTCTGGCGGATACCTGACACTGCGCCTCCAGCGCGCCGGCTGGAGCGTGAATCGCACCCGCAAGACGCTCATGGTGATCGCCACCGTCTTGTCGCCGCTCGGCATCCTCGCCGTATTCGCGCATTCCCTGTTCTGGACCATCGCCCTGATTTCGGTGGCCATTTATTTCTGGATGTTCTGGTCCATCACCATCCACAGCCTCCCCGGCGACCTTTTCCCCCCGCGCGCCGTAGCCTCTGTCTACGGCATCGGCGGCACCGGTTCCACCATTGGCTCGGTCATCGCCACCTGGGCCGTGGGCCGCACTCTGGACGCCACCCACAGCTACGCTCCCGTTTTCATCGGACTCAGCCTGTTGATGCCGATAGCCCTGCTATCCGGCACCGCCTTGATGGGCCGCGTGACCCCGGTCAAAGACTTGTAGTTTGGTCGTGGCGCAGCCTCTCAGTCTGCCGTGTCCGCACTCATGCGGACACGTTTTCGGGATCTAATTCGGTGACAGGCTACTCAACCCCCTAATTGAAAGCCACCTGCCGCCCGTCGCCGCCTCAGCCCGCTCGCCTGGCCGCCGGGGCGTCTTCGACAATGACGCGCGGCCGTGGCTTGGGAAGTGGATTGGGCAGGCCCTCCTCTTCCAGCAGACGTACATGAACAGTCATGCCCCACTTCGCTTGGTAGTCTTCCACGGAATGCCCCACCCCACTGAGGCCCTCCAGGTCGGGCGAGTGGATCAGTCTGCCGCGGCCCAGTCCACCGCCAGACCGGCGACCCCTCCGCTTGCCCGCGTAATCCGCCAACCCCAGTTTCAGTGACAACAATCTTCACGCCAAATTTCCCTTTATCCTCAATAACCTACAGCCCAACCTGAGCCGGCGCCCACGCCTCCACCACCTACTGTGAAGTCAGGGGCAGCAGGAACCCCATCAACTCCATGTCATCCTTCAGACAAATCGAGGCCAGTCACCTCAATGCGCAGCACTCTACCGGTAAGCGCTCCCCCCGGCCCCGCCGGCGAAGTCGGCCAGAACCTCTCTCAAACCAGCCACTTGACCACGAAATTGGGTTCGTCAATACGCCACGTGCCCCCGGCCCCTGGCCCCAGACCCCCGGCCCCGCGAGCGAAGCCAGCCTCACGGTAGCAGCACCATATTCGACCGCCACACCGCGAACTTCTGCGCCGAGGGCTCGACCACGCTCACCTGGCACATGTATTTCCCCGGCTGCAACCCCGCCAGAGGCACGCTGAAGCTCACCGGCACAGCCTTCGACTTGGCGTTCAGCCCGTCTGTGATCTTGAGCGACGCGGTTTCGAACGCCTTCGCCCGCCCGCGATAGAAGCTCACGCTGGCCACCATCAGTTGCGTCTTCGTCGCCGCCGGTTGGTATACCTCCAGATACACAAACATCTCCTGTTCCTGACGGAACACCCGCGTCACGCTGGGAATCAGCTTCTGGCTGTCCCGAACCAGCGGGTTGAGGGCGATCAGCTTCTTGTCCCGCTCGGCGCTGGCCACCGCCGTATCGAGCTTCTCGCGCTGATAGCTCAGCACCACCGAACTGATCGGCAGATACTGCTGCCCCGTGGTGAGGTCCGGAATCACAAACTTGGTTTCAAACGTCCCCATCTTCCCGGTTTCGTTCTCGCGCGCCAGGAATTTCAGCGTGTAAGTTCCCGGCTGAAGCGTGAAGCCAGTGTCGTATTCCAGATTGTGTGTGGACAACTGCCCCGCCGTCTCGCCCTTCAGTTTGACCGTAATATCGTCGCGGACGTTGCCCGCGATGACCCCCTTGGCGTCTTTCACTTCGCCGATGAAATCGAGCCGCGTCGTCTCCGCTCCGCCTTTCCTGGCCAGTTCGATGTCGCTGCCCGGTATCTTCACCGACACGGGAACAAAATACCGGTCCTTCGCCAGCCGGAAATAATTCACCTCCAGCGCCACCGTCAGGTCGGTCACGGGGTCGCCCAGCATCAGCGCTTCCTGCAACTGGCTCTCCCGGTCGGAGGTGTTGAACTGCTTGAATTCCTTGCCGGCGAAGTAGCCGCTCCGGTAGTCGAGTTTAGCAGTCAGGTTCCCGTTGATCTGCACCTTAATGCGGCGATACCGGCCGTCGAGGGCCGTGTTGGTGCTGTAGTAACCGAGGATGTAATAGCTCGAGATGTCTTTCTGCGCCTGTACGATGCCCAGCGCCAGGTCGTTTTGATCGAGCAACGCCTTGCCACCCGTGTCGGATGCCAGGGTGTACAACGTTTCCTGCTGGCCCTGGAAGTTCTCCTGCGCAGTGCGCTGCGAGCTGCCGGAGTACATGCCCTGGCCGCCCGGCGAGGCTTGCGTGGCGTCGCCCAATGGAGCCGTCGCCACCAGGCCGCGCGCATCCACCGGATAGAATGCTACGTTGCCGCGGATGGCGGCGTTGATGGTGGCGCGCAGTTGCGCCTGGTTGTCGATGCCGGTGCGGCTCATCCCGCTCGCGAAATAGACCAGCGCCTTTTTCTCGGGCAGGCTCGCCAACATCTTGACCGCCGATTCCAGCGCGGCCAGCTTGCGGTCGGTGTTGAAGATATTGAACTCGTTGTCATCCGCCGTGTACGCCGCCCCCGTATCCCCCTCGCTGTCGGCGCCAGTGCTCCCGTTTGTCATCCCAACGTCGCCGATGGTCAGACCCTTCACCACTTGCGTCAGCCGATCGCGATCATTAGTGAAGTCCTGCATGACGGTCAGGTCCGTCGAGTACCTCAGCACCGCCACCAGGTCCGATTCCGTCATGCGGGCATCGAGGAACTTCAACGCCGCCTGCTGCGCGCGGATCTGATCGGCAACCGGCATGCCCGCCTGGTCGAAGAACAACACCAGCAGCCGGCTATCTTTGTACTTGACCTCGCCCGGCCTGGCCGGAGCGATCTGGGTGGCCACCGCCGCCTTCACCACGGTGGGCGCCGCCACCAGCACCGCATCCCCCAGCTTTTGGTATTCGAACACCTTAATCTGCTGCGGCTTGCCGTCCTCGGTGACCGTGAAGTCCGAAGCCTTCAGCCCAGTGATGGCTTCGCCGCTCTTGTCCTTGGCCGAGATATTGACCACCACCAATTGGGTAGTAGCCTCAAACTTGACCGCAGTCTGCGCCGCCGCCAACCCGGCGATGAAAAAGGTGGTTACAATTGTTCGCATCAGAATCTAAACCTCAAGTTAACCGTGATCTTCCGCATCCCCGCCGCGCCGCTGGCCAGCCCGTAGTTACTGGACCCCAGCACCGTCCCCCAACTCGTCACAGTGACCCGGTTCAGCACGTTCTGCGCCTGAACCTGCAAATCGATATTCCGCCGCTCGCCCAACCGGAACACCCTCCCCAGCGACCCATCGAGCGAGAACGTGGTCGGCCCCGGAATAGTGTTTCTCCCCGCATTTCCCCACTCCCCAGCCACCGGCTCCATGAACGCCGCCGTGTTGAACAGCATCCCGGCGACCTCCACCGGCAGCCCGGTGGCGCTGGCCCGGACGGTGTTGGCGACCGCCGTCCCGCCAACCTGCGAAAGGTTTCCGCCGACGCTGGCAGTGAACGGCGTTCCCGACCGCAGGCTGATGTTCCCGCTGATCGTCCAGTCCTTCATGAGCGCGCCCTTCCAGCCGTTCACGAGCGTGCCGCCGCTCATCCCCATCCCCGTCGAGTACTGCAACTGCATCGACAAATTGTGCCGCGCATCGAAGCTCGAAAGCGCGCGCTCGGCTGCCAGGTCGAGCCAGTCTTGCGCCACTGGCGTATTGCCCTGGCCGCGCCCGCCGGTCCCGGCGTCGTCGATCGACTTCGAAAACTGGTACGACGCGTGCGCCATCACGCCGCTGTGGAAGCGCCGGTTCAGTTGGAATTGCGCCGCGTGATAAATCGAGTTGCCGCCCGAAGTCTCGTAGATGAAGCTGTGCGGCAGCGTGGATTCCGTCGCTCCAGGCGCCACCGAGTTGGGTATGAACTGCTGATCGAGCCGCGTGCCCTTGGTCCCCAGGTACCCGGCTGTGCCGAAGAAGGAGAACGGCAGATCGTGCTGAACGGTGAGGCTCCAGCTCTGCGCGTACCCGATCCGGTAGTTCGGATCGATGGCATAAGTATTAGTGAGCGTCTGGTTCGCCGCCGCCAGGAAACCGTTCTGGATGCTCAGTGGATTGCCGGCGGAACTGGCGACGCTCAACGCCTGCGCGAAGGGCGGCTGTTGCGCCATGTTGCCGGCGATGAGGCTGTAGACCGAAGTGTTGTAGTAAAGCCCATATCCGCCGCGGACCACCAGCGATCCGTTCGTCAAAGGCCGCCACGCAAACCCCAGTCGGGGCGAAATGTTGTTGCGGTCCGGTCGAATCAGGGAGCGGTCCGTCTGCCCCGCCTCCACCACCGTCGCCGCCGAGTATCCGGACGCGATATCCAGATTCACCAGGCGGTTGTACAACTCGGTCACAGGCGTGGCGTAGTCCCAGCGAAGTCCCAGAATCAGACTGAACCTCGGAGCAATGCGCCAGTCGTCGTTCACAAAAAAGTCGTAGCCCGACCCGCGCAAGTACTTGTCGGGGTTGCCGTACCGTATGGAACTGGTGGCCGGCATGCCCAGCAGGAAGTCGGCCAGGTCGTAGCCCGTGCCGCTTTGAGCGACTCCATTGACCAGCAGGCTGGTGGCGGAGCCGGTAAACGTGTAGGTGCCGCGCCCGTTGGAATCGGCGAATTGGTTGAATTGCTGCCGGCGGTAATCGCCGCCGAAGGTGAAGTTGTGCAGGCCGTGAACCCATGTGAGGTTGTCGCCCACCGAACTGGTCTGGTTGCGGTTGAGCGACGCGTTGCCGTCGCTGAGCCCGGCGTAGTTGGTGAAACTCAGGCTGGGAGGGCCCCAATCCATGGGGTTCTGCGACGTGCCCGCGATCTTCAGCTCGGCGGCCACATTCTCGCGATTCGCGAAGTACGGCGAGGACAACTGGCGCATCCGGCTGAAGGTGTATTGCAGGCTGTTGGTCAGCCGCGCCGTAATGTTGCGCGACCAGCCGAGGTTGGCATTGATGCCGCGTCCCGAACCCGTGTCGGTGAACCCAAACAGGTTCGGCGAGACGCTGTTGCTGGTCTGGTACCCCAGCCCAAAATTGATCCGGTCTTTGCTGCCGATCTGGATGTTCGAGATCCGCGAATTCAGGTTGTAAGAATTGTTCAGCCCGCTCCAGGTAGCCTGATAATTGCGCGCGGCGAACGGCAGATTAGGTTCGGGGAAGTACTTCAACAACGCGGTTGCCGTGGCGCTGATGCGGCTGGCCGGGATCTTGTTCCCGGGAAACGGCGCTCCGCTCGCCGGATCGTAAATGGTCGCTGCCTGCGAAAAATCTCCGCTGCGCTCGAGTGTCGTCGGCATGTTGACCGGGTCCGAAGTTGTGCCCGTCCGGTTGCGCTGGAATTGCAGATCGAACGTGAACATGATGCGCTTCTGCGCGCTCACCAGCTTCGGAATCTGCAACGGGCCGCCCAGCATCAAGCCGCCGCGCGCGTTGGCGTAGGCCGGCTTGTTCACGTCGGCGCCGGTAACCGAGAACGTCCGTGCATCCCAAACCGAGTTATCGAGGCTGAAGTTCGCGCCGGCCATGTACATGTTGCGCGGGTCCCGGCGCCCGTTGCCGAATGCCATGGCGCCAGGGCGCCCCTGCCAACCAGGGGGCGGCCCGCCAGCACCGCCAGGACCTCCCGGACCTCCGTCGGGCGGTCCGCCGCCACCGGGTCCGCCACCACCGGGAGGCGGTCCGCCCCCTCCGGGACCTCCGCCCGCAGGGGGCCCGCCGCCCCCTGGTCCGCCGGACCCAACAGCCGCGCGCGCACCGGTCTGCGCACCGGCGGGGCCATCCGTACTGGGTCCGCCCATCCCCGGCGTGCCCATCCCCGGCGCGCCCAGGCCCATCATTCCGGGGCCGCCTGGACCGCCCATGCCGGGAGGTCCCATCCCCCAGTCGTTCTGCTGCGCCATCCCCAACGCGCTGCTCATGCTCCCTTGCACAATGAACGAATTCGCGGAACTCGGCGTGAGGTCCGCAATCTCTTCGGTGGTGATCGCGCCTTCGGTGCCGAGCGTTTCGGTCGCGGCGCTCGCCGTCTTCCGCGTTCCCTGCCCTGCAGCCAGCGCTTCCTCCGTCTGGTACTTCAGCGCGAAATCCGCGGAGGGCGCATCGGAAGCCACCCCGACCTGCCGGGCCATCTTCTCAAACCCGAGCATCTCCACCTCGATCGTCCATGTGCCATCCGCCAACTCGGAGAAACTGAACATTCCCTGCTGATCGCTGGTGGTGACGATCTGCTTGTCACCCTGGCTTGCGGTCACGGTGGCCCCGGGCAAAGCGAGACCGCCGGCTTTCACCGTACCGTGGTATTCCGAAGCCATCAGCCCAGAGACGGCGATGCACGCGGCCACCAGGCGCCCGAGAGAACTACCAATGCGTTTCTTAGCCATCACCCATAAAGAAGCAATCGCGCCGGTGATTGTTTCCTTTTGCGGTCAAAGCTTTACGTCCTTAACACATTCTTTACCCTGCGAGCGATCTATCATATGAACGTGGAACCGAACCAGCGGCGCGCCGTGCTTTCCTGGCTGTTTGTGGGCACGCTTCTGGTCCTTTGTGGAGTTCTCGGCGTTCTGCAATATCGATGGATCGGCGAGGTCAGCCTGGCCGCGCGCGATCGCCTCCGCGGCAGCTTGCAGGCCAGCCTCGACCGGCTCAGCCAGGACTTCAATTCCGAAATTGCCGAGGCATGCCGGGCGTTGGTTCCGGCCACCAACCAGCCGTCGGAGGAGGAGTTGGCCGCCCGCTTCGAGCAGTGGAGGAAGACCGCCGGCCATGGCCAGATCTTTCGCGCCCTCGCCATCACCCAACCGCAATTGCGGCGCCTCAACCTGGAGACAGGCGTCTTCGAAACCACCCCGTGGCCCGCCGAGTGGAGCGCGATCCGGGAACGCAGACGCGGCCCGCCCGGCCCGCCACCCGAAGATGAGGGGCCGGCGTTCGAAGTGCCCCTCTTCAGGATGCCCCCGCGCGGCGCTCCGTCCACCAGCCTGATCTTCGAGCTCGACCTTCAGTACGTTCGCGATGTCATGCTGCCGGAACTCATTCAGCGGCATCTCGGCTCGGATTACCAGGTGGAAGTCGTCACGCGAGCTACTCCGCCATCCGTCATCTACCAATCGGACCCCGGTGCGCCGCAGCCGACAGCCGCCACCGCGGACGCATCCGTCGGCCTGTTCGAAGTGCAGTTCGATCGGATCTTTCGCCCGGAGGGACCGCCCGGCGGCGGGCGCGGACCCGGCGGCGGTCCGGGCCGCTGGCAGATGTTGGTGCGGCACCGCTCCGGATCTCTCGAAACGGTGGTCGCTCGGGCCCGGTGGCGTAACCTCGCCGTTACCGCCGGCGTGCTTCTGCTGATGGTGGCGAGCGTGGCGGCATTGGTGCGCTTCACGCGCCGCGCGCAGAAACTCGCGGAGCTGCAGATGGAGTTCGTGGCCGGAGTTTCCCACGAATTGCGGACGCCGCTGGCGGTGATCCACACCGCGGCCTACAACCTGCGCGGCCCAGTGGCCCAGGACCCCAGCCAGGTGGAACGATATGGAGTCTTGATTCAGCGGGAAAGCGGCCGGCTCAAGGAAATGGTCGAGCAGATCCTGCAATTCGCCGGCGCCAAGGCCGGCCATGTCATCCAGAAACCCGAGCCGTTGTCGGTCGAGGCCCTCGTCGAGGCCGTCATCGCCGAATCCCAGTGCGTCGTCGAAAAGAGGATCGATCCCGGGCTTCCTCCCATACTGGGCGATCCCGTGGCGCTCAAACACGCGCTTCAAAACCTCATCGGCAATGCCGCCAAGTACGGAATGGCAGGGGGCAACTGGATCGGTCTCTTTGCGTCCGAGACGCGCGACAAAGATCGGGCGGTAGTCGAAATTCGAGTGGCGGATCGTGGACCGGGAATCCCGGAGGACGAGCAGAAGCACATCTTCGAGCCGTTCTTTCGCGGCCGGCGCGCCGTCGAGGATCAAATTCACGGCGCTGGATTGGGGCTCAACCTGGCGAAGAGAATTGTCGAGGCGCACGGGGGCAGCATACGCGTGAAGAGCGAGCCGATGAAGGGAACCGAGTTCATCGTGCGGATTCCCGCGGCCCCCGCCGCGCCTGCTGCGCCCGCCGGAGCATCCACATGAGTTCGCGCATTCTCCTGGTGGAGGACGAACCAGGCCTGGTGCTGACGCTCTCCGATCTGCTCCGCGCCGAGGGCTACACCGTCGAGAGCGCCGTCGACGGACCCACCGGGTTGGCCAGGGCGCTGAACGAGAACTTCGACTTGATCGTCCTCGATGTGATGTTGCCCGGCAAGAACGGCCTCGAAGTCTGCCGCGAACTGCGGCAGCGGGGCAAGGACGTGGTGGTCCTCATGCTCACCGCCAAGACACAGCTCGTCGATCGCGTGGTCGGCCTGAAGCTGGGAGCCGACGATTACCTGACCAAGCCCTTCGAGCCGCCCGAACTGCTGGCCAGAATCGAAGCCTTGCTGCGCCGCGTGAATAAGGAGAAGCTCACTCCGGTGGCGCGGTTCCAGTTCGGGAACGTGGATGTCGATTTCGAAAAGGGCGACGTGCGCAAGGACGGTGTGCCCATCGCCCTGGCCGCAAAAGAGCTCGAGCTGCTCCGTTACCTGATCGATCGTCGCGGCAAAGTGGTCTCCCGCGATGAGCTATTGGAAGGCGTCTGGGAGTATCAGCCCGGCGTCTCATCCAGGACCATCGACGTGCACGTCGCCTGGTTGCGCCAGAAGCTGGAAGATAACCCGCAAACTCCGAGGCACATCCATACGGTCCGCGGGGTGGGCTACCGGTTCTCGGCGTGAATGCCAAAAAAAGAGCGCCGGAATGGACGCTGTCTCCCGGCGCTGAGTTAGACGTTTGCGTAACTTTCTGCTGGCCATTGGCCCGGTAGTTCCATGGTGCGTCAACCCGCGGCGGAAGTACAGTTCCAGACGTACCCGCGGGGGACTGGTACTTTTCGGCATATTCCGCTGACCATGCGGGAAAGGAGAATTCGGAATGGCGGCATTCTGGCATAGACTTCCCGTGGTCGTGCGCGCAGCCATCACGGCATTGCTGGTGCTGCTGGCTGGCAATCTGCCGTGGGGCGTCCTCGCCACGGCCAATGCCCGGCTCAACCCGTCCTTTCCTTGGGCCGCGCTGGGGTTGGTCGCTGCTGGCCGGTGCTTCGGGCCTCCTCGCCCTGGTGGTGCTATTGTCCATTCTTGGGCGGCTGGTGAGTGCGCCGCCGCAACAAATCTCCAGTCACGCTCCGTATCCCTTCCTGTTTGCGCTCTCCGCACTGGTGATGAGCGGGGTAGTGAGCGGAGTTTTCGAGGAGGCCAGTTTCCGCGGCTTCCTGCAAGCAGCGCCATGGACCCGCCATCGCCATCGCTGTGACGAGCCTGTTTTTTGCCCTGATACACATCACCCACGGCCTGGCGCTGCATTCGGTCGGAGACGCCATCAGCAATGTGGTGGCATGGCGGTGCGGACCGCCCGTCGCCCGACCGCTGGTCTGGCAGACCGGAGCGGATCTGCAGTTCTGGTTGGCGTTGGCGGTGGCGATCATTCTTGCCCTCACGGCCGCCTGGGCTTTCAGGAGAATCGAAGCTGTGAAGAAATGGGCAAGCTAAACCGAAGTTCCGCGGCGTAAAAAGGTGAACCCGTTTGTTTTGTTGCGAGTGGCTCGATTTGTCTTGTTTTATGTAGTCATGTAATAGTTATTATTGTACTTGACAACAATGTGTTGATATGATACTAT
>Ga0326727_10011860_pt1 | contig 20081 bp, 14 predicted proteins | sample MB2enrmetagenome_FD_207643 | JGI IMG/M metagenome (GOLD analysis project Ga0326727, IMG submission 207643) | Lab enriched peat soil microbial communities from McLean, Ithaca, NY, United States - MB29MY | ecosystem: Environmental > Terrestrial > Soil > Wetlands > Peat | place: USA: New York...
TCGGTCTCGTTCCTGCTCGCCCATGGTCAATCCCATGGTCAGGCCGCCGATCGATGCCACAATCAGCACCGCCACTGCAATCACCACGGTCTTGTGTCGCCGCAGCCAGCGCCGCACACGTAGGGTTGCCGGCTCTCGGTAGGCATCGACCGCCTCACCGGTCAGCCAGTGTTCGACATCCGTTGCCAAGGCCAATACCGAAGGATAGCGATCGGTTGGCCTGAGCGCCAGAGCCCTGTGGCAAATCGCATCCAATGCTCGCGGCATGCCGGTCTTCACATGGCGCGGCGAGAGCCAGTCACCTTGTCGCACCTTTTCCAACACCTTCTCAGCATCACGTTCCGCGATCGGCGCCTGCCCGGTCAAGATGGCATAGAGCGTCGCGCCCAAGCCGTAGACATCTGTTGCGATTCCTTGTTCGTCGAGCTTTCCCGCTGCTTGCTCCGGGCTCATGTACGCGGGCGTACCTAGCGCTGAGCCTTCACGAGTTGTAGCGTGATCGCCATTATCGCCGCCGCTCAGATGCAATGTCTCTTCATAGGCTCGATCTCCCTCGCCCGATTGCTCGATAACCTTTGCCAATCCCCAGTCGACTACCAACGTTTCCCCATACGGGCCCAGCATCACGTTCGCAGGCTTTAAATCCCGATGAATCACGCCACGGCTGTGTGCATAAGCTACTGTGTTGCACACAGCCACGAATCGGGTCAGCAGCTCTCGCAAGGTGTAGCCGGATTTGCCGGTATGGAGCTTTTCCACCGCTTCCTGCAAAGTCTCACCGCGAATCAGACGCATAACATAGTACGGCCGACCATCAGCGTATCGTCCCAATCCGTAGACCGGAACGATACCCGGATGTTCCAGCCCGCCTGTAATCTCGGCTTCTCGAACAAAGCGACGCCGACTCAGCTCGTTCTCGGCATAGTTTGCTTCCAACTCCTTCAGTGCTACCTCGCGGCCTAACTCAGCATCGCGCGCCACCGAGACCATTCCCAGCCCGCCGCGAGCGTGAAGCCGCATCACCCGGTAGCGCATCCGCTCCGCGCCCGGCGGTCCAGCTGCACTGCCGACGGCAAAAAGATTTGCTCCGGGATCCGACTTAACCGGAACATGGAAGACATCGGCTACCGTTGGCGGCAACTCTTCTACCGACAGAACACTCTGAACGTCATCGCCCCAGCTTTCGAAATGCTCGCGTACGGCCCGATCCAGAGCACGCCATTGTTCCTTCGACAATGCCCCTTGTTCATGCAGCAATTCACCGAGCGAGCGATCGCGCGCAAAAACCCACGCCTGCATCGCCTGCAACAGGCCATCGCGCGTAACGAAGCCCATCTGCAAGGCCAGCAGAACATACAGCAAGTTGCCTTCACTGGACGGGCCGGGGGGCGTAGCTTCAGACATGCTGCCCTCTCCTGCGGCGAAACCTGACTCTCTTCTGTCCGAATCTATGATCTTAGCAGGCTAGCCTGCAATCTGATTTCCAGCGCCAATACCAAACGCCCAAAGCAGGCTAGCACGACATGCAGCTGTTGCCGGACGAATCTTGCCTTACATTATTACAGCTTTTCATGCGAAATCAGCCTCAGGTCAATGGCAAGATACGGCGGGACGGAACGCATCCGGTATTCTCGAGAAGCATGCTCCAGCATCGTGCTCCCGTCCTCTTCCCCTTGCAGTGTACAACTTGTGAAGTATGACTATGACGATAGAAACGAATGAATCTGCAATCCATCGCCGGGAACGCATGCCATGGAGTCTTCTCAGGCGCCCCAACGCTCGGTCACCTCGCGTGTGATCGAGCTTGCCGCGCTCGTCATGGCACTGCTAGGCAGTTTCGTGGCCGGAACTTGGTACAGCCAGTCGAAGCTTTCTCCAGCTCCGGAACGGGCGATGCCGAGTGTTGATCCCTACGACACAACAAAGGGCTTCCCGCAACCTGATACTCCACGCCCGGCGGATCCCAAAAAGGATGAGCCCTATGCCGTTGCAACGCGGGTCCGGGCTATTCGTTCCGACGCAGACGCCATTGCAGCTGAATGCCAAAAGGCAGCTGGCGGTGATTGGGACAAATGGGAGCACGATACAGCCTCGTACCGCTCTGCGCTTAAGGCTAGAGTTGAGAAACTGAAGCTGCTGAACGCGGATCATCCGGAAGAATCGCCGAACAAGTACGAGGCCCTTGCCGGGAAAGCTAACTTTCCCCTCTTCGAAGTCGGGGCGCACAATCGACTGACCTATCTTTATGACCCGGACAGTTTGGATTCCTTCCGCAAGGAACAGCCGGTAGTCGCTGCACATCGATGGCTAAGAGAGCGGGGCATTGACGTCATCTTTGTACCCGTTCCCAAGATGACAGCCGTTTACATCGAGCATTTTCTCGACTCGACACCGCCAGATGGCGTCATCGCTCCGCACGTTCGCCGCGTGCTGTATGAACTCCTCCAGAACGACGTGGAAGTGATCGACGCCTTTCGCATATTTCGCCGACTGCGCGAAGTGGATAACGAATATCTCTACAGCACCGCCGATACGCATTGGGCGCCTCATGGTATGCGCATTATCGCGAAGCAAATAGCCGACCGCATCGAACGGTACCAGTTCGGTGCCCGCGCCAAGTATGCCCTGCCGATTTATAAGACCGCTCTCGGACCCTATGGACTTGCTACTTATCGCCAGGAATACGACAAGTTGTTACCGCTCCAGGACGGTTGGGTGTCAATTAGCTTGGCACAGCAGCAACTTGCTGCCGCCGCTCAGACCACCACAAATGTAATCGTTACTACGCCGGACGGAAAGTTAATGACCAATGATCCGAAATCTCCGGTGATTTTGATGGGCCACAGTTATGTCCAGTATTTTGTCGATCAATTGTTCAAGGAACTGAATATCCGCACGCAAACGTATTGGAGTGGCAACACTACCACGCAGGTCTTTGGTGATTTCCTTCGCGAGCCGGAACTGCTAGCAAACTGTCGTGTTGTCGTATGGATTACCACCGAGCAGCATATGACCAACTTCCATCCCATGCCGACGCCAATTTCAGCATTATCTAAGAAGTAACGGCCCTGTTTCAGCATTTCGTTTCTTAAACTAACGTCGCGCTCTGATTCAGTTCTTTATTCGTATTGGCGCGCATTATGCTCTTGAAAACTCGTTTGAGGAGTTTTTTCGAGCTTTTGGAGTAACCGACATGACCGAACTAACTGATCGTAGTTGCGATGCAATGATCGCGAACATGACTCCATTTCGCGGAACCGGAGCCGACCCCGGGACTGCTTATGAGATGGGCTTCGGGTGCGCTCTTGGCCTGACCGTATTTGCTTACACTAACCTCGATCGCACCTTCCTGCAACGAGTCGTCGCTGATCCGAGTCTCTGCGCTAGCCAGGACACATCCAACCGTTGGCGCGATGCCGCAAACATGACCATTGAAAACTTCGGTCTGATGGACAACTTGATGCTGGAAGGCGGCATACGGGCCAGCGGCGGCGAGTTGGTGGTAGCAACAGCCCCGGACACAGAACGATTCACGTCCCTGGTAGCGTTTGAAGAATGCGTTCGACGAGTTAGTCAGGTAGCTTTTCCCGGTCACTATCCTGGTTCTGCGGGTTAGGTCGTTCTCGATTTACGCTTCGCTTCCAACTTGCAAAAAATCTTTCTAATCGACCTGTTCGCTCTCCTTTTCGGCTTCTGCCTTATAGAGTGAACGTTCATTCAGTTATCGAGGCGACCGGTTCAGCACTTATCTCGTTTATTTCCAACTACTTCCGTCACGTCAATTACCCTTGTGACAGATAGTCTTTTTCAATACAATAAGAGAGCAATGCGGCGACCTTCCGAAAAGGACGTCGCGAGACGGAAAGTCAGGCCGCATGCAGACATTCGCACGCTGGATCGCTCTCCCGGAGAACCGGCTGGCACGTGCTGCCGTCGATCGCCTTGTGGATGCGGTCTGCGCCGGGCAATCAGCGGCCGGAGTCAATCCACTCTTCCTACACGGTCCTTCCGGGACGGGTAAGAGTCACCTGGCCGGCGCCTTGATCGCAACCGTCACTGCCCGCGCGCCGGATCGAATTGTCGCGCAGCGCTCCGCCGGCGACTTCGTGTTGCACTCAACGGACAGTACCTCAGCCAGCGACATTGTCGCTCGTGCCCATGATGCCGACTTACTCGTGGTCGACGATCTGCAGCATCTGCCCGAGCGTGTCACCGATACATTTGTCCATATATTGGACCGAGGCTTGGCGCGCGGGCAGCAATGGGTCCTGACAGCCGTGGACGGTCCGGGTCGGTTGACTCACCTGCCTGCTCGGTTGACGAGCCGTGTGGCGAGTGGCCTGGTGGTGGGTTTGGATCCGCCTTCGCCGGCGGGCCGACGAACTGTGCTCGCTGCATTCGCCCGGCAGCGCGATCTCAGCGTACCCGACCCTGTACTCGATTGGCTCGCTGAACACGCTACCGGCAGCTTCCGCGAGCTGGAAGGCGCTATTAATCGGCTCGAGACACTAGCTCGCTTGCCCGGCGGCATGCCAGGCCTGGAAGTGATTCAGGAGCAGTTTCGTACCGAAGCGGATGCTCATCGGCCGACGGTCGAACGCATCGTACAGCGCGTCGGTCGTTACTTCCGCGTCGACCCGAGTCAGCTTCAGGGACCGTCGCGCACGCGCGGGGTGCTCTGGCCGCGCCAGGTTGGGATGTACTTGGCGCGTCGGCTGACTGCTCTGTCACTGGAACAGATCGGCTCTTTCTTCGGCGGACGCGATCACAGCACCGTCCTACACGCCTGCCGAAAGGTTGAAGAAGCGCTGGATCACGACGTATCTCTGTCCGGTGCCATCCGGCAGTTGCACGCGGATCTAGCATGAGCCGGTTGTGTGGAAAACCTGTTGCGCTAATGTTAGTAACCGGTTTGTTACCGGCGCGCATTCGAAGCGATTTCGAGATAGCGCTCACGGCGATTCATGGACGATCGCTTACCGACAGTTAGCCAACCGTGGCGCAACGGCTTTTCCACAATACAGACGGTTTCCCAAGAGATTGAAGAGATTCCACTTGCGACGATGCAATAGCGGTGATCGGCAGAAAGTGGCGTCACTTTCCTATCACTGCTGAGGTTATTCAACCGGGTAATCTGTTTGAATACACAAACACCCATCGGGACCATTCCCCGACAGTCAGGACGAGACACCTCGGTATCGCAGGGAGGGCGCTCATCATGAAGGCGGAGTGTGACCGCGAGAGCTTCCTGTCGGCTTGCCAGCTGGTTAGCGCTGCCGTCTCGACCCGCGACGTCAAGCCGATCCTGCGCAACTTCAAGGTGATTGCCGAAGGCGATCGCTGTACCTTGATGGCAACCGATCTCGAGCTGGGGATTCGCTTTGACGTGCAGAACCTGATCATTCAGGAACCCGGCGAAGCCATTCTTCCCGCGACGCGACTAATCGCCATCCTTCGCGAAGCTCGCGATACCCGGCTGAGCATCGAGGCTGAGCCGAATGCTTGCGTCATCCGTGGAGCGTCGCTCGAATTCGAAATGCCAGGCGAAGACCCGGACCAGTTCCCCGACATCCCGACCTTTGCTGATGAGGACAAGTACCACGAGATCTCAGCAGGCAGCCTGCGCGACATGGTTCGTCGCACTGTCTTCGCCACGGCGGATGAGACGGCGCGCTACTCGATGACCGGCGTGCTGTGGGAATTGGAAGACGAAACCATACGTCTTGTAGCGACGGATGGACGCCGTCTAGCCCTGGCCCAGGGAACGGCCACGGCTCATGGCGACCATTCGACCAGGGGTCTGTCGCCGGTTGTTCCGACCAAGGCTATGACGCTGCTCGAGCGCAACCTGCAGGTGGACGAGGATCCGGTCAAAATCTGCCTGCGACCGAATGAGGTGCTGTTCCGAACGGGGCGTGCAGTGATCTATAGCCGGCTCGTGGAAGGCCGATTCCCCGACTACAAGCAAGTCATGCCGCGGAAGCAAGCGACCAAGGTCGGACTGTCTACCGCGTCCTTCCAGGCAGCCGTGCGCCAAGCTGCTGTCATGACCGACGACGACAGCAAACGGGTTACCTTTCACTTCGACCGTGACAAGCTAACGCTGCAAGCCCACGGTGCAACTGCCGGGCGCTCCAAAGTCGAACTGCCAATCATCTACGATGGCAAGGCGGTAGACATCAATTTCAACCCGGCCTACCTGGTGGAAATGCTCAAAGTGCTTCCGCCCGACGAAGAGATCACCCTCGACTTGATCGACGGTGGCAGCCCGGCTCTGTTCCGATTCGGCACCGGCTACTCGTACCTGGTGATGCCACTGACATGAAGTAGACAGTAGTTAGTAGACAGTAGTCAGTAGAACTGTGTGGTCAAAGACTACGACCCCACGACCCAACGGGGGAGACCAAACTCAGTCGTGACCAGTGATGTAGGCACACGACGTTTCTACTGACTACTGTGAGCGGAGCGAGCCCATGGCTATCCGACGAGATCCGCCTCGGCGTGAACCGGAAGGAATCGGCGACATCCTGGGGCGGCTGTTTACAGCTCGCGGATGGGGCCGGCGGCAGGATCGGTTGCACCTGGAGAGGGCCTGGACGGAAGCAGTCGGAGCCGGGAACGCAGCCCACACGCGCGTGGGAGCCATCCGCCGTGGCGTGTTGGAAGTGGTGGTGGACAACGCGGTCCTGTTGCAAGAGCTGGCCCATTACCAAAAGCGCAAGCTGCTCGAGGCGCTGCGCAAGCGGCTGCCAAACACCCCGCTGAACGATCTGCGGTTCCGGGCGGGGGTAGTTGACTGAGATACAGACTCCGTGAAGTTGTTTGTTTCCCTCGCCGCCAAGGGTAGGGAAATGAGGAAGGTAGTCTTTCCCCGTTCTACGATGGGCGGGGGTGAGGGAATACATGATGAGCGATGAACGCGCTGCAGTTGACGACACTCCGCTAACGACTGAGGAGCAGGCCACGGCCAAGGCTTCCGAGGACTATGTCGGTGAAAGTGTCCAGATCTTCAAGGACACAGCTCACATCCGCCAACGCCCGGGCATGTACATCGGCGACACCAGCACCAAGGGTCTGCACCACCTCGTCTACGAGCTGGTTTACAACAGCGTCGATGAAGCCCTGGCCGGCCACGCCCGGCACATCGAAGTCACAGTCGGTGTCGATCATAGCCTGAGTGTTCGAGATGACGGCCGTGGTATTCCTGTCGAAGAACATCCGGAGGCGAAACGGCCGACGCTCGAAGTGGTCATGACCACGGTCGGCGCCGGCGCTAAATTCGATAAAAATACGTACAAGGTCTCTGCAGGGTTACATGGCATCGGCGCCAAGGCTGTGACCGCACTCAGTGAGTGGGTGGAGGCAGAGGTTCGCCGCAACGGTAAGGTGTACGTACAGGAATACGAACGCGGCCATCCGATCACACCGGTTAAAGAACGCGGTGCTGCCACGCGCACGGGCACGACGATCAAGTTCAAGCCCGATCCGGAGATCTTCCACGATGCCACCTTCGATTACAGCACGCTTGAGGTGCGCCTGCGGGAGCTGGCCTTCCTGAACAAGGGTCTGGCCATCACGCTGCGTGACGAGCGCAGCGGTAAATCAGAGACGTTCAAATACGACGGCGGCATCGCGGAGTTCGTCGAGTATCTCAACCGCACCGAAGAACCGGTGAACAAGCCGATCTACATCGAGAAGACGGAAAGTGAGGTCCGCGTCGAGGTAGCTCTGCAATACACGGGCGGCGATGAGGAGCGCGTCCGTTGCTATGCGAACAACGCCTTCAACTCGATGGGTGGCACACATCTGAGCGGTCTGCGTACGGCCCTGACGCGGACGATCGGCGCCTATGGCACGAAGGAAAACCTGTTCAAGGGCGAGCTGAAGCCGGTGGGTGAGGATTTCCGTGAAGGCCTGACAGCGGTGATCAGCGTCCAAGTGCCGGAACCGCAGCTGGAAGCTCAGACCAAGGTGCGTCTGAACAATCCGGAGGTGGAAGGCATCGTTGCCAGCGTGGTCAGCGAGCAGCTCGCGAAATATCTCGAGGAAAACCCTAAGGAAGCTCAGAAAATCGCCAGGAAGGTGTCACTGGCAGCCGAAGCGCGCGAAGCCGCAGCCAAGGCGCGCAAGGCTCTGAAGGATCGCAAGAGCATCCTCAGTGGCGGCGGACTGCCGGGGAAGCTATTCGACTGCACGACGCGCAATCGGGAGGAATCGGAATTGTTCTTGGTGGAAGGTGACTCGGCTGGCGGGTCTGCGGAATCGGGACGTAACCGCGAATTCCAGGCGATTTTGCCGTTGCGAGGCAAGCCCTTGAACGTTGAGAAGGCGCGCCTGGAGAACATGCTGAATAACCAAGAAATAACCTCGCTCATATCTGCCATTGGTATCGACATCGGCAACAACGATGACGAGAACGTCAAACGGCTGCGTTATGACAAGGTCATTGTCATGACGGATGCCGACGTCGACGGCCAACACATCCGTACGTTGTTGCTGACGTTCTTCTATCGCCAGATGCCGCGGTTAGTTGCCGAGGGGCATATCTACGTCGCTCGGCCGCCGCTTTATAAGGTGGCTGAGAAAAAGCATGTTCGTTTCGTGGCCACGGCTGAAGAGATGCAGCGGGAATTGATGGAACGCGGTCTAAAGGGAACCAAGCTTCGCATTATGCCCGCGGGAGCGGGCGAGTCCCGCATTGTTGAGGGCGAAGCGTTAACCAATCTGACGAAGCTGACAGCCAAGCTGGAGGACGCTCTACAGACGCTCGAACGTCGCGGTCTGAACCTGGCAAGTCTGCTGGCGAGAACTAATGAGCGCGGGGTACCGGTATTCCGCGTGCAACTCGGCGGCCGCGAGGAGTGGTTACACACGGATGAGGAAGTAGACGCCTTCAAACAACGTGAAGAAGCACGGCTCGGTCACGAGCTAGTCGTCGGCGAAGCCACACCCGGCACGGGCAACGGCACGAACGGTCATGCCGAGGCGTTCTATGTCCAGGAGCTGCACGAAGTCCGTGAAATCAACCGCTCGTTGGATGAATTAAAAAAGGATGGATTGCTGGCGTCCGATCTGATTCCCGCACCGCGAGTAGCCGGCCGAGAACCGCCGTTGCGGTTAGTCCTGGAAAACGGCGGACAGGAATGGAAGCTGGCCCACTTACGCGACCTGGTCGCCGACGTCCGCAAACTCGGCGAACGCGGCCGAACGATCACACGATTCAAAGGCCTGGGTGAAATGGATCCCGAGGAATTGTGGGAAACCACCCTCGACCCGGAGAAGCGAACGCTATTGCAAGTACAACTCGACGATGCCTTGAAGGCAGATGAGATGTTTCGAACGTTAATGGGTGAGAAAGTGGAGCCGAGAAGGGATTTTATCACGAAGTATGCGTTGGAAGTGAAGGAGATTGATTATCATGGGGCGTAAGGCACATCCGTAGAAGCGTGCAATGTAAATTGCGCATGTGACAGCGTTCGTATACTCGGGCGGCATCTCCTTCGGGCGCATGCCTCCTGGACACCTCCGCGCGCCGGGATAGCATGACGCCACCCGAACGTCGGGTCTGCACGAACACCTTTTGCGGAGCGGACGATCCAATGAAGAAAATGCTGCTATCGTTTTCGATCCCGCTAGTCTTGGGACTACTGGTTCCGTCCTTTGTGGTCGCTGAAGACACTGCGGTCAAGCAAGCTTCCAATGTCAAAACGGTCGAATTTACCGGAGAATCGGTTGGTCGGAAGCTCAAGTACAACATTGCTCTGCCGGCTAACTACGATCAGACGACAGATCGCTTTCCGGTTCTCTATCTCCTTCATGGCTACTCGAGCAACTACACCGCCTGGGCTCGACTGGGAGCAGGGGAGTGCGCACGGGCCTATCACCTGATCGTGGTCATGCCGGACGTTGGCAACTCGTGGTACGTCAACTGGGCCAAAAGTGAAGACGGCCAGAAAAATCAGTGGGAAAACTTCATCATCAAGGATCTGATCGGACACGTAGATTCGACCTATCGCACGATTGCCAAACGCGAAGGCCGGGCGATCAATGGTTTGTCGATGGGTGGATATGGAGGCCTTGTACTCGGCTTACGACACCCGGATCTGTTCTGCTCCATCGGCAGCGAAAGCGGCGCGATTGCATTTGCCAAGCAAGCGGGTGAACGCTTGAAAGATGGTAAAGGACTGGTACGTCGCGACCGGCCGCTGTCGGCAGAGCCGGATCTAAAGATCGGCATCGAAGGATTCAACAGCCAGGTCGAACGCTCACCTAAAGGGCAAATCTTCACTACGCCCGAGGAATGTGCTGCCTACGATCCGTTTCAACTGGTGTTGAAGACCCCCAAGGAGAAACTGCCGCATATTTGCATCGATTGCGGTACCGAGGATCGCCTGCTCGGCAGCAGCCAGGAATTCGAAAAGCTGCTGATGGATAACAAGATTCCGTTTACCTATGCCCAATCGCCCGGCGAGCACAAGGGACCGTACTGGGCGCGCGAAGTCGGTCATGCGATGGCGATCCAGTACGCCATCATCCGACGTAACCTGACGGAAGAGCGCAAAGCCTCCGAGAAAAGCGCTGATTCAACACCCGTCAAAAAGACAGCACTCGACGAGTACATTGCCAAGCCGGATTCGACGTATGAGTGGAAAGTGGTCAGTAAAATCGCCGGTGACGGATACACCAGCTATGTCCTCGATCTCAAATCGCAGAGTTGGCGTAAGCCGCCTGAGGTCGATCGATCGGTCTGGCAACACTGGCTTATCGTCGCCAAGCCCGATGTCGTCAAGCACGACACGGCGTTCTTGAAAATCACGGGTGGCGCAAATGATGGGAAAGTTCCGACGAGCGTCGATCCGACCTCGGTGTTCTACGCGAAGAGCACCAATTCGATTGTCGCCGACCTGCACATGGTTCCCAACCAACCGCTGGTCTTCAATGGTGACGGCCAACCACGTAAAGAAGACGACCTGATCGCCTACGGTCACATCAAGTTTATGGACACTGGCGATCCGACTTGGCTGCCTCGTCTGCCGATGGTCAAGAGCGCCGTGCGGGCGATGGACGCGATTACGGAACTGATGGCAAAGGAAGACGAAGGTAAGTTCCCTGTCAAAAAGTTTGTCGTGGCTGGCGGGTCGAAACGCGGCTGGACCACTTGGCTTACCGGTGTGGTTGATCCACGGGTAGTGGCGATCATTCCAATCGTCATCGACGTCGTGAATGTGAAAGCGTGCAAGGACAATCATTACGGTTCCTATGGCTTCTGGGCGGAAGCCGTCGGTGATTATACGCGTCATCACATCCACGAACGGATGGATACGCCGCAATATGCTGCGTTGCTCAAGATTGTCGACCCGTACTCCTACGTCGATCGATTGACAATGCCCAAGTTTGTCGTCAATGCGAGCGGCGACCAGTATTTCCCGCCGGATTCGTCCAAGTTCTACTTCGGCGACCTTAAAGGAGTGAAATACTTGCGCTATGTGCCCAATGCGAAACACAACTTGAAGGGCTCGGACGCTGCGGACAGCATCCTGGCTTTCTATCGGTCTATCTTGCACAACGCCGCACTGCCGCGTTTTTCTTGGACCGTAGAGGCGGATGGATCGCTGCGGGTGGAAGCCAAGGACAAGCCGCTTGAGGTAAACCTGTGGCAGGCAACTAACCCGAGCGCGCGCGACTTCCGGCTAGACAAGATTGGCGCTGCCTATAGGAAATCGCGCCTGGAAGACGAAGGAAACGGCATTTACGTTGCTCGAGTCAAAGCACCGTCCGAAGGCTGGACGGCGTTCTTTGTGGAGCTAGTCTTCGATAGCGGCGAGAAGATTCCGTATAAGTTCACCACCCAAGTCCACATCCTGCCGGACAAGCTGCCACATAGCATCGAGGAGTTCCGACAGAAGATTAAGGAAGGGAAGTGATCGTGAAAATGTAGGCGGGGAAGCCGGGCTTACTATCCGTATAAGCGCGCCTGGCTTCCCCGCCAAAGCAATGCCTGATGCCTGATGCCTGAGACGTGGAAGCCCTACGTAATCGATGCTCACCTCTTCTTCAGGCGCTCAATGGCAGCTTTGGACTCGTGAGTTAGCACAGCGTCTGGAACACCACCCGCTAGCTTTCGCAATACTTCTATCGCTTCTGGCGTGCCGATGCGTTCGAGCACTTCAACGGCGCGCACTTCTCGGCGGCGTTCGGTTGTCCCTGGACTGGCCGATTCCAGGATCTGAAACATCGGCTGAATCCTCGTCGCATTGGGATCAGTGTCTGCCTTGCATAGTCCCGCTAGTTCGACCGTTGTCCATGTGAAAATTGCGATTTGCGCGTCTTCAGTGGGGTGGCGATGATCGGATCTCGCAGGTTCTTGAAGAAATCACCGTAATAGCTGGAAGATTCTCTCCTGCGAAGGAGGCAGCTTTGTCCGGCGTGCGCCGCACGGCCGGATCTGCAAACCTTGACCAACCTCATCCTGAGAACTTGAAAAATCTCCTTCTAGGCTCGTCCCCAGCGCGCGGAGTGTAGTATAGTTTGGCGCAACTGCCAGGCTTGAGAGCCTTTGACGGCTTAGGTTCGCGTTTTCCCCCTCTCAACTATTCACTTCCCGTCCGTCCGGACTGCAACCGGATCGCCGATCAGTGCGTTCGACATCAAGAGGGGACCCTATGTCTCGTAAGTCTCACCGGCGCGAGTCGCATCGTCGTTCGGATTCGCCTCAAAAGAAGCTGACTCATCGGCGAAATGCCTGTGTGCTAAACCTAGAGGCGCTCGAAGACCGCACACTGCCGACTCTGCTGGGGCAGACTCTGTTTCCGGCTGATAACCCCTGGAATCAAAACATCGCCAACGCGCCAGTGGCGCCAAATTCTACGGCGGTGATCAACAACATCATTGCAGAACAAGGCAGCGATGCCAGAATCCACCCGGACTTCGGCCAGGACTATCAGAACACCAATGTTCTCTATGGCATCCCGTACAACGTTGTGCACGGCAATTCGACTGCCAAGGTGAACGTCGTCATTGATGCCTATCCGGGCGAAAGCGACATAGTGCCAGCACCGATCCCGGCTAACGCCGTCATCGAAGGGGATTATCAAGATGGACCACGACCCGGCCTGAATAACCGCGGCGACTCGCATCTGATCATCTTCGACGAAGACAACGACATCGCCTACGAGTTCTACCACGCCTCCCGGCCGAGTGAGAACACCGATGGACAATGGCACGCAGATCAGGAAACTGTCTGGTACATGAACACGGATGAATTCCGCACCCTTGGCGAGACCTCGGCAGATGCGGCTGGCTTATCGATTCTCGCCGGCCTCACCCGGCCGGAGGAAGGCCTGCCCGTCAGTCAAGGTGGTCAAGGCGCCATCGATCATGCCATTCGCATGACGCTGCAAAACTCGTTGATTCTCGATCAATTTATCTATCCGGCGTCTCATGAAGCAAATCCGGGCAACACAAACGCATCCCTGCTAGTGCCGATGGGCGCACGATTCCGTTTGAAGGCGAGCGTAAATATTTCCACGCTGAACCCGGAATCGCAGATCATTGCTCGGGCGATGCAGCAGTACGGCCTGATCGTGGCCGATAATGGCAGCAATTTCTACTTCTCCGGGTCGAGTTTTTCTGAAAATGCGAGCGGTGCGAACACCTGGACGTGGGACGACAACGACATTCAGGATTCGGTGCACGGGCTGAAAAGCCTGGACTTTAGCGACTTCGAGCTCGTTGATCTAGCACCAGTCGTCACCGGGCTTAGCTCTTATGCTGGAACTGCTGGCACGACCATCACAGTGACCGGGCAGAACTTTTCCGGAGCGGCCGGGCATTTGCAAGTCTTGTTCGGGGGTATACCGAGCACGGCAATTACGATACTGGATGACAGTCATGTGACAGCACTTGTGCCAGCCGGTTCAGGCACGGTTGATGTACAAGTGCAATCCGGCGTGACTACAACTTCGGACGCTGAGAACTTCACAAACCCGATCTTCGGCTATGGCATTTCTGCGACGGGCGCCGACGACAAGTTTACCTTTGCACCCACGGCACCGGCGACTCACTTCTCGGTCAGTGCCACGAGCAGCACCAGTGCGGGGAACGCGTTCCAATTCACGGTCACCGCTTTAGATGCCAGCAACTTTACAGCTACCGGATTCGGCGGCACGGTCCATTTCACCAGCACGGATGCGATGGCTACCTTGCCGGCCGATTACACGTTCAAGCCGACGGATCTCGGAGTTCACACGTTCACGGTAACTTTGGTCACGCCAGGTAGTCAGAGTGTTACGGTTGCAGATACACCCGATGGCCTGACTTCTCTGACGACGCCGATCACTGTGACACCGGGCACGGTGAGTCTGTCTCGATCGAGTGTATCGGCTGGGACGACAAGCTTGCGCGTCGGGCAGATGACCACCGTGACGCTGACGGCTCGCGATGCCTTCGGCAATCAGGAAACTAGCGGTGGCCTAAATGTGCTATTCAGCATCAGCGGTATGGCGGGGGGAACCTTTGGTCCTGTCACCGATAACCGGAACGGAACTTATACGGCAACGTTCACGGCGACTATGGCCGGCAGCGGCACGATCAAGGCTACGATCGGTGGCCAGGCAGTGACGTCTACCGCGCCATCAGTGACAGTTACATCGGATGTCGCCCCGGTAATTCAGCCAATCGCTCCTGTCACGCTCACCCACGCTCAGTTCCCGGATATGCTGACTGTTTCGGCATCGTCACCGGTTGGCAATCCGCTGACGTATAGCGTCACGACGGCCGGTGATAACCTCCTGTACGACTTGCAGCAGCAGTACCAGTTCCAGGGGATCGGTTACCTGACCGCAGGCGCCACGGCCTACGTGCTGCACAGCAACCGGGCCGGTTCAGGATCGGGCGGCTACTATCTGCTGCGGCCTGCGGATGGCGCCCTCTTCGCTTACGATGGCTCGGGCAGTTACGCACATACGTTTGCAAATGGAACGCCGCTGGCTACGCTTGGTGCGAACGTTTACACCGACCCGATGCTGTTGATGAACGCTGAGCCGCCGATAGACTACACCACCCTGCAAAGTCTCGAGCAGCAGTATCGATTCCAGGGAGATGGTTACCTCACTGCAGGCGCCACGGCGTACGTTTTCACCTCAATGGCTGGCAACAATAGCTTCGGTAACCCGTACTACTTGCTGCGTTCCAACGGGGCGCTCTATGCGTACGATGGTTCGGGCAGCTACGCTCACACTTTTAGCAACGTGACGCCGACGGCGACTCTCGCTGCAACGATCTACAGCAATCCATCGTTGTTGATGAACGCGGTTGCAGGGCCCGCGCTCTATGCACAGCTCTACCAGCTAACATCGCAGTATGACTTGCAGGAATACAACGGTAGCTTTTACACGAACACCTATGGCCATCAGGCTGAGTGGATCTACAGTCCGGTGCTGAATCAGTATGGAGAACACTGGTACACGCTGACTCTCTCGTCCAACAATTCACAAGCCATACTGAGAGCTTGGCAAGGCTACCAGGACTCGAGCGTGGGTGCAGTCATTGCGACCCTCGATCCGAGCGTGTACTCCAACCCGATGCTGTTGACCAATGCCACGGCATTGCCCAACCCGGCCGTGACCGCCAGCATCGATGGTTCCGGACACCTGTCGATCGCACTGCCGAGCAGCAATTACTCCGGCACCTTCAAGGTCATAGTCACAGTGTCGGATGGGATTCTTTCTACATCGCAAACCGTGTCGGTGACATCGACTGACACTGCTCCGACGATCACCGCGACGCAGAATAACGAGACGGTTACCGCTGGCAGTACGCTCAGTTTTGCACACGGCAGCTTTCCGCAGACAGCAACGATATCCACAGCCGATGCTGAGAATGATGCGGTGACAACCACGGCTACGGTTTCCAGCTATAGCCTGGCGTTCAATCTGCAGCAGCAGTATCGGTTCCAGGGCATGGGCTACGCCACAATGGGCGCCACTGCCTATGTCCTGACGTCCGCCGGCTACAACAACTTCGGCAACTCAACGTACCTGTTACGTGCCGACGGATCGCTGTTCGCTTATTATGGCTCTGGCAGTTATGCTCATACCTTCGCCAACGTCACGCCAATTGCGAATCTGGGTGCTAATACTTATCTCGACCCGATGCTCTTGATGAACGCTCTGCCACCGATCAACTACACGACTCTGTACAACTTGCAGCAACAATATCAGTTCACTCAGCAGGGCGCTGGTTACTACATGTACGGCGCCTCCGCATTTGTGCTGCACAGCGGCCAGGCCGGGCCCGGCGTCGGCGGTTACTACTTGGTGGCGCCCGACGGTGGCCTGTACGCCTACGATGGTTCGGGCAGCTATGCACACACTTTTGCCAACAGCGCCAATCTCATAGCTAGCTTGGATCCGAGCGTTTACAGCGACCCCATGCTGCTGCTGGGTGCCCAGGCCGCGCCCGGGCTGTATGCGCAACTGCTCAAGCTGGAACAGCAGTACGATTTCAAGGCGGTCGGATCGTTCACGTACGGTGCTCCGGCCTATGTGCTGCAAGCCGCGTCGAATAACAACGACGGCAATTCCTACTACCTGTTGAAATCCAACGGTGGCCTCTACGCGTACGATGGCTCGGGCAGTTACGCCCATACCTTTGCCAACAGTGCTAATCTGGTGACCACGGTCGATCCGAGCGTCGTCAACAATCCGATGCTGCTGGTAAACGCCAAGGCTCCGATAGCAGCGACCGGCGTTACAGCTTCCTTGAGCAACGGTACTCTCACACTGAACGCACCGTCGTCGTTTGTCGGTACGTTCCAAGTGACCGTAGGAGCGACCGACGGGATCCTGACGAATACGGTCAGTTTCCAGGTGACATCAACAGATACGGCTCCAGCGCCGAACACCATCCCGGCGCAGACGGCCTCGAAATCAGGTTCCCCGTTGCAAGTAACGCTCGGCTCGAGCGATGCGGAGAATGATTCGATTAGCTACACAGCCGCAGTAGCTGGCTATAGCCCGGCGTACAATCTCGAGCAGCAGTACCACTTCCAGGGAATGGGCTATTTCACAACGCCGGATGGAACGACCGCCTATGTATTGTCAGTGGCGGGAATGAATGCCAACGGCAATCCCTATTATCTATTGAAGTCCGACGGTGCGCTTTACGCTTATGACGGCTCAGGTAGCTACAGCCACACCTTCGCCAATGGCGCTAATCTCATCGCTACGCTGAACTCGAGTTACTACAGCAACCCGATGCTTCTTACCAACGCACAAGCGCCAGCGACTCCTCCTGCGATGGTGAGTGTCAATGGCAACACATTGACGGTCAATGTTGCAGCCGTACCGGTTGGCACGGTCTTCCAGGTTGTAGTAACAGCCAATGACGGGGCGGAAACCACGAGTACGAGCTTCCTGGTGACTGTTACGGCATGACCGGTCACAAAGATGAAAATGACGTCAAGTGCCATTTTCAAAACGGGGAGAAAACCGTATTGAGTGACGCGGTGGGAGATCTCGCGTTGGTGCCAGAATACGAGGGCTCAACATGGTTCTACCAAGACTAACGATCGACTGTACCCTTTTTGTCCTTTTGATTATCCGGAGCATCAGTGGCTACGCGGCGCCCGAGAATGAGCGCGAGCAGAAAGTTCCCGAACATACCGGCCAACCTCCGGAACGTAACGTCCAGCATTGTAAAAGTCCAGACAATGAGCGAAAGGCCAAGGCGGTCAAGGAGGAAATGACCAAGCTTGAGGGAACCTGGGGCTTGGCCGAGCACACGAACGATTCCGGACTAATAACTCGGTTTAGGTCGGACAACCGGGGCAGGAATAAGATAACAATTGTAGGCAATAAGTGGTCTTTTAGAAATGACGCTGGTAAAGTGGAAACGTGTATACAGGTTTGCATCGATCCCACGACGACGCCGAAATCGATGGAATGGTCCTACAAGGATGCGTTTAAGTCGGAGGTAGTGCGATATACTATTTACGAACTGAATGGGGACGAATTGAAGCTTAGGGAGCTACATTATACGCGGCAATCGCGCCCGAAAGAGATGAAGATTCCTTTCAAAGGCGCTCGAGTTATCAGCAGTGAGGATGAGGAATTCATCGATTGCTATAAGCGCATAAAGCCCTAACTGTTGGTGCCTGTCGACTTATCTCGATGGACCTGTTGAGGGTCCGTCGCTTCAAACGCGCCGCCTATTGGCCTACCCCTGACAAGGACTCACACCGGGGGAGGCGGCGGTTGCGCTGTGGCCGGGTCGGCAGGCCTGGGCCGGACCTGTAGAGCCTCCCCGATCTCCGCCAGGCACAACTCGATCTCCAGCAGTTTCTCAGCCGTTCTCCACTCGGCCTGCCCGACGCGGTGGCGCACCCAAGCGACCGCGGCGTACACCAGCAGCACCAGCCCAAAGACTTGCACGATGTCCCGTAACCTCTCGGGCCAGGACTGGACCATCAGTAGTAAGAGACAACCCGTAAGCCCGACGTAAGCTACCCCGGCGCCAGCTGCCCACTCGGCAGACCCACGCCGGCTGACGACCCCCTTCCAGTAGCCCCGGAAGGAGAAGCCGGCGGCGAATAGGAGGGCCAGGGCTGTCAACGGAAAGTAGACCAGGCTGAACGCCCCACCCTCTGTTGCCTGCAACCTCTGCTGCAGTGCGCTGACGCCGCAGACCGTGGCCGATAGCCCCATTAGAACGGCACAAATGAGATACCCTTTTCGCTCGCCGCCTGTGAGCGTCTTCTCGAACATGGCACGCATCTCGCGCTCGTAACGCTGTCGGGCATCCGCTGATGGTCGGTCAACAAGGAGGAGTCGCTGGACAAAACGCTTTTGCGACTCATTCATGGCGCGACTCCTCCTCGGCGATCACCTGGCGAAGGGCCCGTTTGGCGTAGTGTAGCCGGGACTTGACCGTGCCCGGCGGGACGCCCAGGACGGTCGCAACCTGCTCGACGGTTAGGTCTTCCAGGAAGAACAGCGTGAGGACCTCACGGTGCGGCAGGGAGAGCGACAATAGCCCCCGGTGGACCTGCTCTGCGTCCTCGAACTCAAGCGGTCCACCAGTCAGGTCCAAGGCGTTCGTATCCGGATGGTCTTCCAAGGACTCGTGCGGCGGCTCGCGCGCACGAGCATGGCTGTTGGCTACGTTACGGGCGATGCGGTATAGCCACGGCGCCAGACTCCGCGGGTCGCTTAGGAAGCCGATGCCGCCGAGAACCCGCACCCAGGTTTCCTGGAGGACGTCCCGGGCATCGGCCTCGTCGCGGACGAGCCGGCGGAGGAAATACAGCAGGCGCGGCTCCCATGTGCGGATCAATTCCTCCAAAGCGGCCCGGTCCCCGCGGCGGCAGCGCAGCGCGAGGAGTTCACGGGCCACGGCATCTTTGTCGCGGGGCAAGCGAATTCACTCCGTGAACCTCTGCAAATACAGACTCTGCTCTCGGCCGTGCGGTTCAAAAGGACTGGCCGCTTTTCCCGGTGCACCCGGAAGTCCATTTGGCAGGCGAGGCTGATCTGCGGAGGGTCGGGCAGCACACACCTGAAGGTACTCGCCTTTAAGGACCTGCATGCCGACGATTTCAAGACACGCGAGCGAACGACGGTCGAGCTAGAGCGCCTGGCTGAACTGGTTGAAAACCAAGTGCGTGCAGCGCTGAAGGATGAGACATCCGCTGAGACGAAGCGACGCCTGGAGCGGATTCTTGATGCAATCGATCTCCTCGATTCCGGCCGTCTGCGTCAGCTGCGTGCTGTCCAGCTGCTGGGACGTATTGGGACGGCAGAAGCGAGGTCGCTGTTGCAAGAACTATGTTACGGAGCAGCGGCCGGGCGACTGACGTGCGAAGCCAAAGCATCCGTACAGCGGCGCTGGCCAACAATGCCCTAAATCCCCTGCATTTTCTGGAACCGTTTTCGCTGCCGCAACGTCAGACTGGAGACAGATGCCGCTCGGTGGAAGTGCTTGACAGAATAGACGCTTCAGCTGAGACTGATGCTTGGAGGAGCCGGTGCAATGCCCGGCTTGACTGTTCGGTAAGCGATTTCAGGGGACTCCCATGCACGGAA
>Ga0326727_10011864_pt1 | contig 20079 bp, 14 predicted proteins | sample MB2enrmetagenome_FD_207643 | JGI IMG/M metagenome (GOLD analysis project Ga0326727, IMG submission 207643) | Lab enriched peat soil microbial communities from McLean, Ithaca, NY, United States - MB29MY | ecosystem: Environmental > Terrestrial > Soil > Wetlands > Peat | place: USA: New York...
TCATCATCCGCTCCATCTCGGCGGCCGAACACTGCCAGGTTTCATCCACCACCCAGCATCACCCGCCCACCGGCTATGCGGACAGATCACGTGTGAATTGGACCGGACAACTCACATACTAACGACATTTCCTTGTGTGCCCCCCTACCAATTAGGCGCGGAACGTGATAACCTCATTCGCATCATGAGTGCGAGCCCTCTGGAAGCCTCCACTGTTTCCTCGTGTCTTCGGTCCGGCAGCCGGTTGCTGCTGCCGGCGCTGGCGGCCCTGCTGGCCTGGCCATCGGCATACGCCGCCGCCTCGCGGCTGGACCCGGCCGAAAAAGAAACCCTCAAGCTGACTCCGGCAGTCGTGCTGATCAAGATCGACTACACCATCAAGTGGGCGTTCGAGGTCAACATCCAGGAAAAGAAGGGCGGTCCGATAACGAAGCACCAGCTAAGCGGGAACGCGCAGGGCTGGGTTTCCGGAAGCGGTTTCATCTACCGCCCCGACGGCTACCTGATTACGAACGGCCACGTGGTGGGGCCCGCGAACCTGAACGACCATCTGGCGCAGGACGATTTTACCGCCAGCGTGCGGAGTTTGGTGCTCCCGTCCGTGGTGCAGGATGTGGCCAAGCTCACCGGCCGCGACTGGACCGGGCACGAGGAGGAACTGGCGCGCATAGTCAACCTGCAAATCGCTCACAGCGAGCCAAAGATGAGCGTGTACCTCGCCAACCATTCCTCATACCTCGGCGAAATCAAGGCCTACAGCGAGGACGCCACCAAGCGCGGCAAGGACGTGGCCATCGTCAAGATCGACGGCAACAACCTGCCGACGGTGCGGCTGGGCGATTCCGACAACATCCACATTCAGGAGCCCATACGCGTCATTGGCTTCCCGGGCGTGGCCTCGGCTCTGAATAATTCACAGATCAGCGTGGAGTCGGTCCTTGTGCCCACCGTCACCAACGGCCACGTCTCGGCGGTGAAGGTGGACTTCAAGGGCTTCCCGGTGATTCAGTCCGACGCGGCTATCACCCACGGCAACAGCGGCGGCCCGGCGTTCAATTACCAGGGCGATGCCATCGGCATTGGCACGTATGGCTCGGAGGGGAGCGTAGCCGGTTTCAACTTCTTCGTGCCCATCAACACCGCCCTCGAGTTCGTGCGTCAGGTGGGAGCCAAACCCGAGCAGGGGCTTTTCGACAGCCTTTGGGCGGACGCGCTGGACACCTACGATGCCGGCAAGTGCGAGACATCCAAAGAGAAACTGGACGACGTGCTGCGCATCATGCCGAATGAGCCCGACGCCACCCGCCTGTATGCCGCCGCCGAAGGCTGTGCCGCCTCCGAGGGGCCCGTGGGCCGCATGATGGAGAGCGCCGCGTGGATGATCTGGGGTGGGGCCGGCCTGCTGCTGGTGTTGCTTTTGGTGGCCGCTCTGCTGATGATGCGCGGAAAGAAGCCTGTCGCCGCGCCAGCCATGGCGGGAGCGCCGGGCATCGGTCCGGGGGGCGCGCCGAAGAGAGTGGACTTCCAGCCCCAGCCCGGGCTGCCACCGGCCGCCGAGCATTCCTTCGGCAGCATACAGGTGACCTCCGGATCGTTGTCGGGACGCCGCTTCCCGGTCACCAAGGCCGGCCTGCTGCTCGGCCGCGACGTCTCGAAGTGCCAGGTGGTATTCACCGAGGACGTTGTTTCCGGCGAACACGCCTGGATCGTCCCGATGGACAATGGCGTGGTGGTGATCGATCGGGGATCGAGTAATGGGACGTTCATCAACTCGGTGGAGTCCCCGCGCGTCGGCAAGGTTGGCCTGCAGAATGGCGACCGTATATATTTGGGCAAGAAGGGGTCGGTGGTGGTCACCTACTTCGCGTCCTGAGAAGCGCAAAGGGCCCGGCGGCGGGCCTCCGGAGGGAAACTCCGGCACACCCCGCCGAGGCGCCGTTTTGCGCGAGTGCCTGAAGAAGGTCAGGGAGACTGGAATGGCTAAGTTTTGTGCGAACGGGCATCAGATGGAAGATTCCTGGCAGATTTGCCCATACTGCCAGAAGACCGGATTTCAGGGAGGCCCCGAGGCGGCGAAGACCCGGCTGGAAACCGCGCCGCCACCGTTGCCGGCCTCCGCACCGGCCTCCGCACCGGCCGGCGGCCGCAAGACGGTGGTGCTGTCGGAGATGCGGAAGGCGCCCGTGGTGGGCTGGTTCGTGGCCATGAGCGGCGAGCAGAAGGGCGCGGATTTCCGCGTTCGCGACGGGCAGAACTCGCTGGGTTCATCGCCGGACAGCGACATTTGCATTAGCGATGTCACGGTCTCGAGCCGCCACGCCAGCATCCGCCACAAGGAGGAGAAGTTCATCCTCACCGATCTCGATTCGACCAACGGAACATTTCTGAACGAGGGTACGGAGTCGATTGGCCGCGAGGATCTGAAGGATGGCGACACCGTCCGGGTGGGCGACGTGGTGTTGAAATTCAAGTGCCTGTAGGGCGGGCATGATCGTACGTCCCGGCATCGAACTGGCCAACCTGACCGACACCGGTTGCGTGCGCGAGCGCAACGAGGACTACTATTGTTACTTCGAGCCGGACGACGACGAGGCGTTTCGCACGCGCGGCCGGCTGCTGGTGGTGGCCGACGGCATGGGCGGCCACGAAGGCGGCCAGGTGGCCAGCGGCATCGCCGTCGAGATGGTGCGGCAGACGTGGGCTGACGGGACCGGCGACCCCGCCGATCTGCTGATCGCGGCTCTCGGCAACGCCAACGGCGCGATCCGGGAATACGCACGGGAACACCCCGAGTTGGCTGGCATGGGCACCACCTGTACTGCCGTCGCCCTGGTCGGCGACCTCCTCTACTACGGTCATGTGGGCGACACCCGCCTGTATCTGATCCGCAACGGCGCCATCCGCCGCCTGACCCACGATCACTCCCTGGTGCAACGGCTGGTGGACAGCGGGGCCATCACCGAGGAAGAGGCGGCGGAGCATCCGGATCGCAATGTGCTGGTGTCCGCCCTGGGAATGCGCGGCGCGGTTTCAGTGGACGTGCCCGACGGGGGCGTGCCGCTCGAACCGGGCGACACCCTGCTGGTCTCCACCGACGGGCTGCATGGGTTGGTGAGCGATGCCGAACTGCTCGACGCGGTGACGCGGTGCGAGCCCCGCCAGGCCTGTCAGGAACTGGTGCAACTGGCCAGGGACCGCGGCGGCCCGGACAACATTACGTTGCAGATCGTGCGCCTGGACGGGGCGCCGACAAAGGCGCCGGAACCGGCAAAGGCCCGCCCCGCCCGCTCGAAGAGGACCAGACCGGAACACCCGGCGGTGCAGCCAGAACGGTCATGACCGGAACGGATATCGGCAACTACCGCATTCTCGAGAAGCTTGGCGAGGGCGGCATGGGCGTGGTCTACAAGGCCGTAGACACCTCGCTGGACCGCGTCGTCGCCGTCAAGGTGCTCAATGCGGATCTGGCACGGGTTCCCGAGCTGGTATTCCGCTTCCGCGGCGAGGCGAGGGCGCAGGCCAACCTCAACCACACCAACCTGGCCACGCTCTATGCGTTTCTCACCGTCGGCGACAACGCCATGATGGTGATGGAATTCGTCGACGGCGAAACCTTCGCGGAGTTGATCCGCCGCCGGGGCCCGCTGCCCGCCCAGGGCGCCGTGCCCATGTTCCGCCAGGCGCTGCTGGGGTTCGGCTACGCCCACCGCGCCGGCATCGTGCATCGCGACATCAAGCCCGGCAATCTGATGCTGAACCGCCAGGGCATCGTGAAGGTGATGGACTTCGGCATCGCCAAGGTGATGGGCCAGCGCGGTGTGACGCGCACGGGTGTGCAGGTGGGCACCTGCCGGTATATGTCGCCCGAGCAGGTGCTCAACAAGGACGCCGATTTCCGCAGCGACATCTACGCGCTCGGAATCACGCTGTACGAGATGCTGACGGCGAACACGCCGTTCCAGAGCGACAGCGAGTTCCAGCTCATGTCGGACCACGTACACACGCCGCCGCCTCCGCCGACGCGGTTCTATCCGTACATCCCGAAGGGCGTCGAGAACGCCGTCCTGAAGGCGCTGGCGAAGAACCCCGACGACCGTTTCCAAACGGTGGAAGAGTTCGGAGCGGCGCTGGAGCGTCCCGACGACTTCGGCGTCGGCGCTGCGGTGGCTGCCGTCTCGCCGCCACCGCTGCCGCCTCCATACACCGCCCCGGGACAGATCGCCTGGCCGCCGGCCGCAACCGCAACCATGCCGGCGGCTGGCCCCGCGGCCGTTCCTCCTCCGGGGCAGTATCAGACGCCGCCCCCGCCGTATCAGACACTGCCTCCGTATCAGACGCCGCCTGGGCCGTATCAGACGCTGCCTCCGTATCAGACGGCGCCGCCGCCGGAGTATCAGACACCACTGCCGCAGTATCAGCCACCACCTCCAACGCCCTCCTCTGGGCTGGGGGTTCTGTTGGCCACATGGCCCGGCAGGATCGTTATCGCGGGCATCGCGGCTCTGGTCCTGCTCATGGGAGTCTGGTTACTGCTCCTGCTGAAGCCGGATCCGCGGCGGCCGCTGCCGCGCCCCAGCGCTCCCCAGGTGTCGCCGTCGCAGATCATAAATCCGGCGCAAAATCCGGGGGACGTGGACACCAAAACGAGCGACAACACCACGCCGGCCCTGCAGGTGCAGGCGTTCGAGGCCGCGCCGAATCCGGTCCGCCCGGGACAGCCGGTGACCCTGAGCTGGTCCGTTCCCGGCGCCACAGAAGTGACCATCAGCCCTTCCATTGGCACGGTCCCGGCGCAGGGCAGCCAGGTGATCAGCGCTCGGGCCAATGCCCGGTTCACCCTCACCGCGACGGGCGCCGACGGCCGGACGGTTTCGCAAGCGCTGGACGTCATGGTGGATAGCGGTGCCGCGGGCAGGCCGTCGCCGACCAGGCAGACTCCCGTGGCCACCTCGCCGCCTGCCGTCGCGCCCCCGCCGCAGCAGACACAGGCTCCGGTCCGGACCGCGCCCCCACCGGTTCCGTCCGCGCCCCAGCAGGCTCCTCAACAGGGGCGCTTCAGTCCGGTGATGAGCGTCTACCACGATCACGGCATCCTCGCGGGCAACCAATACGTGTGGCCGAGTTGCTGGGGTCAGATGCAGATTGGCAACGGGCGGGTGGTTTATCATGTTCTCGGCACCTCCGATGGACGCCGCGACGATTTTGTGGTGCCGGTTTCGGCGGTGCAGGAAGTCCAGGTAAACCGGATGCCCATTCGCGGCCGTCACGCTTTTCACATGCGCATCAACGGGCAGACCTTCAACTTCGTTCCCGCGTCCGGTTCGCCGGTGCCGTACGTGAACACGATCCAGCAATGGCTGCAGGCAAAATGATAAGCGGGATGCTGGCTGCGTTTCTGAGCCGCGCGCGTCAGCGAGCGGTTTTCGGAGGAAGCATCAGATGATCGGAACCAGAGTCGCAGGCTATCAGATTCTAGAAAAGCTCGGCGAGGGCGGCATGGGCGTGGTCTACCGGGCCGTCGACCTCTCGCTCGACCGGGTGGTCGCCCTCAAGGCGCTAACCGCGGAGCTGGCGCAGAACCCGGAGCTGGAGCAGCGCTTCCGCGCCGAAGCCAAAGCGCAGGCCAGCCTCAACCATGTGAACCTCGCCACTCTCTACGCCTTCCTGGTGGAGAACGGCTCGGCGTGGATGGTGATGGAGTTCATCGAGGGCGAGACCTTCGCCGGCATAATCCAGCGGCGCGGCCCCATTCCCAGCCAGGAATCGGTCCCGCTATTCCGCCAGGCGCTGCTGGGGCTCGGTTATGCGCACCGCATGGGCATCGTGCATCGCGACATCAAGCCCGGCAACATGATGCTCAACCGCCAGGGCATCGTGAAGGTGATGGACTTCGGCATCGCCAAGGTGCTGGGTGGCCGCAGCATGACGCGCACGGGCACGCAGATGGGCACGGCGTGGTACATGGCCCCGGAGCAGGTGTTGAACCGGGGCGTGGACATCCGCTCCGACATCTATGCGCTCGGCGTCACCCTCTACGAAATGCTCTCGGGCCGCGTGCCCTTCGAAAGCGACAGCGACTATCAGGTGATGGCGGACCACGTGAACACGCCGCCGCCACCGCCCACGCAGTTCTATCCGTACATCCCGCGAGGCGTGGTCAACGCCGTTCTCAAGGCGTTGGCAAAGGATCCCAACGCGCGCTTTCAGACCACCGAGGAGTTCGGCGCGGCGCTGGAGGACCCGGAGGGGTTTGCCTGGGCGCCCGCGGCCGTCGCGGTGGCTCCCGGTGTTGTGGCCGCCGGCGCTGTCGCAGCCGCGCCCATGGCCCCGGCTCCGCCGCGACCCGACATGGCCGCCACGGCTGCTCTCACCCGGCCCGTCGAGGTGCCACCACCCGCGCTGCCGCCCCGGCCGGGTTTCGCGTGGACCGTGCCGCGCCTGGCCCTGCTCGGCCTCGGCGTGGCGGTTCTGACCGGCGCCGCCGTGTATCTCCAGATGCACCCGCCGGTTCAGCCGAAGCAGGATCATGGGACGTCGTCAGTTCCCATTACCGGGCACACCGCCTCCATCGGCACACGGACCGTGCAAAAGGTGGAGATTCCACCCGTCCAGGTCCAGCAGCCGGCCGATTCGGGCAGGACTCCCGCGGGAGTGCAGCAGCCGGCCACTCAGACTCCCTCGGGCCGACAACAACAGCAGCAGCAGGTACTGCCGCAACAGCAGCAGGTATCGCCGCAACAGCAGGCGCCGCCGCCGGCTCCGGCTGAGCTGGTGATACCGGCCGGGACCGCGGTCGCCATCCGCACCATCGGGCCGATCGATTCGAGCACCAGCTACCGCGGCCAGAAGTTCTCCGTCAGCGTGGACACCCCCGTGTTCGTCGCTGGCAACCTGGTTGTCACTCAGGGCGCGAATGCCCAGTTGGAAGTGGTGGACGTGATCGCCTCCGGGCACTCCAAGGGACGCGCGGAACTGGAGTTGCGCCTGGTGACTCTGTTGGTCAACGGACGATTCCGGACCGTGACCAGCGACTCCGTTTTTCGGGAGGATTCCTTGCGCGGCAAGGCCGGCGCCGCGGTGGTGGGAGGAGCGGAGGCGGTGGGCCGCGACATCGGCGGGCTCTTCCACAAGAAGAAAGGGACCGCCAAGGGCGCGGAAGCCGGCACGGGCGCCGAAGCGACGACCCGCGGTGACGTGACCATCCCTGCGGAGACGCGCATCGAATTCCATCTGCGTGCAGCCGTACCGGTGTCGTGACCGGCCCCGTGGTCCTACGGCTTGTTGCCGACGCTCACTGAGCCTCGCAATACGCCGTGACAGCTTTGCTGCGGGCTCCGCCTTGCCGTCCAATCGGCGGGCTCAAGCGCCGGCGTTCGGGAATGGCTGCGCGTTGCGCCTGAACGGAACCACAGGTGCTGTGGGATTTGCAGTGCAGCGGAAACACAACGAGATTTCTGCGGAGGCCCCGAACGGCTCCCGCGCGCGGGCGGACAGTGGAGTCCCGATGTCGGACAATGATTCGATGGGACCAAGGGCGTATTGATGTCATTCTGGCAGGACGTTTCCTATGCAATACGCACGCTGCGCAGGAGCCCGGGCCCGACGGCCGCCGCAGTGATCGCGCTGGCGCTGGGCATGGGCGCCAACACGGCCATGTTCAGCGTGGTGGACGCGGTGTTGCTGAACTCCGCCGCGCTGCGCGGCCTGCGGGATCCGGGGCGTCTGGTGATGGTGTGGGAGAGGAATCCCGCCATGATGGTCTTTCTGGCCGAGCGGTTGCCGGTGGCCCTGCAGAACTATCGCGAGTGGAAGCGGCAAAACCGGTCGTTCGCGGGGATGACAAGGTTCCTGTCGTCCAACTGCACCCTCGGGGGCCGCAATCGCTCCGCGGGAGACCGTCCCGAGCGCGTGGAGTCCATGGTGGTTGAGCCCGGCTTCTTCGCGCTGCTGGGTATCCGGACGGAGATGGGACGCGCGTTCACCGCCGGCGACGCGCAGACGGCGAAAGACCGCGTGGTAATGGTGAGCGAGGAACTGTACCGCAAGCGATTCGGCGGCGATCCTAACCTGGCCGGAAAGACACTGCAAGTGGACGGCGTGGAGCGCGCCGTGGTGGGAGTCCTGCCGGAGAAGTTCGAAATGCCTGGCCTGTGGCAGGGAACCGACCAGCGCAGGCCTGCAGTGTGGATGCCCGCCGACGCCGCTGCGGGCACTCCGCAGGAACTTTGGAGCCGGACCTGGTTGGTGTACGCGCGGCTGCGGCCTGGCGTGACCGTGGCGCAGGCGCGCAGCGAGATGAAAGTGATCGGGGAAGGGGTGCGAAAACAGTACCCGGAACAGAACGAGGGCTGCGGCGTCAACGTGTTCTCGCTGGCGGAGGAGGACGTGGGGCCGGACCTGCGACACAGCCTGCTGATCCTTCAGGTAGCCGTGGGGTTCGTGTTGCTGATCGCTTGTGCCAATGTGGCGAATCTGCTGCTGGCGCGGGCGGTGGGACGCGAGCGGGAGATCGCCATCCGCCTGGCTCTGGGAGCGTGGCGAGGCCGCATCGTGCGCCTGATGCTGACCGAGAGCGTCCTGCTGAGTTTGCTGGGCGCCGCGGTGGGAGTGGGGCTGGCCTTCTGGAGCCTCGACGCGATCTCCGCTCTGGCGCCGCAAGACACGCACGGGTTTCACGAGCTGCGGCTGGACGGGACCGTGCTCGGCTTTACGCTTCTGATGTCTGTCCTGACCGGAGTCATCTTCGGGCTCGCGCCGGCCTGGCACGCGGCCGGCCGGAACCTGAACGAAGCGCTCAGCAGCGGCGGGCGCTCCATCAGCAGCGGCCCGCAGTGGCTGCGCAGCGGGATGGTGGTGGGCGAGGTGGCGCTGGCGCTGATTCTGCTGGCCGGCGCGGGTCTGATGATCCGCAGTCTGAGCGTGCTGATGAGCGTGGACCCGGGCTTTCGCACCGACCATCTGCTTACCGTGCAGACGGCTTCGGGAAGCGCGGCGGCCGCCCGCTCCTTCGGCAATGAACTGCTGGCGAGGGTGGAGCGTCTGCCCGGCGTGCAATCGGCGAGCATCTCCAGCGGGCTGCCCATGGAGAGCGTCACCGAGCAGAATTACAGCATCGAGGGCCGGCCAAAGCCGAAGAATGCGCCCATCGCGGGACGCACCAGCGTGACCGAAACGTTCTTTCGCACCATGGGTGTCCCCATCCGGCGTGGACGGGGCTTCACGCGCGCCGATGCGGAGGCGAACGAGCCGGCGGTGTTGATGGTCAACGATGCTTTTGTGCGGCGCAACTGGCCCGCCGAGGATCCGTTGGGCAAGGTGGTGCTGTTGCCCAATGGCGACCAAGACCTCCGGCTCACCGTCGTCGGAGTGGTTGGCAATCTGCATGAGATGGGCCCTGACGCGGAGACCAGGCCGGAACTGTACGTGCCGTCGCGCACGTTTTCCGACATCAACCTGGCGGTGCGCACGGCGGGAGATCCCATGGCGCTGGGCCCGGCGGTGGAGCGGGCGGTGTGGAGCATCGATCCGACGATACCTGTGCAGGAAATGCGCTCCATGCAACAGGTGCTGCACGACTGGCCCGCGGACCGCCGCTTCAACATGATGGTGCTCGGCGGCTTCGCCGGCCTTGCGCTGCTGCTGTCCTCGCTCGGGCTGTACGGCGTGCTGGCCTACCTGGTGACGCTGCGCACGCGGGAACTGGGCATTCGCGTAGCCCTGGGCGCGGGCTCGTCCCAGGTGCTGCGGCTGGTGGTGGGCCAGGGATTGCGCATGACCGCGCTGGGAATCGGCATCGGCCTGGCTGGCGCGCTGCTGCTGACTCGGCTCATGCAGAGCCTGGTGTTCGGAATCAGCACCTCCGACCCGGTGACGTTCGCGGCCGTGGTGGTGACGCTGGCGCTGGTCGCGCTGCTGGCCAGCTACGTGCCGGCCCGGCGCGCCACTAAAGTGGACCCGATGCAGGCGCTGCGGACCGAGTAAGCAATACACAGAGTGAAGTCTGTGCCACCTTTTTTCGGGAGTTTGTCAGCATATGGTGGACAGGCTTCAGCCTGAGGGGACACGCACCATCCATCGCTGCTCAAGTACGCCCGTAACCAATCGCCCGGCGCGAGCATCGTTTCCAGCAGATGCTCCGACGGCAGCCTCTCCTCTTCACAGTCTCGCTGTTTCTGGCGACGTCCATGGCGCCTGGCCAGGAGGAGGCCACGTTCTCGGCGGACGTTCGCGTAGTCAACGTGCTGGCCAGCGTGCGGGACAAGAAAGGCGCCTTCATCCGCGACCTGTCCAAAGACGATTTCACGCTGCTGGAGAACGGGCGCCCGCAGGAGATTCGCTATTTCGCGCGCGAGACCAATCTGCCGCTGACGCTGGGGCTGATGGTGGACACCAGCATGAGCCAGCACCGCCTGCTCGACGCCGAGCGCGGCGCCAGTTACCGCTTTCTGGACCGCATGCTGCGCGACCAGGACCAGGTCTTCATCATGCAGTTCGACATGGCCGTGCAGTTGAGCCAGGACCTCACCTCGTCGCGCAAGCAACTGGAGGACACGCTGCCGCTGGTGGATACGCCCACGCGCGACGAGCTGCGCATGGAAGGGATGCGCGGCGGAACGCTGCTCTACGACGCCATCGTGAGAGCGTCGAACGAGATTATGAAGAAGCGGACTGGCCGCAAGGCGCTCATCGTGCTTTCCGACGGGGGCGAGAACGGGAGCGAGGCCACGATCGAGGAGGCCGTCGACGCGGCCCAGCTCGCCGACACGCTGATTTACTCGGTTCTATTCGCGGACCCCGCCTATCAGGGCTTCGGCGGTCCGGATGGCGCGAGCATCCTCAGGCGCCTGTCGAAGGAAACCGGCGGCGGCTTCTACGAAGTCTCGAAGAAGCAAAGCATCGACCAGATCTTCGACCGGATTCAGGACGAGCTGCGCAGCCAGTACAGCCTGGGCTACGTTCCGGACCAGCCGGTCACCGTTTCCGAGTTCCGCCGCATTCGGCTCACCACGAAACAACCGGGACTGGTGGTGCAGGCGCGCGACCGTTACTGGATCAAGCGGTAACGCGGACCGCCCGTCACCGTCGCGGCTCAGCAACTGGCCGCGGCCGCCCGTGGCAGCACCTGAAACAGCATGTCGGCGGGGTACTCTTTGACCTTGTACTTCGGGCCCTTGCAGGAGGCTTGCCGGAGTGCGCTCCGCATCGGCCCACGGCGCAACTACCGCCGTAGCAATCTTCCAGGTACCCAGATAGAAGGCGTCCCAGGCCGGAGCCGCAGAAGCGAACACGCCAACGGCCGGACCGATTGCCATGCAGCGCACAAGTTGAGTGCTGGTCATGATCCCGGTCATTTCGCCGCGCGCAGACGGGCCGATTCGGCTTCCACCGCGCGCATGACGCGCAGGACGTTGCCGCCGTAGATTTTGCGAATGTCGTCTGGGGAGTAGCCGCGCTCCAGCAGCGCCCGCGTCAGATTGGGATACTTCGAGACGTCGTCCAGACCGATGGGCGTACACTCCACGCCGTCGAAATCGCTGCCGATGCCCACCGCGCCGATACCGGCGATCTTCACAATGTGATCGATGTGCGCCACCGCGTCGTCCAGCGTCGCGCGTACCGTCGCCTTGCGGTATTCCGCCAGCAGCGCGTTCCGCTCCGCCTCGCCCGGCGCGGCCATGATCCGCTTCATGAACGGCATCCCGGCGTCCGCCGATTTCTGCGACACGAACTCGCAGCCGAAGTTCACATCCACCACGCCGCCTTTTTTCGCCAACGCGACAATCATCTCGTCGGTCATGTTGCGCGGTATGTTGGAGACCGCGCGGCAGGAGGAGTGGGAGGCGAACGGCGGCGCCGTGCTCACCTCCAGCACGTCCCAGAAAGTCTTGTCGGCGACGTGCGAAATATCCGCCATCATGCCCAGGCGGTTCATCTCGCGCACCACATCGCGACCAAATGGCGTGAGGCCGTTGTGGTGCACCACTGCCGGGTCGTCGATATCGCCCGAGGAGTCCGCCCAGTTGTTGGTATTGACGTGCGTCAGGGTCATGTAGCGGACGCCCAGCGCATAATAATCGCGCAGCAGACGGAGGCTATCCTCGATGGCGTGCCCGCCTTCGATGCCGATCAGCGCAGCGAACTTCCGCTTGCGGTGCGCGGCCGCGATGTCGCCGGCCGTCAGGGCGAGCCGAACCCCATCCGGATAGCGGTCGGCGATATCGTGCCGGATGGTGTCGATCATCTCCAGCGTCCGATGCGCCGACTGATTCGTCTTCACGTACTTCGCGTCCACAAAGGCGGCGAAGAACGTCGCGCCCACGCCGCCCTCCCTCAGCCGCACCAGATCGGTGTGGCCGGTGGACTGGCGCACGCCGATATCGAGGCCGTCCACGGTATTGCTGGTGACGTCGTTGTGGGTGTCGATCAGGATGGCCGAGCGTTGCACCCTGGCCACTTCGGAGTCGGAAACCTTGTGCGGCGGCGGGGCGGCGAGAGCGGCCACCGCGGTGCACCACAGGAACCAGCGAAGACACAGAAGCATTAGCGTTATAGTAGCGTTACCTGACGGAAGATGAAACTCACTGCACTCACTCTCCTGCTGGCGCCGCTGGCCGCCCAGCAGCCGGCCGCGCTGGCGATTCGCAACATTCGGTTCGACGCGAAGAAGGCGACGGTGGATTTCGACGTGGCCAACCAGACGGCGAAACCGGTCCATGCGTGGCTGGTGACGGTGGCGCTGAGCAACCCCGCGGTGCCGGAGTGGAGGGGCACTTCGCTGGTGACGCCGCGGAACTGTTCGCCGGCCACGGGCCCGGTTCGCCACTGCCAGGCCGACGTGGATTTCGGCGACGGCGATGCCGGCCGGCTCGAACCGGAGGTCCGCGTCAGCGCGGTGCTCTTCGAGGACGGCACAGCCGAGGGCGACCTCAGGCTGCTCCAATCTGAAATCGACGACGCGCGAATCCGCCTGCGCGCGCTCGAGTACTGGCAGGGCCGCTTCAAGGAGGAGTCCTCGCTGGCGAAGGCCTTCGAAGGGACCCCGCCCGACATCGCCTATACCAGCGCCGCGATCAACGAGCGCGAGATTGTCGAGCTGCTGGCGACCAAGGCCACCACGCCGCAGATTGCGGCCATTCTGGAGCAGCGGGTGAACGCGGCGGTCGAGCAAACCATGCTTTTCCCGGCGCGCGACACGCCGTATGCGCCGCCCGAAGCGGTGGCTTCCATGCGCCCAATCACCAATCGAACCCCCCGATTCCGCATCGTCAGCGAAGAGGAACACGACGGCCAACTGCGCCTGGTTCTAAGGAACGGCTACGACAAGGAGATCGTGGCCTTCGCATTCACCCAGCGTCAGCCGGACGGCAGAATCATGCGGTCGTCCGCCGGACATGCCATCGCTCCCGGCGCGCTGGCAGAGTTCCGCTATGGCGCGGTAGCGGAGGGAGACCCGCCCGAACTGGCCTGCGTGATCTTCCGGGACGGCAGCGCGGATGGCGACCCGGTGGTGGTTCAGAAGATGCGCGACGGCCAGGCTGGCCGCAAAGCTGAGGAGGACCGCATCCTGCCGCTCTTGCGCGCCATCGCAAACTTGCCAGCTTCCGAAAGGGCCGCGGCAACCCGGAAGCTGATCGCCGATCTTGAGGCGCATGCGCGGGAGCAGCCCGATGCGGAGCACTCCATTGACTTCGTGCTGGGCGAGCAGGCGGAGCGCGAGAGCGTCCTGCGCGACCTGCGGGACTTCACGCTGGAGGAATCCCTCAGAAAGCTGCAAGAGTAACCAGCGCGGCGAGCCGCTTCGGCGCCACCAGCCGATAGCTGCCCGCGAGCAGTTCGGTAACTTCATCCCAGTCGACCGGCCCCACATCCAAGCGCAGCGCGACCCAGCCTTTCGGGCCAATGTACGCCGGAAGATAGAATCGATCGGGGCTGGCGGAAACCAGCACGCTGTTGTCGCCGGGCAGCACCTTGCACGTCACCGCGACGATGCCATCACCATGATGATCGTTGAGAAAGTAAGCGAAGGTCTTCTTGCGGATCAGAAACGCCGCGTGGGAGCCATGGTATTCGCGCACCGCCTCGGGCAGCGCCAAAGCGATCTTCGTAAGCCGAACCAGGCGCGGGTCTTCCGCGTCCCGCCGTGTTCGCGACTTGTCCTGTTTGTCCATGCCTGGCTTCATTGAGGGTACCGCAGCAGGTCGGGCCGGGAGACGAGCGGCAGCGGATGTGGTTGATTCCGCCCGACCGTCCGAGAAACTGCTCCGCGAGGTTCCGAGCCGCGACTGTGAAGGAGAGGTCTCTCGGACACGCGGAGGGACCGCTTTCTGACGCGCGCGGCTCGGAATCAGGGACGTCGCGCACCCGGCGGCGCGGAACTCCACGTGCACCGGCGGTGTCATAGCAGACATGTCCATGAATGCCTGCAAGACCGCCATGCGGCGGCGTTCTATCTACAGAAGGCCCACATGACTATCCGCCCAATTGCCTCGATTCTCGTCCTGCTCATGACCACCGCGCTGGCCGCTGACCTGCCCGTGCGCGAAGTAATCCTCTACAAGAGCGGAGTCGGCTACTTCGCCCGCTCCGGCGAGCTTGCGCCCGTCGAGAGCGCGCGGCTGGATTTCAAAGCTGCCGACATGAACGACGTGCTGAAGTCGCTAACCGTCGCCGACGATTCCGGCACGCCCATCCGCGGCCTCCGCTACGATTCCAGCCAGCCGCTGGAGCAGAAGCTGGCCGAGTTTCCCTTCACTGTGGCGGATGCGCAACAGTTGAGCGCTTTTCTCGACCATCTGCGGGGCGCGCGCGTCGAGCTGAAGTCCGCCGCGGAGACGCTGGCCGGCACCATCGTCAGCGCGCGTACCATCGACGGCAACGACAAGCAGCCCGAGCGCGAGCAACTGATCCTGCTGCTCGATTCCGGCGACCTGCGCACGGTGGACCTGGCCGCGGTCAGCTCGCTCCGTTTCTCCGACGCGAAGCTGCAGGCGCAGTTGAAGGACTACCTGACTACGGTGGCGCAATCGCGCTCGAAGGACAAGCGCAGCGTGTATATCGACTCCTCCGATGCCAAAGCCCGCACGGTGTCGGCCAGCTACATGATCCCACAGCCGCTGTGGAAGTCGAGTTATCGGCTGCTGTTCGGCGCCAACGGCGAGGCGACGCTGGAAGGCTGGGCCATCGTAGATAACACCACCGGTGACGACTGGACCAACGTGCGGCTGGCGGTGGTGTCGGGCCGGCCGGTGTCGTTCATCAGCAAACTGTACGAGCCGTTCTACGTGCAGCGGACCACCGCCGATGTGAACAATGCGTACGCCCAGGCGCCGGTGGTCTACGAGGGCGAAGTCGTGGGAGGCGTGCCAGGCGGGGTCGCGAGCGGTTCCATGGGTGGTGTGCTCGGTGGCATTGTCGGGGCCGCCCCGCAGGAACCCACAAGGCTGGAGTCATTCGCGCGCCTGTCAGCTCCACCGAGGGCGAAGTTCAAGGAGACCAGCACCGTCGCCCCCGACACCCAGGCCCGCGAGCTCGGCGACCTGTTCGAGTACCGCTTCGCCACGCCCGTCACCATCCACAAGAACGAATCCGCCATGCTGCCCTTCCTGCAGCAGAAGATCGCGGCGCGCAAGCTGCTCATCTACTCCGAATCCTACGGCCAGAACCCGATGAGCGCGGCCGAGCTGACCAACAACACCGGCAAGACGCTCGACGGCGGCCCCATCACCGTCTTCGAAGGCGCCGGCTACGGCGGCGAAGCGCTCATGAACACGGTCAAGAACGGCGACAAGCGGCTGATCAGCTATTCCGTCGACCTGGGCACGCGGGTGGGCACGAGGGAGGACTCCGGCGACGCGCATCTTCTCGAAGTACACGCCAGCCGCGGCGTGGTCACCACGAAAAGCTCCGAGCTGGCGACGAAGACCTACACCATCCGCAACGTCGACCCTCGCCCGAAGACGCTGATCATCGAGCAGTCCATCCGCGAAGGATACAAGCCGCTCAGCCCCAAACCGTCGGAGACCACCGCGGACGCCCGCCGGTTCGAGGTGAAGCTGGGCGCCGGCGCAACCGAGAAGTTCCCGGTGGTGGAAGAGTACGTCTTCTCGCAGTCGTTTCAGGTGACCAGCTTCACGCCCGACGTGTTGGTGGAGTACGTCCGGCGGAAGGCCATCTCCGAGGACGGCCACAGGCAACTGCAGCAGGTGGTGGATCAGAAGCGCCGCATCGCCGAAGCGGACACGTCGCTGCAGGAAACGCGCTCCGAAATGAACGAGATCACCCGCGCGCAGGACCGCCTGCGCCAGAACATCCAAACCCTGAATCGCGTCAGCGGGCAGCAGGAGCAGGTACAGGAGTGGTCGCGGCAATTGGCGGCGGAAGAGGTCCGCATGACCACGCTGCGCGATCAGGCGGCCGCTCTGGACAAAAAGAAGGCCGCGCTTGAGGCCGACCTCAGCGATATGATCGGAAAGCTGGAGTTCTGAACATGCGTCGAATCATTCCGGTATTCCTGCTCATCCCCGCCACCGCGCTGGCTGCCGATCTGCCCGTGCGCGAGGTGATCCTGTACAAGAGCGGCGTCGGCTACTTCGCCCGCTCCGGCCAGCTTGCGCCCGGCGAAGGCGCGCGGCTGGATTTCAAGGCCACGGACATGAACGACGTGCTGAAGTCGCTGACTGTCGCCGACGATTCCGGCACGCCCATCCGCGGCCTCCGCTACGATTCCAGCCTGCCGCTCGAGCAGAAGCTGGCGGACTTCCCGTTCGCGATCGCGGACGGCCAGAAGCTCAGCGGCTTTCTCGACAAGCTGCGCGGCGCGCGCGTGGAGCTGAAGTCGGCTGAAGGGACGCTGGCGGGAACCATCATGAGCGCGCGGCTGATCGCTGGTGACGAAAAACAACCCGAGCGCGAGCAACTCATCCTGCTGCTCGATTCCGGCGACCTGCGCACGGTGGACCTGGCCGCGGTCAGCTCGTTGCGCTTCCCGGACCCGAAGCTGCAGGCGCAGTTGAAGGACTACCTCGCGACGGTGGCGCAATCGCGCTCGAAGGACCAGCGCAGCGTGTACATCGACTCCTCCGATGCGAAGGCGCGCAAGGTGTCGGCCAGCTACATGATCCCGCAGCCGCTGTGGAAGTCGAGCTACCGGCTGCTGTTCGGCGCCAACGACGAGGCGACGCTGGAAGGCTGGGCCATCGTCGACAACACCACCGGCGACGACTGGACCAGCGTGCATCTTGCTGTGGTGTCGGGCCGGCCGGTCTCGTTCATCAGCAAACTGTACGAACCGTTCTATGTGCAGCGGACCACGGCGGACGTGGAGAATGCGTATGCCCAGGCGCCGGTTGTCTACGAGGGTGCCAACGGGACACAGCCATATGCGTCCATGAAGATGGCCCCGCCTCCCCCGCCTGGGGCGAGTGCGCCCGGGACCGCGGCAGACGCGAACGGATTCTTCCGCCCGAGCGTTGCCAGCACTGTCACCGCCGAGACCCAGACCCGCGAACTCGGCGACCTCTTCGAGTATCGCTTCGCCGCACCCATCACCATCCACAAGAACGAATCGGCCATGCTGCCCTTCCTGCAGCAGAAGATCGCGGCGCGCAAGCTGCTCATCTACTCGGAATCCTACGGCCAGAACCCGATGAGCGCGGCTGAGCTCACCAATAACACCGGCAAGACACTCGACGGCGGCCCCATCACCGTCTTCGAAGCGGCCAGCTACGGCGGCGAAGCGCTCATGAACACGGTCAAAAGCGGCGACAAGCGGCTCATCAGCTACGCCGTCGATCTGGGCACGCGCGTGGGCACCGCGGAAGACTCCGGCGACGAGCATCTCCTCGAAGTCCACGCCAATCGGGGCGTAATCACCACGAAAAGCAGCGAGCGCGAGACAAAGACTTACACCGTCCGTAACGTCGATGCGAAGCCGAAGACGCTGGTAATCGAGCAGCCGATCATTGAGGGACGGAAACTGGTGAGTCCGAAGCCCGCCGAAACCACGGCAACCGCACATCGGTTCGAGGTGAAGCTCGGGCCCGGCGCAACGGCGAGGTTCGAGGTCGTGGAAGAGAGTTCAGATACCAGCACGATTACCGTGTCGAACTTCACCCCCGATCTTCTGGTCACCTACGTCTCGCAAAAGGCCATCTCCAACGCCGGCCGCAAACAACTGCAGCAGATCATCGACCAGAAGGGGCGCGTCGCCGGCGTCAACGAATCCATCCAACAGACCCGCTCCGAAATGGAAGACGCCACTCAGGCCGAGACGCGCCTGCGCCAGAACATCGCCACCCTCAACAGCGTCAGCGGGCAACAGGACCAGGTGCAGACGTGGTCCCGCGACCTGGCCGCGCAGGAGGTTCAATACACCAGGCTCCGCGACCAGACCGCCAGCCTCGACAAGCAGAAGGCCGCGCTCGAAGCGGAGCTGAACGACATGATCGCAAAACTGGAGTTCTGAAGGACACGCAACCCGGCTTGCCGCCACAGCGAGTCCCGGCGCGCCGTATAATTGAGGGGTTAGGAATACCTGCTCTGGAGGAGCTACCGTGAAGAAATTCGTAACCGTACTCGCGCTGGGCGCGACGTTCTCTCTGGCCGCCCTGGCCGATTCGTGGAGCGGCACCGTTTCCGATTCCATGTGCGCCGCGCAGCACGCGGCCGCCACCGCCGCCGACAAGAAGTGCGTGGAAGGCTGCATCAAGCGCGGCGCCGCGCCCGTTCTGGTCGTCGGCGACAAGGTCTACAAGATTTCCGCCGACTCGCAGGCCAAAGTGATGGACCACCTCGGCCAGAAGGTGAAGGTGGAAGGCCAGCTCTCCGGCGACACCATCACCATCACTTCGGTTTCGATATAGCCTTGCCGAGCCGCGACCGTCAGAGGGTGTGAAACATTCGTCACGACGGCTCCGTAACCGTCGCTGCTCGCCCCGATTTCTCGAGTTTGCAGCACGCTGCCGAGCCACCACCGAGTATTTCCGCCTACTTCCCCTTCTCCCCCTTCTCCGGCACGAAGCGCAGGCCCAGCTTCCCCGAGCGAGTCTTGTAAAAGAGCTCGAGGTTCTTCGCCTTGACCTTGCCGTCGATCTCGAAGTACAGCAGGCCGGTCACCGGCTCGGTCACCGACTTCTCCGGCAGCACCTTCTGGCGCAGAGCCACCAGCAGCGGACTTTCCGTGTCGTCCTCCGCGTCCTTGACCTCTACCTCCGCGGAAGGGGTTGCCGAGACGCCGTTTCCGATCACCGGCCCGCCGATAGGCATTCCCATAATGTCGCCACCTGCACCGTGGTTCACCACCGTGGTGCTGCCCTTTCCAGCGGCCGCGTTCTTCACGATGATTGCTCCCGCGCCGGCGATCTGACTGGGCTGGAATGCCACAGACCGCTGGCCGTCCTTGTCCGACAGCAGCATGAAGTCGTCCAGCCAGATCTTCACCGGATCGTCGCCCAGCGGGCGAACGGTGACCTGCACGACGACGACGCTGCCCCCAAGGTCGGAGCCGGCAATGTTCGGTCCGATCGCCTGCCGGATCTGCTCCTTGTCGAGCAGCAGGTTGGCGCTGATCTCGACGAAGTCGTTGGAGCTGCGCCCAATCGGATAGCGCTCGTCGGACGCGAAAAGCGCCGGCGCACCCAGCAGAAGCGCAAGTGCGGCGAGCCGCGCCGCCATCGAGATCGGGAGCTTGCGGGTTCCGGCGGCGCGGTCGCGGTCCGTTTTGCGCGAGTCCCTCAAAGGAACCGCCAGTGCGGGCAAAGCGGAGAGGTATCGCAGACGCATGAAGTAGTCCCCTATCAGCATAACGGCCCCCGGGCCGCGGCGGTTACTACCAAGAGGAGCAAAGGGAGTAAGGGGAGTAGAGGGAGCACGCGGACTGCAGGAGCAGCCTGCTGGTATTCCCCTCGCCGGAGACTGCCAGCTTGTGGCGAAAGTGCCCGCTCGGGCAATTCGGGGACAGATGGAATGAGGAGGCCGATTACTCCCGGGATAGCGTAAGCTTCCCAGTGACGCACTCGATAAGGTGCAGGAAGGAGACCGGCCCCGTGAAGAAGAATAGCATCACCGCAAGGCAGGTTACAG
>Ga0326727_10011866_pt1 | contig 20077 bp, 15 predicted proteins | sample MB2enrmetagenome_FD_207643 | JGI IMG/M metagenome (GOLD analysis project Ga0326727, IMG submission 207643) | Lab enriched peat soil microbial communities from McLean, Ithaca, NY, United States - MB29MY | ecosystem: Environmental > Terrestrial > Soil > Wetlands > Peat | place: USA: New York...
TTCGTGACAGCCTCGGGGCCACAGTCGTTGTCGTCACGCACGAACTGGCAAGTATTTTCGCCATCGGAAACAACTCGGTCTTTCTCGACGCGGAAACCAGGACCATGACCGCGGTCGGGGATCCCAACAAACTCCTGGCGGAAACCCGGGACCCCAAAATTCGCAGCTTCCTGACCAGGGGTGAGCAATGAAAGAGTGCGATGATTCCGGGCTGCCGCCGCCCGGCAGTGCATTGCAACAGGCAATAATCCTGAACCTTCCATAAGAGGCTCGGAGAACGATGAGCAAACAGGCGAACACAAAGCTGATTGGCGGGTTTGTTGTAGGGGCGATAGTACTGATCGTGGCCGGAATACTGCTTTTCGGGTCCGGAAAGTTCTTCAGCCACCAAAGGGAATTCGTCCTTTTTTTCCAAGATTCCGTAAAAGGGCTCAATATCGGAGCGCCGGTGGATTTCAGAGGCGTCAACGTCGGGACGGTAAAGGACGTCAGGATCGTTCTCAACAAAACTGATTTTTCCCTGCTGATTCCAGTCTTCATCGAGATCGATCCGGATCGGATCGCCTTGGGGGGCACAGAGAGCGAACTAAAAAAACTCGTCGAAAGAAAAGAAAAGAAAACTTTCATTCAACTGCTGATTAACCGGGGATTGAAAGCGCAGCTTGCCATGCAGAGCCTGGTTACCGGCCAACTCGGCGTTCATCTGGATTTTTACCCGGATAAACCCATCAATCTGGTCGGCGCGGAACCCTCCTACCAGGAAATTCCCACGACCGAGTCAAGCCTTTCAGCACTTTCAAAAACCCTGGAGAATATCCCGCTCGCGGAAATTGCCGACAAGATTTCCAAAGTCCTGGACGGAATCGACAAGGTGGTTAATTCCCCGGACCTTGAAGAGACGTTGGCCTCTGTTCATCAGACGGTTGATGAAGCCCATGCATTGCTGAAACATGTGGACGGCCAGGTAAAGCCATTATCCAAAAATACGGAACTCACCCTCGATGAGGCCCGGAAGATGTTCGCCTCCGCCGTGACATTAGCCGCCAGCCTCAACTCGCGCCTTCCGTCGCTTATAGCCAGTCTGGAAAATACCTCCAATGCAGCCGGCGTGACCATGAAGGGGGCGAATAACGCCATAGAAAGGTTTGCCGGACCAAACTCTCCCTTGCGCAGCGAGGCGATAAAGACCCTGATCGAGGTTTCCTCAGCGGCCCGTTCCATCCGCGTTTTGGCTCAATACCTGGAAAGTCACCCGGAAGCTCTCATCAAGGGCAAAGGCAAATAATAGAGTGGAAGAGGGGACCGATCGCTCGCGGCAAATGAGAAAGGAAAACGCATGGCTAAAGTTCTAAGCTCCGGAATTGCGGCAATTTTTCTGATTTACCTGCTGCTGATTTGCGGGTGTGCATCGAAGCCGCCAAATTACTACGTGTTGCATTCGCTTCAAAGCGAAGCGCCGGGTGTAAAGACGGTGGCGCCAGAAAGCGATTTGAGCATAGGGGTGGGTCCCATCACAATTCCCGAATACCTCGACCGGCCGCAAATAGTTACCAGGTCAACCCCGGACAACCTTCAACTTTCAGAATTCGACAAATGGGCTGAATCCCTGGCAAAGAACCTTACCCGTGTACTTGCCGAAAACCTCGCGGTACTTCTTTCGACAGACCGAGTCGAGCTTTTTCCCTGGGTGAGCAGCGCGCAGGTTCAATACCAGGTAACCGTTGATGTAATGCAGTTTGAACGCATGCCTGATGGGAAGGTCACTCTGGCTGCGCGCTGGAACGTTCTGGGAGAGCACGGGGACATGCTCCGGAACGGGAATTCGCGCTTCAGCATACCAGTCGAATCAACGGGATACGACGCGATAGCATCAGCCGAAAGCCGGGCGGTGGAGGCTCTTAGCCGCGAGATTGCAACAGCGTTTAAAGCCCTGCCGCACTAGGGGCAGCATTCTCCTGCAACAACCCGGCACTTCGGTTAATCGGAGTTTAGAAGCGAAGGAGCCTTCAGAGAAGCTAACATCAGAAAGCAGGTCAAGAAGGGCGACCAGCCGGAACCGCAGCCACAGGTTCGGCTACGGAAGAGCAGTGGTGGGTTTGGGGCAACATTAGGCCCAGCCTGGAAGAGTGTGGAATTTAACGGAAGAACTAACAGGAATGAAGGAGAGCAACATGAAGAAGTACGGATTGAGAGCTGTTTGTTTGGCGATGGTCGGTCTTTTCGTTTTCTGCGGTGGTGTAGCCTATTCACAGAGCACGTCGAACATGGGGCTTCCCTGGGATGCGCTCATCCAACTCTCGGCGGGTTCCGTCGGGGCGGGTATCGGCATTAGCTGGGGAAGCGGAACGCTCACCCAGGCCGGCAAAACATACCCCCTCAAGGTAGAAGGCCTGACTGTCGGGACTGTCGGCATCACCAAAGCAACCGCCCTGGGCAAAGTTTACAATTTGAAAAAGCTAAGCGACATCAATGGGACATACGCAGCCGTCGGCACAGGCGCGACAGTCGGAGGTGGAGGAGCCGCGATCACAATGAAGAACGCCAACGGCGTCATCATCGATGTCGTTACTACCACGGAAGGGGTCAGTTTTTCACTTGGAACAGCCGGCGTAACGATCACGCTTCAGCAGTAAAGAATTCATGCCAACAGAGGCTTTGCAGGATTACCTTATGTAAGAGTGAGGCTGTCTCATTCGGACAGCCGATAGACAAAAAGCTCGTTCTTTCGAACCCATCGGCATGCCTTCGGAAAGATCAACCGGGGCATGCCGCCTTTCAGGCGGCCCATCTCTTCCGAGGGGACAACCGGCGGCAGTGGCAAACGCGTCTGACTCCGAGGCGGCTTTACCGATGCCAAACGCTGACGGACCTGCGACCGTCAGTCTCATATCGGCAAAATTATAATGGGCACTACTTAGGTGAATGATTTCAGTCTCCAAAGAGAGGTTAATAATCATGTTTCAAAATACGCGAGGCATTGTTTTATCCGTGGTCGTAGCATTGGCGCTGTGTGGGAGTATTTTCGCATCTAATGCACTTTCGGAGGAATTTCAAAAACCGCCGATAGTCCTGCAGGCTTCGGATGTGCTGCCTGCGGAACTAATTCAGGGCCCGAATTATGTCGTGAGAGCTACAGTTATCAGCGATGGTTTCATCAACACTTATGATCTTGATACTAATTACGGGCCGCTGAAGGTTGAAAGCACCGCATTGCTGTTGAAACGGATTGGAGAGCTCAAGGCGCTCGCTCAGATAGAGCAGTTAAAAAACACGGACGTTTACATGAATGCTTTTAAGCAGGTGGCGGCGGGACCCCTCAAAACCGCGGAAGGATTGGCGCTGGATCCGGCAGGGACAGCTTCGAACGTAGTGAGCGGAATCGGGCAGTTCTTCAGCAATGTCGGCAGTGCAGTCACTTCCGGCGCATCCGGGGGAAGTCTCGTGAACTCAGCCCTCGGACAGGCATCCTACAAACGGCAATATGCCGCTGAGTTCGGGGTCGATCCTTACACGAGCTATGAACCATTGCAGAAAGCACTGGGTGATCTCGCTTGGACAGCGGCTGCTGGAGGATTGACGGTGAAGGCCGCTTTTGTGGCAATCCCCGGCGGAGCGGGAATTGCCGTTGGGGTCACGGGAGGCGCCAATACCCTGAAAGGCCTCCTGAGTGACAAGACTCCCGCGGAACTTGCGAGCATAAACCAGGGCAGTCTCGCGGCTATGGGGGTTTCGGATGCTTCAATCCAGGCTTTTATGCAAAACACCTCTTTCGATCCTTACGAACAGACGCTGCTGGTAAGCGCACTGGCGGACATGACGGGCGTGAAGGATCGCGGGATATACATCGACAGGGCGGCGGCGGTGTCTACAGAACCTCTGGCTGTGTTTCTGCGCGTGCGTGCTCAACTCATAAGTCTTTTCAACGATAAAAATCACTCCGTGAAGAGTTTTGTGGATGCCGACGGGATCCCCGTACTCCTTACGAACAATGGGAAGATTATCGCGATATTCCCATTTGATTACATAGCGTGGACTCCAAATTTTGGGAACAAAGCGATGTCGGTTTCTGCGGCCATCAAGCAAATGCCGGGAATTTCAGGCAAAGAACTCTGGGTCACGGGCAAAGTGCACCCTCTTGCCAAAGAAGCATTGGAAGCCAGGGGATGGAAAGTTGAAGAGAGGGTCCGGGAAAAGCTCGCGGGTAGCTAGAAATGGTAACTGACAGGCGTCTCCACCGTGACATGGACAAATGCTCGTCGAACCGCTGATTTGTTCACGTTCCAGTCGGTGGGGGCGTCCGTTTACCAACTCGGCAACTACAAGACGGCTCGGAAGAAACTCCATGAGTGGAAGCTGAAGCTTCGCGCGCCGCATCGACGCCGAAGCATACGGCGAGGCGGACCGCGAAGACGCAACAAACCGCTGCACTTGCACCGGCGGTTCCTCATGCGTATATCTTTTCAAGTCTCGAAATCTCGCGTGAAATTTTTCTGTCCCAAAGCAGTCCCGGGATATTGCCCGTTCTATCGATTGGCTTTTTCAGGAGTCTCATTTGTTCCTCCCGCGCCATCCAGCTTCGGCGCCGTCCTCGATTCCCCCGCAGTTCAACTGCATGGAAGGTCCTAAAAGGACATGCGCGAAAGGGTGATATCCATGAACAAGTTCAGGCCGTTGGTGGTGCTCTTGATCATATCCGTGTTCATTGGAAAAACAGCCGCCGGGGAGAATAGGACCAGGAGTTATGCCGGCTCCGCGAGCTGCCGGGAGTGCCATGAGAAGTTCTATCAGCTATGGTCCACCTCCCGCCATGGATTGGCCATGCAGCCTTACAGCGCTGAATTTGCAAAGAAAAACCTGACGCCTCGGGCTAATGAAGTCAAGATAGGTAAGTTTTCCTACCGCGCGGACCTCTCCGGCTCGGCCGGCTGGGTGCATGAGCGGGGACCCGGCGGGGAGAAGAAATACCCGATCGCACACGCCCTGGGTGGAAAGAACGTCTATTACTTCCTGACGCCGTTCGAAAGGGGGCGCCTGCAGACCCTTCCCCTCGCCTATGATGTCCAAAAAAAAGAGTGGTTCGACACCGCTGCCAGCGGAATCCGCCATTTCCCGGGAGGGGAAGCGGGACAGCGGGTCGACTGGAAAGACCCGGCATATACCTTCAACACCTCCTGCTATGGCTGCCACGTCAGCCAGCTTTCGACAAAATACGATCTCAAGACCGACAAGTACACGACCACCTGGGCTGAACCGGGCATCAACTGCGAGGCTTGCCACGGTCCGTCGGCGGAGCACAACCGCGTCTTCCGCGAAGCCCCCAAAGGACAAAAGCCCAAAGACACGAAGATTATCAGTTGGAAAAATTTCACCCCCGAGCAAAAAAACGCCGCATGTTCGATTTGCCACGCGAAGATGTCCCCTGTCACCTCCACCTTTGCACCGGGGGATCGCTTTTTCGACCATTCCGACCTCGCGACTTTGGAGGACCCCGACTTTTACCCCGACGGCCGCGACCTGGGGGAGAACTACACGTACACCTCGTGGAGGATGAGCCCATGCGCGAAGGACGGGAAGCTCCATTGCGTCGCCTGCCATACCTCGAGCGGCCGCTACCGCTTCAAGGCCGAGGAAAAAGCCAACGACGCCTGCATGCCCTGTCACGAAAACCATGTGCGGAACTCAACGGCACACACTCGTCACCAGCAGGCAAGCACCGGGAACAGGTGCATCTCCTGTCACATGCCCATGACCTCTTTTGCCCGGATGAACCGCACCGACCATTCAATGCTGCCGCCGACACCCTCGGCTACCATCGCCTATAAGTCCCCCAATGCCTGCAACCTCTGCCATACGGATAAGGACGCTGCCTGGGCGGACAAATATGTGCGCGAATGGCGCACCAGGGACTATCAGGCGCCGGTGCTCGCACGGGCGGCTCTCATCGATGCGGCCCGCAAGCGGGACTGGAAGCAACTGCCCGCAATGCTCGACTACATTTCCGGCAAGGACCGCGATGAGATCTTTGCAACATCGCTTATCCGCACGGTCCCGTCTTCCGGGGACCCGCGAGTCATTCCGGTGCTGATCGGGGCTATCGGGGACCCTTCGCCCCTGGTGCGCTCCGCGGCCGCCGCAGCCTTGCAAAGCGTCCCTACGAAAGAAGCCGTTCAAGCCCTCGTTGAGGCGACGGGGGATGACTATCGCCTGGTCCGCGTACGGGCCGCCGCGTCACTTGCCGGATACCGGGATCTCGCCGTAGACGATGCGCGCAAGAAAACTGTCCAGGCCGCAAGCGAGGAGCACCTTGCCTCGATCCTCTCCCGCCCGGACCAGTGGGCCTCGCATTACAATCTTGGCAACTACTACCTTGACCGTGGCGACTTCAAACAGGCCGTTTCCTCGTATGACACGGCGCTGAAGCTGGAGCCGCGGTCTGTCCTGGCCATGGTCAACGAATCGATGGCCTATGCGCGCATGGGAGAGAACAAGAAGGCCGAGGGCGACCTGCAGAAGGCACTTGAAATTGATCCCGGCAACGCCGCGGCAAACTTCAACATGGGACTGCTCAAAGCCGAGGAAAATGATCCGGGAGGGGCCGAAACGCATCTCAGAGCGGCCCTCAAGGCCGACCCGCAGATGGCCCAGGCCGCATATAACCTTTGCGTGATCCTTTCCGGGGACCACTTGGATGAGGCGGTCGGTTTCTGCCGTCAGGCGGCTGAGCTCAGTCCCCGGGAGCCGAGGTACGCCTATACCCTGGCCTTCTTCCAGCAGCGGAAGGGAGACGGCCCCGACGCCGTCAAGGTCCTTGACGACCTCATCGGGAGGACCCCTGCCTATGCCGATGCCTACCTGCTCCTGGGTGGAATCTATGAGCAACAGGGGAACGAAACCAAAGCCGAGGAGGTCTACAAGCGAGGTTTGGCCGCCGACGGCGTTCCGGAAATCCAAAAGCTCCGCATCAAGACGCAACTGGAAGCCCTGAAGTCCGCCAATGCGGGCTCGGGGATGAAGTGAGGTGTGGCCATAGTGTGAGGAGAATCGGTCCTCGGTTCTTTTGAAGTGAGCAAACTGCAGAAGGAGAAGAAAATGAAGGCAAAAAACGCAACAGTCTTAGTGGCGTTGGTCTTCATCGCCAGCGCCACGGCGTTCGTTTCGGGGCCGGCGTTTGCCCAGGTGAAAAAGCCCAACATCTTGTTCATCATGGGCGATGACGTCGGCTGGTTCAACATCGGCGCTTACCACCGGGGCATAATGTCGGGCAAGACGCCGAACCTCGACAAACTGGCAGCCCAGGGCATGTTGTTCACCGACTATTACGCCGAGGCGAGCTGCACGGCGGGCCGCGCCAACTTTATCACAGGCGAGATTCCACTGCGTACGGGCCTGACGACCGTGGGCCAGGCCGGGGCCGATGTAGGCCTCCCGGATCAGGCCTGCACACTCGCCACCGCCCTTAAGTCGCTTGGTTATGCCACCGGGCAGTTCGGCAAGAACCACCTGGGAGACCTGAACAAATATCTGCCGACGGTGCACGGCTTCGACGAGTTCTTCGGCTACCTTTATCACCTCGACGCAATGTCGGACCCTTACTGGTTCGACTATCCTCAGGACTGGATCGACAAGGTCGGGCCCCGCAATCTGGTGCACACCTGGGCAACGGACAAGGACGACCCGACCGAGATGCCGCGCTGGGGCAGGGTCGGAAAGCAGAAGATCGTGGATGAGGGCCCCCTGGCGCCCTTCCCTAAGATGGCCGGCCTTCAGAACTGGCAGGAGGGCCGCAAGGCCAAATACGACATGGAGACCTTCGACGATGTACTGGTAGAGAGCTCGAAGGCCTTTATGGACAAGGCGAAAAAAGACGGCAAGCCATTCTTCATCTGGCACAACACGACGCGCATGCATGTCTTTACCTACCTTTCCCCGAAGTATCAGGCCCTCATGAATCCCAAGGACAACTACAACCTGGAAGAGGCCGGCATGGCTCAGTTGGACGACAGCGTCGGCGCGCTCCTCAAGCACCTTGAAGACATCGGCGAGGCCGACAACACCATCGTCGTCTTCACCACCGATAACGGCGCTGAAGTGTTTACCTGGCCGGACGGCGGCATGACACCGTTTAGAGCCACCAAGGGCACCGTTTTCGAAGGCGGTTTCCGCGTTCCTTGTATTATCCGCTGGCCGGGCAAGGTCAAACCGGGCACGGTCGAAAACGGTATCTTCTCCGGACTCGACTGGTTCCCCACCCTCATGGCTGCCGCCGGCAACCCCAACATCACCGACCAACTGCTCAAGGGGGTGAAGCTGGGCGACCGCACTTACAAGAACCACCTCGACGGCTATAACCAGTTGGACCTTCTCCTGGGCAAAGGGCCTTCTACTCGCCATGAGCTTTTCTACTTCGGTGGCCCCCATCTGGGCGCCATTCGCATCGATGATTTGAAATTCCAGTTCTTCCAACAGCCTTATGGCTGGCCGGGGGAGAAGACCACCACCGACATGCCCACCATCGTGAACATCCGGCAAGATCCGTTCGAACGGACGCCTTCCATACGTGGCCAGACCCTGAACGACCTCGGCGGTGGATACATGAACGACTTCTACGCCCGCGAGTTCTGGCGCTTCGTCCTTGTGCAACAAGCAGTGGCGAAGCTTGCTGAAACGGCCATCGACTATCCTCCCATGCAGGCGCCGGCCACGTTTAACCTCGATGCCGTGAAAAAGAAAATCGAGGAGATGATGAAGGAACACGAGGGGCAGTAGTCTAAGGGCTTTTCCGTAAATAGGCCTTTTAGGGACCGCGCCGGATTTTGAGACCGATTTTAGTCGCGGACGATTGAGCAAAACCGCAGGCGTAGCCGGCCTACGTTTAGGATTTTGCGATTGAGGAGCGGCCGAAGCGATCCAAAAGCCGGATGCGGGCACAAAGGATTTATTTACGGACAAGCCCGGCAACCCTGCGGGGGCTCCGTGAGTGCCCCCCCGCTTAACTGACGCAAACAAAACGGGGCGGGGGCCATGGGCGAGGAGATTCGCAACTGGGTCCTCGTTTCAGAGGATATACTGGACAGGCGCGAATTCCGCGTTAAGGCGCGTCCGTGTGGACTGAAGTCTGCCGGTGCAGGCAGAAAAGCAGTGAAACGAAAGATGACGTCTAATAACGGTTAGAAAGGAGATCAGAAAAAACGGTGTGGAGAGGTGCAACAGGTTTTCATTGTGCTTATAGTGAAGCACAGTGTTTTCTGATGCGAACCTTCTGCGGGTAAAAGATCGGGTAATTTTGCCTGTCTCGATAAATCCCGCCTCGATGGGATGACTTTTAGTCCCGGACGCCATTAAGGAGAGAGTGCAATGCTAAGAAGAGTCTGCTCGTGGATTGCAGCTATCGCAGCATTCATCCTGCTGACGCCTATTCTTGCCTATGCTGTAAGCGGACATTCGGATTTTGGAGTAACCCTGGCGGGAATACTCAAACAGTTTAATCTCCACAATAATGACGACCAGCCAGAGGGTTACGGCCTTTAGAATCGAGCCTCACCGAATGCGGCTGATTATGAACCGCCAATCGGCCCGTGCTACTGAAACCTGAGCGCGTACCTGTGTCCCTAAATTGATTCTCGGAGGCCTTTGTCCGGAATTTGACATCCTTTGCGGGCAACGGCAGCCGGTCTAATACAAACCGGATGAATCCAACCCCCATAGAAGGCCGGGGCAAGTCCGCCGTTATAAGGTGTTTGTTGATTTGTTGTAGAAATAGCAGCATGGCCCATTTGGGGTGCATGGTCACGTAGGTTCCGGGGTGGCACGGATACTTGTGTCCGTGCGCGAAGCGCAAGAGGCCACTGTCTCCTTTACTCTTATCCTCCGGACCCGGACAACAAGTTGTTCGGGCCACCCACAGCCTCACAGCCAAGCCCATTCGGGACCGGCGTAGCCAGTCCACATTACCGCGCCCACAGGGCGTGGATTTCTACGTTGAATTAAACATGAAGGCCTGTTGATTTTAATCCAAAAGGCAAGGAGCAGAGGAGCGATAAACCGGGAACTACCATGGAACTGACTCCCAACCACTGCAAGCTCGCCATCTGCCTGACCGCCGCTTTTTTCTGCATTTGGCCCATTCAAAGAGGGGCATCGGAAAACATTCCTGTCGAACCCCGGCAGACTGTCTCGGCGCCCTCTTCAGGAGTTATCCCGCCAGGGGACGTGCCAATGCGTGCCGTTGACGCATTGGGTTTCATAAACTCCCTGAAAACCTACGAACTCCCAAACCCCGAAATCGAGGCAATCGAGCAAGCTCTTCCAGAGGCAATTGCGCAGATCGGACAGGAACTCGCGTGGACAAAGACGATGCTTCAGAACCAGCCTACGCTTTTTACGCTGCAGGCCAGGCGGGAACACTGGCGACAGTTGCAGCTTAAGATGGCCGGCTGGCTTAAGGCGACCACGGAACGGGCAACGCAGCTTGGGGGTGCGCTCGACCGCGTCGAGGACCTACGGAAGACGTGGACCCGGACTCTTGCCTCCAGCCAGGCCTCGAATGCAACTGGTCCGGTTGTCCAGCAAGTTGAGTCCATCCTCGCTGCCATAGAGGCTGCGCAGCATGTCCTGCAGTCGCAACAGGACGCGATTCTCGACCTTGAGAGCCGCATTTCCGCGCAAAAGGTCCGCTGTGACAACACGTTTGCGGAGATCGCCGAAGCCCAAAACAAAGCAGTGAGCGGGATTATGACCAGGGGTCTGCCAATCTGGAGCCCCGATCTGTGGGCGCTCAACCGAAGCAAGCTGATTGCGCGCGCTCGTGAAATTGCCGCCGATCGCTGGGCCGATATATCGCAATATGCCCGCGACCCCACAAAAGGGATGCCGCTCCACGTCGGCCTGTTCGCGGTGCTGGTTTTTCTGTTCAATGCAGCTCGACGCCAGGTCCGCCTTTGGGCAATAGAGGGCAGGGACTTGCCGCCTGCCGCAAATGTGTTCGACCGGCCTTATTCATCTGCGTTGCTTATCGCCATGGGAATTGGAGCCTCCGTAATCTTTTCACCGGCGCCTCCAACTGTTCGGGATCTTTTCCCGGTTCTGATGCTTGTGCCCATGCTCCGACTCGTGCAGCCGGTGGTTGATTCTAGGGTGTTTAAAGTGTTTTGGGTGCTGGGGGGCCTTTTTGCTCTCGATACCATCGTACAGTTTTTCGGTGTCTCGAGATCAATCAACCATGTAATCCTTTTGCTGGAGATTCTTGTTGGATCGGTTGCGCTCCGGAAGCTGGATGTTTTGTGGGGTCAGCTCCACTATCGCTTGAAAGAGACCGTTCATCTGCGCTTCCGCGCGCTTCATCTTATTGTTACGCTTTACCGGGTTGGCCTTGCCGTCGGGTTGCTGGCTGCGCTCATTGGTTACGCCCTTCTGGCGTGGATTTTGACTTCAGGCATTCTGGTAGGATGCGTTTTTGCTTTTGGACTCTTTGCATTTGTCCGGGTCATTGATGGAGTAGTCGCTCTGGCCCTTAACAGTTGGCCTCTGGGATCACTCCAGATTGTCCGCCGCTTCCATGAGATCTTCGAACGCCGCATACATCGCGCGTTGGTGTGGGTGGCTATCGCCCTATGGGTCAATCGTTTGCTGGACTTCGTTGGCCTCCGTGAACCTGTGCTTGAACTTGGGCGAGCCGTATTTGGGGCAAGCCTCCGAGTCGGGTCGGTCAGCATCTCCGTCGAAAACGTCCTCGCCTTTATCGCTACAGTGGTTGTGGCCTACCTGTTGTCCGCCTTCATTCGCTTCGTGCTCAGAGAGGACATCTACCAGCGGATTGGGGTCGAGCGTGGAGTGTCCTATGCCGTCTCGCGCCTGCTGCATTACACGATTCTGGGTCTTGGATTTGTTTTGGCCGTGGCGGCGCTCGGGGTAAGCCTCACCCAGGTGAGCATCTTGGCAGGAGCGTTGGGCGTCGGCATAGGGTTCGGGCTCCAGAGCGTGGTGAACAATTTTGTCTCCGGACTGATCCTGCTTTTCGAGCGCCCGATCCACGTGGGCGACACCATCCAGGTAGGGGACCTTTTGGGTGATGTCCGCCGGATCGGCATCCGAGCCAGCACTGTGCATACCAAACAAGGGGCCGATATCATCGTCCCCAACGCGCAACTCATTACGGAAAGGGTGACAAACTGGACTCTCAGTGACCGGTTACGGCGGATCGATTTGCCGGTAGGCCTGAACTATGGCGCCGATCCCCGTAAAGCAATCGAACTGCTTGAATCGGTGGCGCGCCGACAGCCGAACGTTTTGCAGCATCCTGCCCCTAAATGTCTCTTCATCGGTTACGGGGACAGCTCAATCAACTTTCAGTTGCGTGCCTGGACCGATCAGTTCGACGAGTGGCAGCTTATCAGCAGTGACTTGGCCTCCGCCGTCTACGGTGCGGTGATCGAGGCAGGCTTTCAGTTCCCATTTCCTCAACGCGAGGTCCGCCTGCTCCACGACACTGAAACCGGCTCCACGCCGGAGAGAAAACGTGAAGCTCCCGGGAAAGCAGCCTCGGCGCCGCGCGCGGGCTGATCGATGTTTGCTCGTTCGTGCGGAGGTATCGAAGTGGGGACGAACCACCCTTCGGGATACTCGGCGCCTCATGGCCGAACCCTTACAAAGGAGAAGAAAACATGAAAGCTGACAGACTGATGGTTCGACTGATCATTGTAGCTGCAATTTCAATGTCCCCGGGGTTGCTATCCCGGAGTCTCATATTCGCGGCCGGACCCTGCGAGGGTGATGTCGCATTTTTCTGTCACGGCGCCGAGGGTCCGAAACAGGTATTGGGGTGCCTGAAACAAAACTTCGAGCAGATCTCACCACAGTGCAAAATGCGCATCTCAGAGGTGGTCGAAGGGGTGAAGGAAGCCCACCAGGATTGCGAGACCGATATCTACATGCTGTGCCTCGGCGTGCAGCCGGGAGGCGGTCGAATCATTCAATGTCTTAAGCTGAACAAAGATTACCTTTCCCCCGAGTGCAAGGCCGGCATTATTAATCTACTGATGAGCGGCGGGTAATACCGCTTATGGTTCAATGCTGCCGCTGCCGTTTTCTAACGGCAACCTGCGCTCGTGTTCCGCGGAGTGCGACCATTCCGTGTCATCTTCGTTTGCGGCGGCCGGATTTGACTGATTGAAGCGAATGTCATGCCGGTCACCGACGAACACAACAACCCGAAGGAGGAGGAACCATGAAACCTCAGACCAATCCCTATCTCAAATTGAGCGGGCTTATGGCGGCCATGGTCCCGCTTATTGCTATGGTGGCCTTTCTGGCTGCATCGCCGGTCACCGCGCAGCAAGTCACCGGCGTGCTTGGCTCGCCCAGCGCCACCACAACCATAGACGGGAAGCAGCTCCCGCCGCCCGACCCGAAATTTGGCGGCGAGATCAGGGAGAACGCCAACCAGTCCAAGCCCTGGTGGCCGCCGCGTGTGGCACCGCCCAAGGGAGCTCCAAACGTACTGTTGATCATGACCGACGACGTCGGGTTCGGGGCGCCGAGCACCTTTGGAGGCGTTATCCCCACGCCCGCTATGGACCGAGTCGCGAAAGCAGGATTGCGCTACACGCAATTCCATTCCACCGCCCTTTGTTCGCCTACGCGGGCAGCCATCATAACCGGGCGTAATCATCACTCGGCAGGCTTTGGTGTGGTCTCGGAGCAGGCAACGGGCTACCCCGGCTATGACAGCATCATTGCACGGGACAAGGCGACCATCGGCCGCATCCTCAAGGACAATGGCTATCGCACGTCGTGGTTCGGCAAGGATCACAACACACCGGAATTCCAGGCGAGCCAGGCTGGGCCGTTCGACCAGTGGCCCATCGGAATGGGTTTCGAGTACTTCTACGGCTTTATCGGTGGAGACACGAACCAGTGGCAGCCGAACCTTTTCCGTAACACGACGCAGATCTATCCATTCCAGGGCAAACCGGGCTGGAACCTCATCACCGCAATGGCCGACGATGCCATCGCTTACATGAATCGCATCAATGCGCTCGCACCTGACGAGCCTTTTTTTGTCTACTATGTCCCGGGCGCCACCCACGCGCCGCATCACCCAACACCGGAGTGGATCAAGAAGATAAGCGACATGCATCTTTTCGATGGAGGATGGAACAAGCTGCGAGAGCAGATTTTCGAGAACCAGAAAAAGCTCGGCGTTATCCCGCAGAACGCGAAGCTAACCCCATGGCCGGACGACCTGTTGAAGAAGTGGGACGTGCTTTCCGCCGACGAGAAGAAAATGTTCATCAGGCAAGTGGAGGTGTATGCCGCATACCTGGCCTATGTCGATCACGAGATCGGCCGCGTGATCCAGGCGGTCGAGGACATGGGCAAGCTTGACAACACGCTGGTCATCTACATCAGCGGTGACAATGGATCGAGCGCCGAGGGCACGCTCATCGGCACGCCGAGCGAAGTCGCCGCTCTGAACGGCGTCGAGCTTCCGGTCGAGGACCAGTTGAAGTATTTCTACGACCTCTGGGGGTCGGACCAGACCTATCCCCACATGGCGGTGCCCTGGACATGGGCGTTCGATACGCCGTTCTCCTGGACCAAACAGATTGCGTCGCATTTCGGCGGCACGCGGCAGGGCATGGCCATCATGTGGCCGAAGGTGATCAAGGACAACGGCGGCATCCGGCAACAGTTTCACCACGTGATAGACATCGTGCCGACAATTCTCGAAGCGGCGCAGATCAACCAGCCCGAGTTCGTGGACGGCATCAAACAGAGCCCGATCGAGGGCGTCAGCATGATGTACACATTTGACGCGAAAAACGCAGGGGCGCCCTCGACGCACAAGACACAGTACTTCGAGATGATGGGCGACCACGCGATCTACAACGACGGGTGGATCGCAAGCACAAAGGTGATGAGGCCGCCCTGGGACATCATGGCGGGCGTCGGCGACAAACCGTCGGAATACCCATGGGAACTCTACGACCTCAAGAACGACTGGACACAGTTCGAGGACGTCGCCGCCAAAAATCCGGCCAAGCTAAAGGAGATGCAGGACCTGTTCTGGGCCGAGGCAAAGAAGTACCAGGTACTGCCGCTCGACGCAACGGTGGCCACGCGAGTGGTCACTCCCCGCCCGAGCCTCACTTCGGGCCGAAATACCTTCACCTGGACCCAACCGATGACCGGCACACCCAACGGCGACGCACCTTCGATCCTCAATGCCTCGTACAAATTCAAGGCCGAGGTCGAGGTCCCGCAGGGCGGAGCGGACGGCATGCTGATCACGCAGGGCGGTAGGTTCGGAGGCTACGGCTTCTATTTGCTTAAAAGCAAGCCCGTCTTTACCTGGAACCTCCTTGGCCTGAAGCGCATCAAGTGGGAGGGTCCTGATCTCACGCAAGGGAAGCACGATCTCGAGTTCGATTTCAAGTACGACGGCCTCGGCTTTGGCACGCTCGCCTTCGGCAGCATCTCGGGAATCGGCCGCAGCGGCATCGGCACGCTCAAAGTTGATGGCAAAACAGTAGCCGAGCAGAAAATGGAGCGCACCATCCCAATAATACTCCAATTTGACGAGAGCCTTGACGTGGGTTCGGACACCCTGACCGGCGTGGACGAGAAGGACTACCAGGTCCCCTTCCCCTTCACCGGCAAAATCGACAAGATCACACTCACAGTCGACCGGCCGAAGCTCTCCCCTGAAGATGAAAAGCGCTTGATGGAGGGAAGGGAAAAGGCGGCGGACAGGAGATAGACGCGGATTGTGTACACAACTGTCATACGAGGAGAAAGCCATGAGAAAACGTTCTTGCATAATTGTACTGGTAATGCTGTCCCTATTATCTTTCCTTGGCGCCGCCGGCGCACAGGAAGAGCGATACCCGATCATGGAAAGGGTGGCCCAGAAGGTAATCCAAAAATACCAGACCGCTTCCTGCCAGGAAATCGCAATGCAGAAGGCCCACCCACCGACGGGGAAAAAGGCCGCGATAGAAGCACGAGCGGTAGAGATGTTGCGCAACGATCCTCAGATGCGAACGGAGTTCCTCAACCGGGTTGCTCCTGCTATCGCCAACAAGATGTTCGAATGCGGCATGATTCCGTGAGTGGCGCGGGACGGCGAATCGGATCCGCCGGCCGGTCGCCGGAAGATGAGAAATACATAAACGAGGAGAAACCCATGATCAAAGACAAGCCTGTCTGGTGCACAATATTTTTGGTGCTGGCATTGATCGCGTTCTTCGCTGCAAGTGGGTACGCTAAGGAAACAAAACAGGGGTCCAAGGCCTCGAAGCCGGCCAAGTCACAGAGCAAGGAGGCCCCGCCCCCGGTTAAGATGGAACTCGAGCCGAAGGCCATCGACATTCTGAAGGCCTCAAGCAACCGATTGGCCGCTGCCCGCACAATGAGCTTCACGGCGGTGGTCACTTACGAGAATCCAAGCCGGCTCGGAACGCCTCTTGCCTACATGACGAAATCCGAGGTCACCCTGAAGAGGCCCGACAAACTGAGTGTGGTCACGGTCGCGGACGGCCCGGCTTCGGAGTTCTACTATGACGGCAAGGCGATGGTCGCCTTCGCGCCGGCCGAGAACCTGATCGCGGTTGCCGAGGCCCCGCCCACCATCGACGCAGCATTGAAGGCAGCCTATGATTCGGCCGCGATCTATTTCCCGTTCACCGATTTGATCGTCTCCGATCCCTACGGGGACATCTCCGATGGGCTGGTCCTGGCCTTCTACATCGGCCAGTCCAAAGTGGTCGGCGGAACGACGACGGAAATGGTGGCCTATGCCGATAAGGATGTCTTCGTGCAGACCTGGATCGGCGCCGAGGACAAACTGCCCCGGATGGTCCGGGCGGTGTACCGCTCTGACCCGGCTCATCTGCGTCACCAACTCGAGCTTTCGAACTGGCAGCTTGAGCCCGGCGTAGCAGACGACGCATTCGCTCCAAAAAATGCGGGCAGTGCAAAACCCATCGCCTTTGCCCATCCGAATAAGAAGCGTCCGCAAGGCGAAAAGCCCCCGGCGAAGGGCAAGCCATCCAAAAGTAACTGAGGAGGTAAACATATCATGAAAAAGATCTTCGTTGTTTTTGTGAGTCTTTCGATCGTGGCGCTCTTTTCCGTGATGGTCTGGGCCTGGGGGCACGCCGGCGGTGGGGGAGGCCACAGTTGGGGTGGCGGCGGGTCCTTCGGCCACTCAAACGCCTTCGGCGGCAGCACGTCGCACACCTGGGGCGGAGGCACCTCTCATACAAATGCCTACGGCGGCAGCACGTCGCACGCTTACGGGGAAGGGACCTCTCATACCAACATGTATGGCGGCAGCACGGAGCACGCCTATGGCGAGGGCACCTCTCATACCAATATGTACGGCGGCAGCGCAACGCACTATGAGGGAGGAGGCTGGTCGAAGACCGGCGCCTATGGGGGAACGGCTTACGGCGACGCCCACTACGGAGGTGCATACTACGGGGGTGCGAACTACGCGGGATACCACCCAGCCGCCGTGGTGAATTCCTACGGCTCCGGGTGCTACAACTGCGGGGGTTGGGCCACAGCCGGCGCTGCAGCAGCAGGTGCTGCGCTCGGGTCGCTCGCCGGCGCAGCGGCAACGTCCAGCGCCTACGATGCGGGAGTCGCAGCCGGCAGCACTGTCGGCCCCGCCTACGTCATGGGCGCGATCTATCCGACGCTGCCTTCCGGCTGCTCGGCATCAACCATTCCCGTCGTCGACACCACTTACTATGTTTGCGGCAATACGTGGTTTCAACCGTCCTATGGCGCGAACGGTGTTTATTACACTGTGGTTCCTGCTCCCTGAGGCGCCCCGCGCATGCTCGGGAACCTGACACTTGGAGCGGCCACACTGACACGCCCAGAGAGTAGATCGTCCATTTTAAGAGGCCGGCGTTATGCATTTTGTCAAAAAGACTCGAATGCCTGTGCTGATATTTTTCGTGCTGCTTGCCGTGCTGCTTTTTTGCCCACAGGCGGAAGCCGGCGACACTCTCACCCGCATCAAGGCCAGGGGTGATGTGCGCTGCGGCGTCAGTGACGGAATCCAGGGATTTTCCTTCAAAGAGCCCGACGGACAATGGTCAGGGATGGATGCGGACTTCTGTCGGGCTTTGGCCGCCACCGTGCTGGGGGATGCCGGGAAGGTGGATTTCGTTTCGCTGGCTGCCCCCGCCAGATTTCCCTCCCTGAAAGCCGGCGAAATCGACGTTCTCGCCCGAAACACTACCTGGACGTTGGAACGCGAGGCGACGCTGGCAGTGATGTTTGCCGGCATCCTCTACTATGATGGGCAAAGCTTCCTGGTTTCTGCCAAGAACAATGTGCAAGACATTTCCCGACTGAACGGCGCCTCCATTTGCGTCGTCAAGGGAACCACGCACGAATCGAACCTGGCGGATTATTTCCGTTCACGAAACTGGAGCTATCGGCCTGTGATCGTCGAATCACAGGCCAAAGCGGCTGAAGACCTGTTTTCCGGTAAATGTGAGGCCTTCACCTCGGAGCGGCCCCAGTTGACGGCCATGCGGTTGAAAGCGCCGGGCGGCCCCGAGGAGTATCTCATCCTGCCCGAGCAGATCTCCAAGGAACCCATGGGACCAGTTGTGCGGCGCGGTGACGACGAATGGTTCACTATCGTGAGATGGGTCCTCTTTTCCCTTATCAGGGCCGAGGAAACCGGCATCACCCAATCCAATGTGCGGTCCAGGCTGGAGTCCGATATGGACCCCAGGGCACGGCGGTTGCTTGAACTGGACGATATCATCTCCAAGGCATTGACTATCCCGCCCGGCTGGGTCACGCGTGTCCTGGAGCGTGTCGGCAACTACGGGGAAATGTTCGAGCGAAACCTTGGCTCCCAGAGCCCCCTCAAGCTGGAACGAGGCTTAAACCGCCTTTGGACGCAGGGGGGACTGATGTATTCTCCGCCGTTTCATTGATCGCGACGGCTGGCGGGTCAACCGCCGTGCGGCTAAAAAGTGCGTCATCTGACTAACAGGCGAACCTTTTCATCAAGAGGAACCATGACCGATCTGCAGGTTGCCCTTACATTGCTGGTGTTTGCCGGAGTCATTCTGGCGATTGCGTTCAACGTCATTGACATTGCGGTTGCCGCCCTGCTTGGAGTGAGCATCATGCTCCTCTTTGGAGTCTTCACGCGGCAGGAATTTTTGAACGCAGCACAAACAGCGGGTGGAACTATCGCCCTGCTGTTTGGCGGGATGGTAGTGGCGCGCACTCTGGTGCCGACCGGGATTTTCGAACTGGTGGGCGCCCGCTTCCTTCGGGCCACCGGCGGAAGCGGAAAACGTTTCCTGTTGGGTTTGATCGTTCTGGTGGCCCCACTCTGTGCGTTTCTCCCAAACGCAACTACTGTGATCCTGCTCGCCCCCATCATCATACGTGTCGCCTCGGCGCTCAAGGTGGACTTCGTCGGTCCCCTCGTCTTGACGGCCATAATCAGCAACTCGGCCGGTTTACTCACATTGGTCGGCGACCCCGCCACCTTTCTGGTCGGCAGTTCCATTGGCATGAGCTTTGGTCAATACCTGAACAGGGTGAGCATCGGTGGCCTGTTGTCAGTCCTGGTGCTGGTGCCCCTTCTTCCCTTAGTGATGCGTGACATCTGGCGGGTGAAGCGGACCCTTCCCGCCGAACTTCCGCAACAACGCCTTGAACGTCCTTTTTTCTGCGTGCTTGCGCTTCTCGTTCTGGCCGTGATGATCCTTCTCTTCTTATTCGGGGATTTGCTGCCCTTTCAGCTTGTCCCTCCTGCGGTGGCCATTGTCGGCGCCTCCATGGCGCTTCTGCTCATCTACAGCGCCAAGGTGGAACCGGTGGAGAAGGTGCTGAAGGACGTGGATTGGAAAACGCTCCTCTTTCTCACCTGTATGTTTCTCATGGTGGAGGCTTTCACTCGAACGGGGATCCTGCACAGCCTTTCCAGGAACATGGTGGCATGGTTCGGCGCCAATCTGCTCCTGGTGGCGATGGCCATGCTGGTGGGGGTAGCGGCCATGTCCAGCGTGCTGGCGAATATCCCGGTGGTCGC
>Ga0326727_10011867_pt1 | contig 20075 bp, 18 predicted proteins | sample MB2enrmetagenome_FD_207643 | JGI IMG/M metagenome (GOLD analysis project Ga0326727, IMG submission 207643) | Lab enriched peat soil microbial communities from McLean, Ithaca, NY, United States - MB29MY | ecosystem: Environmental > Terrestrial > Soil > Wetlands > Peat | place: USA: New York...
ACCCCGCATGATTACAAGCAATTTTAAGGTTTCGTGGTGATCTACGCATTCTGAGTCTTACCTAACCAAAAGTGAAGTAAGTCTCAGACTAGCAAAAGCTGAGTGGGATACAGATAAACAGCCCGCTCGACGCATTTCGGAGACCCCGGAATGCGCCGGATCCAGGTGATACAAACCAAAACCTCTGAAGGAAGTGACATTAGGCGGGGAAACCAACGCTACCCCTGACAAAATTTTTGCAACTTGATGATCGGCCGCCGACACATTGACGTGAGTACGGGGTTAGATTAATCGAGTCCGGTGATTCTATCGGAGGTATAGATGAATCGCACGGGAATGACACATCCATCGCGATACACCAGCGTGGCGGGGAACCGCTTGTACCAGCCCGATTTTCGGCCGGGGATAGTCGTCCTTTGGTTGTTGGCGGTTGTCGCCCGCTGGTGGCCGGCAGCCTTCAACTCAATGTTTCCGGTTCTCGATTAGGCAGAGACGCAGAGCGCAACCGGGACTTGCCTGCTTTTCTCTGCGGTTCTGCGTCTCTGAGCTGGGTGTTGCAAAACTACGCGCTGGCCGCTATAGCCGGCGCCGCCTCCGCCTCCGCCTTCTCCGGCGTCAATTCAAATTCGCCCTCCCATTTGGCGACTACCACGGTGGCCAGCATGTTGCCGAGCAGGTTGGTCGAGGTCCGTGCCATGTCATTGATCTCGTCGATTGCGAGCAGGAGAAAGACCGGTTCAATCGGCAGCCCAACGCTGGTAACGGTCGCGGCCAGTACGACCCAGGAGCCACGAGGGATGTTAGCCACTCCCTTGCTGGCCAGCATCAGTACCAAAACTGCCCCAATCTGATGCCTCAAAGTCAGATGAATTCCAGCAACTTGTGCGATGAATATCATCCCCATCGCGATGTAGACGCAAGCGCCGTCGAGGTTCAAGGTGTACCCGGTGGGCAGAACCACTCCAATCGCGCGTCTGGAAACTCCCATTGCTTCCAGGTTTTCCATGGCGCGCGGCAAGGCCGGTTCGGAGCTGGTGGTGGCAAACGCGATGCTCCACGGTTCAGCAGCGGCCTTAATGAACCTGCGAATCGGGATGCGCAACGCGAGGGCGATGGGCAACATTACGCCGAGTATCAGGACGAGCAGGCCAGCGTAAAAAGTTAACACCATCTTCGCCATGTTTAGCAATACGCCCAGTCCGGTATGGCTAACCGAGTTCGCAATGGCCGCTCCGACACCGAATGGGGCAAACATCATCACGATGTTGGTCACCTTGAACATCGTGGCGGCCAGGCCGTCGCAAAACTTCAGAATGAGCCCGCGCTTCTCTTCCGGAGCCATCGCCAAGCCGATGCCAAACAGCAGGCTGAACACCAGGATCTGTAACGTTTGTCCTTCCGCCACCGCCTTCCCGATGTTCTCGGGAAAGATGTTCAGGATTGCGGTGGAGGCGGTCAGCTTCGATACCTGGACCGAGGCCGCTTCCGGCGGAAGGTGAATGCCAACCCCAGGCTTGGTAATTTGGATCGCGACCAGGCCTATGACAATCGCGATGGTGGTGATGATTTCGAAGTAGATGATGGCCTTCAGGCCCATGCGCCCGGTTTTTTTGAGGTCTGAATGTTGCGCCAGTCCTTGGACTACCATCGCGAACATCAGGGGCGCGATGAGAGTCTTGACCAACCGGAGAAAGATTAAGCTTACCGTCCGGCAGCCCGGGCCAACGCTGGGCCAGTCGTGCCCCATGCAGGCCCCGACAACCATGGAAATGAAAATCCAAACGGTTACCGAGCGCTTCGCAATGCCGTAAACGCACAGCGCGGCAATGCCAGCCCAGCGAAGAATGAATACCAAGCCGGGCGAAACCGCTCCAGGCGAGTACTGGTTCACCAGCCAGACTATCGCAGCAAGGGTTAACAGAATGGCCGCGCCGATCAGAGACTTGTTTTTCATGTCCTTCATAGTTGCTCCCTCGCCCAAAATGGGCCCCCGGAGCAAGCCCTGACCGGGGGCCGGAAATTGCCTTACCGCGCAGCGTGCATTTTCAGTCCGCTGCTGCGAACAAAACGAGGCGGTTCTATATCCACCATGGTCCGCAACCCCGGACGGGCATGCAAGACCGCAGGAATAGCGTTGACTAGAAGAGCGCACGTGGCCACGTCCCCGTTGACGCCACCTTGAATGGCAGTATCGATCGTGGGCGTACCGTCGATCACGATCCGGTCGCGCGCTCCCGGTTCGCCGATGGCGGCGCGGAATATCATGGTGATCACTTCCTGGCCGCCCGCAATAGCCCGGCCTATCTGTTGCACACCCAGTACGCCGCCGGCTTCCACCACCATCCCCGCCGTCTTCACCTGGCGCTCGGCAATGATGGGAGTAATGGCTTCGTCGGCTTTATCCAGCTTCCAGCCCACGCAGGAAGCGATCATGTGCATCGATTCCGTCAGCCCCACATGCCGTAAGGTGCCGGCTTTCACCTTCTCGTGAAAAGCTGCGACGGTGAGTCCGGCGCCAATTTTTTGCTGGAAAGGAATGCGGCGGAAGCTCGCGTCCTGAATGCGTTCCACGGTGATCTTGCGCACCTCGCGGCAAACGCCGGTCATGACGATAGGCAGAAAATCCATGAGAAACCCGGGATTTACGCCCGTAGCCAAAACCGCAACCTTGTTCTTTTTCGCCAGCTCGTCGATCTTGGCGGCCATCGCCGGATTGGTGAGCCAGGGATAGCTCAATTCCTCGCAGGAGGAAATAACGTTTACCCCGTAGGGCAAGAGCTGCCGAAGCTGCGTATAGGTGGGAGCAAGGGCGGAGGTGGTAGTGAGGACGACGATATCTACGTCTTTGCCGCCCAAAACCTTTTTCATATCGCCGGAAACTCGAACCCCGAGCGCAGGCAGTCCGGCCAGAGTACCCAAGTCCTGCCCAACCTTCGCGGGATCGGTGTCAATTGCCCCCACCATGGTGAGGTCCGTTCTTTCCGCTAAAACCTGTGTCACTTTATTGCCGATGGGACCAAGGCCCATCTGCACGACTCGTATCCTCTTTTTCATCGCCTTCTCTCCATGTCTCATGCCTGATGGTTAAGAAAATAAAGGGATTAATAGCTCGTCAAGCTCCAGGCGCCCCGCCAACAAAAAAGACCAAGACTGCGGCGCGCATGCCCACAGAGCTTGGTCTTATCTATCTCGGTCTCTGAAGGATATTCAGGGACCAATAAATAAGAAGTTTGTTCGCCCTTTACTAGAATCATTCCCGCCAAAAGTCAAGTGCCGATTTGGGACATTTTGCTCTTTGCCATCACATAATGGTTATGAGCATCCTTGAGGGCAACGATCAGTGCTTTCTGCGCGAGACCAAAAAAACGGCGGCGGATCTCCCCCACCATACCGTCTACGCCCTCCGCCAGGTTCCGCCTCACCAGCAGGGAACGGATAAAGTCCTTCGTCATCTCGCGGGCGGTATTGCAGGTTGCATCGACAATGATTCCCGAGTCGCGGTCCACCACCAGGCTCAAAAAAAACACTTCGTACATGCTGGCAATGGGATCGTCCTTGGAAGGTTTGGCCACGCCGGTGACAAAAACGGTGTTATCCGCGTATTCCAAATTCCCCACTCTCGCTGCCGACAGCGCATCCGCCGGTGTCCCTGCTAATTTTTAGTTTCCGGAACAAGAATGCGATTGCAAGGCCGCAAATGGAGCCGACTGCTGAAATATGGCAGATTTTCATATCACTGTTATGGGGATAAATCAATGGCAGAGTTGCCACTTGTGGTGTGCTGGGGGTTAGGATACCCTGCTGCCGTCCCCGGTGACGGCAATAGCTCCAACGCGTCAGCCGCTCCTGTGGGCGGCGCTGGCCTTTGCGGCAGGAATCGCCGTAGATGTGTATCTCTGGCGGCCGGCACTTTGGTGGCTCACCGCGTGCGCAGTATTGCTGGTTGCATCCCTGCATTTCCGCAAGGGGCAACTCTCCGATCGAGTCCCTGAGTCCAATTCACTTCCCGAAGATCAAGACCCGCAGCAATGGCGGAGTTGCCGTTCCTACCTGGCATGGGCGCTGGCCCTGGGAGGATATGTCGCGCTCGGAGCCTGGTGTCATCAGGCTGTTGATTTCCAGCTATCTCTGCCCGACATGTCGCCTTTCACTACCGGAAAGAGAGTGACGCTTACCGGGCATGTGATTGGTGAGGGCGTTCTGCGGCGTGAGGGGCATTCGGGTCGCCAGGTATTGGACCTGGAGACCGAAACGATAGCTGCGGACGCGGCTACGACTTCGATCACCGCCAAGGTGCGCATCTCCGGATATTCCCGGGGCGCGGCAGAAACGGAAGAAGATGATGATCATTCCGAGGTCGCATTTCCGCGCACAGCGCACCCCTTCGACAAGCTCTCAACCGGCGCGCAAGTTGGCGAACAGCCCGGGGTCTTCTCCTATGGCGAACGTCTGCGGTTTCCCGTTCGATTGCGTGAACCCCGAAATTTCCAAAACCCTGGAGCCTCGGATTATCGCGACTATCTGCTGCAGCAGGAAATTGTAGCCACCGGCGGGGTCGACTCCGGCAAGATCGAAAGGCTGTCCGGTACGGTCGGCACGAGATGGGGATTCTGGGTTAGCCGTTTGCGCCACCGTGTGCTGAAAATGATCGGCAGCCTCTGGCCGCATCCTGAAGCGGTACTCTTCGATGCCATTCTCATCGGCGAACGCGCTTATATCGATCGCGACACCAACTCCGTCTGGCAGCGCACCGGGCTTTATCACCTGCTGGTGGTGAGCGGAATGAAAGTGGGCATCCTGGCCGGCTTCGTGTTCGGGGTCGCGCGTTGCCTGCGCGCGGGGGAATGGGTGGCGAGTGCGCTCGCTTTGCTGTCTGCATGCGGCTATGCATTCCTGGCAGAGTGGGGAACTCCCGTCCGGCGGGCAGTGGTTATGCTCGCGGTATTTCTGATCACCCGTCTGTTGTACCGCGATCGGGCGCTCTTAAACGCGCTGGGAGTTGCCGCGCTCATCCTCCTGGCAGCCGATCCGCGGGCGCTATTCAGTATCGGCTTTCAGTTGACCTTCTTCTGCGTGTTGATAATCGGCGCTCTGGCTCTCCCCATACTGGAGCGCACCTCGGGGCCTTACCGCCGCGCGCTGCACATCCTGTTTCAGACCGGTTATGACTTCGTCCTTCCTCCGCAATTGGTGCAGTTCCGCGTTGAACTGCGCATGCTGGCGGAGCGCCTGGCGCAACTGCTGCCGCTGGACGCGGAACGAGCCCGGCCTATCGCCGCAAGCTGTGTCTGGGGGGTGGCACGCGCTTTGCTGCTGGTTTATGACGCCCTGATGCTGTCCTTCGTGATCCAGCTCGGCATGACCTTCCCCATGGCCGTTTACTTCCATCGGGCCATGATCGTGGGCATGCCGGCGAATGCCATTGCAGTACCTCTGACCGGAGTGCTGTTGCCGGCCTCCGCTCTGGCGTTAGTGTTGGGATCCGTGTGGCTTCCGTTGGCCAAACTCCCGGCGCTGGTGGCGAGTTGGTCCCTGGAGGGAATAACCGGGGCAATGAACTTTTTTGCCGCCATGCGCCTCGGCGACCTGCGTTTGCCGACGCCTGCTTGGAGCCCGATCATAGCCTTCGTCCTGGCATTAGTTTTGGCTATGCTGCTGGTACGCCGGTCTGCGGCTCTCGCGGCGAGCGGAATAGCCGCGCTTACTTTGGCGAGCGTATGGCTGACAATCTCGCCCGTGCCTAAGCAGCTTCTGCCTGGCGTGCTGGAGGTTACTGCCATCGATGTCGGACAGGCCGAATCTACGCTCCTGATTACCCCAGAAGGCCGCACCATTCTGGTGGATGCCGGCGGCTCGCTCGGACCTGGGCAGTCGGGAATCGATTTCGGCGAAGATGTACTTTCTCCCTACCTGTGGTCCAGGGGGTTCACCCATCTGGACGCGTTGGTTCTCACCCACGCCCATTCCGACCATATCGGCGGCATGCGGAGCATCGTAGCCAACTTCCATCCCAGCGAGTTCTGGTTGGGACCGAACGCGGAGACGGCGACCCTTAGCGAGCTCAAACGCAGCTTGCAAGAGCAAGGTGCACACATAGTCATGCGGACAGCGGGTGACGAATGCGAATTTGGCGGCGTCAGTTTTCGGGTACTCTCACCGCCTGTGGGCTGGCAGCCGAAGCCGACCCCTCACAACAATGATTCTCTGGTGCTGTTGGCGAGGCATGGGGAAACTGCGGCCTTGCTGACGGGCGATCTTGAGAAACAATTGGAACCCGCCGTCGCGGCCCAGCGGCCGCGGGCCGACCTGCTAAAAGTCGCCCATAATGGCAGCGCCACTTCCACTACTCCCGCGCTGCTTGCCGCGGTACACCCACGTTTCGCCATCATCCACGTGGGCGCAAACAACAGCTTCGGACATCCCCGGCGGGAAGTGTTGGAACGGCTGGCTCAGGCGAAGGTGGCCACGTATCGCACCGACATGGCCGGCCTGGTAACGTTTGTTCTGGATGGAAAATCCGTAGAAGTGCACCCGTGGCAACCTTGGCGGCAGCCCTCGCTCTTGGGTCCTTAGGCTTGCTTGTCGCCGGGAGTCTCGGCCTCGCTTTGGCGTTCCGCTTCCTCGGCGGCGGTTTCGCCGGCGGCGCGGTATTCCTCGATGACCTGGCGGGCTTCGTCAGCCTGCTCCGCACGAACTTGCAGGATGATCCCGCCCACACCCGGAAGAATGTCCTGCGGTGCGTCCAAGTTGGTAGTGACGGTGTCGATGCCGGTCGACTCCAACAAGCTGCGGACCACCATGACCTCCGATTCCTGCTCCGAATCGAAAATCTTCACCAGTTGCTCATCCGGGTTAGGCATCTCAGGGTTTTTCCTGGTCGCCATGACTCCTCCTGGCCGCGGGTGCACGCAAATTCGCGCTGATGGGCCAAACGAAATCGGTATTCCTGAGCCATGTTCCTCAGCGCGAGCCGGCGGCAAAACCCGGCTCACCGATGCTACCATGCCATCAGCGCGGGTCAAATTAGGTGCTTTGGGCGACCCTAACGGGGAACTGGTTCATCCAAACTTACGGGTGGGGCCGGAGCGCTGGCCTCCCAGAACAGTGCACGTGAGCTGGGTCGGTATCGAATTTGAAATAATGGAGCCCAAATGGAGTTGTGGCAACCGGGAGCTGAGCAGCCGCGACAAACCGCAGAAGAGGTTGCAGAGGAAAATCGTAAGATCCGCCGCCTCCAGGTGATGATCAGCATGGTCATGGCGGCCATCAGCCAGGATCCAAAGCTGACGGTCGAAGAGGCGTCGGAGCTGGTGGCGGGCGCCAAGCGCGCCGCCCTGGCTATGTTTCCTGACAAGGAACTCGCCTACGATCTGATCTATAAGCCTCGTTTGCAGCGCCTGATGAAGGAGCGCTTCCGCCTGCAGTAGCAGCAACTACCGTTTCCCGTTACCCGTTCTTTTTCCCGCCTTTTTCCCGCCGGCTGAGTACCTGGGCCGGCTTTGACGCAAGGGTGGGGGTGATTTAACTGGTCGACCACCTGGATTGTCATCCTGCAACGGCAGTGCAACTGGCCATGTATTCCAGGCGCACGGTCTTGAAATGACAGGCTTTGCGGGTGGTTGACGCTTTGAACTACCCAACGCGCTTACCCTTGTTCCGCCGGCACGTCCCTACGATCCATGGCGAGATTGGCCAGGCGGTCGGCCTCGCGGTTCTTTTCTCGCGGGATATGAGCGATACGAAACCACTCTAACTGGTGGATCAAAGTTCGCGCCCGTTCGTAGAGTGCGTGTAGACCGGGGTTTCGTACCTTATAGATACCCTTGATTTGCCGTACCAGCAATTCCGAATCGCTAAAGACCTGCAGCGCGCGGAAACTATGTTGCAAGGTGTACTCGAGCGCGGCGATCAGTGCGGAATATTCGGCGAAGTTGTTGGTCTGGCGTCCCAAGTAGCGGCTCAAGCGGGCGATGACCTGGCCGGTTTCATCTTCCAGGAGAGCCCCGTAAGCCGCCGGCCCCGGATTCCCACGCGCGCCCCCGTCGATGTGGGCGACGATCCGGGCGAGGGAGGCGGATGGCTGCTCGGTAAAGAGCTGGCCGGTAGCAGCGGACGAGGTCTTGCGAACGGGCATCCCGTCATGGTACCAGACGAAAAACAATTTGGGATTTGAGAATTGGGATTTCGGATTCACCTGGATCAATACTGCCGCTGGGTTGGTTGGAAATCCCCGATCCGAATCCCAATTCCCAAATCCCTAAAGTGCCGCTGGGCCGTTACTTGTCCGACAAAAGCTTGCCGGCTACAGCCAGGTGTTCCTTGGCGTTCTCTCGCACGATGATGTTTACGGCTTCCGGCTTGCAGGCAATGGTGGAGACCAGCGCCTCCGTCACCTTCTTGACCATCTCCCGTTTCTGCTCAATGGTACGGCCGGCGATCATATCAATTTGTATCGTAGGCATATGGACTCCTCTCGGTTATTTCTTTTCCGCTTGCGCCTTATCGCGGTCGGATAACAACACTCCTCCCACCGCAATACAATCCCTGGGGTTGTCTTTTATTAACACGGTATAAGCCTGTTCAGGGATATGCATAATACCGCTGGCTGCCTGGGTCAGAACCTTTGCCAATTCGCGTTTTTGCTCGATGGTGAACCTCGAGGCTTCAACTGTAATTACAGGCATGTCTTTCTCCTCCCTATTGACTTACTTCCCCGCATATTTTCTCGGATTTTTTCCTTTGTTCCTTGCGCAACCACCTGACTTCTTCACTTCCAGAGTCATAATCATGCTCTGAAAAACTTTGCCGGATAGGCATCCTTTCCGCCGAACTAGGGATATACCAGCTGCGTGGGATTGGTCTTCAGCATAATCTCGAGTTCCTGCTCTTTAAAGCCGTTTTCCAACAAGAGCTGAACCACGATGCGCACGGCTTCCGCCGGGGTGGGGCCGGCAAGATAGCCGGTATCGCTGGCAAGCACCACGTTTTCCGGACCCAGAAGCTTTATGTTCGCGGCAAACTCTTTGGGGGTAATGGAGTAGAAATTGGGCGAGAACTCCCCAAAAATATAGACCATCTTGGCGCCTTGCCGCACCATTTCCTTCTGGGTATCGACCGGAATCCTGGTGAACACCAGGTTGGGATGGTCGACGACTACTTTCTTGACTCCCCTTCTCACCGCTTCCGGCAGCAGCGCCTGCATTTCGTCGACGGACAAGTGACCAAGGCTTAAGCAAATATTCGCCTGCGCGATGAGGTCCAGAATATCGAACACCGCCGGCTGTAATTTGTGCTTGTCGTCGAAGACGGTTATGCCCGTGGCCGTTCGCCGGAATGCCGGCATAGAGACATCCTTCTTCATGGGATCGAAGCCGGCGGTCTTGGAAAAATAAGCAATGTGATTGGCCGCATCTCCGGTGGGCATCCACACTACCCGGGCGCCGAAACGAATTTGCGCTTCCACGGCAAAGGGGTTTAGTCCTCCCACCGCGTAGTTAAGAACCAACGCGCCAAAGATATCGATTCCCGGAACCAACTGCCGGACAAACTGCACCCGGTCGGCGCTGCCCATGGTCTGGCTTTTAAGCACAATTCCCTTAAAGCCATAATCGCGAGCCGCTTTAGCCAATTCAACGTGGTCATAGATCCTGGGAAAATTATCCGGCGAAGAGTGGGCGTGCATTTCTACTGCGCCCTTAAGCAGTTCTTTACATAACATCGCGAAATCACCTCTCGATATAAGTATGGCTATTAAAGACAACGGAGAGCGGTTTACTTCGGTTCCGCGCTCTCGGCTTACTGGAAATTACCACGGGTTTCTTTCACACATCGCGAGGTCGACGCTTCCATAGAAAGCCTCCGGCTCTAATTGGCAATTCAGCAATTTGCAATTGGTAATTTGTAATTCGCAAAGTATAACCAAGCCCGCTATTCAGCTTGGGGTTCTTACTTTGCAAATTACAAATTGGCAAAATTGCAAATCAATCGATGGATCATACCGACGATTTCATCGCCAATTCGTCTTCTTCGAACTTCAACGGACGCTTGGTCATGGTGAAGGAAATCAGCGCCCCGACTATGAGCAGCCCGCCGGCCAGGAAAAAAGCGCTGTCAAAACTGCCGGTGGCTTTAACGATGAATCCGGTAATAATGGGGGCAGACATGCCGAAGGTGTTGCCGCCCAGGATCAGGATCCCCACGGTCGTGCCAACCATGTTGGGGTTCTCCACGAGATCGTTGGCCAGCGCGTTGTTGAGCACCGAAGCCGTGGATATGCAGGATAAGGACCAGGAGATCAAGAGGAGAGCCAACCATTCATTCTTGGTCACGGTAACGAGCAGCACGGTACTGGATAGCAGCATGAAGACGATCAGCAGGGTGCGCCGTTTTCCCTGGAGCAGGGCCTCGGGCGTCAGGATCTTGTCGCTCAGTCGGCCGAAGTATATCCCCAGCACTACGGCGATCACGTAGGGCACGGCATTGAACAGGCTGGCCTTCATGAGCTGCATGCCCCGAGCCTTAACCAGGTAGGAAGGCAACCAGGTCAAGTACAAGTACATGGTATAAATGCAGCACCCTTGGGTCAGGAATATTCCCCACATAGTTCTGCGGCTAAGCAAGCGAAGGACGGCGCCTTTCGGAACTTCTGTAGAGCGCTTGGCGCCGGAGCGGTCGTCGGTTCTGGCCAGAATGTAATTGCGCTCCGCCGCCGGCAGCCACGGACATTCCTTCGGCGCACGAAACATCTTCAGCCAGACGAAGACCCAGATAATACCGGTCGCACCCAAAATCACGAAAGACCACCGCCAACTGGTTTGCAGGACGATCCAGGCGATGATCGGCGACATGATCGCCGGACCGGCGTAAGAGCCCGCATTGGCAACCGACATGGCGAGCGCGCGCTCGTCCGCCGGAAACCATTCGCGGACGACCTTGCCGGCATTCGGCCAGGAAGCGGCCTCGCCCGCGCCCAAGGCCAATCGGGCGGCGATCATATTGCCCAGATTGGTGATGGCGCCGGTCAGCATGGCGCCGGCGGACCAGATAGCCACCGACACGGCATTGACCCGGCGCGTGCCAAATCTATCCACCAGCCAACCGATAGGCACCAGGCAGAGGGCATAAGTCCACAAGAAAGCCGAAAACACAATGCCCATCATGGCCGGGTCCCACTTGAAGTCCTTGGCGATCGCCGGAGCGGCGATCGACAAATTCACGCGGTCGATGTAATTAATGAAGAGATTGAAGAACAGAAGCACGGCAATATAAAACCGTTTGCCCGTCCATAACGAAGTGATCTGCGCGTTTTCGGGAGCGTTCATTAAAGACACCTTTCTTCCAGTTATGAATTCTTATCTGGTATGGAGTCCCGCGGAGCGCCTCCTTGCCTCACGACTACGCACGGCAACCCTTTACGCCTGGCGACGGCTATAAGGTCCCCTTTAGATATGCTATTGCAACCAGATATTGCGGTTGAGACCGCCCAAGCATACACCCCCGCCCCCCCTCGGCGCTCAGCACGTCGGAAGGATTGCTGGCACAAAGTGGTACAGCTTGGAAATGGACTTGTACTGTACTTTGGAACTACAGCGCCAGTCAAGCTGGAAATCTCATCGTCCGATCGCCAAGCGCGCGGCGAGCCGATCAGGCAAATTCGCATCCAGAATGCGGCGTTGCGCGGTGTGCAGGTCGTACGGAACCCGATAAAACCGGACGGTATGCGAGTCGCTCTCCAATATGGCAAATGCGGCGCGCCAGTCTCCATCGCGAGGCTGGCCCACGGAGCCGGGATTTAACAGGTAGCGAGCGTCACGGTTGAGCTGCACCTCGCTGCACTGCAACTGATTGCCCAGCTCGATCCGGGTATGAAGCTCGCTGCCATAGCCGGCATAGAGGAAGAATCCGCCCTGGACATGGCTATGGCCGAAGAACGTGAGCGGGGCGGAGACCTCCAGCAGGGCATCCAGAGCGTCGGTTACCGCAATCAAGTACTCATCCTCGTCCAGGGGGGAGCCGTGTACGAATTGCACTCCGGCGATGTCCGCCACCGTGAGCGGTCCGGGAGGAAACGAACGCAGATATTCCAGGTTTTCCGGGGTCAGCGCCCGTCGCGTCCAGAGCGCAGCGGCGGCCGCAGTGGGGTTAAACGACTCAATCTCCGTCGTATTGGTACAGGCTTTGTCGTGATTACCGCGCACGTGCAACCGGCAGAACTGCCGCAGGCGGTCAATCACCTCGTTGGGACTGGCCCCGTATCCCACAACATCCCCTAAGTTGATTGCCAGGTCCCAGGGGGGCGCTGCCGCCAGGCAGGCTTCCAAGGCCTCGAGATTCGCGTGAATGTCACTAAGCAGAAGTACGCGCACGGCAACAGTAAGAACCGTTTCCCGTCACCCGTTTCCCGTTCTCCCTGCTTCGTTTCAACGGGAAACGGGTAACGGATTACGCTATTAGGGAACGAGGACGATTTTTCCGTAAGCCTTGCTTTCCATTACCAACTGGTGGGCGCGAGGAGCCTCGGCCAGGGGAATTTCCTGTCCGATTACCGGCCGCAAGCTGCCGTTTTCCAAACCCGCCACCAGCGCCGCATGCATGCTGCGCACTTCAGACTCAGACGCACCGAAGACCATTATGCCGTGAATGCTGGCTTCACGGCCCATGGCGTCCCGCGGATTGATCTCGATGGTTCCGCGATTGCCGATGACGATGATGCGCCCCTTCTGCGCCACCACCGAAAGGTCTTTGGCCAAGTTCTTATTGGCCAGCATTTCCAGAATGAGGTCGGCGCCGCGGCCAGCGGTAAATTTCATCAGCCCCTCGAGATAGTCGGGCTGGGTGTGGTCCAGCACCAGATGGGCGCCCTGCTCCGCCACCAGGGCGCGGCCTTTCTCGCTTCCGGCGGTGCTGATGACCGTGAGGCCGGCCGCGCGGCCTAGTTGAACGGCGGCAATACCCACTCCTCCGCTCGCGCCGTGGACGAGCATGGTTTCGCCGGGCAGAGCGCGAGCCGCTTGGAACATGGCCCGGTACGCAGCGCTATACGGCACGCCTACGGCGGCGCCCTGCGCAAAGGAGGTCTTCTGCGGCAGGGGATGTACCTGCGCTTCCGTGCACAGGGCCAGCTCGGCATAGCTGCCACTGAGACTGCCCCACGTATAGACCCGATCTCCTGGCCGCAACTTCGTTATGCCTGGCCCGATGGCGGCCACCGTCCCCCCAGCGTCGATTCCGGGGGTGTAGGGCAGGGCGGGCTTGCGCGCGTACGCCCCGGAACGGATGTAGGTCTCGACCGGATTGACCCCGGCCGCCTGAATGCGCACTACCACCTCGCCCGGACCCGGGTTCGGATCGGGAACCTCTTCTATCCGCATCACTTCGGGTCCGCCAAATTGGTGCACTCGAATGGCTTTCATTTCTCTGGTTCCTCGCTCTTGCAGTTTTAGCGTTTGGTAACTATGGCGAATGCCGCGTCCAGCTTGCGGCAGGCCTCATCCACGTCGGCCTTGCCGATATTCAGCGGCGGCGACATGCGAATCACATTGGCATAGAGCCCGCCTTTACCCACCAGCAAGCCTTGCTTGCGGCACTCGTCCATAAGCTGGTTGGTTTCCTGCGGGGCCGGTTCCTTGGTTTGCCGGTCTTTGATCAGTTCCAGCGCCTGCATCAAGCCCATGCCGCGCAGGTCTCCGATAAGAGAATACTTGTCTTGCAGCGCCTGCAGGTTCTGGCGGAAATAGTCGCCCACCACCTTGGCATTCGTCTTAAGGTCATCTTCTTCCATGACCGCCAGCACGGCGCGCGCCGCGGTGCACGTCACCGGATTACCGCCGAAAGTGGAAATGGTGAGTCCCTTGAAGGCGTCGGCGATCTCCGGCTTCGCCATCGTCAGTCCGACCGGATGCCCGTTGGCCAGTCCTTTGGCCGAGGTGAGGATATCCGGTGTGACTTCCCACTGCTCGATGCCCCACCACTTTCCGCCCGTGCGGCCCCAGGCCGTCTGCACTTCGTCGCTGATAAAGTCGCCGCCATAGCGCTTGACGATATCGAAAACGATCTTGAAATACTCTTTGGGCGGGGTGATGAAGCCGCCAACTCCCTGGATCGGTTCGGCCAGAAAAGCGGCAATCGTTCCGCTAGTGCCAGTCTGAATTACGTTCTCCAGATCTTTGGCGCAGGCCAGCGCACAATCGGGATACTTCAGGCCGAAGGGGCAGCGGTAGCAGTACGGATTGATCGCCTGCACAATGCCAACCTCAATCGTGCCCCGTCGCCAGGCGCTCTGGCCGGTCAGGCCGCGCGCCAGCGAAGAACGTCCGCTGTAGCCGTGGCGCAAGGTAACGATTTCAAAGTTGCCGGTGTGCATGCGGGCGATCTGCACCGCGGTTTCGTTGGCTTCGGTGCCGCTATTGGTGAAATACGATTTGGTGATTCCGCGCGGCGCGATTTGCGCCAGCTTCTCCGCCAATTCCACTTGGGGGATGTTGAGGAAACAGGTCGAGACGTGCTGGAGGGTATCGATCTGCTGCTTCATGGCGACAGTGACCCTGGGATTGCAGTGTCCCACGCTGACCGTCACGATGCCGCCGAAGAAATCGAGGTATTCGCGTCCCTCCAGATCCCAGACGCGCTGCATCTGGCCGCGCACCAAAGTCAGGGGTTTGGCATAGTAGGTCGCCACCGAAGGAAACAGGAATTCCTTCTGCTTGCGAGCCAGCTCTTCTCCGGTCAGGCCTCCTGCTTGGGTCAACGTATTCGTGCTCATCGATTTCCTCCAGAACGAAAATCATACCTCAGCCCTTTCGAACTTGGTAAATTCCCGGGGCCGTCGCGAGCTGGGGGCAGGATTCTGTGCCGCTTATACTTGGCCGGCATACGAGGACCGGTTTGCCTGAGCAGAGCGGTTGCGCGAGGCTCTGGCCGCACGGTTCAGTGACGCTCACAATTCAGGCTGAGCGATTCGAGGTACTTACGGAACGGCGCACCCAAGTCCGGCCGCTTGAGCGCGAACTCGACTGTGGCCTTTAGAAAACCGAGCTTGTCGCCGGTATCGTGACGTTTGCCTTCGAAAGTAAAGCCGTAGATTTTCTCGTGTTTGAGCAGTTGGCGCATGCCGTCGGTGAGTTGCAGCTCGCCGCCCGCCCCCTTCGGGGTCTTCTCCAGCATCTCGAAGATGCGCGGGGTGAGGAGGTAGCGGCCGATCACCGCCAGGTTAGAAGGGGCTTCGTCAGACCGGGGTTTCTCCACCAGGTCCTGAATCTCGAACAGCTTGCCTTGCCAGCGGCCGTCCACGGGGATAGCCTTCAACACGCCATAAGACGAGATCGCTGGACCTTCGACCACCTGAGTGGCAATCACGGAACACTGCATTTCGTCGAAAACTTCCATCATCTGCTTCAGGCATGGCACCGGAGCGTCGATCACGTCATCGGCCAACAACACGGCAAAGGGCTGTTCTCCCACCAACTCGCGCGCCATCAACACAGCGTGGCCGAGGCCGAGCGCCTCCTTTTGCCGCACATAGGAGACGTACATCATGTCGCTGATCTCGCGCACGATGCTCAGCAGTTCGGTCTTGCCGCGTTCCTCCAGCATCTTTTCCAATTCATAGCTGGTATCGAAGTGGTCCTCGATGGCGGTTTTGCCCCGGCCGGTAATGATGATGATCTGGTCGCAGCCGGAGGACATGGCCTCTTCGACCCCGTACTGAATGATGGGTTTGTCCACCAGCGGCAGCATTTCCTTGGGCTGCGCCTTGGTGGCTGGCAGGAATCGAGTGCCCAACCCCGCTGCCGGAAATACCGCTTTGCGCACGCGCATCTTCATAAATCCGTTCTCCGTCCTCAACAGCCGTTGCCCGTTTCCCGCTGCAGCTTCCATTGTACGTTGCACGACGCGTACATAGCTCAACGGGTAACGGGGCGCGAGCTTAAGCTGTTATCCGGTTGCCGTCCCCTCGCCCGCTGCACCATCCATGGTATTTATACGACGCCTGTGCAGCCCAACGGGGGACGGGTAACGGGTAACGGCCTTAAAGTGCTTTCTGGAGTTTCTTTGACTTTTCTTCCACGCCACGCGCCAGTTTCTGCTTATAAGCCACGAGCTTTGCCGCCAGGCTTTCGTCGCTCAGGGCGAGCATCTGCGCTGCCAGGATGCCCGCGTTGCCGGCGCCGGCCTTGCCGATGGCCAGAGTGGCCACGGGTATGCCAGCCGGCATTTGGACGATCGCCAGCAAGGAATCGAGTCCCTGCAAGGACGAGGACGGAATGGGAACTCCGATCACCGGCAGCGTAGTTTCGGCGGCAATCACCCCCGCCAAGTGGGCGGCGCCCCCTGCCCCGGCAATAATCACCTTGATGCCGCGGACCGCCGCGTTACGCGCAAACTCGCTGGTACGCGCCGGCGAACGGTGTGCGGAAGTGATATCCAGCTCGTAGGGGATACCGAACTCCTCCAGCGTCTTACTCGCCTCCCGCATGATCTCCAGGTCGGAGTCGCTGCCCATCACGATCGAGACTATCGGCTTCGTCATTCCGTTCTCCGTTTCCCGTTCTCCGTTCCCCGTTAGACCCAGGTATGCGCCACAACGCTTTCGAGCTTGCAGTAGTTTCTAGGGCGCATACCTGGGCCACAAACGCAGCCGTTTCCCGTTTCCCGACCGCAAGCTCCATTGTATGTTGCACAACGCATGTGCGAACCCAACGGGGAACGGGGAACCGGTAACGGGAAACGGTTTCACTATTCTGGCGTCAATCTCAGCGGTTTGGAGGCGATGTCGCGCCGATAATGCATGCCATCGAACCGGATGCGGGAACAGCCTTCGTAGACCCGCGCGAGGGCTTCGCGCAGATCTTTGCCGCGCGCGGTAACGCCCAGGACGCGTCCCCCGGCTGTCAGGAGATCGTCGCCCTGCCGGGTAGTGCCGGCGTGAAAGACTTTGGTTCCGGGAAGCTGCTCGGCATCGCCGATTCCAGTGATGCGTTTCCCCGTTTCATACGCGCCCGGGTATCCCTGCGAAGCCAGCACCACGCAGACCGCCGAGTCGTTAGACCAGCGAAAGGTCCCGTCGCTGACCCGCCCATCGATGGCGGCTTCCATGGCCTCCACTAAATCACTTTCCAGGCGCATCAGGATGGGCTGAGTTTCCGGATCGCCAAAGCGGCAGTTGAACTCGAGCACGAATGGCCCCCGCGGCGTCAGAATCAGCCCGCAGTAAAGAATTCCCTTGTACTCGGTTCCTTCCTCCCGCATGCCCTGGATCACTGGCCGCGCAATACGGGTGACCAGCCAATCGCGCATGTGGGCATCGACAATCTCCGGCGTGGAATAGGCGCCCATGCCCCCGGTGTTGGGGCCGGTATCGTTGTCCCCGACGCGTTTGTGATCCTGCGCTCCTACCAGCGGCACGACGTGCTCCCCATCACTAAGCACCAGGAAGGACAGTTCCTCACCCTGGAGAAATTCTTCCAGTACCACCCGCTTGCCTGCGGCGCCCAGCATTTTGCCGCTCAGCATATCGCCGGTCACGCTGGCCGCCTCATCCTTCGATTTACAAATCACCACGCCCTTGCCTGCCGCCAACCCGTTTGCCTTCACCACGAGGGGGGCGGAAAATAGCGTCAAGGCCTCCTTGACCTCGGCGGCAGTAGTGCAAGTGGCATATTTGGCCGTGGGAATCCGGTGCCGTTGCATGAAGGCCTTGGCAAAGCTCTTGCTCGATTCCAATTGCGCCGCGGCCTGCGTCGGCCCGAAGGTGCGCCAGCCCCGGCGCGTAAACTCGTCCACCAGGCCAGCCGCCAGCGGGGCCTCGGGTCCGACCACGGTCAAATCGGGTTGTATCCGCGCCGCCACTTGCACCAGCGCGTCCAGACTGGAAAACGATCCGGACACGCATTGGGCTTCGGCGCAAATACCACCATTTCCGGGAACGCAAATCACCTCCCCGGCCAGCGAAGACTGGCGGATCTTCCACACCAGGGCATGTTCTCGGCCGCCGCCGCCGATTACCAGCACTCGCTTCGGCATCTTGTTGTTCTCCCTCAAACCCGGCAGAACAGAGCCCGACCTCTTTGAGGGACAGAGTAGGTGCGCAGCTCAGCTATGTCAACCATTTACCCGTTATCCGTTTCCCGTTCCCCGTTTCCCGACAACCGCCATTGTACGTTGCACAACGCGTGTGCAGCCCAACGGGGAACGAACAACGGGTAACGGGAAACGGTTGTCGAAACGGGGACGGGTAATGGGAAACGGCTCTTATTCCCCCGCAACCGTTAGCCCATCGATGCGAATTGTCGGCGAAGCAATGGCACCGCGGAATTCCAGATCGCTGCCGATTTCCGTAATGTTGAACAGCATCTCTTTGAGGTTGCCGGCAACCGTAATTTCCTCTACAGGAAAGGTCAGTTCTCCATTCTGGATCCAGAGCCCAACGGCGCCGCGGGAAAAATCGCCGGTGACGAGATTTACGCCAAAACCGAGAAAATCAGTCACATACAGGCCATCGGCAACCTGGCGCACGATTTGCTCGCGCGTGCAGTGGCCCGGCTGGAGAAAGAAATTGCCCGCGCCAATCCCGGGGTTGCCCGCCAGGCCGCGCGAGGCGTTGCCGGTGGTCTGCAAACCAAGTTTGCGCGCCGTGTAGGTATTCAGCAGATAGGACTGCAACACGCCGCGCTCGATCACCACGGTACGGCGTGTCGGCACCCCCTCGCCGTCAAACGGACTGGAACCGAAGCCGCCGGGCATAGTGCCGTCGTCCACCACCGTAATATTCTCCCCGGCCACGGTCTGCCCCATTCTTCCCGCCAGGAACGAAGCTCCACGGTAGATCAGGTCTCCGTTCACCGCCTCGCAAATCTCGCCCAGCAGTCCCCGCGCCACCTGGGGATCGAACACCACCGGCACGCGGGTAGTCTTGACTTTGCGCGCCCCCAAGCGCCGGAGCGTTCGTTCGGCCGCCACTTTGCCCACCTGTTCCGGCGATTCCAGCAACGACAACCTGCGGGCCACCGAATACCAGTAGTCGCGCTGCATGCCTCCGCGCTCTTCCTGGGCGATCGGCACAGCCGAAACCGAACAGTACGAACGGCGGTATTCGCCCACAAAGCCCGTGGACGCGGCAAAAACCTTATGGCCGGTAGCGGCGTCGAAGGAGCCGCCTTCCGAGTTGCGAATCCGCGCATCGGCCTCCAGCGCCGCCTTTTCGGCCCGGCGCGCATAATCGATGCGGTCGGCGGTCGACAAGGAATATACGTCCGGGTGATACAGATCCAGATCGCCGTCCACCATGCCCTGTTCGTCCGGGGCCGGCAAGCCGGCATGCGGATCTTCGCTGGTAACCCGCGCCAAGGCCAGCGCCGAATCCACCATGCGCTGCAGTCCGGCCCGGGAAAAATCGCTGCTGTACGTGCTGGCCGCCCGGCATCCGAAAAATACCCGTACTCCGATAGCCTTCGCCCCGGATTCTTTCAGGGTCTCGACCTCGCCCAGGCGCACTACCGTGGAAAACTCCGTGCCCTCGCGTACCACCGTCTCCGCGGCGCTGGCCCCGCCCGCCATGGCGCGCTTCACCACATCGGTCGCGATTTCTTTTAGGTCCAAAATTACCTTTCTCCCGTGCCGCCCACGGTAAGGCGGTCCACCTTTAGAGTTGGAATCCCGACGCCCACCGGCACCGACTGCCCGTCTTTGCCGCAGGTGCCAACGCCTTCATCGAGTTTCAGATCGTTACCCACCATGGAAACGCGGGTAAGTACGTCGGGGCCGTTGCCGATCAGCGTGACGTTTTTCAGTGGCGCGCCAATGCGGCCGTCTTCGATCAAGTAGGCTTCCGAGGCGGAAAAGACGAACTTGCCATTGGTGATATCCACCTGGCCGCCGCCGAAATTGACGGCATAGACGCCGCGCCGGACGGAGCGGAGAATGTCTTCCGGCGCATCCTCGCCGGCCAGCATGTAGGTGTTGGTCATGCGCGGCATGGGAATATGTTCATAGGACTCCCGGCGGCCATTGCCGGTATCGGGCAAGCCCATCAGGCGCGCCGAAAGCTTGTCGCTCAGATAGCCCTTCAGAATTCCCTT
>Ga0326727_10011868_pt1 | contig 20073 bp, 17 predicted proteins | sample MB2enrmetagenome_FD_207643 | JGI IMG/M metagenome (GOLD analysis project Ga0326727, IMG submission 207643) | Lab enriched peat soil microbial communities from McLean, Ithaca, NY, United States - MB29MY | ecosystem: Environmental > Terrestrial > Soil > Wetlands > Peat | place: USA: New York...
GGGCAATGCTGGTGTACTCGCCCTGGTGAAGTTCAAAGCATACCGAAGGGTACTTGGTTTTAAAATCCCTGATCAAATCAGGCAGCCAATTGCTGGAAACGCTTGAAAAGGTGCCGATGCGAATAATACCTTTTTGCAGTCCTTGCATTTCCCGGTGTTTTTCCTCAAGCTCCCGGTGGGAATTATAAATCGCTTTAATGTAGGGCAGGAATTCCTCGGCGTCAGGCGTCAGGGAGATCCCTTTGCGAGAACGCAAAAAGAGCACGGTGGAGAGTTCCTCCTCCAGGGCGCGGATCATCTGGCTGATGGCGGATTGGGTGTAACCTAGTTCCTCAGCGGCTTTGGTAAAACTTCCGGTTTCGATGATTTTCATAAAGGCTTTATAACGGTTCATTGCTTACCTCATTTATATTAGAAAAACTTATACATTTATTATGAGAATTCGTTTTACTTATGTCAAGAGGGGAGAGTATGATGAAAATAAATAAGAAGAGGATCAGAGGTAAGTTTCAATGGGCAACAACAGTCTCTCCTGGAAAAACGGGATCAAAGACGGCATCCCCATCGCTTTCGGCTACTTCGCGGTCTCCTTTACCTTTGGCATCATGGCGAAGAAGGCTGAGTTGACTCCCTTTCAGGCTGTCTTCATGTCCGCAGCCAATCTGACCTCAGCAGGACAATTCGGAGCACTGGCTTTAATCGGGACTTCCGCGACTTATCTGGAAATGGCGCTGATCCAACTGGTCATTAATTTGCGCTACTGCCTGATGTCCTGTTCACTATCGCAAAAATTTGAGGCAGGATCAGACTTGCCTCATCGCTTTTTGGTTGCCTTCGGCGTTACGGATGAAATATTTGGGGTATCCGTTTGCCGGGAAGGTAAACTTAACCCCTTCTACAATTACGGTTTGATGAGCGTCAGTATACCGGGCTGGATGCTGGGTACATTTTGCGGAGTTGTTTCAGGGGGAGTTTTACCCGCGAGAATGATCAGCGCCTTAAGTGTTGCCCTGTACGGGATGTTTATTGCGGTGATTGTTCCGCCGGCCAAGGGAAACAAGCTGCTGGGGGGAATCATTTTGTCCTCTATGCTGTTGAGTTTGTTATTTGCCCAACTGCCCGTCCTCAGTCATATCTCGCAAGGATTCAGAATCATTATGTTAACGGTATTGATAGCAGGAATTGCAGCTTTCCTGTTCCCGGTGAAGGAGGGTGCCGATGAAGGGTAACATCTATCTCTATATTCTGGTCATGGCGGGCGTTACTTATTTGATCAGACTCATTCCTTTGATCTTCATGCGTAAAGAAATCAAGAACGTTTATCTCAAATCATTTCTATACTATGTACCTTATGTCACCTTGGCAGTGATGACATTTCCCGCGATCTTAAACGCGACAGCAAGCCTATGGTCCGCTCTGGCAGGATTCATCACGGCCATAATCCTGGCTTATCGCGGTGCCAGTCTGTTCAAGGTTTCCATCCTGGCCTGTCTTACGGTCTTTATTATTGAGTTGGTGGTTTAACCTGCATCTGTAAGCAGTGCATTTGATCTTTTACCTACGGAAAAAGGAAAGTACGGTTAGAATTGGATACCGGAACTGGAAAAACGTCGATCATGGTCGAACTAACGGTAGACACCTCTGTTTTTGGCATGGAGGTGGACTACTTACCATAGCCGGTATTGAAAAGCACTGCTCACAGGAGTATTCTGCTGATTTTTGGGAACTAATGATCCTAAAAATCAGGCAAGCTCTTTGTGGGCATTTTTCAACCCAAAATCCGCCGCAGCCTGCCAATTGTAAACTGATACTCAGATGCTAGTTGACAATTGGCAGGAGAAATCTATATTATTGAGTTATAGTAAGAGAATTATTTTAAGATAAGGATGCCATTTGGTTATTTTCTCAACCTCTTTGCCGCCTGCTGTTATGGCATCCTCGCTAAAAGCGCTGGAACTGATTATGAAGGAGCCTCAAAGGGTGCAGGCCTTGCGGAAAAATGTTCAATACTTTTGTCAATGTTTAAGAGAAGCGGGAATTGAGGCGGATTCGATTACGAGTAACCTTGATGGCGACTCATACCAAGGAAGAACTGAAACGTACGGCCGAGACTATCGGGATTATTCTAAACAAGTACCAAGGAGGTCCCTATGAACAGGATTCAACAGTATAAAGAGAAAGTGCTTAATGGATCTTCGCTGACAAAGGCAGAAGCTATGCTCCTGGCAGACGCTCCCTTAGAAGAAATCTGCTTGGCAGCCAATGAAATAAGAAAATACTTTTGTGGAGACACCTTTGACATTTGTGCCATTATTAACGGGAAGAGCGGCAGGTGTTCCGAAAACTGTAAATACTGTGCTCAATCAGCATTCTCCGGCACTAAGATCGAAGAATATTCACTTTTGGATACGGAGACCCTTGTAAAACAGGCCAAGTACAACGCTGAAAGAGGAGTCCTTCGCTATTCTATCGTCACTTCCGCCAAGAAACTGAGCCAACAGGAAGTAAACAAGGTCTGTGAAAGCATCCGGGCAATTAGAAATGAAACAGGGATTGCTGTTTGTGCTTCGTTTGGACTTTTGGCTGAAGAAGAGTTCCAAAAATTGCAAGAGGCGGGCGTAAGCAGAGTACATAACAACTTGGAAACCTCCCGCAGAAACTTTCCCAATGTTTGTACTACCCATTCTTATGATGAAAAGATCGAGACGATAAAGGCTGCCCAAAGGGCAGGACTTAATGTCTGCAGTGGAGGCATTATGGGGCTTGGTGAGACCATGGAAGATAGAATTGACATGGTGCTAACTATCAGAGAATTAGGTATCCGTTCGATTCCTGTGAATATGTTGAATCCTATTCCCGGGACTCCTTATGGAGATATGAAAAAACTTACGAATGAGGATATGTGCAGAATTGTAGCGGTATTCCGTTTCTTGGTGCCGAAGGCCTCTATTCGGCTGGCGGGCGGCAGAGGATTATTACCGGATAAGGGCCTTAAATGTTTCCGGTCAGGTGCCAATGCGGCTATTTCAGGAGATATGCTTACCACATCCGGAATCTCCATTGAACAAGATCTGAAACTTTTACACGATTTGGGTTACAAGGCTGCGCTGTGGAATGTGTAAAGGAATTTTCATTTACATAGAAATCTTTTGCGCTATAATTCTAATCCCCTAAGCCTATCGGAATGCCTAAGAAGATGGAGGCTGAGTAGTCAAAATTGCCAATTGAGTATATAATTAAATCGAAAATAATGAATAAATAACGCAGAAGGAGGGTCATTATGTGGAACCAATTAAGAACTGATGAATATGAAGGGATGCTGGCTGAGACCATCACAATGCCCGGATATAAAGGTGATCCAATACATGCCTACTTTTCACGACCGCTTGGGAAGGGACCGTTCCCGGGGGTAATCTTGATTCCTCATATGCCCGGATGGGATGAGTTCTGCCGTGAGACCGCCCGCCGCTTCTCACAGCATGGTTATCTGGCGCTTTGCCCCGACATTTATTGCCGGTTTGGGCACGGGACTCCTGATGAGATATCAGCAAAAGCCCGATCTGCGGGTGGCGTTGCCGATGACAGCGTAGTGGGTGATTGTGAGGGATCTCTGGAATACCTGAAATCTTTGCCTTATTCCAATGGGAAGGTAGGCGTTATTGGCATGTGCTCCGGCGGACGCCACGCCTTTCTCGCGGCTTGTAAGGTTAGTGGCCTGGATGCGGTGGTTGATTGCTGGGGGGGCCGCGTGGTCGCTTCCAAAGAAGAACTGACCCCATCCCAGCCTGTCGCTCCTATTAACTATACGTCTGAGCTTGGCTGCCCTCTGCTGGGTCTGTTTGGCAATGAGGATCAGTTCCCGACGGCGGAACAGGTTGACTTGCACGAGGAAGAACTTAAGAAATACGGGAAGAACTATAAATTCTACCGTTATGATGACGCAGGTCATGGATTTATGTATTATCATAGTCAATTGTACCGGCCGCAGCAGGCGATGGATGGGTGGGAAAAAGTTTTTAGCTTTTTCGGGGAACATCTGAATACGGAGAAAAGAGCTTAAGATGCAGTCATTTGTTGTTATGGCTAAGCCGGTCGGGTCGCTGTGTAACTTGGAATGCAGTTACTGTTACTATTTAGAGACCGGACGTTTTGCTCAGAGTCAGCCTCAATCCCGGATGTCGGACAGCCTGCTGGAAGGGTATATCCATCAATACATCGCGTCAAGTCCGGGGCCTGTCGTGCAGTTCACATGGCATGGCGGGGAACCGACCTTGGCGGGACTCAACTTTTACCGGCTGGCAGTGGAACTGCAGAAGCGTCACCTCCCGGAAGGATGGAGTTGCTGGAATAATCTTCAGACCAACGGGATTCTGCTGGATGATGAGTGGTGTTCGTTTTTGGCTGACGCCCACTTTGATGTGGGGCTGAGTATAGACGGCACCCAATGGCTGCATGACCAAAACCGCAAAGATCACAGCGGCAGCGGTTCTTATGAGCGGGCGGTAGCGGCGGTACGCCGTCTGCAGGCTTATGGGATTCAGCCTGATTTGCTGTGCACCGTAACCTCCGCAACTGCCCAAGAACCGCTCGCCGTTTACCGGACGCTCAAAGACCTTAATACAGGGTGGATTCAGTTTATCCCGATCGTGCGGCTCACAGCGGACGGACAACCGACAGCGGACTCCGTGACGGGCGAAGGATACGGAGCTTTCTTGTGTGCAGTTTTCGACGAATGGGTCCGTCACGATCTTGGACGACTGAATGTCCAACTGTTCGCGGAAATGGCCTTGGTATGGTCCGGGGGGAAGGCCAGTTTATGCTGGATGGCCCCGACCTGCGGACGAGTACTCATCGTTGAGCATGATGGCAGTGTCTACTCGTGCGATCACTTTGTTAATCCTGATCACCGCATCGGCAACCTTGAGTCTTCCTCCCTGAGCGAACTGGCCGACTTACCGGTACAGCGCCGTTTCGGCAATGAAAAGCAGACCAAACTTCCCTTACAATGTCATGCCTGTTCATGGCTCGCCCTATGCAATGGGGGATGCCCTAAAGACAGATTCGTTTTAGCAGAGAACGGAGAGCAAGGGCTTAATTATTTATGTGGCGGTTTGCGGCAGTTTTTTGCTCACGCAGAACAGCCGTTGAGACATGTCCTGCAGCTTAGAAAACAAGGGTTAACTTCTGAGGCCATTATGGATGAACTGCTTGCCGAGTCCCAGGCCCGGTGGCGGGGTGTGGGACGGAATGATCCCTGCCCTTGCGGTAGTGGTCGCAAAGCAAAGTATTGCTGCTGGTCCAAGCGGTTTTAAACAATACGCTCTTGGCAAATCGGTTGGCTGCGGTTAAAGGATTCTAAAAGCTAAAACTGAATCAAGATAACATTTATTCAGGTACTCAGTTAATCAACCACAGATTACACAGATTAACACAGAATAAATACATTTTGGCTCTAAACTACAAATCGCTTGTAACTCAATTGATGACAAGCCAAAGTTGATTAAAAGGCCTCGTTTTAACCCTGTGGCTTTCAGTTTTTTGCCTTTGTAATTTATTCCAATCGAAACTTCTTTTTGCAACGGGATCCCTTTTTCAGCCAACTCAATTGCTATAAGGAGTATCATCAGGGCGCAGCCCGTCGGGGTGGAATTGGTTCTTGAGAGTAAAGTGGGGGAATAAAGTTAGCGATGTAAATAAAAGGGGAGGGTAGAAGAGTTTATGAGAATATTCATCGGGGTTGATCTGCCTGCTGAGATCAAACAAACTCTACTTAGGTTCCAGTCTGAGCTAAGATATCTTGGAGTCGATGGGTTCTGGAAATCATTGGACAATTTTCACATAACATTAGAATTTTTAGGGGAATTGGAACGTGATAAGGTTTCGGTACTTATGGAGTCTCTGACGAAGGTTGCCAGCAAATACAGACCTTTCGGGTTAACTATTGGCGGACTAGGTGGATTTCCCTCTCTTAATCAGGCTCATACCTTGTGGACGGCGGTAAGCGGAAATTTAGTTGAACTAAATCAACTAAGAGACGATCTACATCATGAACTCAAAATTAAAGGATTCAAATTAGATGAACGACAGTTTAAGCCTCATGTAACCTTAGCATCTCGTCCTAAACTCGGAAATAGGGATCTTTCAGTTGTGAAAACAAAAATTTTGGGTGAGTACAAGGTTGTTGAGGTTGTATTATTTGAGAGCAGGGTTATAGGTGGCAAAAGAGTCTACACAGATATATTTAACGCAGGCTTGGAAAGAACAATAGAAGCGTGCGAAAAATAAGACTTGGGAAGGAGAATATCAAGTGGCGGATAATCTGAGGGTTTTATATAAACGGAAGAAAAGCCGGCGATGTCTCTTCCAGTATTGACAGGATCATTGAAAATCAGTTATAATCAGTTCGATAGTTATCGAATCTTAATCAACTGAGTTCGGAGTTGGAATATGGACACAATAAAAGCGGCAAAGATATTCAAGGCACTATCGAATCCAAATAGACTAGAATTATATTTTAAAATTGCCGAGAGGTATGAATCTAGTTTTCAAACCAACAGTGAATGCTTTGTTACCGATATCATCAGTTCTTTGAATATCGGTGCTCCTACTATTTCACATCATATCAAAGAATTGGTGAATGCTGATTTGATTAGTACTGAAAAAAAAGGGAAATTTTTAATCTGCCGAGTGAATGAAGAGTTGATTGAGGAAGTTAGAAAGTTGTTATTAATATAGCATTGTGGAACGTGTGTAAAGGTTTGCCCTCGCGACAATATAAAACTCGACGAGTTTAGGCCAGTATATGGGGGAAATTGTGAATTTTGTCTTGCCTGTATAAACCTTTGTCCGCAAAAGGCGATCCGATTAAAGAAAGAAAGTAATCCGAATGCACGGTTTATGAATAAAAATGTAAAATTAAAAGAAATTATTACAGCCAACGATTAAATAATTGTTGGCTGGTTAATCACACAATATGGAAAATATGTGCATCCAACAAGTCATAACGATAATGAAATTGAGGCTTTTATGGAGGGTATGGTCATGGGGAAAACTGCATTTTTAGTAATTGATATGCAAAAGGACTTTTGTCTATCTGGAGCTCCCTTTGAAGTAACGGGAGCAATGGATGTCGTCCCAAGTATTAAACAAGCCTTGGATGCCTGCCGTATTCATAAGATACCGATTATTCATGTATTCCGTTATTACCGTGCAGATGGGAGTGACGTTGAACTGACAAGATATGATGAATTTAGGAAAGTGGGTGGAGGTTGTGTTCAGAGAACGAAAGGTGCTGAAATAATTGATGAGCTGAAACCAATTGATGGAGAATACTTAATTATTAAACAACGCTGGAGTGCCTTTTTCCGAACTGAATTAGATTGTTTGCTAAAACGTTTAGGTGTCGATCAAATTGTTGTGACCGGAGTTCAAACGCCTAACTGCATCCGTGGTACGGTCTGGGATGCGAACTCCTTAGATTATGAAGTGATTGTCCTCACTGATGGAACTGGTGCCAAAACAGCCGAAGTTCATAATGCAAATTTAATTGATATGGAAAGCATCGGCATTAAACTAATGACAACTGCTGAATTGATTAAATCATTACCGATTATACCCAAAGATAACCTTCGACAAAGAATACAGTTCGAAATAGAAAGAAAGCACCGGTATTAAGCGCTCGACGAGTTACCTAAAGAAAATTAATGATACAGAAAGCCATTGGGGATTACTGTACAGACAATCGTTGAAGACCTGCATGAGCGGCTTAGCTTCTCCTGGGTCAATAGCTTAACCTATTGTGGTTATTTACTGCATCGTTAAGCAACCCACAAAGTATTTCCAGGGCTTTAGGTAAATCTGCGTCTGTAAGGTTAGTCCAACAAATTCGCAGATGATTGGTCTCGGGTTCGCCGGGATAGAAGATAGAGCCGGGGAGAAAATGTACACCGCGGCGGTGGGCTTCCGGAATTAAGAAATTGGTATGGGTCCCGGTGGGCATCGAGAACCATAAGTCGCTATAAACTATCACATAGTTTGGTCATGGGCTTATCTTGTCATCCTTGGTTCACTTGCCGGACATGGCTCTTACTACTGGCTGGTCCATCGGACAGGTCCCTTATTACCATCAACCTGGACCTATATTTCGCCGGTTATTGCTCAATTTGTCGGTTACTATGTCCTGGCAGAATATTTATCAGGCTATTCGTTTATCGGACTGAGTTTGGTACTTGGGGGAGTATTTTTAGTAAGCAGGGCGGCAACAGTAGAAGAGTGGTTAAAAAAACAATTGCATAGAGCAGCGTATAATGAAAATACGAAAGGTTTCTAGCAGGGTTTAACAGAATCACACAGAACTATATCATTAGCTGGAACGTTGTTTTAGAAAAAGTTTCTTCTGCACGAGGACAAGGCAGTCGCTTTACTGGCTGAAAAATTGCGGGAGAGAAAACCGGCCGGGATTACCACAGTAGAACCATCTTGCTTTTTTTAAAATAAAGTAAGGAAGTGAAGAAATGGCTGGAGTTATTGAAAACAAGTTATATTCTTATCGATGGACAATCCTGCTAATTATTTTTCTGGTCAATACCATTTTCAACTTCTCAATCTTTCAGATCGGTGGTTTAGCGAGTCGAATTATACCAGCTTTTCATCTCCAGGCTAGCCAATTAGCGATGGTTTTGTCGGCCTCTTTTTTAACAAACGCAATTCTTGGAATCCCCGCAGGGATATTGGCTGATCATTTTGGTGTCAAAAATGTAGTGGCCGCTGGATTAGTGCTGACTGTAATAAGTAGTTTTGGGCGCTTAACTGCAAGCAGTTTTGGAATTCTTTTTGTTTGGATGTTTTTTCTGGGGGTTGGTCCGGCTTTTCTTAATGCTAATGCAGCCAAAATATTAGGGGATTGGTTTCCACCTCAACAAATGGGAATGGCGATGGGGATTTATATCGCGGGTGCCAATGCCGGTATCACCCTTGCCTTGGCAACTTCAGCGTTTTTCTCGTCCCTGAAAGTGGCATTTATGACCTCTGCCGTTATGACCTTATTGGCTTTATTTTTATGGTTGCTGTTTATTAAGTCCAAGTCGGCAGACAAGCCTGATCTCCTGATTCAGCCCTTTGGAGAGTATTTAGGTGTGGCTCTGAAAAGTAAACACACATGGGTTGGAGCAGTAGCCATGTTTTTCTATATGGGGACCTATGTTACTCAAAGCGGGTTTTTAACAAATTCCCTTACCGAGGGCAAGGGAGTCAGTCAGGTTATGGCAGGCCTAGTGGCCTCTTCTCTGACAATAGCCTTTATCCTTGGGACAATCATCGGTCCCATAATTTCTGATAAAGTTGGCTTAATGAAGCCCTTTCTGGCTCCCACTGCAATTATTGCTGCTCTTTGTTCCTACTTGGCTTGGTTTGTGCCCTTCGGTCCACTTACCTGGATATTGCTCATAATTACCGGCATTATGCTAGGGACATCCGTGCCACTGATCATGTCTCTGCCGATGCTACTTCCGGAAATTGGACCCGTCTATGCCGGGAGTGCAGGCGGGGTTATCAGCACTTTGCAAATGGCGGGTGCCTTCGTTATTTCTTCCTATATAATTTTGCCGCTTGCCGGGAAAAACATGGATCAAGTATTTATGTATATTGGATTGGGCTATTTAGTATTTGGACTGAGCTTATTACTATTGCCTGAGCTGGGCAGAAAAGCCAAACTATAATCCTTGACTAGCCGGACTAAATTTAATACTATATTTGTACAGGAGGGTTTTTAAATGAATAGTAAAGAAGATATAAGACCGATCTCATATATTAAAGCCAATGCTGCCGAGATTCTGGAACAGGTGAATGAGACCCGCAGACCTGTCTACGTAACTCAAAATGGAGAGGCTAGGGCTGTTTTAGTAGATACTGAATCCTATGAAAATATGAAAAAGGCTATTGGCCTGTTAAAATTACTGACCCAAGGGGAAAGTGATATTGTCGATGGGAAAGTTATAGCACAGGAAGATTTTTTTTCAAGCTTAGATCGTGAATTAGACAACTATAACAATGTAAAATCATGACTTCAAGCGAAGAACATGTTTTTCAGGTCTTCTGGACACAAACCGCCCAGCAGGATTTAAAAAAAATAATAGAATATATTGCCGAAGATAGTGACATTCAAGCAAGACGGGTTTATCTCGCCATTAAACAAAAAGTTGATAACTTATGGCAGATGCCTCTGCAAGGACGAGTCGTTCCTGAATTAAGACATTATAGTATCCTGATTTATAGAGAATTAATTAGTTCGCCGTGGCGAATTATTTATAAGACTGAAGAGAATAAGGTGTGGGTGCTTGCAGTGATCGATGGAAGAAGAAATGTCGAAGACATATTACTTGAAAGATTCATTTGAAGAGCACCAGCTTTGGAGATTGAAAACAGGTGCCTATAAAGAATGGTTTTATTTCTATCAGATTCGACTAATGGTATAATATTCTGTGACAATTGCGCTGGAGAGGATTGAATCAGTGGTTACTGGCAATGATAAATCTAAAACGATAACCTATAAAGAACTAATTGCGTGGATCTGTTCAGACGGTTCGTTTGAACTTGACTGGCAGATGACTGAAGAAATCCTGGAGTCAACCCAATTTTCTTACCAGGAAGAAGTCTACAGACACTATCGCGAGAACGCTCAGGAAGCTTTGTTCGTGCTCGGTTTCTCAGAAAAAGAGCTGGTCACGTCCGGGTCGCTTCGTTACCTCAGACTGATAGCTGCCACATTTGTGAAGAAACTGGCTATGAATCCGGATCTTGAAGTGCTGCGTGAAAACATAATGCTGGAAATAGAGGACCATGAAGCAGAGCATCTCTTGCAACAAGCGCCCTATTTAAAAGGGGCTGAATACTTAACACACGCCTGGCTGAAAGAGGCTTGGGAAACCCTGAACCAAACGTTTGCTAAAATGATCAAGACTTATGAGGGCAGTGTCCAAGCATTTTTTGCTGCCTATAATCCGAATGTCCGGCTGGTGGGACGTGTTTTTTTTCATCTTGTGGAGAGTAGGAAAGCGGAGTACCCATTTGCCTTTTTAGCTACCTATACTGCGGAGCTCACTAAACAGGGGAAAGCCAAACACCTGCCCCTGAAAAATGCCCTGGAAGACTATGGGGAAAACAGCAGCAAGCTGCTGGAACTTCTTTCGACCGTGCACAAGGCTTCTGAAAGCAGTGCCTTCATTGCGGAACTTGTGGACACGGGAGAAGTCTTTCACCCGTTAAGCTTAACAGCCGGGGAAGCTTATACGTTTCTCAAGGAGATACCGCTTTATGAGGAAGCCGGTATTTTATGCCGGATGCCTAATTGGTGGAAGGACAAGGCCGCTTCCTTGAAAATGTCGGTCAGTGTGGGAGATGAAGCGCCTTCCCGCTTGAACTTTAAAGCCCTTGTGGACTTCAAGGCAGAGTTGTTTCTCTGCGGAGATTCCATCAACGCTGACGAGTTGAAGCGGTTGCTTGCGGAAGCGGAAGGCCTGGTTTTAATTAAAGGAAAATGGGTGGAGGTCAATCATGAACGATTAAAGGAGACCTTGAAGGCCTATGAACAAGCCCAAGAAATCATGGACCAGACGGATCTCAGTATGATTGAAGCTATGCGCTTTCAACTGACGGCTCAGAAAGTCCTGAATCTGTCGGAAGAGGCTTGTGAACTGGAAGTAACCAATGGAGAATGGCTCAATTCGGTGCTTAATAAGCTCACAAATCCAGAGCAACTGGATACGGTGGCCTGTGGCGAAGCGTTTCAGGCTAATTTGCGTACCTACCAAGCAAGAGGTTTGAATTGGCTTCATTATATGAAGACTCTTGGGCTGGGTGCCTGCCTGGCGGACGATATGGGCTTGGGAAAAACGGTTCAGGTCATCGCGCTTTTGAATTATATTAGAAGTCAAGCCCAAGAAAAAACCTTGCTGATCGTCCCGGCTTCACTGATCGGAAACTGGATCAGTGAGATTGAAAAGTTTGCACCATCTTTAAACTATTATGTCCTTCACCCTTCAGAAAATAAAGGGCAAGAGATGAATGCCGATATTTTACATAAGGACTATGAGTTGTATATCACAACCTATGGCATGCTCGCAAAACACGAGTGGTTAAAAACGATTACTTGGGATTCTTTAATTTTGGATGAGGCTCAAGCCATTAAGAATCCGGGCACCAAGCAAACAAAGGGTGTGAAACAATTAAAGGCTTCCTATAAACTGGCCATGACGGGTACCCCCATCGAAAATCGTCTGTCCGATTTATGGTCCTTATATGATTTTCTGAATAAAGGCTTGTTGGGCAGCGCCAAGGAGTTTACCCAGTTCACCAAGAAACTTCAGGAGACTCCGGAGGGGTATGCCCGCTTGAAACAGGTTGTCGCTCCCTTTATGCTCAGACGTTTAAAGACCGACAAAACGGTTATTTCGGATTTACCGGAGAAAATCGAAATGAAAACTTATGCGGCGCTTAGCAAAAAACAAGTAGTCCTTTATAATAAACTTGTCAATGACCTTAAAGCCAAGCTTGAATCAACTGCGGAAGGAATCGAACGCCAAGGGCTCGTCCTTTCCTCGCTGATGAAGCTCAAACAGATTTGTAATCACCCCGATCAATTTATGGGTCAAGATGGTTACGTTGAGAATGAAAGCGGAAAATATGCCCGACTGCGTGAGATTTGTGAAACGATTCTGGAGAAGCGGGAGCGGGTGCTCATCTTTACTCAGTTCAAGGAGATTACCGAGCCGCTTAATCGGTTTCTGGAGACACTTTTTCAGCACCCGGGACTTGTTTTACATGGCGGGATATCTGTGACAAAACGCAAGGATCTGGTTGCCAAATTCCAGGGTCCTGAGTATGTACCCTTTATGGTCCTCTCTATTAAGGCGGGTGGTGTCGGTCTTAACCTAACCTCTGCCAATCATGTGATCCATTTTGACCGGTGGTGGAATCCGGCGGTTGAAAATCAGGCGACAGACCGGGCCTTTAGGATCGGGCAGAAGAAGAATGTGCTTGTGCACAAGTTTATTACGAAGGGTACCATCGAAGAAAAGATTGATCTGATGATTGAAGATAAAACGAAACTGCAGCAGGATATTATTCCGGACAGTCAGGAAAACTGGATTACTGAGCTGGATAACCAACAGCTTATGGATTTGTTTACACTCTCTAAATAAGGTTGGCGAGGGATAAGGTATGGCATATTACGATGGATTTCCAGCCTACGTTTCGGTGGCGGAAAAAAGACTGAAGGCCCAAAAAAGTGTTGAGAAACTAAAGAAGAAAAATCCTGATATTTGTCCTGTCATTTTAACAGGAACCAAACTTACCAAAACGTGGTGGGGTAAGGCCTGGAATGATAATCTGGAGAGTTATTCAGACTTTGCCAACCGAATAGGGCGAGGCCGAAGTTACGTGCGTCATGGAGCAGTAGTGGATCTGAAAATTACCCAGGGAGAAATCAAGGCTCTTGTCCAGGGGAGCGCTGCGAAACCTTATCAAGTGACGATCAGCATTCTGCCGTTGTCCGAAGCTGTTTGGCAAGAAATTACCAGGAACTGTGCCGGGAAGCTTGATTCTTTGCAAGAACTTATTGTAGGTAAGTTCCCCAAGACACTCTCAGAAGTGTTTACCGCCAAGGGCAAGGGCCTATTTCCCACCTCCAAGGAAATAAGACTTCAATGCAGCTGCCCTGACGGGGCGAATATGTGCAAACACGTGGCGGCAGTTTTTTATGGAGTAGGAGCCCGGCTTGACGAAGATCCCGCTTTGTTTTTCGTACTGCGCAATGTGAAGATGGAAGACCTTATTTCGGAAGCGATTAGTCAGAAAACCGAGACATTCCTTAAAAAGTCCAACGTTAAGAGTCGCAGGATTATTGCGGATACGGATATTGCTGATCTGTTTGGAATTGAGATGGAAACAAAGCCCGAAATGAAGAGAGAGAAGAAAAAACGAAGGTAAGCTGCACTAAGCTAGAAAGGCATCCTGAAAAACTAACAGTGCAATTTGCTATTCTAGTGATTGTTATCTCCCTGATCACGACAATATGTCTATATGAATTATAGCTTTTTGGTATAATCAAGGTCTTTTATGTTACCTATCGGATTAAAAGGGCGACTACCCCTCACCGAACCGGAAAGCTGGAGGATGAGGGATGCGCCGTACAGATTGAAATTCTCTCGCCAACGCATTAAATTTTAGAGTTTAAAACGGGTTGAAGGTAAAGGACATAGAAGTGTAAAATTTAAAAAAAATTATTTACGCCCAGTTAAGTAGAATAGAACCCAATTTTTGTGTTCCAGCTAAGTTAGAGTATAACATCAAGGATTGACTGTTAATCGATTTTCCTAAGTCTACAGCATAGCTGTTTGTCGCAGTGGCTGTTGCGGTATTAGCAACATAGGTCACATTACCATCAACCAAAGTAACTGATACTGTGCCATCGACAGCAGTCGCCAAGGCAACAACGGGGGTGGTTTGCAGGTTATAAGCGGTTAACCCTGTAACTGATGCGCTATCATAAGCTGGAGCTTTGGCAACACTAAATAGCGGAATTGGAGTATTGACCATCTGCATTGATGTCGATGAGGAAGTTCCCATGTTAACACTACTAGTAATAACGGTACCATTAACCTGAGTAATCCATAACCCTGGTATTCCTGTTCCGACGTATATGGTTTGGTTAGCAATCGGATTTCCGTAAACATCCTGAGTGGTCAAGATAATATTCTGCAAGCCACCCATTACAGAGTTAATGGTGGACGGGCTAGTTTGAACGGTTTGCAATATTCCAGTCGCTGCTGTAAAGTTGGCAATTACTGTCGCGGTTTGGCTGTTCAGCGAATTGCTAACGGTAATGACTGGATTTTCCGGATACTTATCGCTTGCATACACTTGAGCAACATCGACAGGTGCGAACTCACCAGAAGCTATTGTGGATATACTTGTTGTATAAGGAGTAAACCTATTATTGCTCGCGAAGTAGCTGGCTACCATGGGTTGCAATTGCCCAGTAGCACTTACGTTAAAACCAAGGAATCCTTCAAAGCTACTCGGCAAACTAGTTAAAGGCAAGGTCCAAGAAGCAACTTGAGATCCAGCAGAGCCGACGCTAGGTACATTAACTCCGATAAAGCTAGTCAGGGTCGATATATTTTCTTCGATTAATATAACAGAACTACTTGTAGCACCAGGCCTATAGCCTACGACTTTATAACCGGGTTGAACCGCCCAGAGTTTGACATTGTTAACACTGACCTCGCCCAAACTGTTCACGTTAAAGGTGGTATTATTAGGCATCGAAGCAATGGTGTAACCATCCACGTTGCTAATTACACCATTATGATTGGAGCTTATGTTCATGGTCAAGCCTTGACTCGGAATCGTACCGATAGCCGGATAGGTGTTGAAGGGAGCTACCACAAAGCATGCATTGCTCTTGGGGTCATATCCGTTGGTTGCTGGTGAAGCAATTCCGGCCACTGTGAGGGTTGACGCAGGAGCAGCATTGCCATCCAATAGCGGAATGTATTGGCTGAATTCAGTAGCGTTAGCAGCAACACCAAGACTTCCGATTGAGTTACTTGCAGAGAACGACGCATTAATCGTTCCATGTGCAGACCCTTGAGCATGGCTTGAATCGATAGTTGTAGCAGAGTTGGAGTAAGCGCTAATATTTACATTGACAGATCCTGCTGTTCCAGAGGAGATGATTGCGGTTGTAGAGTTTGAGTTAAGGTAGAAATTAATTTGTCCGCTTCCGTCATATGCACTGCTGTAAGCAGTAGGATCAAAACCAGTCGGGGCTGCTACAGCCGTTGTCAAAGTTCCATCGGAGTACATTATATTTCCATCAGTGTAAATTAGCTCATGGATAACAAAACCGCCGTTTTGGGTGAATTGGGCTTTCACTTCGCCAACTCCGCCATGAGTAGGATTTACCGGTATAGCGACTAAACCTAGTCTTTCAAAATATACACCACTTGGAGCTAGGAGATCATAGGCCAGTGCATAACTGTCAAATTGGTTTCCAGCTGCAGGGGCAATGAGCGTACCGTTTTTGTTATAAGCAGCAGCATACATTTGTTCGTCAGAGCCAACGACGTTGGTAAAACCAGCAGTTTGGGGTAGAGCATTCAGGGATGAATAATCAGACAGGAGAGCGGTGTGGCTGACACCAATAGATTGGAGAGTGTTGCCACTCCAGTTCACTGGAACTGAACCGGATTTTAGGGTTCCAGCCAAGTCAGAAGATACCGTTAAGGTTTGACTGCTAATCGCTGTTCCAGGGTCTACAACATAGCTGTTTGTTGAAGTTGTTGATGCGGTATTAGCAACATAGGTCACATTACCATCTGCCAAAGTAATAGATACTGTTCCATCGCCACCTGTTGTCAATGCCACAACGGGAGTAGTTTGCAGGTTATAAGCAGTTAATGCAGTGACGGATGCACTCGTATAGGCAGGAGCACTAACCCCAGTTCCAAGATTGAAGAGCGGAACAGGAGTACTGACCGTTTGCATGGATGTTGAAGACAGGGTTCCCGTATTAACAAGACCAGTAATGGTTTGGCCATTAACCTGAGTAATCCATAGGCCCTGAATTTCTGGTTGCAGATAGATTGTTCTATTAGGAATTGGGCTTCCATACGCATCCTCTGCACTCAAAGTAATGGTATAAGTGCCACCTAGTACAGAGTTTACGTTAGCCGGAATCGCTTTGACAGACACTGACGATTTCGTAGTTGCAGTATTCCCGGTTGTGAGCGTAATATCAGAATTCACAACGGCTACAGACCCTGTTAATCCAACTCTCCATACGTTTGATGTGCCTACTTGAGTCGCTGCTGTACCTTTGACCGTAACTCCTGTCACATTCGAAGCCGTAACGGTTACATTAACAATCGTATTGCCAATTAGATCCGATGTTGTTGTAAAGGTAAATGGATTGGAGGGTGCTATTGGCGTCACACTACCATCCGTATTCATCTGCTGAGTAGCCACCGGAGCCGTAGCATGGTTCACAGCCGAATCCTTTAAAGCTGCAGAATAGTTTTCGTTTTTGCCAATGGCCGCCGTATAGTCGATTACACTTCCGTTGTCATCCGTAACAAAAATGGGAAAATTGGCCACTTCCGCCGCCAAAAGGGCACTTGTAAGAGCCACTTTCATTGGGGGATTTGCTAACGCATTAATATAGTCAACTTGAACATTTTGACTAGTATTATTTTGATATACAATTGATAATGGAGTTGCCGCAGTCGTTTGGGCGAAAAACAAAATAGGAATAATTGCATATCCCAGAGCTTTAAACCCTTTTTTAGGATACATGATTTTTCCTCCTTATATCATCTTTAACCGTTCAATCTTCTCCTTTCCTGCCTGAGTTAAAAATATCACGGATTTATAATTTTTTCGCCAGTAATTTTACTAGGTTTATCTTATAATTTTGCAACAATTAAATATAAATTTCGACTCTTTTCTGACAGTATCCTGTATGTTCGGCTCTACCTGTCCAAGTTTCAGATCTCTCGGACGTGGTTTCTATTGCTGCTGGAAATAACAAATGAACAAATAACTGGCCATAAAATCCGAGTTCTAAAAGTCTTAAGTGAGCCACTTGTTTGAAGTCAAGCGGCCTTCAAGACTAATATTATGGATAAGCCTGTGGGCAACTGGGCTAAAGCTGTAGATAAGCGAGAAATAATGTGGATAAACCGATCTAAAGAATATTGAATTCCACCACTGGTGAACGTCAAGAAATTTTATTCAGCGTCCAAACCAAAATTTGCACAAAGAGCTTTCAATCCACCTGAGAAGCCGTTGCCAACAGCATTAAATTTCCACTCACCTTGGTTTCGATATAGTTCACAAACCACCAAGGCTGTTTCAACGGAAAAATCTTCGCCCAAATCATAGCGCATGACTTCTCGGCTATTCACTTCATCAACCACATGAACGTAGGCGTTGGATACTTGTCCAAAATTCTGTGCTCGGGCAATAGCGTCATGAATTGTAACGGTAATAGCAATCTTATCAATGTTGGCTGGTACAATTGTGAGGTTTATTTTAATTTGTTCGTCGTCACCATCGCCATCTCCGGTAAGGTTATCCCCCGTATGTTTTATTGAACCTTCTCCGGCAACAAGATTGTTGTAAAAAACGAAATCTTCGAGCCCGTGAGCTTTGCCATTTTTATCAAGTAAGAAAGCCGAAGCGTCCAAATCAAAATCAAATCCGCCAGAATACTTGTTTGTATCCCAACCCAATCCAACTATGATTTTAGACAACCCTGGATTTCCTTTTGTTAAATCGATTTTTTGTCCTTTTTGCAAACTGATAGCCGTCATATGATACACACCCCTCATAGTATTATTAAACACCAAGTCAACAAGTAAATTATCTTGTTAGCTTATTAAGTGTATCATATTAAAGGCTGGAATCCTATGGTGGGTGCATTCAGCGGAAAAAGGAATGGTCCACACGATAGGGATGTGAAATGAATGATTTCGTGGTAGACTAAGGTTGTAGCAGGTTGGCCTGGTTTATAATGTCAACACTTCAGTACAAAAAAGTATAAGGAATGTGATGAACATGGATTTAATTAGAGTTGATCAAGAAAAATGTACTCGCTGCGGTTGCTGTGTCGACGTCTGTCCAATGGGGGTTATCATTATGGGCACCGAAGGGCCTCAGGCTACGGACCAGTTTTGTATCGCCTGTGGTCACTGTGTGGCGGTTTGTCCTACAGCGGCCTTGGATAATGAGAAGGCACCTTTGGCCAAACAGCTGTTGCAAGAAAAGGCACCTATCCTTGACGCGGACACGGCGGCCCGCTTCCTCCGTGCGCGGCGCTCAATTCGTTGTTATAAGCCGGATTCCGTACCGCGCGAAAAAATTCTGCAGCTCCTTGATATTGCTCGCTTGGCACCGACCGGTGGGAACTCGCAAGGGGTTACTTATCACGTCATAGATAAGGTTGATACACTGCGCCAAATTACGGCCTTGACGATTGACTGGATGGAAGAGCAAGTCCAAAAAGGTGCTCTTTGGGCGCCGTATTTTGCCGGGGCAGTCGATAATTATCGTCAAATCGGTCGGGATGTTATTTTGCGGAGCGCACCGTGTCTGATTGTAGCTTTGGCTCCCAAGAAATTTCTGCCCCGGGGGCGGGATAATACCCATTTTTCGCTGGCTTACGCTGAATTGTACGCGCCGGCTATTGAATTGGGAACTTGCTGGGCAGGATTCTTTGAAATGTGTGCCTCGAACGGCTATCAGCCCTTGTTGAATCTTTTGAAATTATCGGAAGACATGGCTGTTACCGGCGGGTTGATGGTCGGTTACCCCAAGTATACTTATAAACGGTTGGTGGACAGAAATCCGCTGCAAGTGACCTGGCAGTAAGCTTTCCGTTGATTCTGCAGGCTAAAGCTCTTGATTACAACGGACTGCTTCCCTGTTTATTGCTGATAATGCAAAAACGGAATCTAAAAATTTACTATAAGGTGGAACACATGAGAAATTTAAAAATGACGATCAGCTATGACGGTTTTAAATATAAAGGGTGGCAAAAACAAATTAATGCTGATCTAACGGTGCAAGGTAAACTGGAAGCTGTATTAGCCAAAATGACCGGAGAAGCGATTCAACTGGTGGGGTGCGGAAGAACTGATTCAGGGGTACATGCTGAAAATTACATAGCTAATTTCCATACAAAGTGTGCTTTGAGTATCAACCAGATGCTGGATTATTTATATGAATTTTTACCGGAAGACATCGTCGTAAAATCTATGGAAAATGTCGATGAGAGATTTCATGCCCGATATAATGTGAAATCAAAAACGTATGTCTATAAAATAAATAACAACAAGTTCAGAGATGTGTTTAACCGAAAGTATACCTATCACCTGGCGGAGAAACTCAATTTAACCGCCATGAGAAATGCAGCAGAGGTCTTAATTGGCAGTCATGATTTCCAGAGCTTTACTAACGCAAGAAGTAGTGACAAATCGACGGTTAGAACGATCAATTATATCAATATAATTGAAA
>Ga0326727_10011871_pt1 | contig 20070 bp, 15 predicted proteins | sample MB2enrmetagenome_FD_207643 | JGI IMG/M metagenome (GOLD analysis project Ga0326727, IMG submission 207643) | Lab enriched peat soil microbial communities from McLean, Ithaca, NY, United States - MB29MY | ecosystem: Environmental > Terrestrial > Soil > Wetlands > Peat | place: USA: New York...
AGCACGCGCCCTCCTGACCGATGTGCCGCTGAAGCCGGGGCGCCGCCCCGGACCCCGCCAGGGGGCTTTGCCCCCTGGACCCCTACCAGGGGCAATAGCCCCTGGACCCATTTTTAAGTAGGCCCCCCTGACCTTTCTCGTTGCAGGCGCGCTCCGCGCGGGGAGGGGAGTCAACATCGCCGCAGGTTGGTATAAGAGACAGCCTCCGCGCGTGGCGCGGACCAAACCGGACGGGGACTCGGCATGACAGCGATCGGGCAGGACAGCCTCAAGGTGCGCCGCACTCTCACAGTGGACGGGCGCAGCTACGACTATTTCTCCATCCCCGAAGCCGCCAAGAGCATCGGCGACGTCTCCCGCCTGCCGGTCTGCCTCAAGGTGCTGCTGGAAAACGTGCTGCGCTTCGAGGACGGCAAAAGCTACACGGTCGATGATGCCCGCGCGGTTGCCGGCTGGCTGGAGCAGGCTTCCAGCACCAAGGAAGTGCCGTTCAAGCCGGCCCGCATCCTGATGCAGGATTTCACCGGCGTGCCGGGCGTGGTGGACCTCGCCGCCATGCGCGACGGCATCATCAGCCTCGGCGGCGATCCGCAGAAGGTGAACCCGCTGGTGCCGGTCGATCTGGTGATCGACCACTCGGTCATGGTCGATGTGTCCGGCACCGCGGACAGCCTGCGGCGGAACGTCGATATCGAGTTCGAGCGCAACGGCGAGCGGTACACCTTCCTGCGCTGGGGCCAGACCGCGTTCGACAATTTCCGCGTGGTGCCGCCCGGCACCGGCATCTGCCACCAGGTGAACCTGGAATATCTGGCGCAGACTGTCTGGACCGCCGACATCGACGGCGCCACCTTGGCCTATCCCGACACGCTGTATGGCACCGACAGCCACACTACCATGGTGAACGGGCTGGGGGTGCTGGGCTGGGGCGTCGGCGGCATCGAGGCGGAGGCGGCCATGCTCGGCCAGCCGATCGCCATGCTGATCCCGGACGTGATCGGCTTCCGCCTGACCGGCCGCCTGCCGGAAGGCACCAGCGCCACCGACCTGGTTCTCACCGTCACCCAGATGCTCCGCAAGAAAGGTGTCGTCGGCAAATTCGTCGAATTCTTCGGCCCGGGGCTGAACGACCTGGCGCTGGCCGACCGCGCCACCATCGCCAACATGGCGCCTGAATACGGCGCCACCTGCGGCTTCTTCCCGGTCGATCAGGCCACGCTTGATTATCTGCGGCTGTCCGGCCGCGCCGAGGACCGCATCGCCCTGGTCGAAGCCTACACCCGCGCGCAGGGGCTGTGGCGCGATGCCGCCACCCCCGACCCGGTATTCACCGACACGCTGGAACTCGATCTTTCCACCGTGCAGCCCAGCCTCGCCGGCCCGAAGCGCCCGCAGGACCGGGTGCTGCTGGCCGACGCTTCCGCCGCGTTCCGCACCGAGTTGACCAAGACTCTGGGCGTTGCCGCCGCCGACACCGGCACGAAGGCGCGGCCGGAGGGGAAAAACTACGAGATTACTCACGGCGACGTGGTCATCGCCGCCATTACGTCCTGTACCAACACGTCGAACCCCTCGGTGCTGATCGCCGCCGGGCTGGTGGCGCGCCAGGCCCGCGCCCTCGGTCTGGCGCCGAAGCCGTGGGTGAAAACCTCGCTGGCTCCGGGCTCGCAGGTGGTCACCGAGTATCTCGACGCCTCCGGCCTGTCGCAGGATCTCGACGCCCTCGGGTTCAATACGGTCGGCTATGGCTGCACCACCTGCATCGGCAATTCCGGCCCGCTGGACGAAGCGATCGCGGAGGCCATCGAGGAAAACCGGCTGGTGGCGGTGTCCGTGCTGTCCGGCAACCGCAACTTCGAGGGCCGGGTGCATCCGAATGTGCGTGCCAACTATCTGGCTTCCCCGCCGCTGGTGGTGGCGTATGCCCTGCTCGGCACCATGAACGAGGACATCGCCACCGCTCCGCTCGGCACCGGACGCGACGGCAGGCCGGTTTACCTGAAGGACATCTGGCCGACCAACCAGGAGATCGCCGCTATCCTGGCGTCTTCCCTGTCGCGTCCGCAATTCCTGAAACGCTACGGCGAGGTGTTCAAGGGGCCGCAGCAATGGCAGGACATCGGCGTGGACGCCCAGGCTGCCACCTACCGCTGGAACGATTCCTCCACCTACGTGAAGAACCCGCCTTATTTCGACGGCATCACGCCGGAGCCGGCGCCGGTGGGCGACATCACCGGCGCGCGCATCCTGGCGGTGCTGGGCGATTCCATCACCACCGACCATATCAGCCCGGCCGGCAACATCCGCAAATCCTCCCCGGCCGGCGAATATTTGCTGGAGCGGCAAATCCTGGCCAAGGACTTCAACAGCTACGGTGCCCGCCGCGGCAACCATGACGTGATGATGCGCGGCACGTTCGCCAACATCCGCATCCGCAACGAAATGCTGCCCGGCGTGGAGGGCGGCGTCACCCGCCACCTGCCCTCGGGCGACCAGCTTGCCATCTATGACGCGGCGATGCGTTATCAGCGCGAGGGCGTGCCGCTGGTGGTGATCGGCGGCCGCGAATACGGCACCGGGTCGTCGCGCGACTGGGCGGCCAAGGGCACCATGTTGCTGGGCGTGAAGGCGGTGGTGGTGGAGAGTTTCGAGCGCATCCACCGGTCGAATCTGGTCGGCATGGGCGTGCTGCCGCTGACCTTCAAGGATGGCACCGATCGCAAGAGCCTCGGCCTGACCGGCGAGGAAGTGCTGGACATCATCGGCCTGGAAAACCTGTCGCCGCGGATGGACCTCGACCTAGTGATTCACCGGCCGGACGGCACCACCGATACGGTGAAGCTGCTCTGCCGGGTCGATACGCTGGACGAGGTGGCGTATTACCGGCACGGCGGCATTCTGCACTACGTGCTGCGGGAGATGGCGAAGGCGGCGTGAAGAAAACAAGGCCAGGGGCGCCGCCCCTGGACCCTGCTCCGTGCGCAGAGCGCACCTTCGGCGGGAGGGGGTGTTGGCCCCCGTGACCCGATTCTTTAAGAAATGGGTTCCAAGGGCCAATGGCCCTTGGTGGGTCCAGGGCGAAGCCCTGGTGGGGTCCAGGGGCAAAGCCCCTGGCCTTGCCTCCGCCATAACGTTCAACCCGAGGGCGGTCAGCCTAGCCGAGGGTGTACGTGCCGCGCTGTCCGTCGCCGTCATCGTGGCCGCCAGCGAGTGGCTGCGCTGGCCATTGCTGATGGAAGCCGCGCTGGCGGCGTGGCTGACCTGTCTGTGCGATGCCGGCGGGCCGATCCGGCAGCGAGTGCCGTTTCTGTTCGGCTTCGGGGTCGCGGGGGCGGCGCTGACGGCCGGGTTCGGGCTGCTCGGCACGCGGGCACCGTTGCCCGTCGTGGTTGCCGCCGCCACCGTCGGCGTGTTCTGCATCAGTCTGTTACGGGTTTATGGGCAGGCGGCCATGCAGGTGGGCAACCTGCTGACCGTCGTGCTGGTGCTGGCGCTGACCCGCGATCTGCCCGACCTGGGCCGCGCCGCCGCGCAGGGTCTGGTGTTCCTGGGCGGCAGCCTTTGGGCGCTGCTGCTGACCATGGTGATCTGGCGCCTGTACCCTTATCTGCCGGCGCTGCGCGCGGTGGCCGAGTGCTGGCGCGTGCTAGCGTTGCTCGCCGCCGACCTGCGTGCCGTGCTGCGCCATCCCGCTTCGGGGGAAACCGAGTGGGACCGCCATGCGCGCGAGCATCGCCGCAGCGTGCGCACCGCGATCGAGGCGGCGCGCGTGACAGTGCTGGCGACCGTGCGCACCCGCGGCCCGGTCAGCGGCCGGGCGGCACAGTGCTGGATCCGGCTGGAGGCGGCCGAGCAGATATTCGGGGCCCTGATCGCTCTGTCGGACCTGCTGCAGGGCGAGACCCGGCCGGAAGAGCGCGACGCCGCCGACCGCATGCTGCGCCGGCTTGCTCCGGTGGCGTTCGCGCTTGGCGAGTCCATGGTGACGGAGGCGGCCGACCGGTTGGCCCGGCTGGAGCGCGCCGCGGCTGCCATCGCCGATTCTGCCGGGTCGCTGCCGGACAGCCCGGTTTATCGGATCGCCGACACGATTGCCGAGCGGCTGCGCATCGCCATTACCCTGGCCAAGCCGGATGCGCTTGCACCGGTGCCGCCCGGTCCGGCCCAGGGCGGATGGCGAAAGCTTCTGCTGGGGCCGCTGCGCGCCAATCTGGACCCGAGCTCGGCCGTGTTGCGGCATGCACTGCGGGCCGCCGCCGCTGCGGCGGCAGGGTTCGTGGTCACGCTGGCCTGGCCGACCAGCTACGGCTTCTGGCTGACCATCACCCTGGTGCTGACCATGCAGCCCTATTTCGCCGTGACGCTCACCCGTGCGGCGGAGCGGATCGGCGGCACCGTGCTGGGCGGGGCGATCGGCGCGGTGATCGCGGTTGCCTGCCCGACGCCGGCCGCGATGGCGGTGGCGCTGTTCCCACTGGCGGTGCTGGCGCTAGCGGTGCGGGCGGTGAATTTCGGCCTGTTCATGGCCTGCATGACGCCGGTGATCGTGCTGCTGATCGAACTGGCCCGGCCCGGCCAGAGCCAGGTGGAAATCGCGGTGATGCGCGGGCTGTACACCGTGGCGGGCGGCGCGCTGGCGTTGCTGTTCAGCGCGCTGCTCTGGCCCGTGTGGGAACCGGCGCGCCTGCGCGACGAGCTGCGTGCCGCCATCGCCGCGCATGGCCGCTATGCCTGTACCGAAATTGCCGCCCTGCTCGGCGAGGCCAGGCGCGATCAGGTGGAACAGGCCCGCCGCACCGCCGGTGTCGCCAGCAACAACGCCGAGGCCAGCCTGCAACGGGCGCTGCTGGAACCGAGCCGCGGCGATACCGAACGGCTGGAGGCGGCGCTGACCATCGACGCGGCGCTGCGCCGCATCGCCGGCCGGGTGACCGCTTTGCAGGTGGATGCGGCGTTGCATCCGCACGACCGGGCGGCGTGGCGGCGCTGGCGCGACTGGATCGACACCGCGTCGGTGCGGCTGGCGGAGGGGCGCGCCGACCTGCCGCCGCGCCCGCCCGTGCCGGCGGGCGATGTCGACAGCGAGTCATTGCTGCGCATCGCCCGGCAGCTGGAACTGGCGGCGGGGGCGCTCGCGCGGCTGGCGTGAGGGCGTCGAGCGGCCCTTCACCCCCAACAGGGCCGTGGGGCTTTTCAGCTGGCTGGGGCGGGAGGATTCGAACCTCCGCATGGCGGAATCAAAATCCGCTGCCTTACCACTTGGCGACGCCCCATCCGGGACCGCTGATTAGGCGTCCCGCCCGGCCTCAGCAAGCCCCGCCCCAGGCCCACCAACCCGGACGGCGCACCGACTCTGCTGCGTTGGCGGCCGTCGCCGCGTCGGCATACACGCCGAAGCAGGTGGCTCCCGACCCGCTCATGCGCGCCAGCAGACAGCCCGGCGTGGCCCGCAGCGCCGCAAGAACCTCGCCAATTGACGGGCGCAACGCCATCGCCGGCGCCTCCAGGTCGTTGCCCAGTGCCGCCAGGTCGCGCGCCATCGCCGTGACATCCGGCCAGCTCGGCGGTAACGCTGCCGGCGCCGAGAAGACCCCCGCACGCGCGCGAAACACCTCGGGCGTCGAAACCGTCTCGCCGGGATTGACCAGGGCCATGCCGAAGGCAGGCAGACCGGGCGCGGGCGAAAGCGCCTCGCCCACCCCGCCCATGCGCGCGGGAAGGGCGGCCAGACATACCGGCACGTCCGCTCCCAGCCGCAGCGCCAGCGCCTGCACGGCGGCGGGCGCCGGTGCCACGCCCCAAAGGCGGCCCAGCAGGCGCAGCGCGGCAGCGGCATCGGCCGAGCCGCCGCCGATGCCCGATGCCACCGGCAGGGTCTTCACCAGGGTCAGGCAACCCCCGGCGCGGACGCCCGCGAGATCCGCCATTCCGCGGGCCGCCCGCAGCACCAGATTATCGGGTTCGGTCTGCAAGGCGCCACAGAACGGTCCCTCCACCGCCAGCGAAAGCTGCTCCGCCGGTGCGGCGCGCAGCGTGTCGCCGACCCGCGGAAACACCGCCAGGCTGTCGAGCAGGTGGTAGCCGTCGGCGCGGCGGCCGACAACGTGCAGGAAAAGATTGACCTTGGCCGGTGCAGCTTCCTCGAACGCCACGGCAAAAATCGCTTGTGCTCTAGGGAACCGGATTGACCGCCAGCGGGGATTGCGGTGCGGCGGCGATCCCCAACGCCTCCTCGCTTTGGCGCAGCTTGGCTTCGAGCTTCGGCACGTCTTCCGGTTCGGGATTGAGGTTCAGCGCCCGGCGCCACTGGTACAGCGCTTCCCGCCGGCGGCTGGCGGCCCAATAGGCGTCGCCCAGATGACCGTTGATGGTGGAATCCTCAGGCATCAATTCGACCGCGCGTTCCAGGGATTTCACCGCACCGGTGCTGTCGCCCTGGCGCAGCATCGCCCAGCCCAGGCTGTCGATGATGGCGCCGTCATTCGGCCGCTGTTCCACCGCTCGCTCGATCATCTGACGCGCCTTCGCCAGGTTGCGGCCCTGCTCGGTCCAGGAATAGCCGAGATAGTTGAGCACATAGGGCTGGTCCGGCGCGAGGCTGAGCGCGGTCATGAAATCCGCCTCGGCGCGGCCCCAGTCCTTCGACCGTTCCAGCGCGATGCCGCGGTCGTAGAACAGCGGCCAGTCCAGCTTAGAAGGCTTGCCGACGCGGGCGGCTGCCTTGTCGTAGGCGGCAACGGCGTCGGCGTAGCGGTGACCGGCGCGCAGGATATCGCCTTCGCCGATATAGGGATCCGGGCGGTCGGGGTAGTCGCGGGCGATCTGCTCCAACTGATGCAGCGCGTCCTCGGTCCGGCCGGTTTCCTCGGTCAGTTCGGCGCGGTGCAGGCGCACGATTGCGATCAGCGGGTCGTCGGCTGGCACCGGAGCGAGCATCTGCAGGCCGGTGGCAGGGTGCCGCGTGGTTTCCAGGATCTCCGCGGCCAGCAGCCGGGCCGAGGTGTAATCGGGACGCAGGTCGAGCGCCAGACGCAGCATCAGCATGGACAGTTCGCTGGCGTCTTGCTGGCGCAATGCCGCGGCCAGCACCAGATAGGCCTCCGCCATCCCATCGGTGGCGCGACGGACCACCCGGTTGCCCAGGCTTGCCTGCAGCGCCGGCAAGGCGATCGCAATCTCGGGGTTGAGGTCGGCGGTAGCGGTGAGCGTTTGCGCCGCCTCGACCGGATGGCCCTGGCGTGTCTGCCAGCTGGCGACCAACCGGGCGAGCTCCAGCGTCGGCGCCCCGTATTCGGTCTGAGCCAGCCGGTAAAGCCGCGCTGCCTCGGCCGTGCGGCCGGCCAGGTCGGCGATCAGCGCGCCGTGCAGGGCGGCGATGAAGCGGGAGCGCTGCCCCTCTATAAAGGGATGCAGCGTGGCCAGCGCGGCGTCGGTGCGGCCGGCCCCCTGCTGGGCCCAGGCCACCATCAGGGGCTGCAGCAGCTGGGTCACTCCCTGGCGGGGCAGGGCGGCGAAGCGGCTTTCGGCAGCCTCCCAGTTGCCGCGGACCGCGTCGTGGCCGGCCAGCAGCATCTGCGCCGTTTCGTTGTCCGGCTGGTTCTGTGCCAGGCGGATCGCTTCCGGCCGCCCGATCATCAGGTAGGCCAGGAACGCCTGCTGGCGCAGGTCGACGCTGGTCGGATCCAGGTTCAGCGCCTGCATGAATTTATCGGCGGCGAAATCGAGGTCGCTTTCCATCGCCGCGAAGCGGCCGGTGAGGAAGGCCCCGGACACTGCCGGCGTGCCGCTGCGGGTGCCTTCGTCCCCCGTGCCGGCGGCGTGCGGCGAGGGGTTGGATGCCGCGCATGCTGACAGCAGCGAAAGCGCAAGCAGGAGGGACCGGCGGATCGAACGAGCATGCTGCATCATCGTACCCTAACAGGGCGGTTCCGGGTTCGCCACGGTATCGAAGGGGCCACGCAGGCTTATCCTGGAAAAAAACCAAGGAAGGCCAGCGCCTCGCCTCCGCCCCGCCCGCGATCGGGCCTCAACGCCACGGATCAGAGAACGCCCTGACCCGTCCTTCAAATTAACGGGTTCCAAGGGCCAATACCCTTGGTGGGGGTCCAGGGGGCAAAGCCCCCTGGCGGGGTCCGGGGCTGCGCCCCGGCTGGCGCACAGAACGGCGTCTTACATTCCCCCCGGATAATTTGGTCCTCCCCCGCCTTCGGGCGTCACCCAATCGATATTTTGGGTAGGGTCCTTGATGTCGCAAGTTTTGCAATGCACGCAGTTGGTAAAGTTGATTTGCAGCCGCGGCGTGCCTTCTTCGGCGCCGACGATCTCGTACACCCCGGCCGGGCAGTAGCGTGTTTCCGGGCTGCGATATTCGACCCAGTTGATCGTGATCGCCCGCGCGGGGTCGCGCAGGCGGAGATGCGCGGGCTGGTTCTCCGCATGTGTGGTGTTGCTGATGAACACGGAGGAGAGCCGGTCGAAGGTCAGCACCCCGTCGGGCTTCGGATAGGCGATCGGCGTCGCAGTCCCGGCGGGGCGAAGCGTGGCATTGTCGGGCTCGCGGTGATGCAGCGTCCATGGCGCCCGGCCGCGGAACAGGTAGGTGTCGAGCGCCGCATTGGCCAGCCCGCCCCACAGGCCCCAGCGGGAAAAAGCCGGGCGGACATTACGCACGCGGCGCAACTCGGTCCACAGCCAGCTGGCTTGCAGGCGCGCGGCGTAGGAGGCCGGCTCGGTCTGCTGCTTCGCCAGCATATCGGCCACCGCCTCGGCCGCCAGCATGCCGGATTTCATGGCGGTATGAATGCCCTTGATTTTCGGCACGTTGAGGAAACCCGCCGTGTCGCCCACCAGGCAGCCGCCCGGGAAACTGAGCTGCGGCAGCGATTGCCAACCGCCCTCGGCGAGCGCCCGCGCCCCGTAGGCGATGCGCCGCCCGCCGGCGAAATACCCCCGCAGGGCAGGGTGGGTCTTGAGCCGCTGCATCTCCTCGAAGGGCGACAGCCACGGATTGGCGTAGTCGAGCCCGACCACGATGCCGTAGGCGACCAGGTTGGCGCCGAAATGGTAAAGGAACCCGCCGCCATAGGTGGCGCTGTCCAGCGGCCAGCCCGTCGTATGGACGACCAGGCCCGGTTGGTGGACCGCCGGGGCGACCTCCCACAATTCCTTGACGCCGAGCCCGTAAGTCTGCGGGTCGCCGCCCTGGCCCAGGCCGAACCGCGCCATCAGACGCTTGGTCAGGCTGCCGCGGCAGCCCTCGGCAAAGACGGTGCAGCGGGCCCGCAATTCCATGCCGCGCTGGAAGTTGGCCCCCGGCGCGCCCGACTTGTCGATGCCCATGTCGCCGGTGGCGATACCGGCCACCCGGCCGTCCTCCTCCAGCAGGTCGGCGGCGGCGAAGCCGGGATAGATCTCCACCCCGAGCGCTTCAGCCTGCTGCGCGAGCCAGCGGCACACATCGCCCAGGCTGACGATGTAGTTGCCAAGGTTGTGCATCTGCGGTGGCGTCGGCAGGCGCAGCGCGTGGCGGCGGGTAAGGTAAAGCAACCGGTCGTGCTGCGCCGGCGTGTTCAGCGGCGCGCCGCGCTCACGCCAGTCGGGCAGCAACTCGGTCAGGGTGGTGGGCTCGATGACCGCGCCGGAGAGGATATGGGCGCCGACCTCGCTGCCTTTCTCGACCACGCACACCGTCAGGTCGGGCGCGACCTGACGCAGCCGGATGGCGGCGGACAGGCCGGCGGGACCGGCGCCCACGACCACCACGTCGAATTCCATCCGTTCCCGGGCTGGCGCGTCGGACATCGCTCACCTCCGTTGCCCGCGGATATGGGACGGGCGCCGGTATTTATGAATGGGCGGGTGGTTGCGCGGAAGCGTCGGTTTGGCGATGAGTGCTGCATGGACGCGCTGGCAGCGTTGCGGCTGCAAATCGAGTGGGGAGCGGACGAGGCCCTCGACGAGGTGCCGCTGGACCGTCTTGCCGCCGGCACCTTGCCGCATCCTGCCCCGTCTCCGGCGGCGGCGGCGCTGGCACCCGGGCCGGCGACGCCCCGTCCGGCACCGGCGACAAGGCTGCCCGCCGCCCCGGCCCAGGGCCCGGCCCGGCGCGCCGAGACGGTCGCCGCGGCGGCACGCACGCTGGCGGAGCTGCGCGCCGCACTGGCCGGCTTCGAGGGCTGCCCGCTGGCCGCCACCGCGACCAATCTCGTGTTTGCCGACGGCAACCCCGATGCCGGGCTGATGCTGGTGGGCGAGGGGCCGGGCGCCGAGGAGGACCGCGCCGGCAAGCCTTTCGTCGGGCCCTCGGGCCAGTTGCTCGACCGCATGCTGGCCAGCATCGGCCTGGACCGGACGCAACTGCTGATCACCAACCTGATCCCGTGGCGGCCGCCGGGCAACCGCAACCCGACCGACACCGAAGTGCTGACCTGTCTGCCTTTCCTGCTGCGCCACATCGCCCTGGCGCGGCCGCGGCGGCTGGTTCTGCTGGGCCTGCTGGCCACGCGCGCGCTGACCGGCAGCACCGCCGGCATCACCCGGATGCGCGGACGCTGGGTCGATGTGCCCGTGCCCGGACTGCCTGCTCCGGTGCCGGCCCTGCCCATGCTGCATCCGGCCTATCTGCTGCGCACCGCCGGTGCCAAGCGGCTGGCCTGGGCCGACCTGATCCTGCTCCGGCGCACGCTTGACGCCGATCTCACAAACTTGTGAAGGAACATCGCCTGATAACCTGCTGAAATCAGGAGCGCGGTCTAAAGTTTAAAACTTTCTTTATCTCGAACTGTTGCGCCCGCCGGCTGTCCCGTGTAACGGCCGATTAATGCAAGGCACCCATCGGACGATTTCACCCTTTCCGGCGGCCCGGGCCCTCATTGCCGGCGCCGCCATCCTGGCCGGAGCCGCGGCACATCGTGCTTCGGCACAAACCATTGCAGCCGGGCTGGCCGGTGGCGACGACACCGCCCTGGCGATCCCCCGCCTGGCGTCGCGCCCTCAGCAGGAGGTGGCGCTGCCGCAGCCGCTGCCGCCCAGCGAGGCCGAGCGCATCCGGCACGTGTTCGCCCTTCAGCGTGTCGGCGACCTGCGCGCCGCTGCGCGCGAGGCGGCATTGCTCGACCCTGGCATTATCGCCGATGGCATGCCGGTCGGTCAGGCCATGCAGGGCTACATCCTGGCCGACCGGCATCTGGGCCCGTTCACCCGGCCGGGAGCCGACGAACTGCAGGCCTGGCTGGCCCAATGGCCCGACCTGGCCGATGCGCCGGCGGTGCATGCCCTGCTGCTGAACCGGCTGCCGCACGGGGCCAAACCTCCGCCGGCGCCAGACGCGGTGATGCTGGCTGCCGAGTTGGCGACGCCGCCCGCCACCGCGCCGGTGCCGGAGGAAACCGAGCCGGTCGGTGAAATGCCGGCCCGCAACCCGGAACTGGATCGCGACGTCTCCGATGCCGCCCGCTCACGCCGGCCCGAGGCGGTGCAACGCCTGTTGGCGCGCACCCGCGGCCTGTCTTCCCTATATGCCGCCCTGCTGCGCGGCGAGGCGGCCCAGATCCTGTTCACCCTCAACCGCGACGAAGAAGCCTATGCGCTGGCCGCCCCCGCCGCGCTGAACTGCGCCCGTGCCGTCCCATCCTGTTCCGGCGCCGCGCTGGCCGGCTATGCGGCAGGGCTGGCGGCCTGGCGCATGAACCGTCCCGACCTCGCCGTGCCGGTGTTTGAGGCGGGCTGGCACGCCGATCTGACCACATCGGCGTTGCGCGCCGCCACCGCATTCTGGGCCGCTCGCGCGCATTTGCGGGTACGTGATGCTGCCGGCTACCGGTCCTGGATGCAACGCGCGGCGGCGGAGCGCCGTACATTCTACGGCATGCTGGCCCGGCGCACGCTGCGGCTCGACACCGGTTTCGGCCCGGGCGGAGGCGACGCGCGCGAGACCCTCGGTGAGGCCGATATCGAGGCGGTCGCCGCCACCCGGCAGGGCTTGCGGGCCTTCGCCCTGCTTCAGGTCGGCCAGGACCACCGCGCCGAGGCCGAGCTGCGCCGTCTGTGGCCTCTGGCGGAGGGCGCGCCGGCGCTCGGTCGCGCCGTGATGCTGGTGGCGGCGAGGGCCGGCCTGGTGGATCTGGCCGCCCAGCTTGCCGACCTGGCGCAGTCCGCCGACGGACGTCCGCGCGACAGCATGCGCTTCCCGGTGCCGCGCCTGCGCCCGGCCGGCGGGTTCCGCATGGACCCGGCGCTGGTCTACGGCATCACGCGCACCGAATCGAATTTCGATGCCGCCCTGGCCTCCCCGGCCGGGGCGACGGGGCTGATGCAGATCATGCCCGACACCGCCAGCTTCATCACCGGCGCGCCGGCGACGGCTTCCCTGTGCGGGCGGTTGCGCGACCCGTCGGTGAACCTCGATCTCGGCCAGCGCTACGTGGCATATCTGGCCGGGCAGGACGGGATCGGCGGCGATCTGCTGCGCTTGCTGGCCAGCTACAACGCGGGGCCGGGCAGCGTCGCCCGCTGGGGCGCGTCGCTGCGCGACGGCGGCGATCCGCTGCTGTTCATCGAAGCGATTCCGATCGACGAAACCCGCGCCTATGTGCCGCGCGTGCTGGCCTATACATGGATCTATGCCGCCCGCCTGCATCTGCCGGCACCGACCCTGGACGAACTCGCCGCCGGCGGCTGGCCGCGGTATCATCCGCTGGAAACCAGGCAGGAACCGCTGGCCCGTCTGCACTGACGGCGTCGGCGGCCCATGGAGGCGCCGCGTGGCCCGCATCGACGAAAGCCGCCCTTTTATTCCTGTCAACATCGCCGTGCTGACGGTATCGGACACCCGCACCGCCGGCGACGACATCTCCGGCCACACGCTGGCCGTGCGCATCGAGGCCGCCGGCCACCGGGTGGCGGCGCGCGCCATCGCCCGCGACGATGCGGCCGAGATCACGCAGCGCCTGCGTGCCTGGGTCGCCGACCCTGAGGTGGACGTGGTCATCACCACCGGCGGCACCGGCCTCACCGGCCGCGACGTGACGCCGGAAGCGTTCGAGGCGGTGCTGGAGAAAAAGATAGAAGGCTTCGGCGAGCTGTTCCGGATGCTGAGCTGGCAGAAGATCGGCACCTCCACCATGCAGTCGCGCGCGCTGGGCGGGGTGGCGGGCGGCACCTATTTATTTGCGCTGCCGGGCAGCCCGGGGGCGTGCAAGGACGGGTGGGACGACATTTTGGTATGGCAACTCGACAGCCGGCACCGGCCTTGCAACCTGGTGGAACTGATGCCGCGGCTGCAGGAACATTTGCCCCCGGCAGCGGAGGAGGAGGGATGACGGCCGCGGCCCGGGCGCCGAAGCCGGACTTTACATGATTTACGAATTTACGGCGGCATTCGGTCAGTGCGCACACAGCTTTCACGCCATGCGCCAATTTCGTCCCCCCATTTCTTGCCCCAATCGGTTAATACTGTTCCCACAGTCAACGCCGCCAAGGAGAAAAGCGATGGGCGATTACGGGTATGACGATGGTCTGGTGCATGGCCATCTCTGGGCCTCCAAGCAGTGCGAGCGTCCGCAGGCACAGCACGAGCGCGGGCAGCACCTCGACGCCACGGCCAGCGCGGATGACGGCTACGATGACGGGCTGGTCCATAACCATGGCTGGGCGCGGAGCGCCTGACCGGCGCAAGAAGCCAGGCCAGGGACACTGCCCTGGCCTGACCGTCTGAAAGTTATCCTGCACTACAGCATGGCAATGGTGCATGAATATCATACGGCAGGCGCTTGCCCGTCCGATCTGCGATCAAATTGACGCGGAGGCACACGGGCATGCCGAGGCTGGTCATTCGGTTGAGTGAGGCGAACCGCATCTCGACTTTCTTCCGCTCGCGCCGCGAAATGATGTAGGCGTCGGTCTTGGCGATGTCGCGGGCCATGTCGCGCCCCCCCCCGTGGATGCTGCGCGGCACCGTGCGGGCGGGCGCATTGGGGCAACAGCGCGGTTTCAGCGCGCAGGCGGCACAATCAAGCTTGCTGGCACGATACACGAGCGTGGCGTCGTCGTTGACCAGCGTGCCCGTTGTGATCAGCCTCTTGCCGCTGGGATACATATATATGTCACCCGCGTGGTCGTAGGCGAAGTCCGCGCGCGAGAAGGTTCCATCGGTGCGCGCGATCATCGTCTTGGCTGCCGCGACCTCCGCTTGGCGCACCGCGGTGGTGGGATCGACATCCATGATGACGGCGCATTTGAGTCGATCAGGTAGTTGTTGCAGTAGGCGTAGAAGGCCGGGCCGCTGGTGGCCGCCCTCCAGCGGGCGGCGGGATCGACCGGGGAGATAAATTTCGGCGCGACCTTTGTCGCCGCGCCGAACGCGGCGTCATTCAGCACCGCCAGATATTCAGTTCAGAAGAACGGCAGAATTCTGCGGTTTTTCGCGCATCGGATACGCAACGGTGCCGAAGTCGGGCCTCAAACGGCAGATCAGGCTGCTGCTTGCCCGACCGGCGCACCGGATCAGGCGATCTTCAACCTGGTGCTCGCTCGCTTGCCGCGCCTGGCGATCTGAGTCACGGAGCGGCGGCTCCGCCATCGCTCTCTCCCGTCAACCCCCGGCCGCGGCGAATCGAGTCCGTCCCACCGGCCATTCTTCACTGGGGGGCGATATGTTATGGTCGCGCAACCAATGGCAGAAAAAACTTTCGTTGCGCGAAGCCAGCAAACGGCCGCGATGAATTTTGCGGGGGAACTGACGACCCGTGGTGATGCTAATGTTCCGGTCGCGACAGATGCGTCCGTCCCGTCGCGTGAATCGGAACACCAAATCAAGGGGCTAGTGGTCCGGCCCGACGGCACTATCCGTCGGAGTCGGAACACTAACGCTTCCAAAGCAAGACCAGGGTGCCGCCCCGCGCTCGTCGCCACCGTCTTGCGTGGCGGGCCGGCATGTCTAAAGCGGTAAACTCCCTTGCCGCTTTCCGCCGGCCACCACGCGCGCATCACCATCGGCGAAGTGCAGCCGCAGTTCGGCACCCGGCTGTACGGCGGCGGCCTGGGTCAGCGGTGCGCCCTTGCGGTCGAACACCAGCACAAAACCGCGTTTCAGCACCGCTTCCGGCGAGACCGACTCCAGCCGGCCCGCCACCCCCTCCAGCCGCGAGCGCGCCTCGCGCAGGGCGGCGCGCAGCGGCGCGTCGGTAAGGCGGTGGGTGATGCGCGCCGCCCGGGCACGGTGCTGTGCGGCAGCATGCTGCAGCCCCGAGCACAGACGCTGTGCCAGCAGCGCGACGCCGCTGCGGCGCGCCTCGATGATCTGCCAGGGCGCCGGCAGGTGCCGTTCCACATCCACCAGCGCGGCGCGGCGTGCAGCCACCAGATTGGGCAGCGCCAGCCGCAGCCGGGCGGCGCGGTCGTCCAGCATCTGGCGCGCGGTGCCCGCCAGCGCAGGCAGATCCGGCAAGCCCCGCTCGGCGCGCTGAAGCCGCAGCCGGCATTCCTGCGTCAGCCGGTTCAGGGCGCCGATCAGACGCGCCGCCTTCTGGACCAGGTCGGCGGCCAGTTCGACCCGCGACGGCACCGCGAGCTCGGCCGCCGCGGTCGGAGTGGGGGCGCGGCGGTCGGCGGCGAAGTCGATCAGCGTGGTGTCGGTCTCGTGCCCGACCGCCGAGATCAACGGGATGCGGCAGGCGGCCACGGCGCGCACCACCGCCTCGTCGTTGAAGGCCATCAGATCTTCCAGGCTGCCGCCGCCGCGCGCCACGATCAGCACGTCGGGCCGGGGCACCTTCCCGTCCCCTGGCAGCGCGTCGAAGCCGGCGATGGCGGCGGCGATCTGGGCGGCGGCGCCGTCGCCCTGCACCGGCACGGGCCACAGCAGGATGGGGCGCGGAAACCGGCGCAGAATGGTGGTGCGGATGTCCTGGATCACCGCCCCGCGCTCGCTGGTCACCACCCCCACCACGCGCGGCAGCAGCGGCAACGGGCGTTTGCGCGCGGGATCGAACAACCCTTCCCCGGCCAGCCGCAACCGCAACGCCTCGATCCGCGCCAGCAGCGCGCCCACCCCGGCATAGTCCAGCCGCTCGATCACCAGCTGATAGGATGAGCGCTCGCCATACGCGGTAATCCGCCCCTGGGCGATCACCTCGACGCCGTTCTCCGGCTCCAGCCCGAGCCGGGGCACCGACGATTTCCACACCACCGCGGCGATCTTGCCGCCCTCGTCCTTCAGCGAAAGATAAATATGGCCCGACGGGTAGCGCTTGAGCTCGGTGATTTCGCCGCGCACCCGCACGCGGCCGAACGCACCTTCCAGCGTGCGTTTTACCGCGCCGGAGATTTCGGTGACGGTGTATTCGGGGATGTTGCCGGCCGGGCGGAGGGGCGCGTCGCTCATCCGGCCAGCCTATGCTACAGGCGGCGCCGCTTGAAGGAGGGCGTGCCATGCGGGTGCTGGTGGTCGGATCGGGCGGGCGCGAGCACGCGCTGTGCTGGGCGCTGGCGGCGAGCCCCCTGCTGACAAAGCTGTGGTGCGCCCCGGGCAATCCCGGCACCGCGGAGCTTGCCGAAAACGTGCCGGTCGGCGCGCTCGATATTTTCGAGCTGGTCCAGTTCGCCATCCGCAACGCCGTCGATCTGGTGGTGCCCGGGCCGGAGGCGCCGCTGGTGGCCGGCATCGCCGATGCCCTGGCGGCGGCCGGCATCGCCTGCTGCGGCCCCTCGGCGGCGGCGGCGCGGATCGAGGGCAGCAAAAGCTTCACCAAGGAAATCTGCGACGCGGCCGGCATCCCGACCGCCCGGTGGGAGCGCTTCGACGACGCCCATGCCGCCAGGGAGTTCGTCCGCCGGCGCGGCGCGCCGATCGTGGTGAAGGCCGACGGGCTGGCGGCCGGCAAGGGCGTGGTGGTGGCGGCCAGCGTGGCCGAGGCCGAGGCCGCCATCGCCGCCTTCATGGAACAGGACGCGCTGGGCGAGGCCGGACGGTCGGTCGTGATCGAAGAATGCCTCGCCGGCGAGGAAGTGAGCCTGTTCGCCCTGTGCGACGGCCTGACCGCCCTGCCGCTCGGTGCCGCGCAGGACCACAAGCGGGTGGGCGAGGGCGATACCGGCCCCAACACCGGCGGCATGGGCGCCTATGCGCCGCCGCCGGCCCTGTCTCCCGCGCTGGCCGAGGCGGCGATGGAGCGCATCGTCCGCCCGGCTTTGGCGGAACTGGCCCGGCGGGGCACGCCGTTCCGCGGCATCCTGTTCGCCGGTCTGATGATGACCGAGGAAGGGCCGAAACTGATCGAGTTCAACGCCCGTTTCGGCGACCCGGAATGCCAGGCGCTGCTGCTGCTGCTGCGATCGGACCTGCTGGCGGCGTTGCAGGCGGCCTGCGACGGCGAACTCGCGCATTTTTCGCTGCAGTGGCGCGACGGGGCATCCATTGCCGTGGTGCTGGCGGCGCGCGGCTATCCGGGCGATCCGCTGAGGGGCACCACAATACGCGGATTGGAGCAGGCGGCTTTGGTGCCGGGGGTCACGCTGTTCCATTCCGGCACGCGGCGCCTGGAGGATGGCCGGCTGGTGGCGGCAGGCGGGCGGGTGCTGACCGTGTGTGCCACCGGCGCGGATCTGTCCGCGGCGCGCGACGCCGCCTATCGGGCGGCGGCGGTGATCGACTGGCCGGAGGGATTCTGCCGGCAGGATGTCGGGTGGCGGGGGCTCACGCCGGGCGCAGCGCCTTGAAGAAGTCGCGCAGCAGCGCCGCCGCCTCGCGCTCGCCCACCCCGCCAACCACCTCCGGCCGGTACAGGCAGCCGGGGGCGTCGAACACGCGCGCACCATGCTCCACCCCGCCGCCTTTCGGGTCATAGGCGCCGAACACCAGCCGGCGCACCCGGAACAGGCCGATCGCCGCGGCGCACATCGGGCAGGGCTCCAGCGTCACCACCAGATCGCAATCGGGCAGCCTCGGCTCGCCTCGCGCCGCCGCGGCCGCACGCAGGGCCAGCAGTTCCGCATGGGCGGTCGGGTCCGACAATTCCTCTGTGCGGTTGCCGGCACGTGCCAGCATCGCACCGTCGGGGCCGAGCACCACCGCTCCCACCGGCACCTCGCCACGCGCGGCGGCGGCGCGGGCCTCGGCCAGGGCGTGCTCCATTGCATTCATGTCGTTTTCCTGCCTGGAATGCCAACCTGGGTAAATGCCGACATAACAAGCTGAGCCTGGGGCGTTGCCCCAAACCCCACCAGGGGGCTTTGCCCCTTGACCCCATTACTTTATGGCGAAGTTACACTCCCCATACCCAGCGCAAGCCGGTGTGAAGGCGGGTGAGCCGTGAGCACCTGTAGCGCGACAATCAGGATGGTTCTCGCATTGCCTCGCCTGAATTGTTCCCGAAACTGGCCGGATTGCCTCGCCTGAATTGCTCCCACCTGGATTTTGGGGGAGGAGCGGCGATGAGGAGGGTCAGCATGGCGGGTCGGCACGAGTTGGTCCGGGCGACGGTGCGCGGGTCAAGAAGAAGTACACCGCCCGGCGACACCCTGCCAACGCCTGCTCGCCGATCCGCGGACATCGGCCGAGGTGCGGCAGAGGCTGGCGACGATGCAGGCAGGCCTCGACCCGGTGAACCTGTTGCACGAGATGCGCGTGGCACAACAGCGCCTCGTCGAGATTGCAGATGCGCCGGTGAAGGAAGACAACGAGACAACCACTGCACCCACGTTGGATGCGTTCCTCTCCGGACTGCGTGTTGCGTGGCAGGACGGCGACGCCCGTCCAACAGCGAAACAGAAGGCAAAAGCCACGCGTTTGCGGCGACGTCCCGATCCGTTGGCTGCGGTCGTGTCAGAGATTCGCAACTGGTTCGTCGCGGAGCCATGGCGGACCGGCCGGGAACTGCTCGGGCGACTGCAGCAAGTCTATCCCGGCGCCTACCCGGACGGGCTGTTGAGAACGTTGCAACGCCGTCTGAAGGCGTGGCGCGGTGAGATGGCACGGGAGATGGTGTTCGGAACGGGTGATGGCGCCGATGCGAAGGAAAGCAATACGATCCCACCGCTCAGTCCATGATGCGGATGTCCAGGATGGCACACGGAAGTATACAAGGTACCCGATGCCATCTCGACGAACCGATCAGACGGTGGCGATGAACGCAGCTCGACCGCTGCCTCAATGGCGGTGATCAACCACGGTGCCACGGTGCTCAGGCGCGTCAACAGGTGGGTGCTCACCATGCTCGAAAATCGGCCCGCGCCGATTTTCTGCGCGTGGCTCCGCTCCCGCCGCGCAAGCGAGCGCGGCGCTGTTGACCCGCCTTGCGCTCCGTGGCGTGCAGGTGGTGTCGGGGCAGGGGCGCCCCGACGCGCGGCGTCGAACGAAGGGCATGGTTCAGAAAGCAGCCGTTCAGAACGGAACGATCGTCCAGCCGTCGGGAACATTTAGAATGAGGCAATCTGGCTCCACTTCGGGAGCACTTCTGGATAAGGCTATACGACGGCCAGCCTGGTTGTCGCGCGATACCGGAAGTTTCCGTGGGATCAGGCGCTTCCCTTAGATATGGTCTTACTGCCCCGCTTCCCCGAAGGTAACAAGCGGGCGGCATAGCGCCGATCATGGGGGCGATGGCGTCTTGGGGCTGTGGCTCCCCCGCGGCCAGATGGCTGGCGGTGCCACAGGGGGACCGTCTCCGCGGCATCCGGAACCTCGGGCGTCACTGGAGACCAGGAATCCTGGTCATGGCTGCGGAGTACGAAGACTGGAGGTTTGATGGCACCGCGATGGCAATTGCCCGGTGCGCAGGAATTCCGCGACTCTGTGAGCTTGCCCGATGAGCACACCGTGGTGCGCTGCACCATAGATCTGTCACTGATCTGGTTCCAGTATTTCGGTATTTGGAATTTGGAAGTCGACAAAATTGAACCTGATTACTCTCTTTCCTCAGCTAATTTGTCTTATCGGTAAAGTTTCCGCCGGCTCACGCGTACATGTCGGCCGGTTTGAGCACCCTGTAGGGCATCGGCGGGGTGCGCACGGCCGCCCAGGTCAGGCGCGGCAGCATGGCGCCAAGGTCGTAACGTCGGTCGAATCGGTACTCA
>Ga0326727_10011872_pt1 | contig 20070 bp, 23 predicted proteins | sample MB2enrmetagenome_FD_207643 | JGI IMG/M metagenome (GOLD analysis project Ga0326727, IMG submission 207643) | Lab enriched peat soil microbial communities from McLean, Ithaca, NY, United States - MB29MY | ecosystem: Environmental > Terrestrial > Soil > Wetlands > Peat | place: USA: New York...
GGAGTTATCCCTTCTCACCGCGCTGTCTGATAAACAGCGGTCACTCATTCCAGACGGCCAGCCGGTGGTTCTCGAAATTGTCGTTACCGAGGCCAAGACACAAGAAGAGCAGCATCCCAACGGCTCACAGTGAGCAAACTGCCGCGTTGCACACTTCCTCAATAATGTTGAGGATGTGTGCTTGGCGAAGAAAGACGACCCATTCGGCACTGAGTCAAAATTGATGTCCTGAATCCCGGCCGAATGGTTTTGGAGGTTCCACGCACTGAACGGGCGTTCTGAAACCGGAAGCGGAACGGAGCAGGTCGGGAGTGGCATGAACGGACGACGGCGCAGTGGAGCGCGGTTTCAGGAATGACCGTTGAGTGCGCCACCGCATAGGTGCGTTCGAGGCGATTTGTCTGCGCGGTTTGTGAGGCACGAGCAAAGCCGGGCAGTCAAAGCGCCGGGCATCATTTCAGATGGGAATGCCCTTCGATGTTCTATAGCCCTGTTCCAACTGCTGTTCCTGAAATCGCCTGATCTTTTCGTGCCGGCTTTTGGCGATGGCCGACAACGAGAGCATGTCCGGCCAGTTGAGCTGATGCCTGCTAGCGATTGTCCGGGTGCGATGATTGGTCGTCAATTTCAGCACCTGTGCTGGACATCAGCATGACCGCCTTTGAAATCAATATCCTCGCTGGTGAATGGTTGTAATAATCATTGGGTAAACCCCCGGCTTTGCCGGGGAGACTCCCAGAGTTTGACAGTTCCGGGATTGTCCTGCAAATGCGCACCAGTGGCTTCACGTAACTTGGACGCTGTGCCGCCGGGAACGTCACGATCGGCCGTGGTCAGCTTCGGATGGGGAGAGCCAAGACGGTTGTGCCCCTGGCCAGTCGCGCACGGCAATCAGCAGGGCAGGGGACGCACGAACATCTGAGTCGTCGGGCACAGCTTGGACGCAGAGCCATCGCCCGAAGGGCCATGCGGCTTTGAGCCGCTCCACCTCCGTCAGGCCACCGGCTTTGCCGGTGGTTGCTGACTTTGCAAGTTGCGGCTCGGCGGACAAATAGTGTTCCGCCCAATAATTGACCGCCTGGCCGCCGATGAGGATATACGGCTGTCCGTTTGAATCGCGTATCTTGAAGATCTCCGAGAACTGGCGGAGGGAAAAGCCCACGGTTACGGCCATCTGGCAATGGCGCGGGCAACTTGATTCAAATTGGTGATGCGCCATTTCGCACCGTCGACCACCAGTGAAGCCCGATGCTGAAGCTTGGCGGCGGCCAGCGGACTGCGGCGAGCCTTGCGCACTGCCGCCATCCGGCTTTCCGCTTCTTGCCGTTTCATTTCCTTGAAAGACAACATCTTCACCGTAGGGTGAATATGCCGTGATCAGGGATACGAAGCAAGCTTTGGCGAAAACGATGGTGAAAATGAAATGGAAAGACGGTCGGTGCTGCTGGACGGAGCAGCGGGCGGAACGAACGCATAGGCGTCTCCGCCAAGCGCGACGGGAAGCTGCACGGACCGGCCATGAACCAAACCGTCGCGGCGCGTGCGTTGGGTTGGCGGAGCGAAGTTAGCGCAGTCAACCGCACGCACGGGCCAGCGCGGTGCTAATGCGGCGGTTAATCCGGCAAGCTAGTGATGTTCTTGGTGCCGGTGAAAGCACCAGTGAACGGGAGATGAATGTGTAATTGGTGAGCGTCTGCGAACAAACCGCGTTAGACGATAAAAAGAGTGGCCTCCGATCTTTCGGAAGCCGTGATCGGCTAGGAGAAGAAATACCCCATGGAACGCAAAGACGAATGGTTCGGATTTCCGATGATGACGTGGTCGAGGACTTCGATTTTAAGAAATTGACCGGCTCGAATGAGGTCGCGGGTGATGTTGATGTCCGCTTGCGACGGAGTTGATTCGCCACTTGGATGATTATGCGCGATAATGATTGCGGCGGCACTCGCCATGATGGCTAAACGGAATACCTCCCTCGGATGACAGAGGATTGTGTCCATCGTTCCAATGGATACCAAATAATGCCCTTTGATGCGTCGGCGTGTGTTGAGGATGAATACCACCAGACATTCACATTCAGAGTTGAAGTAAGGATGGTTCGCGATGTGCGCTTTCCAATAGGCGGCTGCCTGCTCTGGTGTTTCGCATTGTTGCATGGTGTCGGGTGTGGGACATTCCCGAAGTGAAACAATCTTCCATTCCTGCGGTTGAGCCGGGAATCTAATCGGTTTGATGATGTTGTTGATGGGCTGTTGAGCGACTGCGGGGCATTCGGTGGAGATGAGGTTTTCTGTCGTGTTCATATTTTGCGTTTCGTTTTTTGAAGGAGCGGAACTGCTCTCTTCACCTCCACCCAGAGAGAGCAGGACCGCTCCTAACGAAACGCACCCGCCTGTCCTCGCGCCGCCGGGCAGCGGAGCATCAGCAACTGAGTGACAGCAGGCGGAAACATTTTCGCCTGCTGGCGCGATGTTGCGCGGAGCAACCAGAGGCGCGAGGACAGGCGGGTGAACATGACGGAAACTTCATCGGCGGATGCCGGTCAGATGCCGCCAGTGGAATTGATGATGAATATCGCCCGGATTGGATCAAACCCCGTTTTTGACTCCAGCCTTGAAATTGTTTGCGCCCAGTCTTTGCGCCGAAAGCTCGGACTGAGACCGGCGGTCAGGCACAATCTGCGTACCGTTATCCGAGAACAGATTGCCAACTGGGAGAGCCGCGCGTTGGCGCGGGTCGGTGTAATGATTGGCGGTCATTTGGATGGTTGAGTGTCGGAGTTGGGCGCTCCCAGCGAAGATACCGTTCTGTTTGACAATGGCGTCGCCGAAGATTTTCCGCAGTTCGTGGACTTTCTTCCGCGCCGAAATGCCATTGGCCTCCAACCATCCGATCAAAACCTGCCAGTGTGGTTCGCACCGATAGCGCATATACCCGCTCGGCTTCCATTCCCAGGTGGAACTCACCACGAAAGGTCCTTGCGTCTGCTCCTTGAAACTGAGCAATTCCTTCATGAGCGCAGGATCGACATAGACCGTTCCGCCCGAACCGTGTTTGGGTTCGATGTATTCGTTGGCTTCAATACGGATGGAAGCGTCTTCCGGGTTCAACTGTGTCCACAGGCAAACGTCCGCCTCGGCGCGGCGCATCCCGGCACAGAGGCAAAGCAGGAACAATTTGTAGGCTTCGGGATTTTGGGCGCGTAGTTCGTTGCGGGCATTGCGGACCAACCCCTCGTAGGTGACACCTGCGGGAGAATGGAATTTCATCGAGCCAGCCCGCTCGAACTTCAACGTCTCGAACCAGTACGCATCCCTTTCTCCAAGCTGGCCATCCCGCACCTTGAACCGCGGAATTTTCACCGTAAAGTTGGGTTGGTTGATGATCTGCGGGCTGAAGAGGCTCTTGCAGTGCCGCAATGCCGAGTTGAAGGAACGACTCACTTCCAGCCTTCGTCGCGGGTCGCTGCCAGCGCGCTTCAGATATGCGATCTTCCAATCAGCCACGGCTGCGGGCGTGATGGCTGAAAGGGGAATGGCGTCCACTCTTTCGTGCCAATTTGTCAGACCGCCGGTGCGATAATTGTATCGCGAGCGGTCGGATTTCACCCCTTGAATCTGCGCCGCCATCATTCGGAAGTATTGGGCGTAACGATGAAACGTCTTGGGCTTGAGTGTCGATGTCCTCTCCACCTCCGCCAGGAATTCCCCAACGGTCGGATTACCTTCCGCCGAGTTGACTGGAGTCATCGGCTGCGGCACAAGTTCCGCCAGCGTGGTTGACCAGCCTTTGGCGACAAGCGAGAGGTAAATGTCCCGCGCCTTGGTCGCCGCTTCCTCTTTGCTTGCGGTTTCCAAATCGAAACTCCTGCGGATGCCCTTGTAGTGGATTCTCACCGACCACTCGGCGACTTCGCTGGTTTTGCCGTCGCGCGAGTAACTGCGATGCTCCAATCTGGATTTCCAATAATTGGCGTGCGTTTTGGGATAGAAACGCTTCGTTTCGCCCGCCGTCCGGGAATCTTCTTGCCCGGCCTGGGCGACGCCTGCCAGTTGATTTCGAAGAGTCGGCGTTACGCTCGCGCTCATGCTGGCATGTTCGCCCCAGAGTGAGTGCGCAGTGGTGTATCAGATACACCGAATGTGATTGGCCTGCGTGGCATCCTCCCACTTCAACTGGCGCTGGCTCTGGGCAGTTGCGTTGGGCTGGCAGGTCGCCAATTGAGGCGAAATCTGGGGTTTGGCGGGATGTAGTCGCCGAATATGGCGAAATGGAAGATATTCGCTAATCGCCGTTTCTGGCGACTTGCTTGACTTTTTGGCATTTATTCGCCATATATGACGTGTTATGAAAATTACGAAACAAGCCACTGACGAAGCCGTTCTGAGCGAGTTGGGCGGGCGATTGGCCCAAGTGCGCTTGGAGCGGAACCTCACGCAGGCCCAACTGGCGGAGCAGGCCGGCGTCTCGAAGCGCACGGTGGAACGGTTGGAATCGGGAAGCGTGGCGACGCAGTTGTCGGGTTTCATCCGCGTCTGCCGGGTGCTCGATCTGGTTGAGCGCTTCGACCTGCTCGTCCCGGAACCTGTGCCCAGCCCCGTCGAGCAATTGAGGTTGCGCGGACGGAAGCGGCAGCGCGCGTCGGCAAGACGGAAGGCGAAATCTTCATCGAAGAAGTGGCAATGGGGAGATGAACAATGACGCTGGCAGAGGTCAAACTTTGGGGCCGAACCATTGGCGCCGTCTCCTTGGAAGACGGAGGCCGTTTCGCAGCGTTCCAGTATGACCCGGCGTTTGCGGGAAGCGGGATCGAGGTTTCGCCCATCACAATGCCGCTGAGTGATCGGGTCTATCTCTTTCCAGATTTGCCAGAGCAGACCTTTCATGGCCTGCCGGGTCTGCTGGCTGATTCGCTGCCGGACCGATTCGGGAACGCCCTGATTGACGCCTGGCTGGCAACCCAGGGCAGGACGCCACAAAGCTTTAATGCGGTCGAACGGCTTTGCTACACCGGGGCACGCGGCATGGGAGCGTTGGAGTTTGTGCCAGCGTTGGGACCAAGGCCACAACCGGCGAAGAAGATTGAAATTGATGCCTTGGTCAAGCTGGCATCGGAGATTCTGAGCCAGCGCAAGAATCTGAAAGCCAGCTTCGCGAGCGACCGCAGGGAGAATGCTTTGAACGACATTCTGCGCGTCGGCACCTCCGCTGGCGGCGCGCGAGCGAAGGCGGTCATTGCTTGGAATCCAGAGACCAACGAAGTTCGCTCCGGACAGGTCGTGGCGGGAAAAGGCTTTGGTTACTGGCTGTTAAAATTCGATGGCGTCATCGGAAACAAAGACAAGGAACTCGAAGATCCCAAAGGGTATGGAGCCATCGAATACGCCTACTCGCTCATGGCAAAAGCGGCGGGAGTGACCATGAGCGAGTGCCGTCTGCTCGAAGAAAGCGGGCGACGCCATTTCATGAGCCGGCGATTTGACCGGCTCGAAGGCGGCGAGAAGCTGCACATGCAATCGCTGTGCGCCTTGGCCCACTTCGATTTCAACCACGCGGGCGCATATTCCTACGAGCAGGCATTGCTGACGATTCGCCAATTGAACCTGCCGATGGAAGCGGTGGAAGAACAGTTCCGGCGGATGACCTTCAACATCATCGCCCGCAACCAGGACGATCACGTCAAGAACATCGCATTCCTGATGGACAAGGCCGGACGCTGGTCGCTCGCGCCTGGGTTCGATATGACCTACAGCTACAACCCGACCGGCAGTTGGACTGCCACGCATCAAATGACGATGAACGGCAAGCGCGACGGATTTACGCTGGCTGACTTTCGCGCCTGCGCTAAAAGCGCGTTGATGAAACGCGGCCGGGCGGAAACCATCGTAAAGGAAGTTCGTGCCGCCGTCGCGAGATGGCCCGACTACGCCGAGCAGGTGCAGGTGGCGAACGAGTGGCGCAAGCAAATCCAGCTCAACCACCGCCTGGAATTCCCAAGCACATGATAACCAGGATGAGCTTCAACCAAACCGCCTACGCGGACGGGAGCGCGGATGGTCAAAGGAGTCGGGTCATGCCACTCGGAACCGTTTTTCGAGTTCGGCAGTCCTGTTTGCTTGGCCAATTCTTGGCCAATTTTTCGGTTCTGACTGGTTGTAGTGAGTTGCAACGAGTTTATGGTCTTTTGTCACAAACCATTGAAAACAAGCAAGAAACACAACTCACTGCAACTTGACGCAACTGTTCAATATCAGTTTTTCTAAACTCATAATCGCTTGGTCGGGGGTTCAAATCCCTCTGGGCCCACCATGCTTCCGTAATCTGCCAAGAGTGTTTGTAACTTTTCTCTTTGGTCAGCAGAATTCATGGGTGGATTCCGGTTCGGGGAGTTTTCCCAACGTGTGATACAGGGCTATTTCCATAGCATCGAAGGTGCGGAAGCCGTAAGAACGTCTGGTCACCACTCGGATTTTGTTGTTCAGACCCTCGACGGTGCCGCTGGAAATCTCGCCTTTGGCCTTGAACCAGTTCAACAGCAACTCTTCGTGCGTGCGCAGCATTCGGGCAACCTTTTTCATCGGTTCAATCCGGCTGCGCATGGCCAGCGAGCACCAGTAGTCCAGAAAAGCGCCCGCCCAGATATAGGATTTGTAGTGCCAGAGGTATTGGAAGGATTCCTTGAGATTCCAGGCCCGCGCCGTGGCCAACTTGCTGGCCACCAACGCGTCGAGCTTGTAGCGGGCGTGTCCACGCACCCTGCTGCCTCGGCGCAGCAACTGCCAGCGCATGCGTTTGAGCCGTCCGGCCAGGGGACGGCCTCGCAGCCGTCCACTCTCGGCCCGCCGCACCTGGTCCACCGCCTGGTTCAAGTGCATCGTGATATGGAACCGATCCAGCACATGCAAGGCTTGGCCGGCTTTGGCCCCAATCACATTGAGGTATGGCTGCCACATATCGCTGCAAACAAAACGCAATCCGCTGACGACCTTCTCTCCCAACGTTGCCAGACCCCGACGGAGGGTAGCTTGCGTTCGCTTACGCCCCACCCACAACAGTCTCCGACAATGGCCGTCGATCTGATAGATCACGGTCAGAAAGCGGTCGGCGCCATGGCCTTTGCCCCAGTGGATTTCGTCCACGCCAATGGACTGGACGTTCTCCAACTTCCGATGCGCCAAACCCCACTGCACGAACCACTCCACCGAACGGTAGACCGCCTCCCAACTGGTCTGGAAAGACCGGGCGGTCTGCCGCCACGACAAATGCCGCGCCCAGCGGGCCAAGAACCCCATCATCGCCGTGGTGATCGGCCGCTTGCCCTGGCTCCAGGGAATATGCTCCACCACCACTCCGTGCTCGGGACATGCCACGCGCCGGGGGGCATAGAGAAAACAGCTCGCAATTCCCCACAAGGGCACAAACGACCAGGCGCGTTCCGGGAGCCGGTCGTAACCCGGAGCCGGCTTACGACACTGCGAACACTGGCCCCGAATTCCCCGATGCGGCTCAATCCGCGCTTCCACCTGCAACCCGCGTCGCCGGCAGCAGAGCCGAACGTCTTGGTAAACGAACCTGCGAAATGTTGAATCCGGTTCAAAAGTGTCTTAACTTCCAACTGCATAGCTGGTCTTCTGGTTTTACGTGTTCAATCGAGTGCCAAACACGATTGAATAAACCCAAGACCAGTTTTTTTGCAGTGGGGAGTTGTGCTACCTTGCGTTGCGGTTCCGGGGATAAGGCTCTGCAGGAGTGCAACCTGAGCACCGGACCGTCCGTGGATTGCAACGACTGCATCCCACCCGGTTCGGGCAAACTCTCGGACCGGGTGTTCGTATTTGGGGATGCCTCTGCAAGCCACGGTCAAAGCGAAAAACTCATCGTTCCTCTCTCGGCCGTCAGGCCGCAATTCTCCATTGGATTACCCACAAATTCTACCACAGACCCAGAAAATGAAACACAACTCCGTATCATGCGGCTGGCGAAGTCGGCGGCTGCTGGTCTGCCTCGGCCTTCTCCTGGTCGCCTCGCTGGACGTTCTAGGGGACGAACACCAGTCAACGACACTGGCCAGCATCGATTCGGCGACAGCGGCATTAGAAGTCTATCGCTCCACCTTGAATGGTTTCAGAAGCGGGTTCGGCGGGGGACATGACCTTCCAGACGTTCCCTTCTTTCAGTTCGGGATGGGGCTGTGAACCAAGTATCTCTACAAGGGTGGTCGTTTGCTGAACGCACTGACGGGAGCTCTTATTCGGAGTTGGGACACCACTAATTCACTCATCCTGCTGCCTCAGTACTGCGTATTCCTGGCGACACGCGACGGGTCCACTGGCGCCATCGTGGAGAACGAGCGGGGGGTGTGGATCGAAGATGCGCAGGGTGAGCAAATGCTCAAGGGCACTGGGCGCCATGTTCGGCTGCCGGATTTTGCCGGGCATCGCTATGGCTCGATCCTGCGGGCGCTTCATCACGAAATCCTCATCAACGTCACACTGTCGGGGCCAGTGCCAAATCTTTATGTGTATTCGAAGCCCTGGTACCGCGATGGGGCAATGATAGCCATGTGCTTAAAACAGACCGGCAATCTCGACCTTATCCGCGACTGGATTCTTGGGCTGAGGGAACCGTACGACCGTAACAACGCAGGCGAAACCGAAGCGGACAACCTTGGACAGGCGTTGTTTCTCATCTCCTGCGTCTCCGGTAAATCGCATCCTTTAGTATCGCGAGTGCTCGAAGAGACCAGGAGATTTCAGGTCCGCGACCCGAGCGAAGGACTGTATATCAAACGCCTGAAGCTCACCCTGGGCCTCATGAGCGTGAGAATTCCAGACGGTGGTTGCTCTGGATTTGCTTGCGCCAGTCACCCATCACCTGCGCTTGTTCCGCGTAGTCAGCCCATTTCGCGACGGCAGCGCGAACCTCTTCCACAATAGCCTCGGCCCGTCCGCGTTTCATCAGGGCGGTTTTGGCGCAGGTGCGGAAGTCGGCCCGCGTTAATCCGTCGCGCTTGCCATTCATCGTCATTTGATGCGTGGCGGTCCAACTGCCGGTCGGGTTGTAGCTGTAGGTGACATCGAATGCGGGCGCCAGCGACCAGCGCCCGGCCTTGTCCATCAGGAAGGCGATGTTCTTAACATGGTCGTCCTGGTTTCGAGCTATGATGTTGAATGTCATCCGCCGGAACTGTTCTTCCACTGCTTCCATCGGCAGGTTCAACTGGCGGATCGTCAGCAGTGCCTGCTCATAAGAGTACGCGCCGGCCTGGTTGAAGTCGAAATGCGCCAGGGCGCAGAGCGACTGCATGTGCAACTTTTCGCCGCTTTCGAGCCGGTCGAAGCGTCGGCTCATGAAATGCCGCCGGCCGCTTTCTTCAAGTAAGCGGCACTCGCTCACCGTCACACCCGCCGCTTTAGCCATCAGGGAATAAGCGTATTCAATTGCGCCGTACCCTTTTGGATCTTCGAGTTCCTTGTCCTTGTTTCCTGTGACACCGTCGAATTTCAACAGCCAGTAGCCGAAGCCCTTTCCCGCCGCGACCTGCCCGGAGCGGACCTCGTTTGTTTCCGGATTCCACGCAATGACCGCCTTCGCCCGGGCGCCGCCGGCGGAGGTGCCGACGCGCAGAATGTCGTTCAAGGCGGTCTTCCTGCGGTCGCTCGCGAAGCTGGCTTTTAGATTCTTGCGCTGGCTCAGAATCTCTGACGCCAGCTTGACCAGGGCATCAATCTCAATCTTCTTCGCCGTTTGCGGCTTTGGTCCCAGGGCCGGCACGAACTCCAACGCCCCCATGCCGCGTGCCCCGGTGTAACAGAGGCGCTCGACCGCATTGAAGCTCTCCGGCGGCCGGCCCTGTGTCGCCAGCCACGCATCAATCAAGGCGTGGCCGAAACGGTCTGGAAGCGAATCGGCCAGCAGGCCTGGCAGACCGTAAAAAGTCCTCTCCGGCAAATTGGGAAAGACGTAAACCCGATCCGACAGCGGCATGGTGATGGGCGAGACTTCGATCCCACTCCTGGCGAATGCCGGATCATACTGGAACGCTGCGAAGCGGCCTCCGTCCTCCATGGACACGGCGCCGATCGTTCGCCCCCAGAGTCTAACCTCTGCCAGCGTCATTGTTCATCTCCCCATCGCCACTTCTTCGGCGGAGCTTTCGCCTTCCTTTTTGCCGAGGCCCGCTGCCGCTTCCGTCCGCGCAGCTTTAGTTGTTCGACCGGGCTGGGCATCGGTTCCGGGACAAGCAGGTCGAAGCGCTCGACCAAATCAAGCACCCGGCACACGCGGATGAAGCCCGACAACTGCGTCGCCACACTGCCTGATTCCAGCCTTTGCACCGTGTTCTTCGATACCCCAGCCTGCGCCGCAAGTTGGGATTGCGTGAGGTTTCGCTCCAGGCGTGCTTTTGCCAGCCGCCCGCCCAGTTCGCTCAAGACAGCCTGGTCTGTGGCTTGTTTCACAATTCTCATAACGCACCATATATGGTGTATTAAGCCAGAATAGTCAATTAACACATCACAAAAGGTGCTTTAGATAAAACGGCAAACTGCCCGGTTTGTCCAGTTCAGAGTCCAGAATCGTCCCGATTGACGCCCCACAGCTCGCTTACCACCGCCATTTGCAGGGTGAGACTAGCGTCAATCTCAATCGGATTCGGTGTATCTGATACACCACCTCGTACCCACCAGGGGAGAACATGCCAGCATGAGCTCGAGCGAAACGCCGACTTCCCCAATTCAGCCGGCAGCAGTCGCCCCAACCGGGCAGGAAGACTCCCGGACGGTGGGCGGAACGAGGCGTTTCTATCCCAAGACGCACGCCAATTATTGGAAATCCAGGTTGGAGCATCGCACCTATTCGCGTGACGGCAAGGCCTGCGAGGTCGCCGAGTGGTCGGTCAGAATCCACTACAAGGGCATCCGCAAGAGTTTCGATTTGGAAACCGCCAGCAAGGAGGAGGCAGCGACCAAGGCACGGGGCATCTACCTCTCGATTGTCGCCAAGGGCTGGTCCGTCACGCTGGCGGAACTTGCGCCGCAGCCGGAGATTCCCGTCAATGTGACGGAAGGCAATCCAACCGTCGGGGAATTCCTGGCGGAGGTGGAAAGAACCTCAACGCTCAAGCCCAAGACGTTTCACCGTTACGCCCAATACTTTCGAATGATGGCGGCACAAATCCAAGGCGTGAGATCCGACCGGTCGCGTTACAATTATCGCACTGGCGGGCTGACGCAATGGCATGAAAGGGCGGACGCCATTCCCCTTTCCGCCATTACACCCGCAGCCGTGGCCGATTGGAAGATCGCATATCTGAAGCGCGCCGACAGCGACCCGCGACGAAGGCAGGAAGTGAGTCGGTCCTTCAATTCGGCATTGCGGCACTGCAAGAGCCTCTTCAGCGCACAAATCATCAACCAACCCAACTTCGGGGTGAAGATTCCACGGTTCAAGGTGCGGGATGGCCAGCTTGGAGAAAGGGACGCGTACTGGTTCGAGACGCTGAAGTTCGAGCGGGCGGGCTCGATGAAATTCCAGTCTCCTGCTGGTGTCACTTACGAGGGACTGGTTCGGAATGCCCGCAGCCAACTATGCACTGAGAATCCGGAAGCCTACAAATTATTCCTGCTCTGCCTTTGTGCCGGGATGCGGCGCGCCGAGGCGGACGTTTGCCTCTGGTCTCAGCTGAACGCCGACGACAGCTCCATCCGCATAGAGGCCAACGAATACATCGAACCCAAACACGGTTCGGACGGCACAGTCTATGTTGATCCCGCGCTCATGAAGGAAATGCTCAGCTTCAAGGAGCAAACACCAGGGCCTTTCGTGGTGTCATCTGACTGGAAATGGAAGGAAGCCGGATATATGCGCTACCGGTGCGAACTGCACTGGCGGGTGTTAATCGGATGGTTGACAGACAATGGAATCTCCGCGCGGAAGAAGGTACATGAACTGCGCAAACTCTTCGGCGATGCCATCGTCAAGCGACATGGCATCTTCGCCGGCAGCGCCCAACTCCGGCACTCAACCATCCAAATGACCGCGAGCCATTACACCGACCCGCGCCAGCGCGCAGCTCTCCCGGTAGGCAATTTGTTCTCGGATGATTGCACGCAAATTGTGCCCAACCCCCAATGTCAGCCGGAGGTGTCGGCACAAAGGTTGGGAACAAACGATTTCAAGGCGGGAATCAAGAACGGGGTTTGATCCAGTCCCAGCGACATTCGTCGTGATTTCCGGGCGCAGCATCTGATCGGCATCCGCCGATGAGGTTTTGGGTCGTGTTCACCCGCGTATGCCTGCGCCTCTGGTTGCTCCGCGCAACCTCGCGCCAGCGGTCGAAACATCTTTTCGTCCACTGTCACTCAGTTGCTCATGCTCCGCCGCCCGACGGCGCGGGCACACGCGGGGCGTTTCGTTCGGAGCGGGGCTGCTCTCTCGGGAAGGAGGTGAAGAGAGCAGTCCCGCTCCTTCAACAAACGAAACGCAAAACATGAACACGACTGAAAACCTCATCTCCACCGGATGCCCTGCACTTGCTCCGCAACCAGCGAATCAAATCGTCAAGCCGATCAAATTCCCGGCCTAACCACAGGAATGGAAAATTGTTTCACTCCGGGAGTGTCCCACACCCGACACCATGCAACAGTGCGAAACACCCGATCAGGCAGCCGCCTATTGGAGAGCGCACATTGCGAATCATTCTTACTTCAATCCTGAATGCGAATGTCTAGTGGTTTTCATCCTCAACACCCGTCGCCGCATCAAGGGGCACTACCTGGTATCCATTGGAACGATGGACACAATTCTCTGTCATCCCAGGGAGGTATTTCGTTTAGCAGTCATGGCGAGTGCCGCCGCAATCATCATCGCGCACAATCATCCTAGCGGCGAAGCGACTCCATCTGAAGCCGACATCAAAATCACCCGTGACCTCATTCGAGCTGGTCAACTTCTCAAAATCGAAGTGCTTGATCACATCATCGTTGGACATTCCAACCATACCAGCCTTCGGAGTCTTGGCTACTTTGCCGGGTTCTGAATAATGCCTAGCTCAAAAGGGCGATTCCTTAAAATCGAAGGAATCGCCCTTTTTTCGTCTTGGCGACTTGGCACTATCCGCCCCATCTTTCTCGCCCAATCTGCGGGTTCTGATTGCGAATTCATTCATCTCCACTCAAGCTGAGGCGGAATCGCGCGCTTGCGGGAATAACGTCTGATGGTCAGTGGGCATTTCGCAACGCTCTCGTCGGACTTCGACGTAAGAACAACCCTGGGTATCATGACGTGCTGGAAGACCGGCTGTGCGACCCTCTCGGCATCAAACCTCGTGTCGCGGTTGAGTGCGATACCGTCAGTTCTCTCATCACTGCGATCGAAGCCGGACGGGGCATCGCCCTGGCAATTCCGGCTTTCAAACACGTGAGCGGCAAGCGCCTGCTCTATCGGCCGCTGGCCGAGACAACCGAGGTGTTTTCGGTCGGCATCGCTCGCCCGCGGAACGGAGACGTTACGCCTGCTGGAGAGAAGTTTTGGGAGTTCTTGCAAAAAGTGTCGAAAGGAGCGGCCAAGTCAAAGGCGGCGGGGAGTTTGTAAGTTAAACTCGTCTCCCTTCCTCAACTCATTCAGGTCACTTGAGCAACCAGTTGTTTTCGCCTCGCAATCGCGGAGGCGACCGCCTTCTCAGGCCGATGGCGCTCAACGCCACCGTTCGACATACAGCACGTCAATGTCAGTGATGCCAACGAACCCGAGTACGGCGCGCAGGTACAGGTCTTGACGAAGTCCTTTCACCGCCCGGCCCGAGCGGATTCTCGGAGCGCTTGCGCCAGATCCCGACTGAATTCCGCGAGCAGCGCGCTCAAGGTCGTGGCGATGGCTTGTGGGTTACCGCGCGGAGACGGGCCGGGGCGGGTCCAGTGAGCTTGGCCGATCTTCATCGGCTTATCAGCGCCGACAGCAGTGAGCCGCCACCCCGCCAGCAATGTTCCCCGCCCTTCGGTATCCACGTCGAATTGTTGCACATTGACGGACACTCGCATTACCATCCTGTCGCGTTCCGCAGCGGCGAGATAGGCCCGATCCGAGGCCAGCAGCAGAGACAGATTCTCCTCTAGCGTCTGCCGAAAGGACTGGTCCAGCCGCTCGGCCCAAAGCGCAGTTTCAAGGTACTCAACTTCGTCGGCGCTCTTGCGCACAACCATTGAATCTCGCAGAAGATATGAAGGCATCTTCACGAACGGGACTTCAACAAACAGCGGCTGCGCGGCGGTAGGGGAATGCTCGCGTGCAGCAATAGGCGCCAAAACGAAGTGTCGCGTTGGCACCCGCGCAGGCTTTATGACGCATCCGCCCGGGAGCAAGGCCAGACTGGACATCATCAGGAGCAGGTGGAGATAACTTGACCGTTTCATCTCATACCTCATTCTTTGGGTTTTTTCCTTCCTGCTAACAAGGCGTTCGGATTGCGTTGAAGGAATTCGGCGAGGTCGGCAACAGCACGGCCAGCATTACCTAGCTGCTCCAGTGCCTGAGTCAGGTCAGAGCCGAAGGAACTATCGGGGCCTAGCAGATCGGAGAGGTTCTGGGCACCCCGGCGCACGTCCGCAAGGGTCTTCTGTGCTTCAAATAGCGTGTTCGTGAGATTGTCGGCCAGCGGGTCTACACGACCGTCAAGCCGCGCCAACAGCACCTGTGCGTTTTCCAGAGCCCGTCTGGCGGCTACGACGGAATTGGTGAGGTCCGGTGTGGTGAGAAGTTGATTCGCCGCCCCGAGCAGGTTGGTCACCCCGGCGTTGATCTGTGGAAGGTCCAAATGGCCGAGGCTGGTATTCAAACGACTCAGCAAGGCAGTCAGCTTTGCCGAAATTCCGGGCAGGTCGAAGTGTTCGAGGTTGGCCAACAACTGCTGAACCTGGCTGGGCATGGTCGGGGTCTCGCTGTACTCTGGCCTGAGCTGATGAAATGCCGGAGGTGGGGCATCAGGCACCATGTCCAAGCTCACGTAAAGGACCCCGGTCACCAAACTCTCGGCGTCAAGGCGGGCACGAAAACCGCGACGGATGTTTTCATTCAAGCGGGCCTGGTTGCCGATCTGAAGGTTCTCGTCGGACTTGGTTTGGACGACTTTTTTTGTCAACCGCAATAATCACCGGCATGGAGTAGTCACCCCTGGCTTGATTGTGGCGGATCAGAACCTGGTCCACCTTGCCGATGGTCACACCTCGGAATTTGACGGGGGCCCCCGGGTTCAAGCCTTTGAGCGAGCCGTCGAAGTAAAGGATGGACTTTTGTTGCGGGTGGAAAAGGTTGCCGGAACTGAAGATGAGCACTCCGGCCACGCCCAATGCCAGACCAATGACGAGGAACACGCCGAGAGCCGTGGGATTTGATGTCTTCATGGTGTCGCAGCCCGCACAGGGAATTCGCCGCGGGTGAGGAAGGTCCTTATCTTCGAGTCGGGGGAATGCTCACGCAGTTCCGTGGGATTGCCCTGAACCCTTACCATCCTCGATTCGGCATCGAGGAAGATCGAGTCGTCGGCGATAGTGAAAATGCTGGCCAATTCGTGGGTGACGACCACAACGGTGGCGCCCAGTGTGTCGCGCAATTCCAGGATCAACTGATCCGGGTTTCTCGAAAGGACGGGGTCCAGCCCGGCTGATGGCTCATCGAAGAACAGGATTTCCGGGTCCAGCGCCATGGCGCGAGCAAGTCCGGCCCGCTTGCGCATGCCGCCGGAAATCTCGGCCGGATAATAGTCCTCAAAGCCGGCCAAGCCCACTAGCGCCAGCTTGAGCCGGACGACCTCCTGCCGGTCGGCCTCCGGCCAATCGGTATATTGAGCCAGTGGGAGTTCCACGTTTTCAGCCAGGGTCATGGAGCTCCAGAGCGCAGCGCTTTGGAAGAGTACGCCGAACTTGCGCACCTGAACGCGGTGCGCCTCTTCGTCCAACCCCCAAAAACTCTGACCGTCGTAGAGGATGTCGCCTTGAGCAGGCGGCTGCAGGCCGATCATCGTCCGCAGCAGCGTGCTTTTGCCCGACCCACTTTCACCCATGATGACGAACACCGAACCGCGTTTGACGCGAGCATTAATACCGCGCATGACCACGTAGGGACCGTAAGCCATGCTCAGGTTCTTGATCTCAATTTTGATGTCCTCTGTGTTCATGTCCCGCGTTCAAATTCGCAGCGCGTTGCAGAGCACCGCAAAAATGCCGTCCGTAGCGATGATCGCAGAAATCCCTGACACCACCGCACGGGTGGTGGCCTGTCCCACTGCGGCGGCAGTATGGCCGCTCTGGATTCCCCGGAGACAGCCAGTGTAGGCCACGAGGAACCCAAAGAAGGTGCCTTTGACGATGCCGAGTAGGAAGCTCTTGAGTTGGATGGCCTGGATCGTGCGGTTGACATACTCAGTGGAGGTGATGTCCAGCATGCTGACCGACACAAAGAAGCCGCCCGCGATGCTGATCAGGTCGGCAAACACGCAGAGAAAGGGCATCATCAGGACCAGCGCGACCATCCTCGGCAGGACCAGGAACTCGATGGGCGAGAAGCCAAAGGTCTGCAGAGCATTGATTTCCTCATTGACCTTCATGGTCCCAAGCTGCGCCGCGAAGGCAGCGCCGGTGCGACCGCACAGGATGATGCCGGTCATGATACAGCCCATCTCCCGCACCGTGGCAATGCCCACCAGGTCGGCCACATAGATGGAGGCACCGAACCGTGCCAGTTCAAGTGCTCCCACAAAAGCCAGAATCAGCCCCACTAAAAAATTGATCATGGCCACTATGCCCAACGCCTGGGGGCCAGTCTGTTCCATGACCAAAAAGGCGTCGGCCCAGCGAAACTGCGCGCGACCCCGGAGCAGGTTCATCAGCGCCATGAGGTTTTGGCCCAAAAAGGTGAAGAGCCCCAGTATGCCGTCCCACCCTTGGATTGTGCTTTCACCCACGCTTCGGAAAAAAGAGACTTTGGCTAGGGTGCGGTGCGCATCCACTTTTTCGGGCACTGCCTGGGCCAGGCGCAGCAATCGGCGCGCGCCCTCCGGCAGTTCGTCGTATCCGATGTCGATGTTGCTTCCGCGGACTAGCCCGGCGCACTGGCTGATGAACGCCGCAAAGCGCGAGTCCCAGCCGGTCAGGCCGGCCGTGTCGAATTCCACGGACGTCACAGACGGCTCCTTTCTCAAGGTTTCTCGAACAAGCTCCACGCTGGGTAGCGTGGGCCTCTCTCGCCAGTTGCCCGACACTCGGGCCAGCAGCACCCCCGGCGCCGTCCGCTCAACCACCAGATTCGGGATAGAGGCGGTTGTAGTCATGGGGCTTCCGTTGTTAAATCAAAGACGCCCGCGTGAAACTTCCATCGTTGAAAGACTCCTCCTCGGAACGAATTTCCGGGGTCAAGTCAACGGGTGGCGACTTCATGGCACAACCTCCTCAGGTTCGCGGGCGACCGCTTGGGCTGGGCGCGTCTTACTTCCGTGGCGGGACTTGGTCACCCTTAACTCCAGAACTCCACCGGCAAAGGAGCTGTAGATTTCTCCCGTTGTATTCGGCGGCAATGGCAATTGGCGAATGAATGCTCCTGAGGGACGCTCAACTCGGAGCCATCGGCCGCCCTGAGACCTTGGCACCCGTTTCCCGCTAATCGAAATCGCAGCGCTATCCACCTCCAACTGGATCTCCTCCGGCATCAGACCGGGCAGGTCCACCTCGAACACATACTCCTGCCCAGTCTCTGCCAGATCCACAGCCGGAAACCAGTCGGTGTCCTCGTCCCGTATTTGGCATGCGGGCACGGCCACCAACGAGGTCATGAGAAGAGTCTTTTTATCGCTGATATTGTTTGCGTTCATGTTCGAGTCTTCGCTTGAGTTGCAGCTCCTGATCAGGCCAATCGTTTAACGTCATGGATTCGGCGCCCCCACGTGCGATATACGCGGCGTTCACCAATCGGCGGAGTCTCCCCGCGGACTGTGGCAACACGGGAGCGTGCAGCTTGTTAGCGTTCGTTGCCTGCTGATGCTTGTTGATTCCGGGCATGTTCACAGTTTCGAACCTTCGATACGAGTCATGTTGTCCTAACCGCTACCAGTTCATCCCTGTTCGCCTTTGATTTGAATAAATCAGCGGGTATCGAGGATTCCACTGCAGCACGGTCCACCAGGATGCGACGACTCGGGTTGAACCCACGGAGAGCTCGAAGCACTGGGCGAAAGAACTCGGTTTGCTTCGCCGGTATGACGCCTTTCCCAGCAAGAAAAACGCGTCCTTTCCGTTCGAGTTCCAAGGCGTGGTTCACCAGGCGCCCGAACCGGAAATCGTCATCTCCTCTCTCATCGTTCTGTCGTCGGGCACGTTGGTTGTGCCAAAAGGCGCCATAGGTTATGGCTAGAACCACTGTGCCGAGCATCAGGGTGAGCATAAGTTCAAGGGGTGTCTTTGTTGGTGCCGGCGCGTTCCTGTTTGAGCTCCTGCTCCGCGCGCAGCCAGTCATCCAGTTCGTTGCCAGGAGTGCCGCCGCGTGAGATGAATATCTCATGAGCGCGTTGGCGAATTTCCTCGATTGTTGGAGGAACGCCGGAAGTCTTTTTTGTTTTTTCTTGTGTTGTGTTGCCCTGTCTTCGTGTTTTCATGGTGTCGTATGTGTTAGCGCCCGATTTTCTTGCGGGCTGAATTCGTAGGGAAGCGCACAGTTGCACGAGTGGTTGGCGGGTACCAGCGACCGGCTGGCGGGGGGAACGGCCAATAGTGTGCTGGAACCTACGCGGACATCGCGCTTGCGGGCGCTGCGCGCTTCCCAAAGAGGGTGTTCGGGATGGCGGAGTGGCCTTGCCAGGGTCAGTTGCCTGAATCGCAAACTTACCCAAGGCAGAACCGAACCGATCATGCGTGGCGAAGTTCCCAAGTCCGTTTTCCGAGGCCATGTTGGGAGAGCGGCGGGTTTCATTTACAGTGTTCCTGGTTTTCGCGCGCCTCGCGCCGTTTGGCCCGAACAGGTCCTGAAGGGCACCAATCAACCGATGCCGTAGGTTCCCCTGTTTAACGACAAATCCATCGGCCCCGGCCTCCGGAGCTGTTGCTTTCGTAACGGGACTGTCATCCGATGTGACGAGGATGACGATGGGCGAGTGCTCACGCTGCTTGATGTATCGTGTGGCTTGTATGCCGTTGAGACGCGGCATGTGGAGATCCATCAGGACCAACTCGGGGGACAGCATCGACACATAACGAAGCGCCTGGCACCCGTCGGTTGCGGTGCCAACGAGATCGAAATTGCCGGATTCTTCCAGGATTTGAGCCAGAATTTTCAACATGAACGGAGAATCATCCACCACCAGGGTTGTAACTCCGGTCTGAGATGTGGCCTTTGTCCTATTGCGTGGGTGGGTCTTCATGACCAGGGTTTGTCCTCTCCGATGAAGAAATGGGTGCTCTTCTCATTGGCACGCAGTTCCTCTTCACGGCTGTCCGCAGGAGGGCGGGCCGAGTCGATGTATTGAACTGCGCATGAGGGGCAGCAAAGCAGTATTGGTCCTCCTTCTTTGCGGTGGATTTTGCAAAAGCAGCGGTCTCTAATCGGGTCGTCACAAACCAGGCACTTCTCCCGGGCGGCGCCACTGAATTGCGCAGCACTTGGTTCACGGTCATCGGCTGAGTGCATAATCCTGTTCTGAGTGGCGGTGCGACGGTTGGGTTTTCGATGACGATTCATCGGTTCGCCGATCATTCCGTGCAGGTTGGTTGTGCCAGGCGAGCGCGTACAGCACGCTGAGGACGACGACTGCGATAAGCAGGAGTGGGTGCATAGGGCTACTCGGAAAAGAGTTTGAGTGTTGCCAGAATGGCCTCTTTGGTCGCGGTCCCGACGATGCGCAAGCAAGGATTTCCTCGTACGAAATAGACCAAGGTCGGGACCGACTGAATATCGTACCAAAGCCTAGCCAAAGATATTTGAAATTTTGCGGTCGCCGACCCGAGCGTGCTTAGAGGTTCGAATGCGTTGTTCCCGGTCGGCGACCGCAAAATTTCAATTATTGTACCCTGGGCTTCGTCGGACGGCTCC